>Ga0070732_10000263_pt1 | contig 37381 bp, 33 predicted proteins | sample Coa_R1_5_FD_66449 | JGI IMG/M metagenome (GOLD analysis project Ga0070732, IMG submission 66449) | Surface soil microbial communities from Centralia Pennsylvania, which are recovering from an underground coalmine fire - Coalmine... | ecosystem: Environmental > Terrestrial > Soil > Unclassified ... | reverse complement strand
TTCGCCGGTGCTCTCACCAAGCCGGTCGGCGCGCGGCTCGCGTCCAAGGCTCTCGTCCAACGGGCGGGGCAATTGATGTACGAGCTATCGGTCCGTTATCCGGCGATCTCGGGATTACGGGCGGAATGGTGTTGGGACCTGCCGGTCATCACGACGCCGGATGGCTTGCCGTGGATCGGGACGCACCGGAACTACCCGTTTCATTTCTTTGCGATAGCGCTCGGCTGGCATGGGGACGCGCTAGCCTGGCGCGCGGCGCGGGCCGCGGTACGGGCGTTCAAGGGCGAGGCCAACCGGGAAGAGGCGATCCTCGGGTTCGAGCGCTATCTCTGAAGGGTCCGAGCCGGCGAACCTTCCGGCCGAAAGTCCCGTCCAACGTCTTAGCCTAGAAATTCTAGGCGAGGGGTCGGCATGAGGCGACGGACATCATCGACGCCGGCGGGTGATCTGTTGGGCGGCACGCTCGATCTCCTCATCCTTCGAACGCTCCTCGCCGGTCCGGCCCACGGCCTGTTCATCGCCCAGTGCATCGAGCGACGGTCGGACGACGTGCTGCTCGTCGAGCAGGGCTCTCTCTATCCGGCACTCCATCGGCTGGAGGACCGCGGCTGGATCGCGTCCTCGTGGGGCCAGTCCGAGACGCATCGCCGCGCGCGGTTCTACCAGCTGACGCCGCGCGGCCGGCGGCAGCTCGTCGTCGAGGCGTCGCGGTGGGATGTGCTGGCGCGGGCGGTTGGCCGGGTGCTCGAACCGGGTCAGGGCTAACGGCGTGAGCTGGCGACGCTACTTCGCGCGGGGCGCGCGCGACCGCCGGCGGCGCGAGGAATTCGATGCGCACGTCGAGCTGTACATCGAACAGCTCGTGGCGCGTGGGCGCACACCGGATGAAGCCCGACGCGACGCCCGCGTGAGATTCGGCAACCCGCGGTCCCGACGAGAGGAGATTGACGACATGAACCGGCTTCCGTTCTTCGACACGCTCGGTCGCGATCTCTCCTACGCCTTCCGCATGCTCCGGCGGTCACCGGCGTTCGCCCTCACCGCCATCGTGACCCTCGCCGTCGTCATCGGCGCGAACTCGGCGGTTTTCAGCCTCGCGGACTCGATCCTCCTCCGACCACTGCCGTATCCCCAGCCGGCGCAACTCGCGGCGGTCGAGCTCCTGACCCGAACGCCGAAGGGCGAAGACCTCGGCGACAGCGTCGACGGCTGGATGTGGGAGGCGATCCGGGATCGCGCCACGACGATCGACGCTGCAAGTATGGTCGGATCGAGCGGCGCCAACCTCGTGACGGGCGACGCGGCCACGTACATCAAGCAGCAGCGCGTGGGCGCGGGTTTCTTTCGAGTGCTCGGCGTCGCGCCGCTTCTCGGGCGCGAGTTCTCGACGGTCGAGGATTCGACGAGTGGACCGGCGGTGACCGTCCTGAGCTTTGGCATGTGGCACCGTGTCTTCAATGGTCGGGCGGACGTCGTGGGCCAAACGATGCTGCTCAAGGGCGAGCCGTTCACCGTGATCGGCGTGATGCCGAAGGGCTTTGTCTGCACGAATCCCGGGGGTCTCGCTCCTGCAGACCGGGCCGACGCCGACTTGTGGACGCCGCTTCGCGCGTCGCATCAGGGTGAAGGCAGCGGGACGAACCTCGCTGTCGTGGCGCGGCTGAAGCCCGGCGTCTCGTGGAAGGCCGCCAACGCCGAACTGGCCACACTCAGCCCGGAGGCGACGCGCCAGTACGTGGGGACCGAGCCGATCACGGCCGTGCTGGAACTCCAGCCCCTGCAGGACGACATGACCTCGGACGATCGCGAGCCCATCGTCATGCTGAGCGTCGCGGTAGGCGCGGTGCTCGTGATCGCCTGCGTCAACATCGCGGCGCTCCTGTTGTCGCGCGGCGGCTTCCGCGCGAAGGAAATCGCTACGCGGATGGCTCTGGGATCCGGCCGAGCGGCGGTCGTGAGACAACTCCTGGTCGAGAGCGTCGTGCTGGCGCTCATCGGCGGCAGTCTCGGCCTGTTACTCGGCGTGGCGGCGCTCGAGACGCTGAAGGCTCTCGGCGGCGAGACGTTTAGCAACTGGGGCCGCGCGTCCCTCGACGGCCGGGTGATCGCCGCGATGGCCGGACTGTCCGTGCTGACGAGCCTCTGTTTCGGCGTGGTGCCGGCCTGGCAAGCCAGCCGGATCGACGTCAATGCGACGCTGCTGACCAGCGGGTCGCGAAGCGTCGCGGGCAGCGCGCGTCGGTGGCCGCGGCGGCTTCTGGTGATGGCGGAAGTCACGCTCGGCGTCGCCCTCCTCGTGACGACGGGTCTCCTGCTTCGTACATTCGTGAACCTTCGGAGCCTCGATCCCGGCTTCAATCCCACGCACGTGATGACGGCCACCGCGTCGATGCGCGACGCGCGGTACAGCACGTCGGCGAACGTCAGTCGGCTCTTCGACGACACGCTCGCGCGCCTTTCGCAGGATCCCGCCGTCTCGTCGGCGGGCGTGTCGCTCTGCCTGCCGTTTCAGCGACTGCTCAATTGGGGCTTCCGCTTCACCGACGACGCGCGGGCCAAGGGGTCCACGACCAACGTGGCCTACGTCGCGGGCGACTTCTTCCGAACGCTCGAGATCCCCGTCCGGGCCGGCCGCGCGTTCACTGTTGCCGACGGCGCGCAGTCAGCTCCGGTCGTGATTGTGAACGACGAGTTCGTCCGCGTGACATCGAAAGGCCGCGCGATCCTCGGACGACGCCTGGCCCTCAGCGGCGACCACGATCGCGAGGTCATCGGCGTCGTCGGCGACGTGCTGCAGAAGCCGTCTGGATTCTTCGTGACCGGCATGACGCGCGGTCCGCTCACGGCCGCGCCGACGATCTATCTGCCTGCGGCCCAGGCGGGCGACGGCTTCATGGGCGTCCACGTGTGGTTCTCGCCGGTCTGGTCCGTTCGGGCGCATTCGGCGCCCGAGGGCGAAGCGGCCATTCGGCGGGCGGTCGCCGCATCCGATCCGCTGCTGCCGCTGTCGGGCGTCGCCCCAATGGACGACGTGATGCTGCAGGCCGTGGGCGATCGCCGGCTGCTCATGACCATCGTCGCGACGCTCACGATCGTCGCGCTCTTTCTTTCCGCGATTGGGGTGCACGGTCTCATTTCCCAGCAGGTGTCCGAGCGCACCCGCGAATTCGGGATCAGGCTGGCGCTCGGCGCAAGCCCCGGCCAGACGGCCTGGCAAGTAGTACTTGGCGGCCTCTGGACCTCCTTCGCGGGCGTGGCCTGTGGCGTCGGTCTGTCGTTCCTGGCGACGAGCCTCGTCAGGTCCTTCCTCTGGCACGTCACGACGTCCGATCCAACGACGTATGTCGGCGCGGCGCTGTTTCTGCTCGTCGTGGCGGGAGGCGCGAGCGTGCTGCCCGCGCTCAGGATTCTCCGGCTGAATCCCGCGGCCACGCTCCGAGACTAGTCGCCCGTCGTGCGGCGTCAGGTCTGGGGCCGTTGGGCGATCCTGGCCCAGGTGTCCTTCAGCGTCACGGTGCGATTGAACACGGGCGCGCCCGGTCGGCGATCCGGGTCCACGCAAAAATAGCCCAGTCGCTCGAACTGAAAACGCTCTCCCGGACCGGCCTCAGCCAGGGACCGCTCGACCTTGCAGCCGGACAGAATCTCGAGCGAGGCTGGGTTGATCTCGGTCAGAAAGTCCGCCTCCCCGGCGCCAGGGGTCTCAGTCGTGAAGAGCCTGTCGTAGAGTCGCACCTCGGCGTCGACGGCATGCTCGGCGGAGACCCAGTGCAGCGTCGCTTTGACCTTCCGGCCGTCGGGGGCGTCGCCGCCCTTTGTCGCCGGATCGTACCGGGCTCGCAGCTCGACGATCCGCCCCGTCGCGTCTTTAACGACCTCGCGACACGTGATGAAGTACGCGTTTCGAAGCCGCACTTCCCGCCCGGGCGCCAGCCGGAAGAACTGTTTCGGCGGATCCTCCCGGAAGTCGTCCTGCTCGATGTACACGACCTTCGAGAACGGCACCTTGCGGGTGCCGGCCTCCGGGTGTTCCGGGTTGTTCACGACGTCCATGTCCTCCACTTGGCCGTCCGGATAGTTCTCGATGACGACGCGTAGGGGCCGCAAGACGGCCATGGCGCGCGGCGCCCGTTCGTTCAGGTCCTCGCGGACGTAGAACTCCAGCAACCCCACATCGATCAGGTTCTCGCGCTTGGCGACGCCCACCGACTCGCAGAACGCGCGGATCGCGTCCGGCGTGTACCCGCGGCGGCGGAGGCCGGAGATCGTCGGCATGCGCGGGTCGTCCCATCCCCTGACGTGCCGTTCGGCGACGAGCTGCAGGAGCTTTCGCTTGCTCATGACCGTGTAGGACACGTTCAAGCGTGCGAACTCGATCTGCTGCGGCGTGCCGGGCAGCGGGATGTGCTGGATCAGCCAGTCGTACAGGGGCCGATGCGCCTCGAATTCCAGCGTGCAGATCGAATGCGTAATGCGCTCGAGCGCGTCCGAGATCGGGTGCGCGTAGTCGTACATCGGATAGATGCACCACACGTTCCCGGTTCGGTGATGGCGGGCTCGTCGAATCCGATAGAGCACCGGATCGCGCAGGTTGAGATTCGGCGACGCCATGTCGATGGCGGCGCGGAGCACGCGCGAGCCGTCCTGGAACTCGCCGGCGCGCATTCGCCTGAACAGGTCGAGGTTCTCGTCGACCGATCGGGTGCGGAACGGGCTGTTGCGGCCGGGTTCGGTCAGCGTGCCGCGCGACGCGCGGATGTCCTCCGCGCTCTGATCATCGACGTAGGCCCGGCCATCGAGGATGAGGCGTTCAGCGCACTCGTACAGGCGCTCGAAGTAGTCCGAGGCGTAGTACAGCCGATCGTCCCACGAGAACCCCAGCCAGCGGACGTCCTCCTGGATCGATTCGACATATTCGACGTCCTCGGTCGTCGGATTTGTGTCGTCGAAGCGCAGGTTGCAGGTGCCCCCGAAATCCTGGGCAATGCCGAAGTTGAGGCAGATCGATTTCGCGTGCCCGATGTGCAGATAGCCATTCGGCTCCGGCGGAAACCGGGTGGCCACGCGCCCGCCGTGCTTCCCCGACTGTTCGTCCGCGACGACGATCTCGCGGATGAAGTCGAGACGCGTGGCTGGATCGGACATGGGCATGTATGGAATTGTACCAAGGCGTCTAGGGTTGAAGGCTGGAAGACTGGCAGGCCGAACACCGTCGGTGCCTTCTGCCCGTTCCCTACTTCGGAGATACTGTCCCTCCGATGTCCCCGCCGTCGTTGACCAGGTTCGCGTGGCTCTCCATTGGCGCGGCCGTGGTCACCATCGCGATGAAGCTCACGGCGTACCTCCTGACCGGGTCGGTCGGCTTGCTGTCGGATGCCCTGGAATCGTTCGTGAACCTGGCCGGCGCGGCGATGGCTCTCGCGATGTTGAATCTGGCCGCCAAACCCGCCGACGAGGAACATGCCTACGGCCACACGAAGGCCGAATACTTTTCGAGCGGCGCTGAGGGCGCGCTCATCGTCATTACGGCGCTCAGCATCGCGTTTGCCGCGGTCGAACGCTGGCGGCATCCCCGGCTCATCAGCGCAATCGGTCTGGGCCTGTCGATTGCGGTCTCGGCGTCTTTGGTCAACCTGATCGTCGCGCTGATCATCAGGCGTGCGGCCGCCACGTTCGAGTCGGTCGTGCTGGAGGCTGACGCGCAACATCTGATGACCGATGTCTGGACGTCGGTGGGCGTCGTGATCGGGGTCGGCGCGGTGGGCCTCACCGGCTGGCAGTCGCTCGATCCCGCGGTCGCGCTGCTCGTGGCGGTGAATATCCTTGCCGCCGGCGTGCGGATCGTCCGCAAGTCGGCGCTGGGGCTGCTCGACACGGCGCTGCCGGCCGCCGAGGTCACTCGGCTGCGCACGGTGCTCGATCGCTACCAGGCGGGCGGCGTGCAGTACCACGCCCTCCGGACCCGGCAATCGGGGTCGCGGCGGTTCGTCTCGCTTCATGTCCTCGTGCCTGGCCAATGGTCGGTCGATCGCGGCCATCACCTGCTCGAGAAGATCGAGGCGGACCTGCGAGGGGCGCTGCCGAACGTCGCCGTGTTCACGCACCTCGAATCGCTCAGCGATCCGACCTCGTACCAGGACCAAACGCTCGATAGGTAGGGCTGGGAGACTTGAAGGCGAGGAGGCGTGAAGGTGTGAACGAGATCCGACTGGCCGAATCCGATCGCGACATCGAGCGTTGTTTTCCGGTGATGGTGCAGTTGCGGCCGCACCTCGAGGACGCGGCGTTTGTCGCGACCATCCGGCGCCAGGTTGCCGGCGGCTTCACGCTCGCGTTTCTCGAGCGAGACGGGCATGTGCAAGCCGTGGCGGGCTTCCGCGTGATCGACAACCTCGTCAGCGGGCGCATCCTGTATGTCGACGATCTCGTGACCGACGCCGCCGCGCGGTCGCGCGGCTACGGCAAGGCGCTGTTCGACTGGCTGATGGCCAGGGCCCGCGCGGAGGGCTGTCGCACTCTGGAGTTGGACTCCGGCGTCCAACGCTTCGACGCGCATCGGTTCTATCTCGTCAACCGCATGCACATCGCCTCGTATCACTTTCGTCTGAAGATCTAGGGCGCGAGCCAGTCAAAGGAGACGCCGATGTCGTTTGTGTCCTCGTCGTGGAGTCGTCGGTTGGCGTGCGCGTCGGCAATGGCGGCAGCCGTCGGGCTGGCCGGATCGGCCGTGACGCCGGCTGGAGCCCGGCAGCAAACGCCCCCGCCCGCACAGCAAGGGACGCGGGGACAAGGTGCGCCAACGGGTGCAGCGGCAGGCGCGCCGGGCGCCCCAGGCCAAGGTCAAGGCCGGGGCATGAACTTCGAGGCGGACCTCCAGCGGCAGACGCAAACCGACGCGACCTGGCGCGCGGCCAGCGAAGGCTTCATGACCATGCAGAAGACGACGTACAAGAGCCGCGCGGACGGCCTCGATATCCCGGTCTTCATCTTCAAGCCCCGGACGCTCAAAGGGCCGAAAGGGCATCCCGCGCTCGTCTGGGTGCACCCGGACATCCGCGGTCACGTCTACGAGTACTACATTCCGTACGTCCGCGAGGCCGTCTCACGCGGCTATGTCGTCATTGCCCCCGAGTACCGGGGCAGTGTCGGGTACGGTCAGGCGTTCTACGACGCGATTGACTACGGCGGCGCGGAGGTCGACGACGTGGTGACGGCCGTCTCGGTGTTGAAGACCATGCCCGAGGTCGACCCCGACCGAATCGGCATCGTCGGCTGGAGCCACGGCGGGATGATCACGATGCTGTCGGTCGAGCGCAACCCGACGCTGTTCAAGGTCGCGGCGGCGATGGTGCCGGTGACGAACCTCTTTCAGCGCCTCGCCTGGAAGGGCGTTGACCGGCAGCATCGCGCCATCGATCCGCAGAACCGCTACGGCGGCCTGCCGGGCGACAGCCCGGCGGTCGACCAGGTCTACAAGGAGCGATCGCCTCTCTTCCTGGTGGACAGGATCCAGATTCCGGTCATCGTACACGTCACGAAGAACGATCAGGACGTCAACATCGAAGAGGACATGCAGCTCGTTGATGCGCTGCGCGCGCGCAAACCGGACCTGGCCGAAACGAAGGTCTACGAGAACCCGGTTGGTGGACATCTCTTCGACCGGATGTGTCCAGCGACGCTGCCGAACGCCGGGCGCGTGGACATGACGAAGCTCGAGAACTTCGTGCCCACCAACACGCGGGAACAGCGCGACTCCTGGGCGCGGGTCTGGGCCTTTCTCGACTGGAATCTCGACCCGTATCACGGGTCGGACGGGAAATAGGCGGCATCCGTCTGTCGACCGGGTGCCGGAGAGTTCGCCTGCCGCCTGGAGCCTGCCGCGGTGCTAGTGGCCTCGACCCGTCAGATGTGCTGTGACTTCCGGAGCCCGGCATGCCCCGCCCGGAAGGCGCCGTACAACTGACGGGTCCAGGCCACTAGCCCCTGAGCGCCATCGACGGCCCGATCCGCGACGCGCGCCAGGACGGAATCCAACAGGCGGCGAGGCTGGCCGCGAGCAGCGACGTCACGGTCAGAGCGAAGCTCAGCGGGTCAAAGCGAGACAAGCCGACGAGCTGGCTCTCGAGAAACCGGCCGAGCTCGGCCGCGACCAGGATCCCGACGACGAGGCCGACCAGGACCGGCGTGAGTCCCTGCCGCATGACGAGGCCAACGATCTCCCGCGGCACGGCGCCGAGCGCCATGCGCACGCCGATCTCCGTACGCCTCTGACTCACCGAATAGGCGACGACACCGTAGATGCCGACGACGGCGAGCGTGAGGGCAAGACCGGCGAAGACGCCGAGCAGCGCCATGAGCAGCCGCTGGGAGCCGATCGAGCGCTCGATGGCCGTCTCCATCGTTGTCGGATTCACGACTGGCACGTCGGGGTCGATGCTGCGGAGCGCAGCGCGGATCGCGCTCGTCAGCGTGGTCGGATCGGCGAGCGACGTGCGAACGACCAGGGTCCAGTTGCTGCTATTGGACGTCTGCTGGGCGAGCGGCCGGTAGAAGTCCACGGGCGTCGTCGCCTGGAGGTTGGACCGGACGTCGGCAGCGATGCCGACGATTTCGGCGTTTTCACCCTGGTTCGTCGCGCCAATCAGGATGTGCTCGCCGAGAAGCGCCGTGCTGTCCGCGACCTCGGGAAAAAGTGTGCGGGCCGCACCTTCACTCAGAATGACGACGCGGGCGCTTTCCAGCCGGTCATCGTCGATGAACTGACGGCCCGCTTTGAGCGGAATCCCGAGTGTCGAGAAGTAGTGGGAGGACACGAACCGGACGGGCGCGAGCGGCCGCCGGGCGTAGGGCACGAACTTGCCGTCGGCCCGGGAGTAGGGACTGCCGAAGGAGAATCCGACGAACGGTACGCCGATGCCCAACGACGCGTCGCTCACGCCCGGCGCGTGCCGAATCGCCTCGAGGAAGCGTCGTTCAAAGACGCCCAATTCCACGCGCGACGGATAGCGTGACGACGGCAGATTCACGCCTGCCGCGAGGACGCCGTGTGGCGCGAAGCCCGGGGCGACCTGCTGCAGGTGCCGCACGCTCGCGATGATGAGAAATGCGCCCATGAGGAGAGCGCAGGAGAGCGCCACCTGGCCGCCGATGAGCACGCGACGGAAGGCGTGCTGGCCACGGCTCATCGTATTGGCGCGGCCGCCTTCGAGGAGCCCGTCAACCAGGTTGGTGCCCGAGGCCTGAATGGCCGGGTAGAGCCCGATCGCGAACCCGGTGGTGAAGGCGATGCCGGCCGTGAAGGCGAGGACCAGCCAGCTGAGCGACACGGTCTGACCGATCGGGAGGGGCGCGTTCAGGTGGATGAGAACCTTCAGCGCGAGCCGCGCCCCGATCACGCCGACCAGGGCGGCGAGGACACTGATGAGCAAGCTTTCGAAGAGACACAGCCGAATCACGCGTTGCCGGTTCGCCCCGAGCGAGAGGCGGACCGAGATTTCCCGGCGGCGCGCGGCAAACCGCACGAGGAGCAGATTGGCGACGTTACTCGTCGCGATGAGGAGCACGAACCCGACCGCGCCGAGCAGCAGCCAGAGCGTCGACTGGAGCTGCCCGCCGAGCGTGTTCGCGACGAGGTCGACGACCGTCGGGTGCCACTCGGCATCGGCCTTCGTGCCGTTGTCGCGCAGGTAGGTGGCCTCGAGCGCCGCGAAGTTAGCTTGCACCTGTGCGGCGGTGAGCCCCGGTTTCACGCGGCCCATTAGTCTCAGGAAGCTGAACCCCCGGGCGCGAAGCTCCGGAGTCATTCCGGGAAATTCTTCCGGGCGCGTCGTGTAGAGGTCGACGCCGCCGAAGTAAGCGACCGGCATTGGCGGCATGATGCCGACGACCGTGTGGGCGACGCCATCGAGCGTGATGACCTGGCCGACGACGGCAGCGTTGCGTTGGAAAGCCCGGTCCCAGTACTCGGCGCTGAGGAGCGCGACGTGCTCGCCCGCAGACTCTTCATCAGGCCGGAAGAGGCGGCCGGAAAGCGGGCGGACGCCGAGCAGATCGAATTCGTTGCTCGACATCTGGATGGTGTTCACCTGCACCGGGTCGCCATGTCCGGAGAGCGTCCTCGTGCTGAAGGTATCTGCGGCCAGGCCCGTCAGCGTGGATTGGTTATCGCGGAAGTGCTCGAACTTCGTGATCGAGACGGGCCCCGCAATGATGTTGCGCTCTTTGAAGTCGTTCTGGATGTTGACGAGCTCAGCCGGCCGGGCGAACGGCAGCCCGTGGAGGAAGATCGCGTCGATGAGGCTGAAGATCGCCGTATTCGCGCCGATCCCCAGGCCGAGCGTGAGCACCGCGACGGCCGTAAACGCCGGCGACCGGCGAACCATCCGACACGCGAACAACAGGTCTCGCAGCATCGTCACCTCGTCCCAGTCGACTGAAAGCACGCTTCGTGCCGAGGAGCGGCAGCGCCGCGGTCGAAAACGGGCGGGTCCTCGACCTGGTCGCTATCGGCGCGTGGCGCCGTGGAGCGCCAATGGGACGCCCGCGGCCCACTTCCGGGACGTTCGGCCCGGGATCCTCCGGGCGGGCGGGCATTTTCGCACGATCGCGTTGATTTGACGGTGTGCGGACGTATCATGACCATGAGGAGCCCCCGATGAAGGTCGATTTCACGGTCAATGGCAAAGCCGTCTCGGTAGACGTGCCGCCCGACATGCCCCTGCTCTGGGTGCTGCGCGAGACGCTGCACATGCCGGGGACCAAGTTCGGCTGCGGCGTCGGTCAATGCGGGGCGTGCACAGTCCACATCGGTGGGAAGGCGACGAAGTCCTGCCAGGTCCACGCCCAGGCTGCCGCCGGGGCCAAGGTCGTGACGATCGAAGGTCTCTCGCCCAGCGCGCAACATCCGCTGCAGCAAGCCTGGCGCGACCTCGACGTGCCGGACTGCGGTTATTGCCAGGGCGGCCAGATCATGGCGGCCGCGGCGTTGCTGGCCACGACGCCCAACCCGACTGACGCGCAGATCGACGCGGCCATGAACGGCAATCTCTGTCGCTGCGGGACGTATCTCAGAATCCGTCAGGGGATTCACCGCGCGGCCCAAATCAACAATCCGGCCAGCAAGGGCCGGCTCTCGACTGAGAAACTGGAGCAGGCGCTATGAGTCCTCTCGCGCTCGATCGCCGATCCTTCCTGCGCGTCAGCGCCCTGGCCGGCGGCGGCCTCGTGATTGCCGCCTACCTCGATCCGGTGTCGGACCTTTTCGCGCAGGGGCCGGGTCGCGGCGGCGCGCCGCTCGTGCCGACGGTCTTCATCAAGATCGCGCGTGACGGCCGCGTCACGATCATCGGCAAAAACCCGGAGATCGGCCAAGGCGTCAAGACCACGCTGCCGATGCTCATCGCGGAAGAGTTGGACGTCGACTGGAGTGCGGTGACGGTCGAGCAGGGCGATCTCGACGCGAAGTACGGCAGTCAGGGAGCGGGCGGCAGCACGGCGGTGCCGACGAACTGGATGCCGATGCGGCAAGTCGGCGCGGCGGCGCGGCAGATGCTCGTCTCCGCGGCGGCGAGCGCCTGGAGCGTGCCCGAGAGCGAGTTGACGACGGCGTCCGGCAAGGTTCTCCATGCGGCGTCGAAGCGATCGGTCGGCTACGGAGAGTTGGCGGACAAAGCCCTGGCGATGGCGCCGCCCGATCCGGCCTCGGTCAAGCTGAAGGATCCGAAGGACTTCAAGATCATCGGCAAGTCGACGCTCGGCGTCGACACACCGGCGATCGTGGTCGGCAAGCCCCTGTTCAGCATCGATGCCGTGGTGCCGGGGATGCTCTACGCCGTCTTCCAGCGCTGTCCCGTGTTCGGGGGCACGGTAGCGTCGGCGAACCTTGATCAGATCAAGGCGATGCCGGGCGTGAAGGATGCTTTCGTCGTCGAGGGCGGCACCGCGCTCAACGGCCTCATGGGCGGCGTGGCCGTCGTGGCGGACAGCTGGTGGCTGGCACAGAAGGCCCGCGAGCAGTTGAAGGTCACGTGGAACGAGGGCCGCGCGGCCACCGACAGCAGCGACGCGTTCGCCGCGAAGGCACAAGCGATGTCGGGCGGCGCGCCCGGTCAGGTGACCCGCAAGGACGGCGATCCGAACGCCGCGTTCGCCAGTGCGGCGAAGGTCGTCGAAGGCGCGTACTTCTATCCGTTCCTCAGCCACGCGCCGCTCGAGCCGATGAACGCGACGGCCTCGGTCAAGGACGGCAAGGTCGAAATCTGGGCGGGCACGCAGCAGCCCGGGAGCGGCCGGAACCTTGTGGCGCAGACGCTCGGAATTCAGCCGGACGACGTGACGATCCACATGACCCGCATCGGCGGCTGCTTTGGCCGCCGCCTGGCGAACGACTACCTTGCCGAAGCCGCCTGGATTGCCAAGGTCGCCGGCGTGCCTGTGCACCTGCAGTGGACGCGCGAGGACGACATGGGCCACGACCAGTACCGGCCCGCCGGGTTCCATTTCCTCAAGGGCGGCGTCGACGCCTCCGGCAAGCTCGTCGCCTGGGCGAACCACTTCGTGACGTTCACGCTCGACGGGCAACGTGGGACGGGCAGCGGCACGGTCAGCGCCACGGAGTTCCCGGCGCGGTTCGTGCCCAACTATCAACTCGGGACGTCGATGATTCAATTCGGCGTGCCGACCGGCCCCATGCGGGCGCCGGGCAGCAACGGCATCGCGTTCGTGATGCAATCCTTCATGGACGAGCTGGCGCACGCGGCTGGCCAGGATCCGATCGCGTTTCGGCTCGCGCTCCTCTCGAATCCCCTCGTGCAAGCCGCGCCGGATCCGAATGCGGGCGGGCGGGGCGGTGGCGCCGGCGGAGGGTTCGCGGGCGGTTGGGATCCGTCGCGAATGCGCGGTGTGCTCGAACTCGTGCGGGACAAGTCCGGCTGGGGCAAGACGAAGCTGCCCGCGGGCACCGCAATGGGCGTCGCGTTCCATCAGAGCCATGCGGGCTTCTTCGCCGAAGTCGCCGAGGTCAGCGTCGACGCGTCCAAGCGGGTCCGGGTCAACCGCGTCTGGGTGGCCGCCGATGTCGGCCGGCAAATCGTCAACCCAATCACCGCCGAAGCCCAAGTGCAGAGCTCGGTTATCGACGGCATGAGCCAGCTCATGTCGTACGGGATCACGATCGGCAAGGGCCGGGCGATGGAAGGCAACTTCGACGAATACGAACCAGTGCGGATCAGCCAGGCGCCGAAGGAAATCCACGCGGACTTCCTGCTGTCGGACAACAACCCGACGGGACTCGGGGAGCCCGCGCTGCCGCCGATTCTACCGGCGATCGCCAACGCGATCTTCGCAGCGACCGGGCAGCGTGTGCGCACGTTGCCGTTGGCGAAGAGCGGATACAGCTGGGCCTGAGCTGATCACCGCGAAATGGGGCCATGGCCTCATTTTTCAGCGATCGCTCTCAGTACCTCGTCCGCATGGCCGTCCACGCTGACCTTGTCCCAGCGCCTCGCGACCTTGCCGTCCGGCCCGATGAGGTAGGTGGTGCGGACGATGCCCATGTACGAACGGCCGTAACGCGTCTTCTTCTGCCACACGCCGTATTTCTCGGCGACCTCATGATCCGCATCCGCGAGGAGCGGAAACGTGAGGGCGTACTTCTTCGCGAATTTCGCCTTGCTCCGCTCGTCAAGGATGCTGATGCCGACCACTGACGCCTTGCTCGCGTTGAAGCGAACGAGGTTGTCCCGGAAGTCGCAGGATTCCTTCGTGCAGCCCGGCGTGTCGTCCTTTGGATAGAAGTAGAGCACGACGGACTTGCCCGCGAAGTCGGAGAGCCTGTGCAGGGTGCCGTCCTGGTCCTTCAGCGAAAACGCCGGTGCCTTCTTGCCCTCGTCGATGAGCGCCATGCGCGTCTCCTAAGGGGTCGGGCCCGGCTGACGCCGGGCGGGGCCGGACCCCGTCGTTTGGACAGTCTATCGAAACGTCGGTAGACTGCCGCGGATGACCGAATCGCGCCGCGGTCTGGACCGCCGCCGGCAGGCCGCGCCGCTCGACATACGACATCTCGCGGTTGCGCCCGCATGACGTCCGTCGCCATCGTGCCCGCCGCTGGGCGCAGCGATCGCTTTGGCTCACCAAAGCTGACAGCCGATCTTCGCGGTGAGCCCCTCCTGGCGCGCACGATCCGATCCCTGCTCGACGGCCACGTCGCCCGGGTTGTCGTCGTGGCCCCCGCGGCGGGCGTGTTCGAGCGCGTGCTGCTCGTCCAGGATCCGCGCGTCAGCGTCATCGTCAATCCGGATCCCGATCGGGGCATGTTGTCGTCGATTCAGACGGGCCTCGAGGCCGCCGACGGCGATCCCATTCTGATCCTGCCGGGCGACATGCCGTTCGTGCGACCGGCCACAGTGGCGGCCCTGCTCGAGGCCTACCGTCGCGAACCGGGGTTCATCGTGCCCCAGCGGCATGCGCGGTCCGGCCATCCGATCGTCCTGCCCGGTTCCCTCCGGTCCGCGGTGCTGGCGGCGTCGCCAGCCACCTCGTTGAATGCCGTGATCAGGTCGCAGCATCCGGTCCGTCGCGAGATTCCGGTCGACGACGGAGGCGTGCTGCGCGACGTCGACACGCCGGCGGACCTCATGGAGTGACGGCCCCCGTTTCGGGCTTACGATTCCTACAGTGGCTTCCCTCTACGCTCGCATGGCGGAACTGGCGGCGACCGGCGTGGACTTCGCGGTCGCGACCGTCGTGCGCACGATCGGCAGCACCCCGCAGGTCGTGGGCGCGAAGCTCATCGTCACGAGCCGCGACAAAGCCCGCGCCGACGGCACGCTTGGCGGCGGCTGCGTCGAGGCCGATGCCATTACGGCGGCGCGCGACGTGCTTGCGAACGGCGGTCGGTCGTTGCGCGCCTACGAGTTGACGGAAGACCTTGCCTGGAACACGGGTCTCGTGTGCGGTGGCACGATGTGGATCCTGGCCGAACGTGGCGGCGACGCGTTTGGGGCCGGGACCGACATCGTCGGTCGCCTGGCGCAGGCCGCTGCGGGCGGCGAGCCGGTCGCAGTCGCCACGCGATTGCGGCGCGAGGCCAGAGGCCTGGCCTACGACGGCCGCGTTTTCGTCGAGGCGGCGGGCCGCGTGTGGGGGTCATTCGGCGATGCGACGGTCGACGCACGCGCGGCCGACCTTTCGCGCGCGCAAGTCCGGCATGGCACGGCGCGCGTCGTCTCGCTCGACGACGATCATGATCTGCTCATCGAGCCGGTGGCGAGCCGGCCGCGGCTCGTCGTCGCCGGCGGCGGGCACGTCGCAGCGGCCATTGCGCGGCAGGCGCAGTTCCTGGACTTCGACGTGACGGTGGTCGAGGACCGGCCCGAATTCGCCAGTCCGGAGCGATTTGGCGGCGCTGCCGTGATCACGGGCGACATTCCCGCGACGATCGGATCGCTCGACTACGGGTGGAACAGCTTTCTCGTCATCGCGACCCGCGGGCACAAACTGGACGCCGATTGCGTCGTCGCCGCGGCCCGCACGTCCGTCCGGTACATCGGTCTGCTCGGCAGCCGCCGCAAGACGGTGCTCATCGCCGAGCGATTGCGCGAGGAAGGCATCGACGAGGACCGCGTCCGAGCGATTCATGCCCCCGTGGGCCTGGATCTGGGCGGCCGCACGCCGGCGGAGATTGCGCTCTCGGTGCTGGCCGAGATCACGGCTGAGCGCTACCAGGCGAGCGGAATGCCGCTCGGGGACGCGGCTGCGGCTACTTCACGATCCGGACGCCGCCGCTGAAGGTCTCGAACTTCAGGGCCCCGTCGGAGGCAGACGATTCGGAATCGCTGCCGACGTGGCCCAGCACGCGATTGCGGCGCGACGAGTGCATCGTCAGGGGCAGATCGCTGTCGAACTGGCCGCTGAAGCTGTTGAACTGCACATCGGCTTTCGCCGTGTCCGCGAGTTTCGCGCGAATTGATCCGCTGAATGTGTGGGCCGCGAGGTGCGGTTTCGAGCCGGCGGCGACCAGATCGACGTCGACGTGGCCGCTGAAGGTGTGCGCGTCGATCCATCCCTTCGCTCCGGTGACTGTAATGGTGGCGCTGAATGTCTCGAGGCGTTCGTCGCCGGTGACGTTCGTGACCTCCACGGGGCTCGAGAAGCCGTTGACGTCGAGCGACGCGGAGGCCGGCATCTCGATGTCGAAATCGGTGCTGACGACCTGGTCGTCGCCGCGATTGCGGGACCAGTTACGGTCCTTGTCGTTCGCGTCGATCGTGACGGTCGAGCCGGACGTGCCGATCGTGAGCTGCACATGGTCGAGGACGTCGCGGCTCGCCGTCCGAACAGCCTTGATCGTCACGTCGCGGCTGTTCGTGCCCGTGACGTGCACGTATCCGGAGAAGGTGCGCACCCGGAGGGTGCCATTCGCCGGGAGCGACACGGTTTTGGTCACAGTCTCGGTGTCGCCGCTTCGGCTGTCGGCCCGGTTGCGAGCGTTGCCGTTTCGGCTTTGCTGGGCGTCGACACCCACAACCATGCTGGCCGCGAGGCCGATGACCATCGCGGCGCGTCCCCATCCGGTCACAGTCATGATGCCTACCTCGCCGAAATAGACGAGGTGGGCCCGCGCCGGGTTGCTCGAGCAGAGCGCAGGCGGGCGGCCGGCTGGGGGCGCGCGTGGGCCGCGGTCACGTCAACGCGACGGCCAGCGCCCGATCGAGGTCGGGATACCGGAAGCCGAACCTGAAGCCGAGCGCCTTGGTCGGCAGCACACGCTGACCGGCCAGCACCGCCACATCCGCGATCTCGCCAGCTGCAGCGCGAACGACAAACGCCGGCGTCGTCATCCAGGACGGCCGGTGCAGCGCGCGCCCCAGCGATCGGGCAAACTCCGCGTTGGTGACCGGCTTGGGCGCTGTCACGTTCAGCGGCCCGTCGACTTCTGATGTCTCGATGGCCCAGGTGATCATCGACAGCCAGTCGTCGCGATGCACCCACGAGATCACCTGCTCGCCGGATCCGAGCGGGCCGCCGACGAACGCGCGGAACGGCGCGGCCAGTTTCGGCAAGGCGCCGCCGTCGGCGGCGAGGACGACCCCCGTCCTCGCCAGAACGAGCCGCAACCCGAACCCGGCCACAGGTTGCGCCGCGGCTTCCCACTCCACGCACAGGGACGCCAGAAAATCCGAGCCCGCCGGGCTGGACTCATCGAGGGGGCCGCTCGTCCGGGTGCCGTAGTAGCCGATAGCGGAACCCTGAATGAAGACCGACGGCTTGTGCGAGGCATAGCGCACGGCCGTTACCAGGCTCTCGGTGCTCGCCTTGCGACTCGTGCGAAGTACGTTCAGTCGATCCGGGGTCCAGCGTTCGTCTGCGAGGCCGGCGCCGGCGAGGTTGACGATCGCGTCGGCCTCCGCGACTTCATTCGTCCAGTCGCCGACCCGCGACCGTCCGCCGCCCGTCGATCGGGCCGCGATGGGAATCGTGCCGTCGGGCTTCCACGGCACGTAGCGCAGGCGTTCGGCCGGCCGGCCCATGATCTCGTTCCGCGTCAGGACGACGACTTCGTGTTGCGCGAGCGCCAGCCGAGAGGCGAGGGGCCGGCCGAGGAAGCCCGTTCCGCCGGCGATGAGGACCTTCATCGACGGAAGACTGTATCGAAGGTTCGACGCGTCTGGAAGGCCGGATGCGGCTCGCCCGCGGGCTAGGAACGGGGCAATGGGTGAATCGGCGCTGGCGCTGACCCCGCCTTGCTGGCCTTGGCGGTCGCGTCGCGGTGGTCGGCCAGGCCGAAAGCGATACCCGTCGTCGGCTGGATCCAGATCGACTGGGCCGATCCCTGCTTGCCGCTGACGCGCACCGTGTGGCCCATCGCCTGCAACTTGGCCAGGGTGACGTCGGAGATTCCGTTGGCCTCGACGTCGAGCCGGTCCGGAAGCCAGGGGTGGTGCATGCGCGGCGCGTCGATCGCCTCCTGGCCTCTCATGCCCCATGCCGAGACGTCCAGCACGATGTCGAGCACCGTGTTGATGATCGTTCGGCTGCCCGGCGACCCGGTGACGAGCACGAGCTTGCCATCCCTCGTCACGATGGTCGGCGCCATCGAACTGAGCATGCGTTTGCCCGGCGCGATGAGGTTGGCGTCGGTGCCGATGTTGCCGTTGAGGTCGGTCGTGCCCGGCTTCTTGTTGAAATCACCCATCTCGTTGTTGAGCAGAATGCCCGTCCCCGTGACGACCACATGCGAGCCGTACCCGCCCTCGAGCGTGTAGGTGTTCGAGACCGCCATGCCGTCCCGGTCCACGACCGAGAAGTGCGTGGTGTCCATCGGCTCTTCCCGGCCGGGCGCGCTCGTCACGATGTCCTTGCCGAGTTCAACGCTGCTCGTCGCCTTTGCCGGATCAATCGTGCTGATGAGGTCTCGCGCGTGGGCCTTCGACGTGAGATCGGCGATCGGTACCTGGACGAAGTCGGCGTCGCCGAGGAAACGCGCGCGATCGAGAAACGCGCGGCGCATGACCTCGGTGACCAGATGCACGGCGTCGGCCGACCCGCGCGTCGTACGTTGGATCTGCAGCGCCTCCAGCATGTTCAGCATCTCGACGAGCGCGATCCCGCCGGAACTTGGCGGGCCCATCGAGATGACCTGATAGCCGAGAAAGCTGCCCGTGACCGGAGCGCGCTCCCTGGCTTGATAGGCGCCGAGGTCGTCTTTCGAGATCAGGCCCCCGTGCCCGGCCATGTCCGCGGCGATGCGGTCGGCGATCCAGCCCTTGTAGAACACGTCGGGTCCGTCCGTGGCGATTGCGGTCAGCGACTTGGCCAGGTCCGGCAGCACCAGTCGATCGCCGGCTGTCCATGGGCCGCCGCCGGGCTTGCCGTAGGCGGCAACCGAGGTTGCGTACGGCTTCATGCCGTTCGTCACCTCACGCTCGAGCGATGCCGCAAACGACGGGGCCATGACGAACCCGATCTCGGCCAACGTCGCGGCCGGCATGACGACGTCACGCCACGGGAGTTTGCCGAAGCGCTTGTGCGCCAACGCCATGCCTCGCACGGTTCCGGGCACGCCCGGGGCGAGATATCCCGTGCTGGTCAGCCGGATGTCGATGTTGCCGTCGGCGCCGAGGTACATGGTCGGGGTCGACCTGGCCGGCGCGGTTTCGCGGTAATCGAACGTCGTCGCCTTGCCGTCGGGCGTCCGCACGACCATGAAGCCCCCGCCACCCAGGTTGCCGGCGAAGGGATACGTGACCGCCATCGCGAATGCGGTGGCCACGGCCGCGTCGACCGCATTGCCGCCCTTGGCGAGGATCGACGCGCCGATGTCGGCGGCGATGTCCGACGAGGCGACCACGAGACCGGTGGTCGACGCGACGCCCAGGTTCGGCGTCGACTGCGACGACAGGCCGGCGGGCAGCAGCAGCAGCAGCGCGACCAGGAGGGCAGCACGGGTCTTCATCGTTCCTCCCTTTCGGAGGCGGTCAGCTTACACCCGACCCGGGCATCTGCTACCATCGCCCGGCATTTCAGGCGAGCGGTTCGAGCGGCGGACAACCAGTAGCGATCGCGCGCCACTCGGGCCGCGCGAAGGAGGCTCCCCATGGCATCGATCAATACGGGTCGAGTGGTCGTCGGCGGTCTGGTCGGCGGCGTCGTCGCGAATGCGTGCGACTTTCTCTGGAACATGACGATCATGAAGGACGACATGACCGCCATGGCGCAGAGGTTCGGGATGGACCCGGCGGCGATGCAGTCCATGTCGGCCGCGGCGCCATGGATCGTCATCGACTTCGTCATGGGTCTCTTGACTGTCTTCGCGTACGCAGCGATGCGTCCGCGCTTCGGTCCGGGACCGAAGACCGCGCTCATTGCGGGCATCACGCTCTATCTGGCCGTCACGGCAATCCTCTACGGCTTCACCAGCATGGGCATGATGCCGATGGGGGCGTTTGGCCGCGGATCGGCGACTTCCCTCGTCACAGTCATCCTCGGCTCGCTCGCTGGCGCGGCCGTGTACAAGGAAGCCTGACCGCGCCTCCGGCGCCGGCGGCTGGGAGGGGGAGGCGCATGTGTCCAGAGTGAATGGCGGCAAGCTCGTTGCGGGCGGCATTCTTGCCGGCGTCGTCATGAACATCTGCGACTACGTGTCGAACAACTTCATTCTGGCGACCGACTGGGAGCACATCGCGAGGATTCGCAACGTCGACATGGCCGACATGAGCAGTCCGTCGTCGCTCGTCACCTACGTCGTCGTCGACATGCTGCTTGGGCTGCTGGTCGTATGGACGTACGCGGCCATCCGGCCGCGGCTCGGGCAGGGGCCGGGCACGGCGATCGTCGCGGGCTTCATGGTGTTTCTTGCCCAGGCGCTTCTCATGGCGAGCTACGCGGTGTCGTTCCTGACGTGGGACGTCTTCATTCGCGGGGGCGTATTGATGCTCGTGTCTGCGCTGGCGGGCGCGCTGGCCGGCGGCTGGGTGTACGCGGAGGACGACAGCGTCGACTGAACCACGGGCGCAAAAAAAATGTGGCAGGGCTCGTTCGAGCACCTGCCACATGTGAGAAGAGAGACTGATTGAGCGGAGCTACCAGCGCGGTTCGCGACGGTCGCCGCGGCCGCCGCCACCGAACCCGCGCCCGCCGCCCCCGCCTCCGCCGCCGCCGAACTGGGGCTTCGGGCGGGCTTCGTTGATGGCCAGGGTGCGGCCGCCAAGCTGCGTGCCGTTCAACTCCGTGACCGCCTTCTGGGCGTCGGCATCCGAGGCCATCTCGACGAACGCGAAGCCGCGCGCGCGGCCCGTTGCGTTGTCCCGAATCACGCTGACCGTGTCCACACCACCCGCCCGGCTGAACAGCTCGCGAAGCTCGTCTTCGTTCGTCGAATACGGAAGATTGCCTACGTACAGTTTGCGACCCATCTCCTGCGCTCCCTGCGCGCGGACCCTTGCGGGCCCGCCGCAACAACCGGGCGCGTGCCCGGGGTGACACCGTGAAGGTCAGCCCGATCGAGGGATCTGGAGCGAGGCTCCGAGGCCGGACTTCAGCGAGCCATTGAGGGTATGCGAAGGGATGGCGGAAAGCAAATGACGGCCATAGGTGCGGATCAGGCGTCAATATCGGCCCGGCGGCGCCGAAATTGAGGCTGCCTAGCGGCTGCTAGCGCCCCATCAGGAGCGTCAGGAGCGCCTTCTGCGTGTGCAGCCGGTTCTCGGCTTGTTCGAACACGACCGACTGCACCGCGTCGATGACGTCGTCGGTCACCTCCGCCCCCCGACGGGCCGGCAGACAGTGCATGAAGCACGCGTTCGGTCCGGCGGCCCTCATGAGCTCGGCGTTGACCTGGTACGGCCGGAAGGTCTCCTCGCGGGAGGTGGCCTGGGCTTCCTGGCCCATCGAGGTCCAGACGTCGGTGTACACGGCGTCGGCGCCGCGCACGGCTTCGACCGGATCGATCAGCACCTCCACGGTGCCGCCATCGCGTGCCACCGCCGCCGCCTGGGTCACGACGTGGGCAGGCAGCGTGAAGCCTTCGGGCGAGGCGACCCGTACGTGCACGCCCAGCATCGCGCCCGCGTGTGCGAGCGAGGTGGCGACGTTATTGCCGTCGCCCACGAACGCGATCGTGCGGCCGGCCAGGCCGCCGGTCGCTTCGCGCAGGGTGAGGACGTCCGCGAGCGCCTGGCACGGATGTTCCTCGTTGGTCAGGGCATTGACCACGTGCAGGCCCGGCGCGGCAGCCGCAAATCGGACGAGTCGTTCCTGCGCGAACGTGCGCACGACCGCACCGGTGACCCACCGCTCGAAATTGCGCGCGATGTCTTCGACCACCTCGCGATCGCCCAGGGCGACGTCGGCCGGCGGCTCGATGACCTCACCGCCGAGCTCGTGCACGGCGATGACGAACGTCGAGCGCGTGCGCAGCGACGGCTTCTCGAAGAGCAACGCCACGTGCTGGCCGGCGAGCGACGGCGCGCTGGCGCGCCCGGCGCGACGCAGGCGCTTCAATTCTGCCGCCAGGTCCAGGACGCGCCCGATCTCGGTCGGATCGAGATCGAGGATGGAGAGAAAGTCCTTCGTGCGGAGTGGCACGGCCGCCGCCTTCTGTGGATCGATCCGGGCGATGTTCGACGAGCTACTCATCGTTGACTCCCGCTCCGGGTCCGAGCCTCTCCATCTCGGGCCTCGTCCAGGCAGCCCGTGGTGAACATCCGGATACCGCTCGGGACGTTCGCCATGGGCCGCTACGTTCGGTACTCACCGTTGATCCGTACATACTCGGCGCTCAGGTCGCAGGTCCACATCGTCGCGCTGTGCGAGCCGCCGGCGCCGAGGTCGATGGTCACGAGGATCTCGCGATCCTCCAGCACGCGCGCCGCCGCCTCGGCACGTTCGTCGTGGGGCACACCGGCGACGAAAAGGGGCACGTCACCGATCGTGACCGACGCCCGGTCGAGGGAGAAGTCGGCACCCGAGCGACCGGCGGCGGCCACCAGTCGGCCCCAGTTCGGGTCGCCGCCGTGGATCGCCGTCTTGACGAGCGGCGAGTTAGCCACGGTTCGGGCCGCGCGCCTGGCGTCGTCCGGCGAGGCCGCGCCGGTGACGGCAATCGTCACAAATTTGGTCGCGCCCTCGCCGCCGCGGACGATCTCGCGTGCGAGGTGGCCCGCCACGGCCCGCAGCCCTTCGACGAGCTCTGGCGCGTCGTCACGCACGAAGGCCATGCCGGACTCACCCGACGCCATCGCGAAGACGCAGTCGTTGGTCGAGCACTCGCCGTCGACGGTAATGGCGTTGAACGTCTCGTCGCACACACGCCGCAGGACGCGGGCGAGCACGTCTGGTTCGACACGTGCGTCGGTCGTGAGGACGCCGATCATCGTCGCCATGCGCGGCTCGATCATGCCCGACCCCTTCGCCATGCCGCCGACGGTGAAGCGGCCAGCCGGCGTCTCGACGATGACCGCGTGCGCCTTGGGGAACGGATCGGTCGTCATGATCGCCCGCGTCGCGGCCGCGCTGCCGTCGACGCTCAACATCCGTGCGGCGTCGGTGACCCCGGCGCGAACCTTCTGAATGTCGAGGGCCACGCCGATCACGCCGGTCGACGCGACGAGCACGCTCTCGGCGTCGCAACCGAGGGCGGTCGCGGTCGCTTCCGCCATCTCACGGGCGACCGTGTGTCCCGCAGCGCCCGTGCACGCATTAGCGCACCCGCTATTGATCACCGCCGCGGTGGCCCGGCCGCCGGATCGCGCAAGGTGCTCGCGCGAGACGACGACGGGCGCCGCCACGGCGCGATTGGTCGTGAAAACGGCGGCGGTCGGAATCGGGCCGCGCGCGGCGACGAGCGCCAGGTCGAGTGCCGGCGACTGGCCGGCCGCCGGCGCGCGCTTGATGCCGCAGGCGACGCCGGCGGCTCGGAATCCAGAGGGGGCGGTAATCCCGCCGTCGATGACGCGCGTCACGCGTAGGTCCCGCGCTAGGCCACGGCCACGCGCCGGCCGGGCACGTCGGCCGCACCCCGCCGGGCCGAGGCGGTCAGAGGAAGCACCATCGCGTACTGTTCGCAGCGGAGGAACAGCGGGCAGGTGTGGCAATCGGTTGCGATCTTCTCTGGGACCCACAGTCTCGGCACGATGGAGAATCCCTGGCGGACAAAGAACCGGGCGTCGTGCGTGAACGCCGACAGGGTCTCGAAGCCCCGCGTCGCGGCTGCGTCGCGAAGCCCGGCGACGAGCCTGCCGGCGAGGCCGGCGTGCCGGTACGGCGCCGACACCACGAGCGATCGCACCTCGGCGACGACACCCGACAGCGGCGCCAGCTCGGCACACGCGCGCACGGCGCCGCCGGCTTCGGCGACGACGAAACGGTTGGCGTGACGGCGAAGCTCGTCGAGGTGCCGCGGCAGCAATCGTCCCTCGGCCAGGTGCGTCGTCACCAGCGCATGGATCGCTTCTGCGTCGTGTTCGGTCGCCGGCCGCAAGATCACGTCGCTTGTCTCCCTGACGACTCCGACCCACTGGCGACGATGGCGTCTTCCAGCAGCCGCAGTGCCTCATCGATCTCGTCGGTAGTCACGATGTACGGCGGCAGCAGGCGCACGACCGTCGAAGCCGTGCGATTCACGAGCAGCCCTCGATCGAGCGCGGCCTCGACGACCGGCTGCGCGTCACGCGTCAGGTCAAGACCCGCGATGAGTCCGGCGCCGCGCACGGCGGCGATGTGCGCCGCGTGCCGGGCCGCCAGGGCGTGCAAACGGGCCACGAGATGCGTCGAGACCTCACGCACGTGTTCGAGCAAGCCGTTGTCGAGCGCGTCCAGAAAGACGAGGGCGGCGCGGCACGCCAGGAGGTTGCCTCCATAGGTCGTACCGTGATCGCCCGGCGAGAGGGTCTGTGCGACCTCGCCCGACAGGAGCGCGGCGCCGATCGGCACGCCGGCGCCGAGCGCCTTGCCGAGCGCCACCAGATCCGGCCGCAGGCCCACCGTCGTGCCGTACAGGAACTCGCCCGTTCGCCCGCTTCCGCTCTGCACCTCATCCGCGATGAGCAGCGTGCCCGTCTTTCGGCACACGGCGGCGATTGCCTGCGCGAGCGCCGGGGAGATCGGGCGCACACCGCCTTCGCCCTGGATCGGCTCGACGATGATCGCGGCCGTGTCGCGGTCCACGAGATTCGCGAGCCCGGCCGGATCATCCGCCGACGCGAAGCTCACACCAGGCACCAGCGGCTGAAATGGCGCGCGATAGTGCTCGTCCCAGGTCGTCGACAACGCGCCCATCGTTCGCCCGTGGAAAGAATGGGTGAACGCGAGGTACTTCGTTCGCGAGGTCTCACCGCGGGTGTGCCAGTAGCGCCGAGCGAACTTCAGGCACGCCTCGACGGCCTCGGTGCCGCTGTTGCAGAAGAACACGCGCTCGAGCCCGGTCCGGTCCGAGAGCCGAGTGGCGAGCTCGCCCTGCAAGGGATGAAAGTACAGGTTCGACGTGTGGAGCAGGGTCGAGGCCTGTCGCGCGAGGGCCTGTGCGAGACCCGGATGCGCGTGGCCCAATGACGCCACGCCGATGCCGGACACGAAGTCGAGGTAGGAGCGCCCGGTGTCGCTCGTGAGCCGCACGCCGAGGCCGCGGTCGAAGACCACCGGCAGACGGCGGTAGACCTGCAGCACGTGCTGCGATTCGAGCGTTTTGACGTCCGTCACGCCGATCACGATGTCGACTCCAGCCGGGCGGCCGCCGCGGCGAGCAACGTCGTGCCTGGCACTTGGCTGAGCGCCGCGCCGGAGGCCAGAGCCCGGCCGTCGATGATGCGAATGCTCGCGACGCCGTCGACGAGCGCCTGGCGGCACGCCGACAGTTTCGCGATCATGCCCGCCGTCGCCGTGCCGAGCGCAAGCGCCGCGTCGATGCCCTCTTCGTCGAGCAGGGGGACGGAGGCGCCGTCCGCGTCGAGCACGCCCGGCGTCGTGCCCGCGATCACCAGTTCACTGTCCCGGAGCGCGGCGGCGAGCCGGCACGCCATGACATCGGCATTGACGTTGAGAAGCTGCGGCTCCTCGGAATCCGAGTCGAAGCCGATGCTGGCCACGACCGGGACGAATCGCTGCGCCAGGAGCGCGTCGACGAGCGCGGCGTTCACGGTCGCCGGGTTGCCCACGAACCCGAGGTCCACCGTCTCGCCTGCGGCCGTACGATGCGCGGCCGATCGGGTCGAGGGCGACGTGCCCGCGTCCACCCCGGTGAGGCCCACCGCGGCTACGCCCCGTGCGACACAGGCGGCGACGAGCGCCGTATTGGCCGATCCGGCGAGCACGCTCACCGCCACCTCGAGGGTGTCGGCATCGGTCACCCGCAGGCCTTCAACCTTCCTTGGCGCGATTGCGCGCCGCGCGAGCTCGACGTCAATCGCGCGGCCGCCGCCGTGCACCACGACGAGCGGCCGTTCGGCCGCCAGACGGCCGATGGCGTCGGCCATCGCGCCGCGATCCGTCGCCGACTCGAGCAATTCGCCACCGAGCTTCAACACGAGCGGAGTCATAGCAGAGCCGTCCGCTCGTCGAAGCCGCATGCGACGTTGAAATTCTGGAGCGCCTGACCGGCGGCGCCCTTCACGAGATTGTCGAGGCACGACACGAGTACGAGGCGCCGCGAGGACCGATCGAACCGCCAGCCAATGTCGCAGAAGTTCGTCCAGGCGACGTGCTTGATCTCCGGCAGCGCGTCCCCCGTGAGTCGTACGAAGGGCTCAGCCGCGTAGGCCGACGTCAGGGCATCGGCGATCGCCTCCGGCGTGGTCCCCGCGGTCGTCTTCACGTAAATCGTTTCGAGAATGCCGCGATCGAGCGGCACCAGATGGGGCACGAAGGTGATCGTCGCGCCGAGCTCCTGCTCCATCTCTGCGACGTGGCGGTGGCCGAAGATGCCGTAGGCCGCGACCGAGCCGTGGTTTTCCGAGAAATGCGTCCGATCGCTCGGCGCGCGGCCGGCGCCGGACACGCCGGACTTCGCGTCGATGACGACGTCCGCCGATCGGTCGAGTAGGCCCGCGTGCGCGAGTGGCAAGAGCGCGAGGAGGGCGGCGGTCGGGTAGCAGCCGGGGCAGGCGACGAGCGACGCGTCCTTGACCTCGGCGCGGTAGTGCTCGACGAGTCCATACGCCGATCCGTCCGGCAGCGCCTTGGTCGCCGGGTACCAGCGCTGGCGGGCGCCATCGTCCTTGATCCGAAACGCGCCGGACAGATCGATGACACGCACCCCGGAGGAGAGCAGTGAGGCCCCGAGTGCCGCGGACGCGTCCTCAGGAACGGCGAGGAACACGAGATCGAGGTCCCGCCTGAGCCGATCGGCGTCGAGTGGCTCAATCTGGCCCTTCCACACGTGGGCGAGCCGCGGCAGCGCGCGGGCAGTCGAGCCCGGCCCCGACGACATGGCCAGACGGACATCGACGCCGGGGTGCCGCACGAGGCGCGAAACCAGCTCCTGCCCGGCATACCCCGTGGCCCCAGCGATGCCGACCCGGACTGGCGATGAATAGCTATGCACAGCGAACGCTAAATATACAATCTTAACGTGCCAGAGTCAACAGGATCATGAGCATTCCTTGATGTCTGCCTCATACAGACGATGTATAATCACTCGATCGGTGAATATCTATGAAGACCTGGCGGCAATCACAAATCCTCGAGCTGGTTGACCGAGAGCCGGTGTCCTCCCAGCAGGGCCTGCGACAGAAGCTCCTTGAGAAGGGGATAACCGCCACTCAGGCAACAGTTTCCAGGGATCTTAAGGAGCTGGGTCTTGTCAAGCGGGCTGGCGATGGGGCGTATGTCAGGCCGGGCACGGAGCAGGGTTCGCCTGCGCTCAACGAGCGTGTGCGTCGCGCGGTCGCGGCGCTCGTGCGCTCCATCGAGCGTGTCGATCCGATGGTGGTCGTCCGGACCGACCGCGGCCAGGCGCAGGGTCTCGCAGAGTGGATCGACCGCGCGCACTTGAACGAAGTCGCCGGGTCGGTCGCCGGCGACGACACGATTCTGCTGGTGTGTCGCGGTTCAGACGCGGCGCGTACGATCGAAGTCAAGCTGGCGGGGATGGTCAAGGGCTGATGACCCGCGTCGTCCTGGCCTACTCGGGCGGCGTCGACACCTCGGTGGCGATTCCGTGGCTCATCGAGCAGCACCACGCGGAGGTCGTCACGGTCACGCTCGACCTCGGCCAGGGCATCGAACTCGAAGAGGTCCGCGATCGGGCGCTCGCGAGCGGCGCCGTGCGGGCGCACGTCCTCGACGCGCGCGATTCGTTCGCGCGCGACTTCATCCGGCCGGCGCTTCAGGCTCGCGCGATCTACGAGGACCGCTATCCACTCGCCACCGCGCTCGGCCGCCCCCTCGTCGCCCGTCAGCTCGTCGAGATCGCGCGCATCGAGGCGGCGACCGCCGTCGCGCACGGCGCCGGTCGAGGTCAGGATCGCGCGCGGCTCGAGACCGCCGTCCGTGCGCTCGACCCATCCTTGGAGGTCATCGCGCCGGCGCGGCTCTCGGGCCAGACGCGGGCGGAGGCCGTCGACTATGCGCGGCGGCGCGGCGTCGCCTTGCCGGCCACGGCGGAGAGTCCGTACCGAATCGACCGCAATCTGTGGGGGCGATCGACCGCCGGCGGCGGTCTCGATGATCCATGGGCCGAACCGCCGGACGACGTCTATGCGATCACGCGCGCGCCCGGCGACGGGCCGGACAGTCCGGCGTACCTCGAGATCGAATTCGAGGCGGGCGTGCCGGTCGGCCTGAACGGCGTGGGCATGTCGCTCGTCGAGTTGATTCAGAGTGTCGAGACGATTGCCGGCGCGCATGGCGTCGGGCGCGTGGACATGATCGAGAACCGGCTGCCCGGTGCCAAGTCGCGCGAGATCTACGAAGCGCCAGCCGCGGTCGTCCTCCACGCGGCCCACCGCGAGCTGCAGACCTTCGTGACGCCCCGCGATCTCGAGCGGCTGACATCGGATCTCGCGGTGGCCTACGCCGACCTCGTCTACAACGGGCACTGGTATTCGCCGATGCGGGAGGCGATGGATGCCCTGGTCGCGAAGGTGCAGGAGCGCGTGACGGGCCTCATCCGCGTCCGGTTGTTCAAGGGCGATTGCCGCGTCGTCGGCCGCACGTCGCCCCACGCCCGATACGATCGGCCGGCCGCCATCACTGGCGGGCCGGACACCGCGGCGCGGCGCGCGAAGGCGCGGCGACGCCAACCCGTTCGTCGAGGTCAGGCATGACGCTCTGGTCCGGTCGATTCGACAGTGCTCCGAACGCCGAGGTCCTCGCCCATGGGTCGTCGCTCGCGGTCGATCGACGGCTGATCGAGGACGACCTGGCTGGCAGTTGTGCCTGGGCCGAGGCGCTCGGACGCGCGGGTGTCCTTGCCCCCACGGACCTCGCGGCCATTCTTGGCGGCCTCGACGCCGTGCGGTCGGCGGTGCGCGCGGATCCGACGCTGCTCGCCACGGCGACCGACGAGGACGTCCATAGCTTCGTCGAGCGCGAACTCATCGCGCGTATCGGGGACGCGGGTCGTCGCCTGCACACCGGACGGTCGAGGAACGAGCAGGTCTCGCTCGATTTCCGTCACTATCTTCGCCGCCGGATTCCCGATCTCCAACGCGCCATCGCCGGACTCGTTGAGGCGTTTGCGAATCAGGCCGCCGAGTCCCGCGACGCCATCATGCCGTCCTACACGCACTTGCGACGGGCGCAGCCGGTTCTCGTGGCGCACTTCTGGCTCTCGCACGCGGCGGCCCTCCGCCGCGACGTCCAGCGCTTCGATGACGTGCGACGCGACTGCGACTGGATGCCGATGGGCTCGGGCGCGATCGCCGGCACGAGCTATGCCGTCGATGTCCACTGGCTCGCCGAACGGCTCGGCTTCTCGCGCGTCGTTCCGAACAGCATCGACACGTCCGGCGACCGCGACTTCGTCGCCGGCTTTCTGTACGCCTGTGCGATGACGATGGTGCACCTCAGCCGGATGGCCGAAGACATCGTGCTGTTCACGTCCGAAGAGTTCGGCTTCTTCGACCTCGACGACACGGTCGCGACCGGTTCGAGCCTGATGCCCCAGAAGAAGAACCCGGATCCGCTCGAACTCGTTCGTGGCAAGTCCGGTCGCGCGATCGGTCTCGTCACGGGCTGGCTCGCGACCATGAAGGGTCTGCCGCTCGGCTACAACAAGGACCTGCAGGAAGACAAGGCGACGGCGTTCGAGGCAGAGGACACGGCACTCGGGTGCCTCGGTGTGACGACGACCGTCATCCGCACGCTGGTCCTTCGCGAGGGCGTGGCGCGGGCCGCGGCGTCGGGGCTGCTCCTCGCCACCGACGTGGCCGACTATCTCGTGCGCCGCGGCGTCCCGTTCCGGGCGGCCCACGAGATCACGGGCCGGATCGTGCGCGATCTCCACGTGACGAACCGCGACTTCTCCTCGTTGTCGGTCACCGACTGGCGCCGCTACAGCGACGAGTTCGGCGACGACGTGACGCAGGCGATTACGCCGGCCGCGGCGGTATTGGCCAAGCGCACACCGCAATCGACGCACCCGGCGGCCGTGGCAGCTGCGCTCGCCGAGACACGGGCCTGGCTTGCTAAGATGCGGGCGTGAACCACCCCATCCTGGGTCTGCACCACGTCACCGCGACGGTCGACGAAGCGCAGCCCGATCTGGCGTTCTTCACCGAGACGCTCGGCCTCCGGCTGGTGAAGAAGACCGTGAACTTCGACAACCGCAACGTCTATCACTTCTACTACGGCACCGAGATTGGCGCGCCCGGTACGATCTGGACGACGTTCCCGTACGGCGGTCATGGCGTACCCGCAGGCCGTCATGGCGCCGGCCAGATTGGCGCGACGTCATTTTCGGTGCCGGACGGGTCGCTGGCCTTCTGGCACGACCGGCTGACGCACCGGGGCGTCCCGGTGATCGGCGGGCGCGGCCGATTCGGCGACGAGGCGATCGCGGTGACGGATCCGTCCGGCCTGGTCATCGAACTCGTCGCGAGCCGCCGCGACACGCGAGCGCCGTGGCTTGGTGGGGGCGTCGACCCTGCGCACGCGATTCGGGGCCTCCACAGCGTCACGCTCGTCGAGTCGGCGCCGGACCCGACCGTCGCGCTCCTGACGACCTCGCTGAACTTCACGGTCGTGGCTGAGATGCCGGACCGGATGCGCTTGGCGGCGAGGCGCGACGAACCCGGCACGCTCATGGAGATCGTCGTCGATCCGCGCGCGCCCGCGGGTCGCAACGGGCTCGGAACCGTGCATCACGTCGCGATGGCCATCGCCGAGGGCGAAGAGCAGCTGCGCCTTCGCGAGGATCTCGTCGGCCGCGGTCTCCACGTCACGGCGGTGCTCGACCGCCAGTATTTTCACTCGATCTATTTCCGCGAACCCGGGGGCGTGTTGTTGGAGGTGGCGACGATGCAACCCGGGTTCCTGGTCGACGAGGACCGCGGAGCGCTCGGCCGCGCGCTCAAGCTGCCGCCCTGGGAGGAACCGAATCGCGCGGAGATCGAACGATCTCTCGTGCCGGTCACCGAGCGGTGACGTCACCGGACCCACACGCGGGGCAGCCGATCCGCTCGACCGGACCGCCGCTGTCGCCGACGGCTGTCGTCGCCATTCTGGTTCATGGACGCAACGCCGGTCCCGAAAACATCCTCGAGCTGGCGGACGAATTCGCTCGACCTGGAGTGACGTATCTCGCGCCGTCCGCGGCCGGGCGCACGTGGTACCCGCTCAGCTTCCTTGCGCCGCGCGCTCGGAACGAGCCGTTCCTCTCGTCCGCCCTGGCGGCGATCGGCCGGTTGGTCGACGAGGTCCTCGCAGAGGGCGTTCCCCCGCGGCGGATCGTGATCGCCGGCTTTTCCCAGGGCGCGTGCCTCGCCAGCGAATTCGTCTATCGGCGGACGGACAGGCTCGGTGCGCTCATCGCCTTCAGCGGAGGTCTCATCGGCCCGCCGGGTACGGCCTGGGACCGGACGGCGTCGTTCGACGACATGCCGGCCTTTTTCGGCTGCAGCGATGTCGACGCGCACGTGCCCCGCGCCAGGGTCGAAGAGAGCGCCGGCGTGTTCTCGACGCTCGGCGCGCGCGTCATTCCTCGTTTCTACCCGGGCATGGGGCACGTGGTCAACGACGACGAGATCGCACACGCACGTGCGATTCTGGATGACATCGGAGGCGGCCGATGAGGCGAGGAACAGGCACGGCGGCGGCGGTCGCCGCCGCGTCGGCAGTGATGGGCGCGGCCCTGTCGGCGGCGGACGGACGTCCCGCCGCACTCACGGCGTCGGAGCAGGCGGTCGTTCGCTTCGTGGACGCGCACGACGCCGACGCTCGCGCGCTGCTCCATCGCGTCGTGGACATCAACAGCGGCACGGAGAACGTGGCCGGCGTTCGGGCGGTCGGCGATATCTTCCGCGCTGAATTCGACGCGCTGGGCTTCCAGACGCGCTGGATCGACGGCGCGGCGTGGCATCGCGCCGGTCATCTGGTGGCCGACCACAGCGGGCCCGGACCGAGGCTGCTCGTCATCGGCCATCTCGACACGGTCTTCGCCCCCGACAGTCCGTTCCAGAAGCTGCAGATGATCGACGCGGACACGGCGCGCGGGCCCGGCGTCATCGACATGAAGGGCGGCGACGTCGTCATTCTCCAGGCCCTCAAAGCCCTGGCATCAGCCGATCTGCTGAAGACGCTCAACGTGGTCGTCGTCATGACCGGCGACGAGGAGGCGCCGGGCCGTCCCCTGTCGGCCGCCCGTGCGGTGCTCGTGGACGCCGCGAAGGGCGCGGCAGCGGCGATCGGGTTCGAGGACGGCGACGGCGATCCGGCGCATGCCATCGTGGCTCGACGAGGCACGATCTCGTGGGTGCTCCGGGTGACGGGCACGCCGGCACACTCCTCGCAGATCTTCAGTCCTGAGATCGGTCCCGGCGCGATCTTCGAGGCGGCGCGGATGCTCACGGCCTTTCGCGAGACGCTCGCCACGGAGCCGCACCTGACGTTCAATCCAGGCGCGATCGTCGGCGGCACGACGGCCGACCTGGATCCAGCCGAAGCGAAGGGATCCGCGTTCGGCAAGACGAACGTCGTCGCCGAGCATGCGGTCGTGATCGGCGATCTGCGCGCGCTGACGACGGCCGGGTTCGAGCATGCGATGTCGGTGATGCGAGGCATTGTCGCTCGGCCGTCGCCGCGGACCTCGGCGTCGCTGACGTTCGATGACGGGTACCCGCCGCTCGCGCCGGCGGCCGGCAACGAACGGCTCCTTGCCGTCTACAGCGCGGCGAGTCTGGACCTCGGTCTGGGTCCGGTGTCGGCCGTGACCCCCGACAAGGCCGGCGCCGCCGACGTATCGTTCGTCGCGGGCGAGGTCCCGATGATCCTCGACGCCGTGGGCCTCAAGGGCCATGACGATCACACACCTGGGGAGACGGCCGATCTCCGGACGCTCACGCTGCAGACCAAGCGCGCGGCCATCCTGCTCACTCGACTCAGCCGGGGCGGCTGAGTATTCTGGTCGTCGCGCCTGGCCAGCCGGCCGCGCTCCGGAAGCCACACCACATCTGACGTGCCCAGGCCACTCGTGATGGCGCTTCGTGGCGTCCCCGACGTCACTTTCGCACGGTGAAGTCGGCCGTGGGTGGAAACGTCGGCGGCTTTCGATGCTTCGTCGCCTGCTCGAACGCGTAAGCGAGCCTGACGAGCGTCGGCTCGCTCCAGGCGCGGCCGAAAAATGAGATGCCGATCGGCAAGCCGAAGGCGTAGCCGCCCGGCACGGTGATGTGCGGATAGCCGGCGACGGCCGCCGCCGTCGAGCTGCCGTTCTCGGCGTAGTCGCCGTTGGCGTGGTCGGTCAGCCACGGCGGGCCGCCGGTCGGCGCGATGAGCGCGTCCAGCGAGTACCGGTCCATCACCGCGTCGATGCCTCGCGTGCGCGCGAGCATCTGATCCTTGGCCAGGGCGGCCAGATATGCCGCGTCGGTCAGCGGACCCTTCGCCTGGGCCCGTTGCATCAGCTCCTGCGCGAAGTACGGCATCTCGCGGTCGTGCATCCGCTCGTTGAACGCGATGATGTCGGCGAGGGTGCGGACGGGCGCCTTCGGTCCCACCCACTCGAGGTACGTGTTGAGGTCGGCCTTGAACTCATAGAGCAGCACGTCGAGTTCCGAGTCCTCGAACGCCCCGAGGGTCGGAATATCGGCCGGGTCGACGACGATGGCGCCCTGGGCCTTCATGTCGGCGACGGCGGCGTCCATTAGCCGATCGGCGAACTGGCTGTAGCCCATCAGTTTCTGTCGGACGACGCCCAGGCGCGCGCCCTTCAGTCCGGCGGCATCGAGCGAAGACGTGTAGTCGCGCCGGCCCTTGGCCGCCGCGTCCTTCGTCGCCGGGTCGGCGGGATCGACGCCCGCGAGGGCGCCGAGCAGCAGCGCCGCGTCGGTCACCGTTCGCGCCATGGGTCCGGCCGTGTCCTGGCTGTGGGCGATCGGGACGATGCCCATGCGGCTGATGAGCCCCAGCGTCGGTTTGATGCCGACCAGCGAGTTGCTGCTCGAGGGCGAAACGATTGATCCATCGGTCTCGGTCCCGACGGCGACCGCGCAGAGATTGGCCGCGGTCGCGGCCGCCGATCCGGAGCTCGACCCCGAGGGATTACGATCGAGCGCATACGGATCCTTCGTCTGACCGCCCCGTCCGCTCCAGCCCGATGATGAGTGTGTGGATCGGAAGTTGGCCCATTCGCTGAGGTTCGTCTTGCCGAGAATCACAGCGCCGGCCGCGCGCAGTTGCGACACGAGAAACGCATCAGCCGGCGGCGTCGCGCCCTCGAGCGCGAGCGATCCTGCGGTCGTCATCATCCGATCCGCCGTCGCGATGTTGTCCTTGATCAGGATCGGGATGCCGTGCAGAGGACCGCGCGGGCCCTTGGTCTTCCGTTCCGCATCGAGCGCGTCGGCGATGACGCGCGCGTCGGGGTTGATTTCGATGACGCTGTGGAGGGCGGGGCCATTCCTGTCGATCGACTCGATGCGCGCGAGGTACTTGTCGACCAGCGAGCGCGACGTCTCGCGTCCCGATTGCATGCGCTGCTGCAGGTCGGCGATGGTCGCTTCTTCCAGGTCGAATGCCGGTGTGTCGCGCGCCGCCGGCGGCTTCTGACAGGCCGTCGCCATCAGGGCGGAGAGGGCGAGCGCAAGAATCGGTCGGCCCGCGGGCCGGCGTCTCGTGGGCACGGGGTCCATCGGGGCCAGATTGTGGCTCAGATTGCCGGCCGCGAAACGGGTTCTTGCGCGCCCGGGCTCGTCGGAGGATCCTGATCCGGCTTCGATGACCAATCGCCAGGGCGCCCAACGCCGGGTTGACCGGATCCAGGCGTTTCGCGACGAGCTCGCGGATCTCGAGCGCGAGCAGGTGTTGACTCTCCCGCCCGATGACCGCGCGCGCGTTCTTGCGCACCACGCCGCGCTCATCGCGGTGCTGTCGCGCGAGTTCGATGTCGACGTCGCCGCCGGTCAACGTCGGCTGTCGATCGGGATGCGCCTCGCTTCGGCGTTTGGTGCGCTCGCGCTCGGCGCGAGCGTGTTCCTGTTCTTCTACCGCTTCTGGGTCGACCTCACCACTGCCGCCCAGGTCGCAATCTTGCTAGTCGCGCCCCTCGTCGGGCTTGTCGGGATGGCGATTGCGGCGAACCGCGAGCGAACCTTGTATGTGACGGGCGTCCTCGGCGTGATGACCGTCGCCACATTCGTGCTCGACTTGAACGCGCTCGGCCAAATCTTCAACCTCATGCCGTCGCCGAATGCCTTTCTGGCCTGGGGCGCGTTCGCGATGGTGCTCGCCTACACATTCAGGCTGCGCTGGCTGCTGGCCATTGGCCTTGCCGGCCTGGCGCTGTGGGTCAGCGCGTCGATGGTCGTGTGGTCCAGTGGCCCCGCGTGGTGGTCAGTCTTCGACCGCTTCGAGACGTTCCTCGTGCCGGGCGTCGCGATCCTTCTCCTGGGGGGCCGGCTTCAAGACGAGGAGTTCGCTCCGACATGGCGGCTGGTCGGCTGGTTCGTCGTGTTCCTCTCGCTGTTCGTCTTGTCGGTGGAGGACCAGTCGCTTCTGCCGTGGCGCCGCGCTACCGTGCAGTTCGTCTATCAGGTCGGCGGCATGGCGGTGACCGCGGCTGCGATTACCGCGGGTGTCCACCGGCAGTGGGGCGAGACCGTGAGTCTCGGCGCCCTGTTCTTTGCGGCGTTCCTGATCACGCGCCTGGCCGACTGGTGGTGGGACTGGATGCCGAGCTATCTGTTCTTCCTCGTCATCGGGCTGCTCGCCGTCGGCCTCATCGCGGTCTTCCGCCAACTTCGCACTCGGATGGAGGCCCGCCCATGACCCGCGGATTGGTGGCGGCCGGCGCGATCGTCGCGCTGGCCAACGGCCTTGCGCTCGCGGCCGCCGCCTACAACCGATCGTCCGTGCTCGAGCGCGTCGAGTTGACCGAGGCGGAGCTTCCGGTCGGGTACGGCTATACCGCCGCCGCGCCGACCGAGCTGCGATTCAACTGGCTCATGGGGGTCGACTTCCGGACGCCGCCGTTCAGCGAGGCGCAACTCCGCGCCGTGGGCTTTGACCTGCCCGCCGCGACCTCGTCAGCGCCCAAGGATGAGATGCCTTTGGCGCGCGAGGTCGTCGTAGCCGTCGACGCCAGCGGCGTGGCGCGGCAGCAGTGGCTCCAGGGTGCGCGCGCGCATGCCACCGGGATGGTCGTCCCTCCAGCCAGCCGGCTCGTGGTGATCGACATGGGACGCGACATGGCCTCTGTTCTCGCCGCGCATCCCGACTCGTCGCATACCCTCGTGCTCCACGGCATGGTGCAGCCGCAGACGTCGATCGGCGCCGACGGCGTGTGGGTCTGGCGCGGCAGCCTGACCACGCTGTTGCCAAACGCCGTTCACGTGCCGCGCGACGCCCGTGTTGTGCTGACCCAACGCCGGCCGCCGGACAACCAGCCTCGCTATGTCGTGACGCTTTGCGTCGGTCGACGCGGTGAGCCCTGGATTGAGAGCGTGCGGCCGCGCTGACCTTCGGCCCCCTCCATGTCAGGTGGTGGCCCGCGCGACTATCCGCCGTGTGATGCGTTCGGAAATCACCATCGCGGCCAACAGGCACGAACCGGCCAGAATGAACGGCGCCCCGGGCAGGCGCCAACGGGCAAGCGATCCAATGAACGCTGCAAACGCGAACGAGAAGATGCTCGGCCCGACGATCCCCGTGATCGACGTGACGCTCGTCAGCGCGCCCTGCAACTTGCCTTGCTCATTCGGGCTGACCAACGTCGTCATCAGGCTCTGGGCTGAGGGCCCATAGAGCCCGAAGAACGACATCACCGGCACGGAGGCCACGAACCAGGCGCCCGTCGGTGCGAGGCCGTACATGACGAAACCAGCCGCGCCAAGCGTCAAGCCCGTGATGATGGCGCGCCGCTCGCCGAATCGATGCACGACCCGGCCGACGAGCGCGCCCTGCACGAGGGCGACCGAGACGCCGACGACGCCCAGGCACAAGCCCACGGCGCGTTCGTCCCAGCCGTAGCGATAGCCCGCGTAGAGCACGAAGACCGTTTGCAGCGACTGCTGCGCCATGAAATACAGGAAATGCACGCTGGCGAATCCGACGAGCCGCGGATGCTTGCGCAACAAACTGAGCGATCCGAGCGGGTTCGCGCGCCGCCAATCGAGGGCGCTGCGCCGATCGGGCGGCAGGGACTCGGGCAGCACGAACAGGCCATACATCGCGTTGGTCAGGCTCAGGCCGGCGGCGAACCAGAACGGCAAGCGGGGCCCATAGTGGCCGAGGA
>Ga0070732_10000261_pt1 | contig 37657 bp, 33 predicted proteins | sample Coa_R1_5_FD_66449 | JGI IMG/M metagenome (GOLD analysis project Ga0070732, IMG submission 66449) | Surface soil microbial communities from Centralia Pennsylvania, which are recovering from an underground coalmine fire - Coalmine... | ecosystem: Environmental > Terrestrial > Soil > Unclassified ... | reverse complement strand
AGCGAGATCGCACGCAGCAGCCCCGCAAGGGAAGCAGCGAGAGCAGGTCAGCAAGGGTCAAACGCGAGCTACTGGCCGAGACGAATGGATCCTACACCACCTCGGAACTCTCTTATTTTTTAGTAACAGCCCGTCATTTCCCCCTCTGTCATATTTTATCCACCTCATGAACTACGAATCTGCGACTGGCTCGGCAACTGGTAACAACGGTTGCCTCAGGGTGGGATCCGGCATTCTCACGGCAAAAAGAATAAGCCCTGCCATCGCGTAGCAGACCCCAATGAACCCGAAAGCGGCGAGCACGTGGCCCGTGCCTTCGTTAAGGTGGCCTACGACATAGGGGCCGACGATCCCTCCGGCTTGGCCGATGGAGTTGATTAGTCCAAAGCAGGCTGCCGCCGCTGATTCGGTTAGTATCGAGGTTGGGATGGACCAGAAGCTGGGCAAGTACGCGAACGTGAGACCGCCACCGAGGACCAGCAGCAGCAGCGTTATGGAAAGGGTTCGAGTCCCAGATGACAGCATAAGATAGGCGGCTGCTCCGAAAAACAATGGCACAGCTGTATGCCACCTGCGTTCCCTGCCCCGATCAGAATGCCAGCCGTTCAACAGCATCGCCGCAATTCCAAGAAGTCCTGGCAAGGCTACCAGGAGTGCCACCTGCGTGTTGGAAAGGCCAGAGAGCCGCTTGATGAAGGTCGGCAGCCAGTACGTGTTGGCCAACATTCCGGTCAGTCCGAGAAAGTAAGCGACCACGAGCAGCAGCACGCGCCTGTCCCGGAATGCGTCGGAGATGGAATAATCTCGGGCTCGCTTCTTGGCAATCATTTCGCGCTGCAGTTCCGCTACGATCCGGTTTCGCTCGTCTTCCGGCAGCCATCGTGCCTGCTCCGGTCGGTCCGTCAAGAAGAAGATTGTGATGATGCCGAGCATAATCGGCCCAATTCCTTCGATGACAAAGATCCAGCGCCATCCGTTGAGACCCTGCCAGTGAACCCTCAACAGCCAGGTGGCGAGTAATGAACCCGCAACGGCTGTGGAAGGAACCGCTGAAAAGAAAGCCGCGATCGCTTTGGCACGGTCAGCTTGTCGAAACCAATGTGTAAGGTAGACGATAATCCCAGGAAAGAAGCTCGCCTCGGCGACTCCAACGAAGAAGCGAGCTGTATAAAACTGCGCTCCAGTCCGAACGAACGCCGTGAACACCGTTGCGATCCCCCATGTGATCATGATGCGCGCCAGCCACTTCCAAGCGCTCCAGCGCTCAACGATGATCGCTCCGGGGATTTCGAACAGAACATCTCCAATGAAGAACATCCCAACGCCCAAACCGTAGACGCTATCGCTAAATCCCAGATCTGCGCTCATTCGCAAATTAGCAAACGAGACGTTCGCCCAGAGCCGCCCTCCGTTCTGCGTCAGGGGACTTCATGCAGGTTTTTCCGCCACGTAAAGAAAGCGCGAGAGACGGCGCTCTCGGGCGATGCGCCCCGCGACTTCAAGAAAGTCTTGCTGCTGTTCGTAGTTTGCGTTGCCTTCTATCTTGCGCAACGCTTCTTCCCTTGACGCTCGTGCCAGATGGCGTCTGCACGCCATTTGTGTCATGTTCTCAGTGACGTCCTCACACACCAATAAGCGCATGCCACACTCCTGGAGCACATGGCGATCGTAGTCAGCAGGCACGAACAGAAAAAAACCTGTAGAGCTTCGAACGGCGATCTCGTCTTTGCTGATTGGCCCGGTCATGGTGATCGGATCGGTAAACAACAGACGGCCGAGAGGTTTCAATACACGCCGCCATTCCGTGACCACCGCGGGTCTGTCTGGCAAATGATTAATCGCGTCGATGCAGGTAACCGCATCGAACTCGCAATTCGCAAATGGCAGGCGTCGGGAGGCATTCACGAGTTGGAACCGAGTGCGCGATGCCAATCCCCGTTTCGCGGCAAGGGATTGTGCTGCCGAGATTGCCTGCTCATGAAAGTCGATTCCTGCGAGCGAGCACCCGGTCTTCTCCGCAATTCTGAGTGCAGGTCCGCCGGCGCCGCAGGCAACATCGAGCAATTTCTTTCCGGGAGAAAGCGCCAGGGCCGCGATGAAGCTGTCTTGCTCATCCACGGTGAGCCAACTGTTTTGGCCGATATCTTCCCCGAAGGCCTCGCGTCGAATCTCCGAATAGAGATCGGATTCGAAGTTTCCGTAGTTGGCGTCGTAATGTCCGGCGTTTGATTTCGGCTTTGTCGCGTCCGCCATGACGAACCCGTTTCTAACTGTACCGTCGGTCGCGCTTGTGCCTTTGGGGGACCGGACCGTCTAGAGCGTGAAGGCGCACAAACCTTCTGACTCTTATTTCTTCTGCTCCGTAAACTCACTCACCACCTTGCCGCTCTCGTCGAGAAATTGCAGCACTCCCTTGCCGTCTGACTATACCTCGAGCACGATCCGGACTTGGCCGTTGCCGTCTCGAAGATTCAGGCCCACCGACCCATCGGGAGCTCGCCCGAGGACCAGTCTCTTCACATCATGGCGATGGGTGGCAAAAAATGCTTCCCAAGCAGCGTCCTGCCTGTCTGCCGACAGTCTTTCAATCTGGTCTTCCGCCTTCCTCTTTTCCTCGACTGGGTAATCTCCTTGATCCGCAATCGTGATACGTGAAAACTTGTCTTTTCCTTCCTGGCCTGCGTCCAAAGCAAAGATTTGATTCTCCTCGTACTGGTCCAGGCTCAGGTGCCCATGATTTTCGATCGTTCCGTCAGGAAGCTGGCTTGCTCCCAAGATCAGACCACCTTGTTCGGTGCCCTCCTCACTCATGAAGAGCATTCCGGCGATCCGGTCGGGGTGATTCCTTTTTGTGAATCCAACTGCCCGGGAAGTCTCCGCGGTTGGAGATCGTGAGTCGCACCGTTCCATCCGGTTCGACGATGTTGATGCGACGCGCCGTGACGATGCCGAACTTCGGATCTCGCATCGCGGCGAAGCCGCACAATACCGTCACGGCGAACACCAGCGTAAGCGCTCCGGAATAGATCGCGAGGAAGCGAGGACTGGACAGAGCTTTCATCAGAACCTCCCGAACGGAGATTAAGGACACCTTAGGCCCAAATTACTTTCCCGCATTTCCCGGCCCGCCCACGGGATAAATCCGGGGAATTCTCTGCTCTAAACCCGGCAGCGCAGGAAAGGTAGCGTGGGGCTCTGTCTGGTACCAATAGGCAACCGAATAGTAGTTGTCGGAGCGGTGATTCGCGTGACCGTGCTCGATGGTCGCACGCAGCGATTTGGTAAACGTAATTGGGGAGTCGAGGTGAAATCGATAGACTGACGACCGGCCTCCCGCGACTTCCTGCCCGACGACCGGTGCACCGAACAATCCATAGGAGAACGGATGGCCGCCGAAATCCCATGCGCCGAGGAAGTAGTCTTCCGAGCCGGTTCCGTTGATCGAGGGTAGCTTCTCGCCGTCGACAAAGAACATGTCGTCGCCTTCGCCCCACCACTTATCCTGATTCTGCAGCACCGACATGGTCACGCCGACGAAGTGGCCGCGGCCGGCCGCCTCCATCCACACGTAGTTGCCTTCTCCGTCAAGATTCTTCTTGCTGTCCATGTCGCCGTTCGATTTCCACTGGTTGGTCGTCCCCTTTGCCGGAGCGGCCTGACGGTATTGCGCGTGGAAATACAGTTGATCCGCGCCGAGGGGCTTGCTGTAAGCGCGATAGTCGATGTTGAAGTAGAACGCGTCGGTCTTGATCGCACCCTCGTTGGTCGCAGTAATTCGTGCGTGCTTCTGAAACGGCATGGGAAAGAAGCAATTCAAGGCCTTGTCGGATCCAACTTGCAAGGGGATCGACTGGTACAGGTGATAATCGCCGAGTCCCAGGCCGAAGAAGTCGCCAATCGGAGCTTCAACGCTAGGCGAGGATTCGCCATCCCAGTACATGCGGAGTACCAGCGCCTTGAGATGATTGGGATCGTCGCTGGCGATTGTGACCCACACGTGAGTGATGAGCCCGGGGCCGGCTTCGTCGAGCAGAGTTAGGGTTTCTCCGGGAGCTACCGGGCGGGCATCGGCATTTCCTCCGCTGCGGTCATAGCTGGAAGAACGGTGCTGGACGTAGTCTTTGGGCTGAGGAAGAGAAGAAAGCCAGGCTGAGGAATCCTGAGCGGCCAGCGGAAGTGTCAATAGGCATACCAGGATAAGAATGACGGGCTTATTCATATCAACAGGTTCTCCTCGAAAGTTGTAGAGACGTAGCTTGCTACGTCTCTACTGATGCTACTGGTGAACCAAACCTTTGTGGCGCTGCAGGCAGAGACGTTGCAAGCAACGTCTCTACGGCTACAGCGGGATATTCCCGTGCTTCTTCGGTGGGTTCTTATCACGCTTCGTTTCCAACATCGCCAACGCCTGGATCAATCTCTTTCTGGTATCTCGCGGCTGGATCACCGCGTCCACAAATCCCCGGTCTGCGACGACGTAGGGATTGGCGAAGCGGTCGCGGAATTCTTCTATCTTTTCCCGCCGTACCTGCTCACGGTTTGCCGCCGCGTCGAGTTCGCGTTTGTAGACGATGTCGACCGCGCCCTCGGGCCCCATCACGGCGATCTCGGCAGTGGGCCAGGCATAGTTCACGTCAGTGCGGATGTGTTTGGATGACATGACGCAGTATGCGCCGCCATAGGCCTTGCGCGTGATGACTGTAACCTTTGGAACCGTAGCTTCGGCGAAGGCGAAGAGTAGCTTCGCTCCATGTTTGATGATGCCGCCATACTCCTGCGCTGTTCCGGGCAGAAATCCCGGGACGTCTTCGAAGGTCACCAGCGGAATGTTGAAGCAGTCGCAGAAACGAACGAATCGCGCCCCCTTCACTGACGCGTTGATATCCAGAGTTCCGGCGAGCACCGACGGCTGGTTCGCCACGATGCCGACAGAGCGCCCATCAAGCCGGGCGAACCCGACGACGATGTTTCTTGCGTAGTGCTCCTGCACCTCGAAAAAATATCCGTCGTCTACGACTGCATGAATCACGTCTTTGAGGTCGTACGGCTTGTTCGATTCTGCCGGAACGATCTTGTCGAGAGCCGCATCCGCGCGATCCGCGGGATCGGTGCAGCTCTTGCGTGGCGGCTCATCTAAATTGTTTGACGGAATGAAGCTGAACAGCTCACGCACCATCGACAAACATTCGGCGTCGTCGTGCGCCAGGAAATGCGCTACGCCGGAGGTCTCGTTGTGCGTCATCGCTCCGCCTAGCTGCTCTTTCGTGACCTCCTCGTGCGTGACCGTCTTGATGACATCCGGCCCGGTGATAAACATGTACGAGGTTTTGTCGACCATCAGCACGAAATCGGTAATGGCGGGTGAGTAGACGGCGCCGCCGGCGCATGGGCCCATGATCGCCGAGATCTGTGGGACGACACCGCTGTAGAGCGTGTTGCGCAGAAAAATGTCCGCGTACCCTGCCAGCGACATCACGCCTTCCTGAATGCGGGCGCCACCGGAATCGTTCAGACCGATTACGGGTGCGCCCATCTTGGCCGCCAGATCCATGATCTTTACGATCTTTCCTGCGTTGGCTTCTGAAAGCGAACCGCCGAACACGGTGAAATCCTGGGCGAAGACGTAGACCAGGCGGCCCTCGATGCGGCCGTACCCGGTGACGAATCCGTCACCGTAAATCTTCTGTTCGGCCATGCCGAAATCACTGCAGCGGTGAGTCACGAGCTTGTCGGTCTCCTCGAACGTGCCTTCATCGAGAAGAAATTCGATTCGCTCTCGCGCCGACATCTTTCCTTCGTTGTGCTGGCGCTCGCGGCGCTTCGCTCCGCCGCCGTCTTCGGCTAACTGGTTCCGCCGCTTCAACTCTTCGACTTTGCGTTCCAAATTCATGGGCAACGATTATAGCTTTGTCACGCGCGGCCGGTGTGAGAGATCAGTCCTCCTGCCGAGTGCCTTCAGAAATAGACGAAGTAAGATAGTTGGGGGAGCTTAGAGTCACGATGCTTCGCATACGTCCTGCTAACATCCACGACACGGCGCTGCTGCGTACCATGATTCGCGAACTTGCAGAGTACGAGCGCGAGCTCGAATGGGTGACTATTCGCGAGGAGGATCTTGCCCGGGATGGCTTTGGCGAGAATCCGCGTTTTCGCGCGCTGATTGCGGAATGGAAAGGACAACCCGCGGGCTACGCTGTGATCTTCAACTATTTTTCGACCTGGGGTGGACGTGGATTGTTTCTGGAAGATTTGTTTGTGCGGGAGGAATTTCGCAAGCAAGGTATCGGGACGGCGCTCCTAGCGGAGGTCGCGCGCATTGCGGTTGAAGAGCAGTGTTACGGGATACACTGGGAGGTGCTCGACTGGAACACGAAGGCGATCGAGCTGTACAAGGCGCTGGGAGCTGAGTTTCGCGATCAGTGGAGGCCTGTGTTCCTTACTGGTGAATCTCTACACCGGCTGGCACAGCAAACTCGCACATCGAAATAAGCTGCGTATGTCACAGATCAAGATTATTGGTGCAGGCCTTGCCGGATCGGAAGCGGCCTGGCAGTGTGCCCGGCGCGGCGTGGACGTGGAGTTGTTTGAGATGCGGCCTGTGCGTTCGACGCCAGCGCATCAGACTGGCGATTTCGCTGAATTGGTCTGCTCCAACTCCCTCAAGTCCGACAGCGAGAACACGGCTCCCTGGTTGCTGAAGGAAGAGATGAGGCGCGCCGGCTCGCTGCTTCTTCAGATCGCACGTGAATGCGCCGTTCCGGCAGGACACGCGCTGGCGGTGGATCGCATTGCGTTCGCGGCACGTGTAACTGAAGCGATTTCGCACGAACCTCGCATTACGGTGCGTCGTGAAGAAGTGACGCGCGTGGATGAGAGTGGGGACGTCACCATCATCGCAACTGGGCCGCTGACATCCGATGCGCTGGCAAGCGAGATTGCGCGTCTCAGCGCGACGAAGTCGGGCGATGCAGATCATTCAGAGAATCCGCATCTCTACTTTTACGATTCGATCAGCCCGATTGTTGAGGCGGACTCAATCGACATGTCCCGCGTCTATATGGCGGCTCGGTACGACAAGGGATCGGCCGACTACATCAACTGTCCGATGACGCCGGAGGAATACAGCCGGTTTTATGACGCTCTGGTGGCGGCTCAATCGGTGGAAGAGAAGGATTGGGAGAAGCTTAACTACTTTGAGAGCTGCCTTCCCATAGAAGAGATAGCGCGGCGCGGACGCGACACGCTGCGGTTTGGCCCGATGAAGCCGGTGGGACTGAAGGATCCTCGCACCGGCAAGATGCCGTATGCGGTGGTTCAGTTGCGGCAGGAAAATCTGCGCGCGGATTCCTACAACCTCGTGGGATTCCAAAATCATTTGAAATTCGGAGAGCAGGCGCGGGTGTTGCGTCTGATTCCCGGACTCGAAAACGGGCGTTTCCTGCGATATGGACAGATTCACCGCAATACCTACATCAACTCACCCAGCCTTCTTCGCGAGACGCTGCAGATGAGAGAGCATCCGGCAGTGCTTTTTGCAGGACAGATTTGCGGAGTAGAAGGCTATGTAGAGTCGATCGCAACTGGATTGCTGGCGGGAATGCACACTTCAGCACTGGCGTCAGGGTCTGAGATCGATCCGGCCCCACGCGCGTCTGCCTTTGGATCACTCGTCTATTACGTGACGCATGCCAGCGCGAAGAACTTCCAGCCGGCGAATATAACGTTCGATTTGCTGCCACCTCTTGATAAGAAGATTCGAGACCGTAAAGAGCGTCATCGCGCGCAGTGCGAACTGGCGCTAAAAGAGTTTGAAGAATGGCTAGCCCACACGGCCACCGCCCGCCGTACATTGAGTTTACTTACGTGAAGTCTGCGTAATTCCCCCTTCGTTGGCAGCAATTTCCTGCAACAAAAGCCTCGCCGAGTGCGTATCTCATGTCAGGAGCCGAGGCGATTACGTTCCTCGCCGGAGACCGTCCAATCCACTGGCATGACGCTACGCGATCTCTTTCTCGATGTGCTGCGCACCTTGTGGTCCCACAAGCTGCGGGCCTTCCTGACGATGTTCGGCATCGCGTGGGGCATTGTCTCGATTGTGCTGATGGTGGCCGCCGGAGAGGGCCTGCGGAGAGGGCAGGCAGAGCAGGCTCGGAATCTCGGCAAGGACATCATGATTGTCTTCCACGGGCGCACCAGCCTGCAGGCCGGCGGCTTGCACGCGGGCCGCGTTGTGCACTGGGAGGACGACGATGTCGCCGTGGTGCAGGCCGAGTCGCCCGACTGTGAGTACGCGATCCCAGAGTTGGAACAGAATACCGTCCGCACCCATTCCAACTACAACAATGGGGCGTTTACAGTGACGGGATCGTATCCGCCGTTCGGTTACATCCGAACGCTCGACGTCGGCTCGGGACGTTTTTACGACTGGGACGACATGCGCGAAGCCCGGCGCGTTGCGTTCCTCGGTTCTGATGCCTCGAAGCAACTGTTCCCCGGGCGTAGTCCTGTTGGCGACACTATCTACTTGAACGACTTTCCTTACACTGTGATTGGTGTGATGGCGAAGAAGAAACAGGACTCCAGTTACGACGGCTGGGACGTCAACAAGGTCTTCCTGCCTTTTTCTGCAATGCGTCGAGATTTTCCCGACAAGCCGCCGGGAACCAATACCACTTTCGATCAACTTCTGGTTACTCCGAGATCGGTAGCGCAGCATGAGGATTGCAAACACGAAGTGCGAGCTGCGCTGGCTCGAATGCATCACTACGATCCGAACGACAAGGAAGCTTGCCCCATCTGGGACACAGTGAAGGAAGCCCAGGCGTTCAAGACCATGACCGATGGGATGAAATTCTTTCTCGGCGCAGTGGGAATCGTGACTTTGCTTCTAGGCGGCATCGGCGTGATGAACGTGATGCTCGTCGCTGTGCGGGAGCGGACGCGGGAGATTGGTGTCCGTAAGGCAATTGGCGCCCCGGCGGGGACTATCCTGCGGCAGTTCTTCATGGAAGCTTTGATTATCGCGTTGCTGAGCGGCGGGATCGGGCTGGGCGTGGCGTTTGGATTTTGTGCGCTGGTTAATCTATTGCCCATGCCCGACTTTTTCGCCGGGCTCATTCCAAGTTGGAGTGCTGGACTCACGGCTGCGGGGTTGCTCGGTGCAATCGCTGTGGGTGCGGCGCTGTATCCGGCTCGGCGGGCTGCGTCGATTGATCCGATCGAGGCTTTGCGATACGAGGCTGGGGGATGAAAATCATTCACCACAAAGGACACCCTTCGACTGCGCTCAGGGCAGGCTGCTGTGCACGAAGGAATTCCAAGATCCTTACCTCGTAGGCCTTCGTGCCCTTTGTGGTTTCATGGTTTTGCGAATGCTGATTGAGATCATTGCCGAAGCCTGGGTCGCGCTGAAACGCAACATCACGCGCAGCCTGCTCACAATGTTGGGGATCGTGTGGGGCATCGCCACCGTCACGCTCTTGATCGCGTATGGCAGCAGCTTTCGCAGCATCCTGGTGCATGGCTTTGATGCCTTCGGCAAAAGTGTCGTGATCTGCTGGCCACAGCAGACCAGCGAGCAGCCGGGTGGACAACGCGCCGGAAAGAAAGTCGTACTGGAGCAACCGGATCTCGACATGGTCAAAGCGACGGCTCCGCTGGTGAAACACGTGTGCCTCGAAACCGTGCGCCGGCCCGGGATTGCATACGGAGATCGGATGGTGGGGACGGCGCCGGTGCGCGGAGTCTGTCCGGAATATGGCGAGATGCGGAATGAAGTTCCGTCGGAAGGGCGCTGGATCAACGCCGAGGACGAAATGGAGCGGCGGCGCGTGATCTTTCTCGGCGGCCGGTTGAAGGAGCAGCTGTTCAGCGGCCGTCCTGCGGTCGGTGAAACCGTGCAGGTTTCCGGCGTACGCTTCACCGTGATCGGCGTCATGGCGAGGAAGATACAGCTCAGCAACTACTTCTCGAGCGATGACGATTCCTCGTGGATTCCGTATTCGGCCGCCGGGGATCTGTGGAACACGCGTTACGCGGCAGTCATGCTTTTTGAGCCGATTGCCCCGCAGTTCGAGAAAAAGGCGATGGCGCAGGTACTAGCTGCGGTGGCGACCCGGCAAAACTTTTCTCCGACCGACCCAAAGGCATTTCAAATGTTCGGGCGGGATGAGTTTCGTCCCGTAATCGATGCGCTGACCATTGGCCTTCAGGTGCTTCTGACCTTCATCGGTACATTGACTCTCGGAATCGGCGGGGTGGGCGTGATGAACATCATGCTGGTCTCGGTGGATGAGCGCATTCGTGAGATTGGCCTCCGGCGCGCCCTTGGCGCCCGCAAGCGCCACATCCGGCTGCAGTTCCTGGCTGAGACTCTGCTGATCATGCTCATAGGGGGAACAATTGGCGTGCTCCTCTCGTATCTGATAGCGTGGGCGGTCGGTACGCTGCCCATGATGGGTCCGCTCTTTGAAGACGAATCCGGTCAGGGGGATATCCACTTGCGGATATCCATCATGACCGTTTTGCTGTCGACTGCGGCGCTGCTTTTCGTGGGTGTAATCAGTGGCCTGGTGCCGGCGGTGAGGGCTTCGAAACTCGATCCGGTGGAAGCACTGCGATACGAGTAAGGTCTCTCCGCAAGTGGGTGCACCAGACACCGATTTTCCTCGAAATGTGATTTGATTGGCGCTGCGGTTCGCAGTAACTTGGTGTTGACGGACCAACGCGGGGGTGCACGGTGCCGATCTCTGCCACAGATTCTATTACGCTCGCCTTTGAGCATACGAAGCGCCAACTCTTCAAGCCATTCCGATTTGGTCAGTGGGTGCGTCTCGCATTTGTCGGATTGCTTGCAGGAGAGTTGGGTTCCGGCGGCAACTTTAATCCGTCGCGCACCAATCAAGCCGCGTCCCTTCCACAGCTTGGCGAAATCTATCACAAGATTGATCCCGCGATTCTTGCCAGCCTCATCACCGTCCTGGTGATCACGGGCATCGTGCTGATGGTCGTGATGGCTTACATCAGCAGCGTGATGCGTTTCATTCTGTTCGACAGTGTCTTAACCAGTGAATCTCACATTCGCGCAGGCTGGAGCCGGCGGCAGGAGAACGGTTGGAAATATTTCGTGTGGCAGTTAGGCCTTTTGCTGGCGACTTTTGCAGGAGCACTCGTCTTGGTCGGCGGACCCGCGGCGTTTGCTTTTGGAATGGGGTGGTTTCAACCTCCTCGCGCCCACCTCGTGCAGTTAGTGCTGACCGGCGTTGTTGTGTTCATCTTGTTCGTTGGTTTTGTAATTGGTCTGGCGCTGGTTCATGTGTTCACCAAAGATTTTATTGTTCCGCAGATGGCTTTTGAAGGGATCAGCGCTCTCGAAGCATGGCGCAGGCTGTGGCCCATGATCCAGGCCGAAGCGAAGGGATACGCCGCTTACATCGGCATGAAGATTGTTTTGACGATTGTTGTGGGAATCGCAATTGGAGTTGTGACGCTGATCCTCGCCTTGATCCTTGCCCTTCCTGTGATTGGGGCGGTAGCGGCAGCGTTGATCGCGGGCAAGAGTGCAGGGCTGACGTGGAATCTTCTCACGATCAGCGCCGCGGTAGCGGCTGGATGCATCCTGTTTGTGATCTTCTTGTTCCTGGTCTCGCTGATTTCAGTGCCCGCGATCGTATTCTTCCCGGCGTATTCGATTTACTTTTTTGCGGCGAGGTATCAACCATTGAGCCTCGCGCTCTACTCGTCGGCATCACAGTCGGCGGTTCCGCAGGGCGCGTCGCCTCCGTTAACGCCCCCACCTTACCCCGCAATGTAGCGGTTCAGGGTGATTGCAGCTTCAGTCGGGCGGTCTGCGTCCGGTGCGGCCAGGAGAATCGGCGCCCAACGATGCACTTGACGATCAGGTGATCGGTGGAGCGCGTCGCTCCGACCCCCACTCCGAAGTTGAACTCCCATTGCGGGCCGAAGTCGATGTCGATGTTGGGGAAAAACTGCTGCTGCTGATCGCGCAACGGATCAAATCCGTTGAGTGAACCGTATGCGGCGTAGTACTCGAGCCCGCCGGCAATCTTCTTCGTGAAATCGTAGCTGACCTTTGCGTTGGGAGAAAATGTCACGCCCTGGTTGACGCCCGGGCCGTGAAACGATCGGTCCAGCGCGGGATTGAAGCTCAAGTACCAGGGACCGATCTTCTTATCGATGATCGGTCGAATCTCCCAGGTCCAGGTATCCGGCGAGAATGCGGCGCGCTGGTAGCCGAACTCCGTCGACAGGCTCACTCCTACCGGCCAGTGCCATTTCTCAGGCGCCCGCACGCGGGGACGAATGTGATCGCCCACCCATTGCCATCCGTCATCGGGCTGGATGCTGGAGAAAACGTAGAAGCCGACTTCTGCCCAATCATTGATTCCCTGTGTAAGCTCGAGGGTTTCGTGCATGGCGTGATTGGTGGGCAGCATTCCATCCTGCACGGTCTTGCTGCCGTCTACGGTGAAGTTGGAATGAATTTCAACCATCGTCGAGCGCGGATTGACCGTGTCTGCGCCGTATACCTGGATTTCGTAATTGTCCTGCGCGTGAGCAAAGTGAGTTGACGCCGCGAGAAACAAAAAAAGAACCAGCAGTGAGGAGCGGAGCATGAGTTCTGAATGCGGTGGACGCATGTCACCGCCACCCCATGATGCATGGTCGGGCGGGAAAGAAGCAAACCCAACACCACAGTGCCGGCCACCAAGCAGATTCCTCCCTCCGGTCGGAATGACAAACTTAAACCCTTGTCATTCCGAAACGGCGTAGCCGTTGAGGAATCTGTTGTCGCCTGCAGAGCCGCATCTGGCCGGGAACTCCCTTGGTCGATCAGGTGTCTGATCCTAAAGACACGCGTGCCCGAGAGGAGCAATTCCCGATGGCTTTCTCAATGGCGGGCCGAGGTGCGTCTGGACCACAGATCAACGTCACGCCGCTGATTGACGTGCTGCTGACGCTGATCATCATGTTCATGTTGGTGGTATCCATGGATCCGGAATATGGAGAAAAAGCGCAGATTCCGCAACCGAACCAAACCGAAACGCCGGCGGTGCCCCAACCGCGCACAGTGGTGATTCAGGTGGTTTGGACCGCAAAGGACCAGACCCCAACGGTCAAGATCAATCAGGAAGAGGTTCCGTGGACGGATCTGGAATCACGGCTCACGCGGATCTATCTGTCGCGTGTGGAAAAGGTAGCCTTTGTTCGCGGCGACGCGGATGTTGACTTTCAGTATGTGGCCGATGTGATCGACCTGGCGCACCACGCAGGCGTGCAGCGCGTGGGGCTGATGACGCAGGAGCAGAAACTAGCGGATGAGTAGATGCTTCTAGGAATTGCGTGCCCGGTTCTTGATCCAGATCGGAGTGCCCATAAAGCCGAAGGCGGCGCGAATTTGGTTCTCCAGGAACCGCTGATATGCGAAGTGCAGCTTGACGGCGCGATTGGTGAAGAGCACAAACGTGGGCGGGGCGACGGAAGCCTGCGTCATGTAGAGAATCTTCACGCGCTGGCGCATGGGGACCGACGCACGCTCGAAGTCGACGTGCTCGAGAAAGCGGTTCATTTCTGATGTTGTCACCCGCTTCCGGCGCTCAGCAGCGACCTCTTGGAGTAGAGGGAAGATCTTCTCGGTGCCTTTTCCCGTTTGAGCTGAGATGAAGACGACCGGCGCGTAGCTCAAGAATTTGAGCTCGTAGCGTAGACGCTCTTCATAGGCGTCACGGTCACCGGGCCGCTTCGTTTCCCGCATGCGCTCGGACTTCGTCGGCCTCCCTGATTTTTTCTGGCCGCTGATCATCAGGTCCCACTTGTTGACCACGATAATGATCGATCGTCCGCTCTCATGTGCGTAGCCGGCGACGGTGGCATCGAGCTGGCTGACGCCTTCGGTTGCATCGATGACCAGGAGCGCAATATCGGCCGCCTCCAGATGCTTACGCGCCATCACCACTGAGAGCTTTTCCGCCATCAAGTGCGTCTTGCCTTTGCGCCGGATGCCAGCCGTGTCGATGAAGCGAAAGCGTTGGCCGTTGTGCTCGATGACTTCGTCGACAGCATCACGGGTGGTGCCGGGGATTGGGGAGACGATAGCTCGGTCCGACGAAGTCAGGCAATTCAGCAGCGTCGATTTGCCGACGTTGGGGTGGCCGATGATGGCGACCTTCACTTCAGCCGGCGGTCGTTCAACTTCCGCCGTTGGTAGTTCGTCATTGGTCGTTGGCTCTGTGACCTCAGTGTCCTCTGGGGCAAGCGCTTTTGGAAGTACGGCCACAACTGCATCCAGCAGGTCGTCCACGCCGCGGGCGTGCTCGGCAGAGACGGGGAACATCTTTTCGATACCTAGCCGGTGAAAATCATGGATGAGCGAAGATTGTTTCTCGCTATCGACCTTATTGACGGCCAGGAAAAGAGGACGGTTGGCCTTCCGCAGTAGGCGAACAAGTTCAAGGTCCGGGCCTGCTATCTCCGTTCGACCGTCGATGACCATGATGATGGCCGCCGCTTCATCCAACGCCACGCGGGCCTGGCGGAAGATTTCTGCAGGGATGAAATCTTTTTCTTCTGGGAGGATGCCACCCGTATCGACCACTCGAACCCGACGGCCATTCCACTCCGCGTCCCCATAGAGGCGATCGCGGGTGATGCCGGGCTCGTCGCCCACGATGGCACGCCGCGAACCGACGATGCGGTTGAAGAGCGTGGACTTGCCTACGTTGGGGCGGCCTACGATCGCGATAATAGGAACCCCGGTCGCGGCGGCGTCGCTCGAGTTGTAAATGGGTTGGCTCAAGTCGAACTCATGTGGGGACAGCCGCCTTCGGCTGTCCGGTCGGGCGGTAGCCCGACTGGGATCCACGGTGCGGGAAGTCCGGAATCGCTATTATAGAGACTTCCGTGTCCCTATCTTCCCATCCCGCGTCTCCCACTCCTGCCAACCGTCCTGCGGCCAGCGGAAAGGACGCCTCTCTGCAACAATTCTTCGGCCCCGGTGGCATTCTGTCACGCACGCATCCCGCCTACGAATTCCGCCGGGGGCAATTGCAGATGGCACAGGCGGTCGAGCAGGCGCTCGAGGAGAAGCGCCACTTGATCGTAGAAGCTGGTACGGGCACGGGGAAGACGTTGGCCTATCTCGTCCCCGTGATCCGTTCCGGCAAACGCGTCATTATCTCGACCGGCACCAAGAATCTGCAAGAGCAGCTCTTCTATAAGGACGTTCCCTTCCTGGAGCAGGCGCTGGGAGCCAATGGCTCTTCAGCTCTTTCAGTTTGTTATATGAAGGGGCGCAACAACTATTTATGCCGAAAGAAACTTTACGACCTTACCGATCAACCGGTGCTCAACGGCCTAGAAGAGATTGAGCAGTATCGCACGATTGCGGCTTGGGAGAAGACAACCTCGACCGGCGACCGCGCCGAACTGGCGGAACTTCCTGAGGCTAGCCTTTTGTGGCACAAACTCGACGCCCGCGCGGATGCGTGCACCGGGCAAAAGTGCAGCGAGTGGGAGCGTTGCTTCATCACGGAAATGCGGCGGCGGGCCATGGAGAGCGACATCATTATCGTCAACCATCACCTGTTCTTTGCCGATCTCGCCATCAAGCTGCAAGCTGATGGAGCGCAGGATGCGGGCATTCTGCCTGAAGCCGGCGCCGTGATCTTCGATGAGGCACACGAACTGGAAGACGTGGCCGGGAACTACTTCGGAATTTCAGTGAGCAATCTTCGCGTTGAGGATCTCGCCCGCGACGTGGAGCATTCGATGCAGCACAACCGAATGCTGTCGGCATCTCTGTCTGGCGCACTGGGGAATTTACGCGATCGGTCACAACTGTTCTTTTCCGTTCTGCCGTCCGGGGACGGGCGTTTTGCTTTCGATAGCCGCCGTGAATTTCTGGAAGAGAATGGCGATGAGTTTGTTGCCTTGAATCAGGCGTTGACTCGGCTGGCCGGAGAACTCGAGGCCTTGCCGCAGAAACCGGAAGAGATCTTTAACTTCGTCCGTCGCGCGCAGGAACTTCAGATGCAACTCGGGTTCGCGCTCGAAGCCGAAGATACGAATACCGTCTTCTGGATCGAGCGGCGGGGTCGAGCGTTCTCACCGAGACAGGGAGACAAGAAGGACGGGCCTCAGGGGAGGCAGCATGTGTTTCTACAGGCGACCCCGATCGATGTAGGACCCATCCTGCGCGAGTGCCTCTGGTCGAAACTCGAGTGCGCCGTGCTGACGTCGGCCACGCTTGCCGTTGGAGGAGGGTTCGATTACATACGGAAGAGGCTGGGCTTCGAACATGCCCGCGACCTGGTACTGCCATCGCATTTCGACTATCAGAGCCAGGCAGTCATGTACGTTCCTCCGGATCTCCCCGACCCGCGCACACCGCAATTCGGCGTCAAAGCGGCCGAGTGCATCCGCAAATTGCTCGAAATCACCCGCGGGCGAGCGTTTGTACTCTTCACCAGTTACGCCCAGATGAACGACATCCACCAGCGGCTTCTGGGCGAGGTAGCATTCCCCATGCTGCGCCAAGGAGACGCTCCGAAGCGCGCGCTGCTTGAGGAGTTTCGCCTGACGCCAAATGCCGTGCTATTTGCTACGTCTTCTTTCTGGCAAGGGGTAGACGTCCAGGGTGAACAATTGAGCTGCGTCATTATCGATCGGCTTCCGTTTGCTGTGCCGAGTGATCCGGTCGTTGCGGCGCGTGTTAAGGCGATCGACGCAAGCGGCGGCAACGCTTTCTTTCAGTATCAGGTGCCGGCTGCGGTCATCACCTTGAAACAAGGCTTTGGAAGGCTGATCCGTTCGCTGCATGACCGTGGTCTGCTGGTGCTGCTCGACAACCGAATTCTGAAGAAGCAGTACGGGCGCGTTTTCGTGGACAGCCTGCCGAACTACAAGAGGACCACCGATATTCGCGTTGTGGAAGGCTTCTTTGGCGTAAACGGAGCGGTCTGATTAGGGGATCAATCGCATGCCCCCGGCAGTCGCGGCACACCTGTCAAACGTCACTGTGTGCTGGCATCCGGCGGCATGAGCGCAGCCCTCAATCAGGCAATCGGCAAAATCGGCGCGGCTGCGACGAAATTCACGTAACGCTCGGGCGACAATCTCGGCGTTTTCAAGCATGAGTTCCGCGCAAGGAAGAATTTCTTGGGTTAAGGCGACGGACCTCCAGGTGCTCCTCTCTACCCTTCGTCCTCACTTATGCACCGAACGTGGGACCTCAGGCCTTCTAAAGCCGGGACTGCCGGGTGAGGCGCAAAGATTCGATCCGGGCTGTAAAATAGGGTTTCAGAACTGGAGCTCGCCGGGGGATCATGTTCGAAGTCACGGTGGAGGATTCGTTTGCTGCAGGCCACTACCTGCGCAACTACAAGGGCAAGTGCGAGAATCCGCACGGCCACAACTACAAGATTCGTGTCACGCTGGCCGGCGCAGAACTGGACAAGGCCGGATTGTTGCTCGATTTCAAAGATCTGCGCGAAGTCATGAAGCATGTGATCGAACGGCTCGACCATCAGATGATCAATGACATCGATCCTTTCACGGTGATCAACCCGTCGGCAGAGAACCTGGCCAAATATTTCTACGATGAGTCGAATATCCGTCTGCAGTCCGTTACCAAGGGCCGGGTTCGCGTGAAAGACGTGACCGTCTTCGAAACTGACACGACGACGGCGAAGTATTCCGAATAGTCACCCGGCTTGGAAGCGCGGACAAATAGCCGCGCCGATGACGCTGGTATGCAAATCACCGAAATCTACAAGTCGCTGCAAGGCGAGTCGACCTATGCGGGCTTGCCGTGCGTGTTCGTGCGCCTGACAGGCTGCAACCTCCGCTGCACCTGGTGCGACAGTGAGTACGCGTTTTTCGGTGGCCGTAAGATGTCGATGGAAGAAGTGCTGAGTGAAGTGCTGCAGCTCAGTCCGGGCGGGGGATTGGTGGAGATTACCGGCGGCGAGCCAATGCTACAGGAGCGGGAAGTTATTCCATTGATGCAGCGGTTGCTCGAGCATGGCTACACTGTCCTGCTCGAAACCAGCGGAGAGCGGCCGCTGGAGCGCGTTCCGGCTGGTGTTGTAAAAATCGTAGACGTGAAATGTCCGGCTTCCGGCGAAGGAGATACCTTCCGGCTGGAGAACCTCGAAGTATTGAACCATCGCGACGAGATCAAGTTCGTACTGAGCAGCCGCATCGACTACGAGTTCGCCCGGGATTTTGTTGTTCGGCACAGGCTCTCCGCGAAGGTAAGTGCGGTGTTGTTTTCCCCCGCATTCAGAAAAGAGGCAAGCGGTACTCGCAACAGCTCACACTGTCTGCTCGATCCGCAAGAACTTGCGGAATGGATGGTCGCCGATAATGTCCCCGCCCGGCTGGGGTTGCAATTGCATAAGTTCATATGGGATCCGGCGACAAAAGGGGTTTGAAGCGCTTGTCGCAAAAGGGTTCGAGAGCGATCATACTGCTCAGTGGCGGGATGGACTCGTGTGTTTGCGCCGCTTTGGCAGTACGCGATCATAACGCAGCCGCCCTGCATGTCAGCTACGGACAACGTACCGAGGCCCGTGAGCAACAAAGCTTTCAAGCTGTCTGCGATCGTTTGAGAATTCATGATCGCCTGATCATTAAGAATGAGGCGCTGAGGATGATCGGGGGATCTGCCCTTACGGACGAATCGATTGCTGTGCCCCGCGCGGAAGCGGTCGGGCACAATATTCCAGTAACGTACGTGCCCTTCCGGAACGCGCATTTTCTGGCGGCGGCTGTCAGTTGGGCGGAAGTGCTCGGCGCACAGAAGGTCTACATCGGAGCAGTGGAGCCGGACAGTTCGGGATATCCGGACTGTCGTCCCGCCTACTACAAAGCGTTCAATGAGGTTGTGAAGGCGGGCACGAAGGAAGGGAACATCGAAATCGTCACACCTCTCATAGCCATGAGGAAAGCCGAGATTGTGCGCCTCGGCCTTGAATTGGGTGCGCCCTTCGATTTAACTTGGTCGTGTTACAGCCACGCGGATCAGGCCTGCGGATTATGCGATAGCTGTGTGCTGCGCCTGCGCGCGTTCCAGGCTGCGGGAATCCAGGATCCGATTCCCTATGCGGCCCGATAGAATTTTTTGTTGCCGGGAGGCAATATGAAGAAGCATTTTTCAATTGTTTTGATCAGTCTACTAACCGCAGCCTTGTCTGCCCCTGTGGCTTTCGCTCAGGCTTCAGGAACAGTGAAGGGCACATGCAAGGATGCCCAAGGCAATCCCATCGCCGACGCGATCGTTATTTATGCCAATCAGGATAACGGTCAGAAATACCAGCTGAAGACGAACAAGAAGGGTGAGTATTTCTCTCTCGGACTCACCCCTGGCAAGTACAACGTCTCGCTGTACAAAACTGCCGATGACATGAAGGCCAACAAAACCCTGGACTTCGTAAAGGGCTTTCCGGTTCAGCTCGATGAAAATACACTGGACTTCGATCAGAAGAAAGAGCAGGAAAAGCAGGCAAAAGGGGAAGGGCTGACCCCAGAGCAAGTGAAGGCGCTGCAAGAGCAGCAGGCGAAGCAGCAAAAAGAAACCAATACTGTCAAAAATCTGCAGGCTAAGCTTGACGCGGCCAACCAGGCCATCACTGCGAAGGACTACGATACCGCGATCGCCGCACTCACCGAAGCCAATCAGATCGATGCGACCCGCGACGTTCTCTGGTATCGCCTCGGTGATGCTTATCGCTTGTCGGCCGTGGCGCAGACGGATAAGGCAGAGAGGCAGAAGCGCTACGAATCGGCGGTAGACGCCTACCAGAAAGCAATCCAGCTCAAACAGGATGCGGTGCAAAACGGCAAAGAGAAAGACACCGCCAAGGCAAACCAACAGCTTGCCGGGTTCTATATCAATATGGCCGACGCGTACGCCAAGAGCCAAAAGGTCGACGACGCGGTGAAGAGCTATGAGGCGGCGGCAAAAACTGACCCGACCCAGGCCGGTGCGGCTTACTTCAACATCGGTGCCGTTTACACCAACGCAGGACGTGTGGACGATGCCAATGCCGCGTTCGACAAGGCCATCGCTGCCGATCCGAACCGCGCCGAGGCCTATTACCAGAAGGGCGTCAATCTGCTCGGCAAAGCCACTCTGCAGGGCGACAAGACGATTGCGCCTCCTGGAACCGCGGAGGCCTTCCAGAAGTACTTGGAGATTGCTCCCACTGGTCCGAACGCCCAGAGCGCCAAGGACCTGCTGACGAGCATTGGCTCAACGGTCGAGACCAGCTATGGCACCAAGAAGAAGCCGGTCAAGAAGTAAGATCGTATCTTATTAAGTAACAACAGGTTAGACGGGGTCGAAGGGACGGCATTGAGCCGTCCCTTTGCTTTTGACGCTGGTTACGAAGGACTATGGACTTACTGTCCTTCGCAGGCGGGCCAGCGCGCGGTACAGTTAATTCATCAGCTTTCTTCCAATCTGTGGTGCGTGCGATTCCCGTGTGTGAGGACGAATGGCGGCACCAACAATTGCTCCGATCTCCGTTGCCCTTGAAGATTTCTCTGGAAACGGCCGGGTAGCCACTCCGGCTCTGCTTGGGGCCATGCTGCGTGCTGCCGAAAAGATCAGCGATCTGATCTTCTCACCGGGCCGCCCGCCGCAAGTGCAAGTCTATGGGCAGATGATCCCCGTGCAGGTGCAAGGCCACACGGTTCTTAGCGCCGACGATACACGTCATATCGCTGCGGATCTGATTGGCGACAACAAGCAAGCCATCAATACCCTGCGCGAACATGGATCCTGCGATATTTCGTACGGGTTGCCGGGATTGGCGCGGTTTCGGGTTAATGTCTTTATTCAGCGTGGCAGTTGTGCCGTTGTGTTGCGGGTGATCCCGACCAATATTCCGGATTTCGCCGCACTCCGGCTGCCGCAGCAATTGACCGAAATTACCAAGCTTAGGGATGGGATTGTTCTCGTCACCGGATCAACCGGTTCAGGAAAGTCTTCCACGTTGGCCGTGCTGCTCGACGCGATCAACCGCGAGAAGTACTACCACATCATCACCATTGAAGATCCCATCGAGTTTCTGCACAACCACAAGTGCTCGACCATTCATCAGCGCGAGTTGCACAGCGACACGCCGAGCTTCGCTCATGCTCTGCGTTCGGCCATGCGGCAGGCGCCAAAGGTGATTCTGGTTGGCGAGATGCGCGACCGCGAGACTATGGAGATCGTGCTTGAGGCTGCGGAGACCGGGCATCTGGTTCTTTCCAGTCTGAACACAATGGACGCATCCAAGACCGTCGAGCGGATCGTCAGTTCGTTCTCGCCGGCGGAGCAGAAGTTGGTTCGCGAGCGGCTTGCCAAGTCATTCCGCTACATCGTTTGCCAACGGCTCATGCCGAAATCTGATCGCGGTGGACGCGTAGCGGCCTTCGAAATCCTGAAAGCCAACTCGCGCACCCGCGAGTGCATTGAGAAGGGCGAGCGTGAGAACAACAGCCTGCTCGACGCGATCAAGGCCGGAGAATCGGAGGGCATGCAACACTTCGATTCTGAGATTGCGCAACTGGTGCAGGACCGCGTGGTCGATCTCGAGACCGGGCTTTCGTTCGCCACTAATCCGGGCGCGTTGGGGCAGGAACTCGCCAGGTAAGCTCCCTCGAAGCCCATTGGGTGCGAACAAAAAGCAGTCCCTGTAGTGAATAGGTTTGTTGACCGCGCCACCAACATCCTTGTCATCCTCTATGATCTCTCCATGCCAGTCGCGCGAGTTCCCGGTGTTTTGAGCTTTGAAGATGCTCGACGTACTGTCGAAGAACAGGCGTCTCAAGTAAGTCGGCCGAAGACCGAGTCCGTCGATCTTCTCGCCGCAAGTGGTCGAGTGCTGGCTGAACCTATACTGGCGGATCGCGATCTTCCGCCGTTCCCTCGCTCTACTCGCGATGGGTACGCGGTGCGCGCCGCCGATTTGGCCCGTGTTCCCGCGACTCTAGATGTGATTGGCGAAGTCAGAGCGGGCGAGAGCCTCGAAAACATCCCAAAACTCATTGGAAACGGGCAGGCCGCGTCAATCATGACCGGAGCACCGGTTCCTTCCGGCGCCGACGCAGTAGTGATGGTCGAGTACACCGCGCAGCAAGGCAAGCGGGTCGAAATAACAAGAAGCATTACGCCTGGAGAGAACGTGGTCCCTTCCGGCGCAGAGGCTCAGCAGGGCAGCGTGTTGGTAGAGCGTGGCGTGCGCCTAAACGATGCAGCGATCGCCTTGGCCGCCACGGCGGGACAATCGCAGGTGCGGGTTTACATCCGTCCGCAAGTGGCGGTGCTCACCACGGGCGACGAAATTGTCAGCATCGACGCGACCCCCGGTTCCACCCAGATTCGTAACTCGAATAGCTATTCTCTGGCAGTCCAGATTCGCAATGCCGGCGGCGAGTCTGTTCTGCTGCCCATCGCGCCGGACGAACCGAGGAAACTGCGCGCCTTAATCGAAGAAGGCCTGAAGTACGACCTGTTGCTGATGACCGGCGGAGTCTCCATGGGCCGTTACGACTTGGTCGAGCAAGTCCTCGAAGAACTGAAAGCCGAATTCTTCTTCACGGGAACGAAGATTCAGCCCGGGCGTCCCCTTGTTTTCGGAAAGTGTGGCGCGGGCGCTTCCGCCCGCGAAAACACAGGGACCTATTTCTTCGGTCTACCTGGGAACCCAGTCTCGACGATGGTAACGTTCGAACTCTTCGCTCGCCCGATGCTGGAAGCACTCGCCGGCATGTCTCCGCGGAAACTGCAATTTACCTACGCCAAGCTGAACTCCGAGATCCGCGTGAAACCCGGCCTGAGGCGTTTCCTCCCGGCGATTCTTTCAGGCGAGTTCGAAGCCTCGCAGGTGGAACTAGTGCCCTGGCAGGGATCAGGAGATGTCGCCGCGACTGCCCGAGCCAACTGTTATGTCGTGATCTCCCCGGACCGCGACCGCATTCCCTCAGGCGAATTCGTAGCGATCCTATCGCGGTAGCCAGTCTTTACTCTGTGCCCCGCTGTGTCCTCTGTGGTGTACTGTGTTCGAACGTCTTCACCACGGAGGACACTGAGGAACACAGAGGCAGATACTGCCCTCTGATCACTGACTACTGTTCTCCTCCTGTAAGATATCTCCAGCGTCGCGATGCCCAAACTTTCCCACTATGACCGCGCAGGCCGCGCCCGCATGGTCGACGTTTCCGGCAAATCGGCTACCAAGCGTGAAGCCGAGGCCAGCGGCTTCGTGGCGATCAGTCCCGCGGTTCTCGCCGCGCTCCCATCGAACCCCAAAGGCGATCCTCTGGAAGTAGCCCGCGTGGCAGGCATCATGGCGGCCAAGCGCACCTGGGAGTTGATTCCGATGTGCCATTCCCTGCCGCTGTCGCTCGTTGATGTCGAGGTGCGCGTGTGCGAGAATGGCCTCGCGATTACCTCGAAAGTCGCGACGACTGCCGAGACTGGCGTCGAGATGGAAGCCTTGACCGCCGTCAGCGTTGCGGCGCTGACTATCTACGACATGCTGAAGGCCGCCGATAAAGGCATCGAGATTCGCGAAATTGTGTTGGAGCGCAAGAGTGGAGGCAAGAGCGGAGACTACCGGCGCCGAAAATAACGACGCCACGCGGATTCATGGCCGATAACCTCAAGCTGTTGCTGGTGGACGACAACCCGATGGTGCTGGCGATGCTGCAGCAGGCCCTGTCGTCGCTGGCAACGGTCACGACGGCCACAGACGCTGCCGACGCGCTGCTTAAGGCCGTGGACGATGTTCCCGACTTACTCGTTTGCGATTACCGCATGCCCGGGATGGATGGCCGTCAACTCGTCGAAAAGCTGAAGAGCCGTCCTGCAACTGCGAATTTCTCCACTGTTTTGATGGCCAGCAAGGTAGATATTGCCGAGCGTCTTTCTCCCCAGGACGCCGCCGACGACTATCTCGAAAAACCGTTTTTTCTGAAAGAGGCAACCCGCCGCATCAAGCGCCTGATTGATCGCATTGCACTGGAAAAGATGGCCAAGACCGCTCCCTCCGACGGAGTCGTGCGCGGCAATCTCTCGCAGATGAACGTTATCGACCTCATGCAGTCGCTCGAGATGGGCCGCAAGAGCTGCCAGCTTTCGCTGAGCAACGAAGGCGACAAGTGCGAAGTATTTTTCGTGGAGGGCCAGGTCAAGCACGCCACTTACGGATCGCTCGTCGGTGATCAGGCGGTGTTCAAAGTTCTGCGCTGGACCGGCGGAAACTTCCAGCTCAACTTCGAGGGCAAGACGGATCAGGAGACCACGCAACTCAATACGCAAGGGCTTCTGATGGAAGGGCTTCGGTTGCTTGATGAGTCGTCCCGGGACAGCGGTGCAGAGCCTGAAGCCACGCCCGTGGAGACTGTTTCGGCCCCGGTCGCTGCTACGGCGCCGTCCGTCCCTGTCAGCCGCAGGAAAGACGAAGAGGAAGACGTTCTTCTCGATGGCTGATCTCAAGACGGTTCTGACTGCGGCGGTAGTGACCGTCAGCGATTCCTGCGCACGCGGCGAGCGGAAGGATGCATCAGGGCCCGCAGTCGGGCAACTGCTCGAGAAGCTCCGGTTCTCTGTGGTCACACGGGAAGTCGTTTCCGACGATGAAATCCAGATCCAAAATCTGCTGATCCGCCTGGCTCGCGAGGTGCGATTGATCGTTACGACCGGTGGAACCGGAATCGCCCCACGCGATGTCACACCCGAGGCCACCGCGAAAGTCTGCGATCGCTTGCTCGACGGCGTTGCGGAAAAAATGCGCAGCGAGGGAATGAAGAAGACTCCATTCGCCGCTCTGAGTCGTGGAGTGTGTGGCGTCAGGGGGAAGGCCCTGATCCTCAACCTCCCCGGAAGCCCTACTGGCGCTGTGGAGTCGCTCGAAGCAGTCGCGGCTCTGTTGCCGCACGCCATCGATCTTCTAAGCGGCAAAACAGAGCACGGATAGCTCGTGTAGGGACAGCCGCCTCGGCGGCAGTCGTTACTTGTGTGGGGACAGCCGCCCTCGGCTGTCCGGCCGCGACGATTTTTGTCGCGGTGGCGCCCTTTCTAATGACTTGGGGAATTCCCCGGCCCCAAAATTGCCCGCCCCGGGTACACATCGGGCACCAGTTTGCCGGCATCGATCACCAGCTTCCCCCCAACCAGCAATTCGTGAACGCCCACGCTAGGCTCCATCGGTTTCTCGAATGTCGACCGGTCGCTGATCGTCGCTGGATCAAACACAACAACGTCGGCATCAGCGCCCTCCTGCAAACGTCCCTTGTGGCGAGCAGCGGGAGTTGACCTCTCCAGCATCTGCGCGGGCATCAGTGTCATTTTGCGGAGCGCATCCATCAGACTGAGCGTTTTCTTCTCACGAACATATTGCGCCAGCACGCGCGAGTAAGTTCCCGCATTCCGCGGGTGCCCGTCCGCTCCATCGCTCGCGATCATGATGAGCGGGTTCGGAATGGTTGCGTCCACCATCTCCTGAGTGTTCGCGAAAATGATGACATCCTGAGCCTCGCTGCTCTTGTGTAGCGCCTCGAATCTCTCTTTCGTCAGATGCTCGCCCGTGTTCGGCAGGACAAGGTTGCTGTATTCGATGCCGAGCTGTTCGCGCCAGCCGGGATTAAAGAGCGCGGAATTGATTCCCGTCATTCCGGCGATGTACGGATAGGCCTCGGTCGTCACTTCCAGGCCGCGGGCGCGGGCTCCCTCAACCAGCGACAGGCACTCGATTGTGTCCCGCAGGCATGTGCTGTTGATGTGAACGATGTGAAGCGGCGCTCCCGAGATCGCGGCTGCTCCAATCACTTCTTCGATGGCTTCGATCGCGGAACCGGGCTCTTTGCGACCGGAACTGCGCATATGCGTGTAAACCGGTAATTCATGTTGGGCGGCGAAGCGGAAAATATCAATCACCTCGAGTCGCGTCGCGCCGGGCGTGTATTGAATGCCCATTCCGATGCCGAGAGCGCCGGCGTCCAATTCATGCTGCAAGCGCTGTTTGATTCTGCTGATCTGCTCGGGTGTAGCGTTCTGGTCGGTCGCAGGGCCGCTCTTTGGCAGAATTTCCTGAATGCCCGCGTGCGGCCCGATATTCCCCGGGTTCAGCGGCGCACCGAAGACCAGCGCCCGCGCCGCTACATGGCTCGCAGTGGTGCCGTAGTGAATGAGCGATTGGCCTTCTTTGGACTTAAGAAATTGTGCAACGTCCGGGACGCCGATTTCCATTTCGAGAGCGGTTGTAACCCCGTCGAAAGCCTTTACTCGCTGGCTCGCGAGTTCCTGGCCATGCTGATGCAGATCGATGAATCCAGGAGCAACAACCAGTCCGGCCGCATAAATGACACGTCGTCCCGATAACGCCTCGGTAGAGATTTGCGCGATCGTGCCGCCGCGGATTCCGACATTTCGCACGGCATCAAGGCCGGTCTCAGGATCCATTACGCGGCCGCCTTCGAGCACAACATCAAACTGCTGAGCGGTCGCGAAGGTGCTGATCAGCAACAGGCAAAGCAAGCGAATCGTGCGCATAGGGGCTCCAAAGCTAGCGATGATAGCAGGAAGCAAGGCGACTACTGCGAAGATGGACCACCACCACCGCGGCCCGACGCATTTCTTTCGCCTCACGTACACTGAATATTCGGTTTGAAAAGCATCGGACACATTCTGGCGCGCTACTCTGCGTGGATCCTGGGGCTGATGAAGGTGCTCGGAATCTGGGGCCCTTTTGTGATCGCCTTTGCCGACAGCGCCCTGCTGGGGATGCCCGTCGATTTCATCGTCGCCAGCTACGTCTACCAGGACCGCAGGCGAATGCTGCTCTACGTTGCCATGGCTTCGCTCGGATCGGCCCTGGGCAGCATTCCCCTATACTTCATCGGTTATCTAGGCGGCGAAAAGGTTCTCCGAAAACGGATCAGCGAGGAGCGCTTTCTCAAGATTCATCAGTCGTTTGAGCGCAATGAATTCTGGGCGTTGATGTTTCCCGGTATGCTTCCGCCGCCCATGCCCTTCAAAGTATTTGTGCTCGCGGCAGCCGTATTCGAGATGAGGTTCCGCGATTTCCTGATCGCAATCTTCGCCGGGCGGTTTGTCCGCTTCCTGGTCCTGTCGGTTCTGGTGATCTTTTTCGGCCCGCAGATCATCGGCCACTTCGGCGGCGTTTTCAAACACCACTGGATGCTGCTCTCAGGAGCAATCCTGGAGGTAGGTTTGATCGTTTGGCTATTGGCCAGGACCAGGAGATCAAAGAAGAACGCCGCTCCCCCTGCGGAGAACGGCGTCAAAACTCAGCACTCCGTCAACTAGTACTAGACCGTGGCGGTATGGTCGCCGGAACTGCGCAATCGACCCGCGATCGCCTGCTGCAGGGCGGGAACACTAAACATCGCGAGAGAGAAGAACAGGTCGCTGACCGCTGTGCCCCGGAAAAACGGGATCGCCGCCTCGTAGGATGAAATCAATCCGACGAGCGTCCTGGGATACATCTGGGGCCACGCTGCCCAAACAGCAAAATTACTGACGATAAAGAAAGACACAGAACTGGCGGCTGCCGCTACAACGACGCGCCAGAACCCAGCTTTTTCGCGAAGATTCGTTCCTAGCCACAGGATCGCTGCATACCAAGCCCACGTCACCAGAGTGTCCCAGGTGAACGGGTAGTGCCACGCAAAGCGGGTCAAGACCACATCCGTGCCGGCCAACAACAAAAGCGGCACCCACATCTGCCGGCGTGAGCCGCGAGCTCCGAAAAACAGCAGCGATGCTGCCAACGGCGTGAAATGCCACGCATGTGGCAAGTTCAGCCCGAGGAAGGGAAAGAACCGCACGGCGATAGCCAGCAGCACGAAGAGATAGGGCAGCATGATCACCTCGAAGTGAATTTCTATTCTGGGCGCTACCGAGACTGCCGTCAAGAGCAAGAACCGCGTAGGAACGGCCGCCTCGGCTGTCCGCCAAAGCGAAGCCAGGCGAATCGATTCCAGCCCTCGGCCTCAGCGCTGATCCGGGTCGGGCACGATAATTCGCTTCTGCCCATTGTCATACACGTCCCCAACCACGTGCAGATCCTTATCCAGTTTCACTCCCACGCATAGTGGACAGTTCCCACGATTCCGACCGAACATGTTAGGAAGCTGCGCGTAGCGCAAATCCTGAAAGTGCACAATGTAGCCCTCTTCGGGAGGCTCAAGCACTTCTGTCTCCGTGATCGGATACCGGGCCCAATCCAGAAACGCCCTCCCAGCATAGGATTTCTTCGCCGCCAGGGTGATCGGGGTCTCTTCCGGTTTGTAACGAATACCCATCCGTTCTTCTGGATCAACCTCAGGTCCAAGAGCATCCACGGAAGGCAGCGCAAAGAAAGCAGGCGTCTCGATCACTCCATACCAGTGAATCGGATCTGTCAGCGTTGGATAAGCCGACGCTCGCAGCGGGTCGACTCCGTTGTACGTTCGGGCTTCGAGCGCGTTCACGGCTATGCGATGTTCGTGATCCCGTAATCCCCACATCAGAACCACACCCAGCAGCGCCAACGTGGCAGCCACCCGGCCGCGAGGACTGCGGCTGCGTGCGCCAAGCTCTCTATCGACGAGAGAAAAAATGGATGGAACGACTAATCCAAGAATCAGCAGAACCAGCATGACCGGCTCAACAATGAACACAATGTCCCACGAATACCACTTCTCCGAAAATGGCCAGAAAGGCCGGACGCCGTAATTGTTGGTGAAATCGAGCAGAATGTGGCTGAGCCCAGCAAGACAGGCATAGAAAAACAGCACGCCCCATCGCGGCGGCAAATTGGGATCTTTTGTTTTTCGGCCCCGCAGCCGCCACACCAGATATACGAAAGCGATCACAACCGCTGCGTCCAGTGGAACTCCCAGGAAGGAATGCGTGAACCCACGATGATGCTCGAAGCCAACTGCTGGCCCCCAGTAACGGCCAATAACATCGAGATCAGGCACCTCCGCGGCCAGAGTCAACGTGAGCGTGGCAAGGGCCGTTTTGCGATTGAGGCCGGTGCGTCCCATGCACGCGCCAGTCAGAAAGTGAGTGAACGGTTCCAAGCGGTGATGTGAATTCTCTTTCGTGACAGCTATTCTTCACAACAAACTCTTTACGACCGGCACAGGCTCACACCAAAATCGTTTTGACGCGAGATCCGCATGTGACGACGCAAAACTTCATCTTGCCCGCCGAGGCGCCAGCAAGGTTAAGGCATCAGGGACAATTGAGATTTCAGCTGGCAGGCTTCCAATCAGTTCTCCATCGGCCTCGACATAAATCGTGCGGGCTGGCGATTCCGGCTCAGCGTAATCGCACTTTGCACGGGTGCTGTATGCAAGTTCGATTCCGGGGATAGTCCACTTCTGCCGAAGGAGAGCGCCCGTCACGTATGCCAGATATGCGAGCCGCCGATCCGTGTGGCACAGGATCAGCCGTATGTCATTGCGATCAAGCGACGCACCGGGAGCTAGTTCGCGCACGACCCCGCCAAAATCCCGGATGCGTATCGCCATCAGTTCTGTGACCGCCGCACTCTTCGGCGGGCCGACATCCGGCGTCATGTAATCGACACGAAACCGCGTCATGGGATAGGTGAACCACATCTGCCACGCCTTGGCATAATACGCGCCCATGCCCAGACGCTGCTTCGCGCTTGTCAGGAGTTTGTAGCACATGTGAGCATCCACGCCGACGCCCGCCGCCACCACGAAGTAACGCGTTTTTCGGACACCGCTGAGGTCCGGACATGTGATCTGACCCAAAGCAACGCGACACTGCTCGGCATTCAAGGCGGCTTTCGCAGCCGCCGGGATTCTCAGTGGAAGACCAAGGTCGTGAGCCAGAGCATTAGCCGTACCAATCGGCAAAATCCCCAGCGCTGTCGGCGTTTTAGCCAGCACCTGGGCAATGTTGTTGATCGTCCCGTCCCCGCCACAGGCAAAAACTGTATCGCAGCCCGCCGCCACGGCCTCTCGCACCAACTCCGTAGCCTGCTCGCGCGAATCCGACGCAAACAACTCCGCCTCGACCCCTCCGGCTCTCAGGATCTCCAACGCGGATTGCAATTCCCGTTGCTTTTGCTTGCTGCCGCCCGACTCCGGATTGTAGAGCAACGCCGCCTTCCGCATAGGTTCGAAGCGTGATTGTAACTGAGACGAAAATCTCGAGAGTGCCCCACTCTAGTCTCCGCGCTTTTTACGGAGACAGGGTGGTGTCTTTGACTGTGCTTGGCTAAACTGGATTTTAGATCCGCAGTGGAACTCAACGCTTGCCCCACTCCCACATGCCAAGAACCGCCTTCTGGGGAAGCGGTTCACTCTCCAGCGACTTGGCAAATTGGTTAAATTTGGCATAAGCTGGGGCACGCTTGCAAGGGTTGCTTTCCGCGCAGTTTCTCTTTTTTTGGGGCTTGTCACTTAACAATTCGAGGAGGACCGTCCAGATGAAGATTCTGGCGCAGTCATTGTGCGGTCTTTTGCTCTGCCTGCCAGGGGCAGCGCAAAATCATGCCCACCACACGCAGAGTCATCCCGTTTCGCTGGTCACCGGCCTTGGCGACCTGCATCATCCTGTGTCCACACACAATCTGGAAGCGCAAAAATTCTTTGATCAGGGACTCCGTTTCATTTACGCCTTCAACCACGACGAGGCGGCCCGATCGTTCCAGCACGCTGCTGAACTTGATCCCCAACTCGCTATGGCCTACTGGGGAGTCGCCGAGGCAGTGGGACCGAACTATAACGATCCCGCCGATCCCGACCGCTACAAGCGCGCGCACGATGCCGTGCAAAAAGCCGTCGATCTTTCCTCAGCCGCTTCGCCCAGCGAACAGGCCTACATTCAGGCAATGGCGAAGCGGTTCCCCGCCGATCCCAATTCCGATCTGAAAAAGGCTGCCGAAGACTATCGCGACGCCATGCGGGAAGTTGCGCGCCAGTTCCCCGATGATCTCGACGCAGCTACGCTCTTCGCCGAGTCCGGGATGAATCTGCATCCCTGGGGGCTCTGGCATCAGGACGGCACTCCCGAGGCTGGTACGGAAGAGATTGTCTCGACGCTCGAGTCGGTAATCAAACGCGATCCCAACCACCTGGGAGCGATCCACTACTACATCCACGCCGTCGAGGCCTCGAACAATCCCGAGCGTGCTTTGGCTGGCGCGAATAGGCTGGCCGCCCTTGCGCCCAATGCGGGACACATTGTTCACATGCCAGCGCACATCTATATCCGCACCGGCGATTACGAAGCCGCTGTACAAACCAACCAGAAAGCCGCGGAAATCGATCGCACCTACATCAAGGAGACCGGCGCGCAGGGCATCTACCCGATGATGTACTACAGCCACAATTTGCATTTCGTGGCCATGTGCGGCGCCATGAATGGGCGTTATACGGAAGCTCGCAAGAACGCCGATCTGCTGGTCGCCAACGTCGGCCCGCATGTGAAAGACATGCCACCGCTCGAGGGGTTCATGACCATTCCGGTGGCGGTCGAGATTCGCTTCCACCACTGGAACGAAATTCTGAAGATGCCCGCCCCCGATCCGTCGATGAAAACCGCGACGGTGTTCTGGCATTTCGGCCGCGGCCTGGCACTGGCCGGGACTGGAAAGATCGCCGGCGCGGAGGCAGAGTACAAGATCATTTCCGAAGCCGAAGCCGCCACGCCACCGGATGTGATCTTCCAGATGCCCATCAACAACAAAGCGAAAGACATCATGAAAATCGCCGAAAACGTTTTGGGAGCGAAGATTGCTTTGGCGAAGAAAGACACAGCCGGTGCGATCTCGCAGCTCCGCGACGCAGTCGCGATCCAGGACAAGCTCAACTACGGCGAACCGCCCGATTGGTTCTATCCCGTGCGCGAAAACCTCGGCGGCGCGATGCTGATGAGCGGAGATGCCTCAGGTGCGGAGAAAGTCTTCCGCGAAGATCTCGATCACAATCCCCGCAACCCGCGCTCTCTCTTCGGCCTGCAGCAATCGTTACTGCGGCAGAAGCGCGACTACGATGCCGGATTCGTTAAGAAGCAGCTCGACGCCTCGTGGAAAGGCAGCCCGCAATCACTCAAACTCGATGACCTCGTATAGCCTTTAATTTGCTCACCAAAGCGGCTCGACTGTGGTGCAAGCAACCAGGTCTAGTGCACATTTCGACCGGCTTGTTCGCGTTCGATCCCATAAACTAGGTGCGGAAGGTTATGCCACAGGATTTGTCTCCACACGGTCATCCCATTTTTCTCAGCGACCCGTCGCGACGGCGTGTTCTCCGGACGAATGAGCGAAATGAGTCGCTCCGCAGGCAGGCGAGCGAACCCATAATCCCGGCATGCGCGAGCCGCCTCGGTAGCAAGGCCCTGTCCCCAGAAATCACGACGCACATGGTATCCAATCTCAATTTCATGGGCGCTTCCGATTTCCTGCACGGTCAGCCCGCAGTCCCCGATCATTTCGCCGCTGGATTTGACAACCATCGCCCATAGTCCATGCCCGAGTTCGCGATAGCGGCGGCAATTGCGTGCGATCCACTCTTCGACTCCGGCGCGATCGAAAGGCGCCGGATAAAAGCGCATCGTTTCCGGATCAGATAGTACTAAGCTGAGCGCGTCTACATCCTGCGGCGAGAACTCACGCAGAAACAGGCGCGATGTCTCCAAAATCTGCATGACTCTATCGATTTTATGCGAAGGGCGCCCCGGCTATAATCTGCTCGATGCCCGTCGCAAAAGACCTCGAAAAGAAGATCGAAAGCCTCCGCGACAAGATTCGCCATCACGAATATCTCTATTACGTCCTCGATCATCCCGAAATCAGCGATCAGGAGTTTGACCGGCTGATGCAGCAACTGAAGGACCTTGAAGCCGAAAACCCCTCGCTGATCACGCCCGATTCTCCGACGCAGCGCGTGGGCGGCAAGCCGCGTGAGGGTTTCGTGAAAGTCCGTCACTCCTCGCCCATGCTGTCGCTCGACAACACGTACAGCGGGGAAGAACTTCGTGGCTGGGAGCGCCGCGTCCATGAACTCAGCGGCCGCAAGGACGTCGACTATGTTTGCGAATTGAAACTCGACGGCATGTCCCTGGCGTTGATCTATGAAAATGGCAGGCTGGCCCGAGGCGTGACCCGCGGAGACGGCACGACGGGCGAGGACGTGACCCTCAACGTCCGCACGGTTCGTTCAATCCCGCTTTCCATCGAATTAAGCAAGCTCAAGAAAGCCGGCATCCCACCCGACTTCGAAGCCCGCGGCGAGTTGCTGATGCCTACCGCCGCCTTCAAGAAGGTGAATGAAGAACGCGAACGCAACGGCCTGCCTACGTTCGCCAACCCGCGCAACTTCACCGCGGGAACCGTGCGGCAGCTGGATGCGAATATCACGGCAGAACGTCGCCTCGATTTCTTTCCCTACATTCTTCTGTCGAACGGCCGCACCTACTTCGAACGTCATTGGGAAACATTGACCGCGCTAGACGAAGCTGGATTCAAGGTCAACCAGAATCGCAAGCTGGTTGACTCCATGGACGAGGTTTGGGCCTTCATACAGCAGTGGGAGGCCAAGCGCGACTCGCTCCCGTACGAGATTGACGGCATCGTGGTCAAAGTGGACCGCATCGCTTTGCAAGATGAACTTGGCTTCACTGGCAAGGCTCCGCGCTGGGCGATTGCCTACAAATACGCGGCCCGGGCGGGCATCACCAAACTCGAGAATGTCCGCTGGCAGGTTGGACGCACCGGCAAGCTGACGCCAGTCGCAGAGTTGACGCCCGTCGCCATCGGCGGCACTACGGTTCGTAACGCAACCCTCCACAACATGGACGAGATCGGGCGTCTCGGTGTCAAAATCGGCGACTATGTGCAGGTCGAGCGCGGCGGCGACGTTATTCCCAAAGTGGCGAAGGTCATCGATGATAAAGACCACCCGCGCGGAACACAGGAAATCGAGGCGCCGGAGAAGTGCCCCGTTTGTGGTACGAAGGTCGTCCGCACCGAGGGTGAAGTCGACTACCGCTGCGTCAATGCCAACTGCCCCGCGAAGCTCCTCGGCACGATCCTGCACTTCGCATCGCGCGGCGTCATGAACATCGACGGAATGGGCGAAGCTCTGGTCACGCAACTCACCGAGCGCGGCTTGGTTAAGAATGTCGCCGATATCTACAAGCTCACCAAAGCCGATCTGCTCAGCCTGGAGCGCTTCGCCGACAAGTCCGCGAAAAACATCCTCGACGAAATCGAGAACTCCAAGAAGCTACCGCTCGAGCGCGTGATCTACGGTCTCGGCATCCGCATGGTGGGCGAGCGTACGGCGCAATTCCTGGCCGAGCACTTCGGTTCCATGGAAGCCCTTGCCAATGCCGGCGTCGAAGAATTGCAGAACGTCGTTGAAGTAGGCCCGAAGATTGCTGAAAGCATCGCCGAGTTCTTCAGTAATCCGGCGAACCGCAAGCTGGTCGAGCGGCTGGGCGAAGCGGGGCTCGCGTTCAAGGGTCAAAAGAAAGAACGAGGCACGAAGCTGGCGGGGAAAACCTTCGTCCTCACAGGTACGTTGGCAAAGTACACACGCGACGAGGCCAAGAAGATGATCGAAGACGCCGGAGGGAAAGTAACCGGCTCTGTCAGCAAGAAGACGGACTATGTCGTCGCTGGGACGGACGCGGGATCGAAGCTGGACAAGGCGAAAGAGTTGGGCGTGTCGGTAATCGATGAGAAAGCGCTGGAGGAACTAATCGTCTGAAGTTCTTCAGCTTGTCATCCTGAGCGAAGCGAAGGACCTGTGCATCTTGCTGGGGAGTACATAGATCCTTCGCGGCAAAAAAAGCTGCTCAGGATGACAAGTCTTTCTTAGGTGACATCTCTCTCGAACCCATCGCCTCCCGCATCCTCCCCCAAGTCACCTCTAGCGTCTCCGGCAGAACCCGTGTCTCTCCCACGACCGACATGAAGTTCGCGTCCGCCACCCAACGCGGCAGCACGTGCATATGGATATGCCCCGCGATCCCGGCTCCCGCCGCCTTCCCGATATTCATCCCCAAATTGATCCCGTCTGGCCGATAAAGGTTCCGCAGCACCGTCTCCATCTTTTGCGAAAGGGCCATCATCTCCTGAGCTGCGCCTGCCGGTAACCTCCGCAACTCATCAAGGTGCTCGTTCGGCACGATCATCACGTGCCCCGGCGTATAGGGGTAGGCATTCAGAATGACGAAACAGTGCTGCCCGCGATAGACAATGCGGGCCTTGGCGTCATCCTTCTCTTTGGCCGCATCGCAGAACACGCATCCAGTGGCCTTTTCCGTGCCCGAAACGTAGGCATACCGCCAGGGTGTCCACAGATAGTCCATAGCAGGGCAGGGTAGCAGATGCGCGGTTTGTTCGGAAACTGTAACACTGAAACATTGCTGTAACCTGCGCGGGATTTGGGTTTGACACTGTTCGCGCACGGTTGTTATAGTCGAAGAGTTCCCATTGGACGCGGGTTCTTTGTAAAACGTCCGACAGCTGGGATTGTCCAAGCTCACCCGCCAGGGTGGGCCCACCACAACCAAACGACTCGTCCAGCAGTCCGCAACGCAAGTCCCGCATCCGTTACCAGAGAGGCATAACCTTGTTCGACGACACCACCGCCCACAATTCAGACTCCACCTCCGCTGTTGCCACCGAAGCCGAGCCGACGATGGAGCAAAACCAGCCAGAGCAGAATCAGTCTGCCCACACCAGCGAACCGTCCAGCGAAGCGGTCGCGCCACAACCAGCCCAGGCGGCTGAGGAAAAGGCCGCGCCCGCCGAGGATTTCGCCTCCGCTCTAGAGACTTTTACCACCGAGGCGGAAGAGGCGGTCAGCGAAGATCGCGTCATCAAGGGCACCGTTCTAAAGCTCACTGGCACTCACGTGGTGGTCGATATCGGTGCCAAGTCGGAAGGCATGTTGCCGCTGGCGGAAGTGCTCGATCACGAGGGTAAGCCCAAGTTCAAGCCCGGCGACGAGATCGAGGTCATGCGCTCCAAGGGCGAGGCCGAGGAAGGCTACATCAATCTCTCCTTCCAGAAGGCGCAGCGCATCCATGCCTGGGAAGAAATCGAGAAAGCATACAACGAGAAGAAACCGATCAAGGCCGTCGTCATCGACCGTATCAAGGGCGGACTCACGGTCGATATCCATGGCGCGCACGCGTTCCTGCCCGGCTCGCAGGTCGACCTGCGCCCGATCCGCAACCTGGACGGCATGAAGGGTCAGATCGTCGAAGTCGCGGTCATCAAGCTGAACAAGAAGCGCGGCAACATCGTTGTCTCTCGCAAGGAACTGCTCGAAGGCGAGCAGAATGAAAAGCGTTCCAAGACGCTCGAGCACCTCGAAGAAGGGTCTGTTCTGACAGGAGTCGTGAAGAACCTGACCGAATACGGCGCTTTCGTCGATCTCGGCGGGCTTGATGGCCTGCTGCACATCACCGACATGTCCTGGGGACGACTCACTCACCCCAAAGACCTGGTGAACGTCGGCGACCAGATTCAGGTTAAGGTTCTCAAGTACGACAAAGACAAGCAGCGCGTGTCTCTCGGATTCAAGCAGCTTACGCCCGATCCTTGGCTCGACGCCGAGCATCGCTATCCCACCGGTGCGCACGTCGCCGGACGCGTCATCAGCGTGACCGACTACGGAGCCTTCGTTGAACTCGAGCAGGGCATCGAAGGTCTGGTCCACGTCAGCGAGATGACTTGGTCCAAGCGCATGAAGCATCCGTCGAAGTTGGTCAACGTTGGCGATCAGGTCGAGTGTGTGGTTCTCAACGTGAATCCCACAGAGCGGCGCATTTCGCTCGGTATGCGCCAGTTGGCGTCCAATCCCTGGGATTCGCTGCATGAGAAATTCCCGGTCGGCATGACCGTGGAAGGCCGCGTTCGTAACCTGACCGATTTCGGCGCGTTTGTCGAAATCGAAGACGGCATCGACGGCCTGGTCCATGTCAGCAACCTGAGCTGGACCAAGCGCGTGAAGCATCCGTCGGAAGTCCTGAAGAAGGGCGATCGCGTGAAGGCTGTAGTTCTGGCGATCGAGCCTGACAAGCGCCGCCTGTCGCTCGGCATCAAGCAGTTACAGCCCGACGTTTGGGAATCATTCTTCCAGACGCACCACATCGGCGACGTGGTGCATGGCAAAGTCCTGCGCGTAGCCGCGTTTGGTGCCTTCGTTGAAATCGCCGAGGGCGTTGAGGGTCTCTGCCACAAGTCGGAAGCCGCTGACGAAAACGGACAGCCGTTGCACTTGGAGCCGGGACTAGAGCACGACTTCAAGATCATCAAGATGAATCCCGAGGAGAAGAAAGTCGGCCTCAGCATCCGCGCGGTTGGTGAAGAAGCCTCGCGCTCGGAAGTCGAAGCCTACAAGCAGCCGGTCTCGAGCACCAGTTCCACGATCGGCGAGCTGATCAATTGGAAGCGCGCCAGCAACGAAGGCAACTAAGGCGTTGAGGTTCGAGAAGGCCGCCCGAAGCAGGCGGCCTTTTCTTTTTGTGCGCCCGGCAGGGCGCACTCACTTGGAGGTGAAAGTCCTCTACACACCCGGCAAGGGGAAGTGTTAGCTGAACGGCAACGGTGTCCATCGCGAGATGGAATCGGGAGGAAGCTGC
>Ga0070732_10000259_pt1 | contig 37917 bp, 55 predicted proteins | sample Coa_R1_5_FD_66449 | JGI IMG/M metagenome (GOLD analysis project Ga0070732, IMG submission 66449) | Surface soil microbial communities from Centralia Pennsylvania, which are recovering from an underground coalmine fire - Coalmine... | ecosystem: Environmental > Terrestrial > Soil > Unclassified ... | reverse complement strand
CCTCGATAACAACGACACAACGATTGTGCAATTTGCCATCACTGGCGATAATTCGTCTCCATCGGGCACGTGGGCTTCGACCGAAGCGACCGACACCATGTCGGCGAGCGGCACAGGTCAGCCGGTGCCACCTAACGTCGATGCAACGTTCGGCGAATTGACCGGGCACGGCCACTCGCTCACGTCGCCCGCGTCCCTGAGCTTTTCCGGGACCAACAAGGCGGCGGGCGCGAATGAGTATTTCCTCGCTTTGATCGGATATAACCTTCGCTCAGGCGCCGACGTAACCGTATCCAGCGTCACGGTGACCGGCCTCACCTTCACCAAGCTATTCAGCGTCGATAACTCGACTTCCGGTGCATCAAATAACACCATCGAAGTGTGGGGGGCGCCGGCAAGCTCGGCATTCAATTCCGGGGGCGCCAACCTGACCTATACGGTCAATTGGGGGAGCGGCCAAGAAGTCGATGACGCAGCCGTGTGCATTATCGGCATTCAAGGACTTAATAGTCTTACGCAGGCATTCGACAACAACGTTTCGCTGGCGGCTTCCGCCTTTAATTCATCTAACACCACACCGCCGGCTGTCACCTTTAGCACAAGCCTCAATCATGATCTTCTCATTGGCTTGTCGATCAACATCAATCCATTCGGCACAAACGAATTCCCGACAGCGCCGAGCGGATGGACTCAGATCGCTTCACCGAACGACAATAGCGGCCTCGCCGGCATCGCTCTCGGCGTCAATACGAAGGCAGTGACTTCGACGCAATCGAGCGCGACGTTCCAGGATGCAGCAACCGGCAACTCAGTGGGATGGACCGAGCTTGTCCTCGCGCTTACGGCCGATCCTACGCCGCCGCCGACCGGCACGATGGCGCCGACCGAAGCCAAGGACACGTTCGCAGGCGCCGGCTATCCGCAACTGAAAGGCACGTGGGCTTCGACCGACACCAAAGATACCTTCTCCGGTTTCGAGGCGCGCACGCTCGCCATCGACACTATCGAGACGGGCGGGGCGGGGACGCCGAGCAATCCCCCGATCACGTCGGCAAGCGTTACGCTGAGCACGAACTTCGACGAGGAAGTGATCGTACTGTACGCGGTGTCCGGCGGGCACTTCAACTTCAATCCGATCACTAGCGTCACTGACACTGCCGGCTTGACCTGGAAACGTCGAAATATCCGCCGCATCCACGGCGGGGCGCCCTACGTCGAGATTTGGTGGGCCGCGGCGCCGACTCCGCTGTCGGCCGATGTTATCACCGCGCACTTCGGCGGCGCAGGTAATGGTGCTTGCTCACTCATTGCCCTCGGTGTCACTGGCACCAATCCGGCATCGCCGTGGGACTTGCATACATTTGCGGGCCGAGCATCTGATAATGTCGGGTCCGGCAATCCGACCGATGTTTTCTATACCAAAGCGAACAACACGTTGATGCTTGCAATGTACGCCAGCAATGGTGTCGATAACACGCACACGATCACTAGCCCATTCACTGTCAATGCCAACGTAAATCAAGCCGAGCACAATGGCGACACACTCTATGCGAGCTTGGCGTCGGCGGTAACCGGGGTGCCGCAAAGCAATCTGCAAATTCAGTTCGGTCAAACCGGCGGTGGCTTCAATACTCGTTTCCTCTTTCAAGACGCGCTTGTGGAATGGAGCGAGCCGAGCACCGATCAGCCGGTCCAATTCTTTCTCGACCCCGGCGGATCGCGCACGACCTTGGAACTGACGAGCACCAATGAGTCGGTGCCGATGACCGGCGTCACGTTCTACAATCAAGATTTGATGTACATCTGTGCCGTCTTGATCGAGTCGGCGAGCGGCCTCGGCACTGTGACAAGTATCACCGACTCCGAAAATAAATTCTCGTCTCCCGCCTTTGAGCGCCGTTCCCGCGTCACCGACCCTACTGGATTGATCGCTCTCGAAACGTGGTACGCCTTCGGAAGCGGCGGCCCGCCGGATGGTAGCGATACAGTCGTCATCGACACTGCTAACACGGCGAACGGCGACACCGTGTCTTGCGTTATGTTTGCGGTCGGTAATACGACAGCGGCGCTCGCGGTCGGCGAACCGTTTTGGGATGGCTCTAACACACTACCGGCGCTCAATGACTCCAACACAGGCGGCGGTGCGGGCGTGTTCCCTCACGTCACCGGAATGAGCACGATCAATCCGCACACTCTTTTGCTCGGTATCACCGCAAACCTCTCGACCGATGAAGGGCCGGATGCGACACTGCCGTTCTTCTCAGACAACCCGCCGGCCTTGAGCTTGACGAGTGCGGGGCCGCCCGCGAACATCGCAATCGAATTCATGTATCAGCCGACGCTTTTGTCGGCTGGCATCGCGACCTTCGATGCCTCGCCGTCGCCGACCACTTGGGTCATGATCGGCGACGCGATCCCGGTCGGCTTGCCAGTGCCGCCGGAAGGCACGTGGGGCAGCATCGAAACCAAAGACAAATTGACGCACCCCGGAGATTTCACATCCATCGGTATCTCGTCGCCGAATGGTTGGGTCGGCTATGTGCCGGCGACCGCCGCCATGGCCGCTACGGACGCCAAGGATAAGCCCGGCGGCGCCCCGGCTCAGGCACCCTATCTCAGCATCGGATGGCTTGGATGGGTCCCGGCCTTCTGCACGTGGGCCAGCACCGACCGCAAAGACAGCTTCTCGGGCGGCGCGTGGGTCATCGGTAACGGTATCACCGCACGCATGAACGGACGCGAGCTTCCTGACCGCCCTGGCTTTAGCAACATTGGCCCGGCGGTCACTGCCGTATGGCATTCGACCGAATTCAGGGACCGCTTCGCGTCGGCCGGCTTCTTAATCCCGGAAGTCGTGCCGCCGACCCCGCGAAAACGGCGACTTTTGATCGTTTCCTAACACCCGGCTTGACGAGGGCGGCCGGGCGTGGTTAACCATGTCAGCCCCACTTTGGAGGGACAGCCATGTCCGTCACCTACAACACGACCCTGAAAAACACCCGCATGACTTCGGTGGTTACGGCCATCGACAACGGCGGTGCCGGCTCCCTTCTGTTCGGCGACTCGGTTGGCTTCTCCGGTGCTCATTTGCTCGCCGCCATCACGTTCTCCGCAACTTGCGGCACCGTGTCGGGCGGCGTTCTCACATTCAGCGGTACGCCGCTGGTCGATGCGAGCGCGGGCAACACGGGCACAGCGACACAGGCCGAAGTCGAAGATGGCGTCGGTCACGTGGTCATTTCCGGTCTGACCGTGGGCACGTCGGCGAGCGACATTAACCTGTCGAGCACGTCCATCGTCGCCGGCCAATCGGTCACGCTCACCGCGGCCACCATCACGCACGGGTAAATGCCATGGGTTTTTGGCGCGACTTTAGCCGAGCTTGGTCCGAAAATACTTCGCTCGGAAACGCGCAAGCCGCGAACCGTATCGACGACTACAACAAACACGGTCGCGGCAAACGATCCGGCAAAGGCTTGCTCGACAACATGGGTGTCCCATACGGTCGCTTTGATCTAGTCAAAGAAGCCGATGACGAGTAAGCAATTGCTGCTTGTCCATGGGATGCACGGGATGGGGGATAACCTCCATCAACGCGCAGTGCTCCGCTACCTCATGCAGAGCTACAACATCGTCCTGGAAACATCCTGGCCTTGTATCTATCACGACTTGCTTGGCGACGGCTTGCGCGTCGTCAATCGGCCGGTCGCGCTCCGCACTCAATTGAAGAATGCGAGTCGCGAGCGCGAGAAGTTTTCGGACAATCCGGCGCCGCATCATCACATGCCGACGATCCGCTTCTCCTACGGCACCAAGACCATCAACGAGTGCGCGTCGCGCAGCGTTCTTGAAGCGATGTTCAAGGGCGCGAGTGCGGCGGTCGGCTACCCGGCCGCCGACTTCACGTTGCCTGTGCCGGACGATTGGTCTTTCCGTTTGTTCAATGAAGTCTCCCGACATTGGCCGAACACCGGCAAGCCGCTTCTCGTTTATCGGCCGCTCGTCGCTCGACCGGAGTGGCGCGGCAGTCAGGTCCGCAACGCCAACGCCACCGACTACGCAGAAATCTTCGCTGCGATCCGCGATAACTTCTTTGTTGTTTCGGTCGCCGATCTTGAACCAATGCGGGAGTGGATCGTCGGCCCGGAGTTGAAAGCGGACGTGACGCTGCACAAGGGCGAGCTTACGTTTGAATTACTCGCCGCGTTGTTCAAGAGCGCGACGTGCGTGTACACGTCCAGCGGCTTCGCAGCGGTTCTTGCGCCCGCGGTCAACACCCCTTGCATTTCCATCCTCGGCGGCTACGAGCCGGCATCTTGGCTGGCAGACGGCGCGAAGCACGCGCCCTGGCTTGGCATCGAGCCGATGCAGCCGTGTCAGTGCGGCACGTCAAGCTGTACCAATCCCTGCACCAAGAAGATCGACGTGCCAACGGCAATCGCCAGAGTGCATGAATTTTGCCGAGCGAATTGCGAGGTTTCAACGTTTGCTGAAAGCCGTCCGGTAACTGAAATGTTCGCGCCGGCCACGGTCGCCGATGCCATTCCGATCAACCGCTTCGCGCTTCGGCAACGAGTCATTCGGCCGGGCAATCCGGCCCTGTTAGCACGCCGCGGCCAGATCAAGGCTTGACGCAGAGTAGTTCGCCGTGGTTAATGGCCCTCTAAGGGCCATTTTGCTATACAAACTACTCCCGGAAGGTCCCCATGCTCTCCCTGCCCGACGTGACCCTTATCCTGGTCGAGACACAAACGCATGAGCTTGCTCGGCAGGCGATCCTCGACGCAACATCGAAGGTCCAGTTCGGTGAAGTAATCCTGTACACAGATCAACCGGAGCTTTTCTTTACCGAGTCGGCGATCACTCGGATCATTCCCGCCCCCAACTGGCCCGACAAAATCCAGCAAGGCACGTTCTATTATTCGCACGCAGCGCAGGCCGCCAAGACTTCGCACGTCTTGATGATGGAATGGGATGCGGGCATTCGCGACGTATCGTCTTGGCGGGATGACTTCCTGAAATACGACATGATCGGCGCACCGTGGGTATGGGCGCGAGACAACAAACGCGAACATTCGGTCGGCAATGGCGGCTTCATGCTGTTGTCGAAGAAGCTCGCCGACTCGATCCATGCGAACAGTGATCGCTTCATAGTCGCGACCGACGTGCATCTTTGCCGCGAGCACCGTCAGTTTTTCGAGAAGGATTGCGGCGCGGTGTGGGCGCCCGAAGATGTGGGCTTTCAGTTCGCATACGAGCACGGCTATCAGGCGCGCAAGGACGCGCCGCCGAGCTTCGGTTACCACGACGTTTTCAACTGGCCGCTCGCACTCGACCGCGACGAGTTGAAGCGCCGCGTACAACTCGTCATGCAAAACCAATACATCGTGACGGCGACGCCGAAGCTCCGCTTACTTTCGTCGGAGTGGCCTTGGATGCGAGAATTCATCGGACCCGAATTGTTGAATGCCGAGAATAAGTTTCGGCCTGTCATTGCGCGGCGCAACGCTCGCACCGTTCGTCTGCCGATCACGCCGCGACCGCGGCCCGTCGTCCCGCCACAAAACCCGGCCAGCCCCGGACAACAGCGACTCCCGCATCACAACGGTCATCGGCGCATGATCGGATACCTGACACGTCAGCCCGGAGTGAAAGCATGATCGCGCCCCCGCTCGCCGCGCTTTGCCCGTCATTCAAACAACGTATGATCGACTTTCCCGCACATCAAGATTTCTTCTTGATCGGCAGTTCGGTCACTACTTTCAAAGGCAAACTCGTCGGCGCCTTTTGGGCGTCCAACATGGTCTATGATCCACGAACTGCGAAGTATGTGCGCTATGTGGCACCACCTGGATCGAGAAGTCGTCCAGGCATCCCTACATCGCATCGGCCGCCATATCTCGTCACGCTCTCCGACTGTTTCGCGGTCGAGGATGTACAAGATATTATCTTCGCGCAGACTGTCGATCCGCTCGCCGAGAAATTCCGCCACTCGCGCGCCGGTTTCGACGGGCCGAAGCCGTTTGAGTGGCGTGACCAATTGTGGATGGACTTCTACGCCGGGCGCGAAGGTCGCGATCTTAACTTTTTCCTGAGTCGGCTCGACGGCGCAGCGATCACCGAAGTTCATCAACTTGCTCCGCGCGGCGCGCGGCGCGGTGACGAGAAGAATTGGATGCCGGAAGTGATCGACGATGCTCTGCGCTATCATTATCGCCTCGGCATGTTGATTGATCTTACGGGACTTGAATACGTGGTCGGTCGTCAAGATTGGACCAGCATCAACGGCGGCACTCAAGTCATTCCGTTCAATGGCGGCGGCCTCGCCATTGTGCACGACTTCCACTTCGGCAGAGATACACCCGGTCGGCAGTATCGCCACTATTTCGTGAAGTTTGACAGATCGGGTGCACCTATTGCGCTGTCGGAACCATTCTGCCTGTACGATGTGGAAAAGGTCGAAGTCGTCACCGGCCTCGCACTGCACCCGGACAATTGCCGCGCCGTTATCTCGCACGGGCCGTTCGTCGCCGATGTGTCGCTCGACGATATTCGCGCAATGCAGTGGAATGGCGAGCCGCAAGGCCGGACTGTCCAGACGCGCCGACCGTACATGCCTCGCGTACAACCGACGATCCGCTCTCCGCGCAACGCGACGCGACCACGCATCATCCGTCCGGGAGTCCGGGCATGATGTTCAAATCCACAATCGAGAAGCCGATCCGCTTTCCCGTCAAGGAAGGTTTCATGCTTACAAATGCCTCGGTCATGGTGCGCCCCGGATGCGGGCAGATCATGGCGAGTGTATGCGCGATGAACAAGTACCTCGCACCGGAAGGCGGCTTCTGGCCGTTGCCACCCGGCACGCCGTATGAGCACACCGACGCACGCAACATCACCTACCTTGCGTACTTCAATCACGATCTTGACGTAGCTATGGTGCGAGAAATTGCAACGCCGCCGAGTGCGACGCCGACGCCGACCGGCAAATCATTTCGCGGCTTTCGCGGCTTCGAGAGTGGTCGTCTGTTCGGACGCAACGATCAACTATGGATGACGTTGTGTGCGTCGGGCTGTGGCGCAACACCGGAAGCTGAATTTTACATGGCACGCATCGACGAAGGTAAGCGCGTTCCGGCCTTCACCGATGTTCGCCGCGTCATCGGCGACCCGGCGGCGCCAAGCGAAAAGAACTTCATGCCCGACATGACCAACGGCGAGCTTCGCTTGCACTACCGACTCGGCACGCTCGTCAATCCCATCGGCGGCCTCGTTCCTCTTGCTGATGCCCGCCAAGACTTCGCGCATTTGAACGGTGGCTCACAAGTCATCCCGTACCAGGACGGCGGCCTGTGCGTAGTTCATGCGTACACAGAGGATCGGCGCCGCACATGGCAGCACTTCGCCAAGCTCGACCGCGCAGGCCGACCCTTGGGTATTTCCGACGCATTCCAACTATTCGGAGAGGGGCTTGAAGTCGTGATCGGCATGGCCTATCACCCGGACGGCAAGCGCGTCATTTTGTCCTACGGTCGCGACGATCCGTCAGCCGGCCCGCTTGCCCTACAGGAACAACCGTTCGTCGCTACCATTGACCTTGACGAATTGCGGAGCGTGATATGACCGAGCGCAAATACCTTCCGACCCTCGCCGAGCTTATCGACCGCCTCGCAATCGTGCAGTTGAAAGCAATCTTCATCCCGGAGCACAAAGACGCCTACGTTGCCGAGCGCGAGCTTATTCTGCACGATATTGACTTGATGCTCGCCGACCCGTCCCTCGGCAAGATGACTGCGAAGGATGTGCACGCGATTATGGTCATCATGCTTTCCAACCGATACATTTGGGAGAACGAAAGCCGGGCGCGACTCGGTGGCTCCGAACAAGACAAGCTCTTGAAGCTCACGCATTCGGTCAACGGCGTGCGCAACACCGCAAAGAACATCGTGGCTGCGTACAGCGCCGGCCGCAAAGATCATAAGATCGACTGCCTCGCCAGCGATCTTGAACCTCAGTTCGGCAACTGGAATATATTTTCATGAGCCTTAGAGGGGGAGTCCGTGCATGACCCGCGCGCTAATCACTGGCATCACAGGAATGGTCGGATCGCACTTGCTCGACTATTTGCTCCCGAATACGGATTGGGAAATTCACGGCATGTTGCGTTGGCGCTCGCCGCTCGACAACATCCAGGACCACATCGAGCGGATAAACGACGGCGACCGGCGTATCAAGCTGTTCTATGGCGACCTGACCGACGCACTTTCGATTGATGCTGTGATCCAGGCCAGTATGCCCGACTACGTTTTCCATCTGGCCGCGCAGAGCTTTCCGAAAGTGTCTTTCGACTCACCGCTGGTCACGCTCGACACGAATGTCCAAGGCACCGAGCGCGTGCTTGCTGCGCTGCGCAAGTATCGCCCGGATGCGATCATTCATGTGTGCTCGTCATCGGAAGTGTTCGGCCGCGTGCCCGCGGACAAACTCCCGATCAACGAGGAATGCAGTTTCCACCCCGCCTCACCTTACGCGATCAGCAAGGTCGGCACCGATTTGATCGGCCGCTACTATGCCGAAGCCTACGGCATGAACGTGCAGACGACGCGCATGTTCACGCACACCGGGCCACGCCGCGGCGACGTGTTCGCTGAGAGCACCTTCGCGAAGCAGATCGCACTTATTGAGCAAAAGAAAATCCCGCCGATCATCAAGGTCGGTAATCTCGACTCACTTCGCACCTTCGCCGATGTGCGTGACGCTGTGCGGGCCTACCACATGCTCTTGACCATCAACCCGACGCCGGGCGCCTACTACAACATCGGCGGCGACACGACGCGCACCATCGACCAAATGCTTGACACATTGCTCGACCTGTCGCCGTCGCTCGCTCGCCACGCAATGCGCGGTATGGATCAGGACGTAACAGTCGTCCAGGTCAGGACCGATCCGGCGCGGCTGCGCCCCATTGACGCCGACCTTCAAGTGCCAGACACTACCAAGTTCCGCCGGCATACTGGATGGGCGCCGCAATACACTTTTGAGCGCACTATGGCCGATCTTCTCGACTACTGGCGCGAGCGTGTGCGCAATACCGAATTCCTGACGAGGTAATCATGAGCGAACTTATCCTTGTGACCGGCGCAGCCGGAATGGTCGGCTCTCACGTGGTCGATTTGCTCAAGCTACAGGGCCGGAACGTGGTCGGCATTGGTCGCGACGATTGCGATCTTTGCAGCGCCAGCAAGGTCGAGACGATCTTCCGCGGCGTTCGCCCCACCCATGTCTTTCACGCGGCGGCTTGCGTGTACGGCATCATGGGCAACCTAAACAATCCCGGTAAGTCGTTCCTCGAAAATATCAGGATCAATACCAACGTGATCGAAGCGGCTCGCGCGAGCGGAGTTAAGAAGGTGACCGCCGTTGGCACCGGCTGTGTGTACCCGTTCCCGCCAATCCGTACTCCGCTGCGCGAGGACGACATTTTCATGGGCCGGCCGCATCCGAGCGAGGCGGCCTATGCTCACGCCAAGCTGGCGATGCTCGCGCAACTCGAAACCTACGGCCATCGCGCCGCAATGGATTGGGCCTACATCGTGTCGTGCAATTTGTTCGGGCCGCACGACAAGTTCGATCCGGTGAACGGCCATGTCGTGCCGGCTCTCGTCCGCAAGTTCTATGAGGCGGCGCGCGACGGCACCGACGTTGTGGTTTGGGGCAATGGCTCCGCTCGCCGCGACTTCCTCTATATCAAGGACATGGCGCGCGCCGCTGTGATGGTCATGGACAAAGCGCATGGCCCGGTCAACTTCGGCACCGCGTCGGTGTGGCGGATCAAGGATATTGTCGATGCCTTGACGAAGATTTCCGGCATCGCACCGTCACGTGTGAAATGGGACGACACGAAACCGAACGGCGTCGATTATCGCGGCTACGACCTGACCCGACTCGCCGCACTCGGCTTTGAGCCGGCGTACAGCATCGAGCGCGGCCTCAAAGAGACTTACGACTGGTACGGCCAACAGCGCGCCGTCGAGGCGGCGATTGACAAGATCGGGGTCAGCAATGACCAACCCGACAAGTGAACGGGGATGTTTCATCATCGCGGCGCGGCGGGAGGACACGCATGAGTCGCCCGGCGAAACGATGTATGAAGTGATCGAGCAAATTGGAGGCTCGTTAGACGATGCCAAGCTCTGCGCTCAATCTTATTTCAACCGCCGAACTGCACCGCCTCATATTGAACTTAGATGGGTCGAAGGCAGCTTCAAAGGCGCTGTGTGCTATTATGCCAACACCCGGTCAATCACCTTCCGTATTTCACGATAAGAAGGACGTGGCCCTCGTTGTCGGCGGTGGCGGCGATCCGCTGTCGGAATTCGATGCGGCTCGGCTCATGTGCGAAGCTGCCGGCAAGACGTACACGACGCTTGTCTGCAATGACTTGCTCGCGCTGTTTCCACATCGCATCGACTTCGCGTGCACGCTTCACCCGGACAAGATGATTGCCTGGACCGTGTTGCGCGAAAAGAACGGCCACCCGCTGCCGTATGGCTCGACGTGGGCGCACCGGCCTTACAAGAACTTCACGAACCATACGAAAGACTGGCAAGGATCGTCGGGCTTGTTCATGACGAAGATCGCGCGCGAGACGGGATACACGCACATCATCCTGTGCGGCGTCCCGATGACGGTCGAGGCAGAACATTTCGTGCGACACCAACGCTGGAACGCGGCGCCGGGCTTCATCCGCGGATGGAACCACCATGAGGCGCAATTGCGGCCGTTCGTGCGCAGCATGTCCGGCTGGACGCAAGCCACTTTCGGTTCCCCATCGTTCCTATGGCTCACCGAAGCTATCCCCGATCCGCGGCCGTTGCGCCCGGAAGCCGGCGGCATGAAGGCTTGACGCCTACACCCTGGAATGGTAAACGCGGGTGTTGGGCTTCAACCCGGCAAACGTCGCTTGACCGCAATGGCCTAGGCCAGCGGTCGGGCGGCGCCAACTCAGGGCTTGATTGCAAGCGGGACCTTGCGGAGAAGCCCACCTTTTCGAGTGAGTATGATGACTACAATCGACCAACAGCAAAGCACCGTGGCCCTGTCGTTCAACGGCAGGACGCGACGCTTTGAACGTCGAAATGTGGGGTCGAGACTACTCACCGGGGCTTCCAACTTAGTAGCACGTCCGACATTTACGCTCCCGCCCGCGCCAGCGCGGTAGGGCGCTCAGGGCGTAGCTCAGTCCGGTTTAGAGCACTTGCTTCGGAAGCAAGGGGTCGTGTGTTCAAATCACACCGCCCTGACCAAAATTCGGGGATACGATCATGGGCACACAGCTTCCCACCGACGTTTCATTGAGCGGCTTGAACCGCACGCGCTCTGAGGAAGGTCGCGCACTTCGCGCCTATCAGGATACGGTTCACGTCTGGACAGTCGGCTACGGTCTGACCAACTACGACAAGGGTCTGCCCTGGAAAGTCGGTCCCGGACTCGTCATCACCGAACAGCAAGCCGAATGGTTCTTGCTCAAGTCGATCCGCGAAAACTATCTGCCCGACACGCTGCGCGCGCTTAGCGGCGGCACGTATCAGCACCCGCAAGGTGCCGTCGATGGCGGCGTTGACTTCCATTTCAATTGCGGTGGCATTCGCAAAGCCACGTGGCCGAAATTGCTCGGTGCCGGCCGCATGACCGAAGCAGAGACGAGCATGAAAAGTTGGTGCCGGGCTGGCGGTCGCGTGCTCCAAGACCTTGTGCGTCGGCGCGCAACCGATTGGGCGATGGTGAGCGCCGGCAACTACGGTCACCTGACCGGGCCGACAAACGTTGTTCCCAACGCAGCCGGTCGCGAAACATATCACGGCTACGGCGATCTTCTCACCGCATATCCGACCGATCCGGCGACCCACGTTGCCGGCACCGTCGCGGCGCCGCCCCCGGCGAACGCCACACCGCCGGTTGCGCATCCAGGCGCGCTCAAGAAGGGCGACTCGGGACCGGAAGTCACCGATGCCCAACAGAAGCTCAATGCCGCCGGCATCGCAACAGCGGTCACCGGCACCTTCGATGACGACACCGAAGCGGCCGTCAAAAAGTTTCAGGCTACACATCCAAATCTCAGCGACGACGGCGTTGTCGGGCCGGCTACGGATGCGGCGCTCGACCGCGCGAAGAACCTGCGCTCGGCTGTTTCCAAGACAATGAAAGTCGCTACCCCCGCGGTGCCGGGCACATATATCGGCTTGCACCAATGGGTCAGCACGCATTCTGGAAACATCGCGCTCGTCGCCGGACTTGTGATCGTCGGCTCGATTGCCGCTTACCTCGCATGGACTTACCGGCACGACATTCATGCAACCATCAACAAGTGGATCGGCCGCACCGTGGCTTGAAAGCCCGGTTGAACCGACCCTACCGGAAGTGCATTATCCCTGGTCACAACACCCCTAGGAGACTCCCCATGGAACACGTTGCTCTCGACGGCCTTTGGCTGCTTGGTGCTCTCGCCGTCGCCTTCTTGCTCGGCGTATTCACCGCACAGAAGGTCAAAGACTGGATCAACGGCGTGCCCGCGCAACTGCGCACGGCCATGTCTGCCGCGGAAGCGTCTGCCATGTCGGAGCTTGCGAAGCAGAAGGCCGCGGTTGTCGGCAACGTTGGCAATCTCGTCGCCAAGGCTGCGACCGCCACCGCTGCCGCCGCGGCTCCCGCTGCGCCGGTTGCACCGGCAACTGCCGCTGCCCCGGCCGCCGCGGCTGTGAAGCCCGCGTAACGGTGCTCCCGTGTTTACGCGCCTCAAAAACAAGATCAAAGGCTTTCGCACCTTCGCGGGCGCGGGGGCTTTTGGCGTTGTTGGCGGACTGGCGATGCTCGGGGAATTCGACCTGACGCCCCTGGTCCAGTTGTTCGTGCGCAATCCCGACTCGCTTCCGATTGCGATGCTCTTGATCGCACTGTTCTTCGGTTGGCTGCGCTACGTCACTTCGACCGATGCCGGCGGCAACCTGTCCGCCTATCAATCGGCTCCGGTGTACCGCGGCGTTGATGACGGGGTGTAAGTCATGGGCTGGCTCGCATCCATCGCCCTCAAAATGTTCTCGGGGCCTGTGCTCTCGTTCGTGAGCGGCGTTGTCACGTCTCTCACGAACGAGCATCAAGCCATCGTAGTCGCGCAGACCGGCCTTGCTGCAACGGAAGTCACCGCTGTAGTGAGCGCCGAGATTTCGCGCCAGCAAGCTCTCTCGTCCGTCATGCAAGCCGAAATGACTCACCGCATTTGGTGGTGGGGCTGGTCACTGTTCGTGCTGCCTGCCGGCGCCTACGTTGCCCTCATTCACATCAAGTCGCTCGTCTGCGCTTTCTATGGCAGTGCGTGCTACTGGAACATCCCCGAAGTCCCCAAGCAAATCGAAGCGTGGGACAACTACATTGTCCTGTCGTTCTTCGGACTCGCCGCCGCGTCGTCCATCCTTGGACCGATTGTTGGTCGGCTCGGCAAGGCGGGATAAGGGGATGTGGTCATGCAGATCGCAGAGGTTATCACCGGCCCCCAAGGTCAGAGTGCGGGCATCGTCGCCGTATTGAGTGGCGGGTGGCTCGGGCATTGGTTGGGTTACCTCCCCGGCACCATCGCAGCTATCGGCGGCTTGTTCGCTATCGCGTGGTACATTGTCATGCTGTGGGAGAGCAAGACAGTCCAGGACTGGCACGCTCGATCCAGCGCCCGACATAAGATCAAACGGATCGCCAAGCTACAGGCCGCGGTGAAGATCGCTACGGCTCAGTTGGAAGCTCTTGAAGTTCGCCGGGTGGCTCGGGTTGACGCCGCCGACAAGATCAATGCCGCCGCGGCCGAAGCCGCGCTCGTCCAGGTCCGCGGTGAGACAGCGAAGTCCGTCGCTGAATTGAATACCACGTCAGACCCGGCAATGACACCGGAAGCCCCCGCTGACAACGAGGGGGATGCGTCATGAGCAATTTTGTAAATCTTTGCCTCGTCGCCGTCGCCGTCTCGCCATTTGCCTATCGGTTGATCCGCTGGCGGTGGCCGGACTTCCACCATCACGACCGCTACCCGCGGTCCCACGCATAAAGAACACGCCGGCCTTTCGGCCGGCGCGCTCCCGCCACTCAGTCAACTCTTTGAAACGCGCTCAGTCGGCGGCCGTCACACGCTGACGACCGATACCGCTCGGCGCCCGCGGCTCGGGATGGGTTTCCGAGCGCGTAGCGTAGTCTTGCGGCAGCGGTTCGGCCTGAGTCGCGGCGTTCGCTTCGGCCTCGCTCGCCACGCCGCCGTCGCCGGCAACTTGGTCCGCGGCCGTGCGCTCGACCGGATCGGTGTCGTCGAGCGGGTTAGCACCGCCAGTATCCTGCCGCAAACCGAATTCTTGACGGCGCAGAAGGTCACGGTCGAGAGGCCACGCGAACGGATCACGCGGACGCGCGCCGCTGTACCGCGGCGTGCTTGCGAGCGCGGCTTCCAGGTCGGCGATGGAGAATGCCGATCCATTCGCGTCATCGGGCTTCAAGTGGGCGAAGGACGCGAAGTCGTGAGCGCGAGGCCGGAAACGCCCGGTCGGCGAGCCGAACATCAACGCATGGAACACGTCGTTGTCGATGCTGCGACTCAGCGGCTTGGTAATATCCGTGATGGCCTGCGCGTATCCGCGCTTGTGAGCCTTCTGGATCGCGGCGGCGCCGGACTTCATGACGAGGACGAAAAGCTCTCCGATGGCGCGGCCGGTTTTCCGGTCGGCCTCTCTTTGCTTGCGCTGCACGCGGATCGACGCAGCGACTTGCAACGCAACGATGATCGTCAACGCGGCGATCACCGCAAGTAAAAACGCGGTAGGAAACATGGGACTTCCTCTCTGTGGTTAACGATCACGTACCCTTGGGTAGCGCACCGCTGGCATATAGCTCACGCAAAGCGGCGTCAATAGCGTCAGCGATTTGTTCGACCGTTTTCCATTTACAGTTAAGAACCACGTTAACCGATTGAGTGAGCATGAGATTGAACGGCGGGAAGCCGTCATCCACGTCCCGAATGTCGGTTCGGTAAGCCACGGACAATTTGTCGCGCCATGTGTTGCCAAGTTCCCATGACGATCCGCTGTCCGGGTCCGGGCCGTCTGCGTTGACCACGATGGCTTCGCACCATTTCATCGCCCCGGTTTCGGCACCGAAGATCGCACCGGCTTTCGTCTCGATTTGCTCAGTCTCTTGCGGCAGGAACACTTCATGGTCGGCGAGGCGAAGATGCCTCACGACAGCGGCATTGAAGTCGCGCTCGGCAGTCGTGAACAGCGGTGCAGCAAAATAAAGTTTCATTTGTGGCTCCCATCTATCTTCTCAATCACTTCCTCGACCGACTCTTGAACCGCTACCGTGCCGGCTCCGGTCGAAATTAGCGTGTTGCCGTCAATGCCGGTGCCCGGCGGCACTCGCCGAACGATGATCGTGGTATCTTTGCCTGGATCAAAACCCATCATGCTCCCGTCTCCCGAATGGAAGATCACGAATGCGATCAGTGCGGCAAACAATCCTCCCCGATGATGCCCCATGATACAAGCTCCCCTATCTCGCGGATCGACGCGGCGGCTGACGTGTGATGGATGAAGATACCACCCATAACCTCCCATTCAACCCGGTATCTAGTGTAATCATCGACCAGCACATCGCCCGGCTCGCCGAAATGCCACTTCTCGCGCGCCGGGCATCCTTGAACAAGAACATCCGGCCCGAAGTGATATTCGATGTACGCGCGTTTTTGTGGCTCACATGACGAGATACTTCTTGGAACACCTGTGAGGAAACCGGCGCCGAAGCCAAGCTCGTCAACATAGCGAAACAGATCATGGGCGCCCGGCATCAACGGCAGCTTGCTGTAGAAGTCCGGGATGGAGTGAACGAGTTTCCAATCGACAGTCTCAGGCTCAGGCCATCGAGTCGGCCGCACGCCGAAGTGTCGGAAGTAGCCCTCGTCGAAGTCGGCGACAACGCCGTCCATGTCCAGCCAAATCATATCTTGATGCCCTTCCGACGCAGATGCTTCCGCGGATCGGAGTGCCGGATTTCGCGCAATCGCTTTTCCGTCTCGACGAAATTTCTCACTCGGCGCTCGCCATCGCGGCGCAAGGCGCCGACTTGCTTCTCGTAGTCCAGACGGCTGACTTTCTTCTTGGCGCGTTCGACCTTCTTGCCGCCGCCACCATATTGCGGATCGCGACCGATGATAGCCGGCGCGGCGAGCGAGGATCGGCCCCAATTCGGACAGTTGAAATACTTGGAGTTACGAACACACGCGCAATCGGCGCCGAGCGCGCAATTGGTTTTGGTGAAGCCGCTCATAGCCATCTTTCCTTGGTTCGATACGCGGCGGCGAGGGACCGAAACGGCTTGGCCTCGCGCGACAGAGCGATGGCGAGCGGAAGATCGCCGGTTTTAACCGCCCACCATTCCAAGTCCGTAGTCGCATGGAATAGGTCAATTTGTCGGTGCACCACTGCCCGGTAGCTGTCATCAAGATAGTAGGTCGCGTGTACAAGCTCATGATCGAGCGCGTCCTCATTCGGATCGCCGCCGTCATGCGAGCCGATCAAATAGTACGAGTCGTAGCCGCGCGTCACTTCGCGCAACCACTTCTCACCATCCGTCAGATCGGAGAACATCGCGAAGAAGTTGTCGATCACCGTGCCGGGCACATTGTAGCCGTGCCAGTCGGTGTAATAAGTAAACTTGCCGGTGCCGCGATCCTTCTCATGGCGCGGAACATATACGCGCTCAAGCTCGGGCAGAGTGAAGTGGTGACCGCGAATACTACCGACCGGCGACTCGTAAAATTCTTGGAGGCGAACGAATAGGCGCGTGAGAAGTTCTTGGTTCTCAGCGCGGATGTGGATCACTCCGCACCGATGACCGCCGGGGCGCGACTGAGTGCGCGTTACCGTGAAACCAAGAGCATTCATTTCGGCGGCTCTCCGGTTTCGAGCGCGAGCTTCACCGCCGCGGTCAGGTCCCGTAAGAGCACTGGCATTGGCACCGTATCCGGCGCTTTCCGAAGCACCGATAAGATCGTCGCTCGAAGATCATCCTCAGTGAGCCGCGCGTCGATTATCATGCGTCGAGTCCTAGATCGCGATTGATGCGACCGCCCTCCCATGTGAACCACGGCGCATTCTTGAGAGCTTGCGGCTTCTTGTCAAGGTACATCGGCCACTGCGCCGTGAAGCCGTGCTTATGGTGAACGAATGAGAGCGCCTGTGCCGGCCGCGAGGCGCGGACGCGCAGTTGAAGATGGGCGTACATGCTGTGGCCGATCAAACACGGGCTGACAAGAACCGGGGCAGCGTCGCCGCGCGGAACATAGATGTGATAGTGCCCGATGATAAGCGTGTCGAAATCCTTGCCGGCGGATCGTTGCTGAGCGCCGACCTTGAGCGTGCCGCGCGAGATTGGGCCAAGCGCACCAATGAAGCCGTCGCCGCCCTTGACACCGAGCGTGTCGCCGTGAGTCGCCATGAAGCGATGACCGAACACCGAGAAGTGCGCGTCAACCTCGTTCGGCACATACACGCTCACACGCGGGTCGTTGCGGAAGAACTTTTCGATGTGGCAATAGACCAGCCACTCGTATGACTCATAGACTTTGTTCGCGTTGCGAGGCTTTGTCGTGTTGCGGCCGTGGTTGCCCGGCACACAGATGACCGCGAGCTTGCCGAACTTGTCGGCCCATCCCTGCAACAGCGCGATGATGTGGTTCTCGACTTCGACGAGAGAAATGGTGAGAGGACCATCGTTGGTCATCGCCAGATCGTCATGGATGCAGCCGGTAATCATGTCGCCGAGAATGGTGACGACGGCGCCGGGGTATTTCGGATTGACCATGTGGTTGAAACAAAGATCGTTCACGGTGTCGAACAGCGTATGGACTCGTTGCCGCGCGATCAGACGGTTGAACTTGTTGATGCCGCCGACTTGATCGGGATCGACCGTTTCGCCCCAATGCCAGTCATTCAGACAGATGATCGGGATGCCCGTCGTGCCTTTGCCCGGCTCTCGCGTGAGCCATGTCGGCGGCTCGGGAGAATACTCGGCGATGTTGAAGATTTCGCGGCGCACCTTCTCGGCTGTCTCATGCTCGGCAGATCGGCGGTTTAGGTCGCGGCGCAGCCCGATCAGTTCTCGATTTTTGCTTCGGATGATTTCGTTGGCATCGCGGAGTTGATCTTCGATCTTCTTGACGGGTGCGGCCATGGCGATAACTCCAATCTGTCTCTTGCCCCTTGGGGGATTTTTGGTAACGACGTTTCACTTCAAGATATTTTCGCGATTGCTGATACCGCCATCGTCGAGCCGAGCCTTTCGGGGACCTGTTGTATTTGATTTGGGCCGCGCGTCCTTTTTCTTTTCGCGCGTAGCGCGCCTTGGTGGCGCGTCCGGCTTTTGTTCGTGAATACCGCGCTTGAGCGACGCGATGATTTTCTCGCCGCTTGGTAGCGGACATACGTTTGCTGGTCAAGGTCGGAGTTTCTTTTTAACTTTTCGCCGCGGCCGAAATGGGAGCTTGACGCCCTTCCGGTTCAACTCGCCTGTAATTTTTTGAAGCTCTTTGTACGGCATCTTAGTCGGCTGGCCCTTGTGCGGGCCGCCCACCTTGACTTTCGGGAAGCGACGAAGGATCGCCTCGCGGATGTATTCGTAGTCGAAGCCAATGTCGCGGCCGTCAGCATCGAGCATGTGCACAAGTTGCACCATGGCGGCTGCAAAATCGTGGATGGTTTCGCCCTTGCGGTGGCCGAACATCACGCTGCGCCATTTACGCGCGAGCGCGGGATCAGTAGGAGTCGAAGGCAGATCGGCTTTCGATTTGCTCATGTCTCACCATCCGCGTGCGGCTCTTATTAGAACTTCGGCCGGCGAAGCGTCAGGGGACACGACGCTCATTGAAGCAAGGTCACTCTCGGTAGCCTCGATCTTGTCATACAGGCTTCCGGGGATCAAGTACAGGCAGGCCCGGTGACCACTGCCGACTTGTAGCAGGACCCAATGACAGCGGCAACCCGCTTCTGCGCGAGTGCGGTGCCAGATGGATTGCGAGTCGCGCGTCTTAGGATGGATCGGCGTCGAAAGCCGAACAGGGCGGTCGTTGGACTTTAACTCGATCCAAAACTGTTCGCCGGCCGCTTCAAACGGATCGGTGAGGAAGCCTTCAACGTCGGGGTGGCCGGCGGCGGCTGCGTTCTCGATACGCTGCACATCGACACCATAACCCCGCTCTCTTAGCTCGGGGACGCCGGTATTGCGAAGCCGGCCCCACAATGAGCTTTCACGGGCCACTGCGATAGCGGCTCACCGCCGCGGCGTCGATCAATTTCGCGCCAAGCCGGTCGAGTGCCTGTGCGATGATGACGGCGGCGAGTACCTGATTGAAAGCCGGATCACCACGCTGTTCGTCCGGCACATCTTCCAACCTCATGCCGGTCGCCGCCAATACTGCCGCTTCGATCAGTGATGACTTCGGCTTGGTGGCGTCGGCTGCACTACCCGCGTCGAGCAACTTCCTGGTCACCGAGTCGGGCAATGGCTCGCGCGGATTGAGCCATGTCGTCTCGCCGGAAATAGATGGAGCGCGACGCGGTTTGTCGGACGCGCGCTCGACACGCACGCCGCCATCCTCGTCACCCGGAGCTTTGCGCCTCTTTCGCGGGGGAACAGCCATCACTTATCCTTCTTGAAACGCGGGTCCTGTGCGCGTCGCTCATTTGCACGGTCGAGAGCTTCGGCAAGCGCACCCGGATGCGCCTTGAGATATTCGTGCAGATAGCCGTTGACGTTGAACAGCAAACCGCAGAGCGCCCACACGACACCCTCATGCGAAAGATAGCCGCGGTGCTCGCGCCACCAATCGACGAAATGGCGCCAGCCCGACTTCACGTACACCGGCAACGGGATGCCCTTCTGCCAATTGTCGCTTTCGCGAGTCGAGCCGTCCGGCAGCAACCGATTGAAGTCCATGTATGTGCCGAACGCCTCAAGGACGAGCGGCGAAATGAAACCGTCGTAGTCGTGTTTGCCGGCGGCTGTGTCGCGCGTCGCTCCGGTCGAGAAGCTACGAAGCACGCCGGTATCTTTGACCGGCACTGTTTCGGCGTCACGTCGGTTGGGGTTGGGGCTGGACATGGATCGTTCTCCGATGGTGGGGGCAACCGGCATGGGGAGTTGCGCCGGCCGTGCGGTCGCACAGACAGTCGTGCCCTAGCGAGCAAAAATTGTCACGCGCGGATGTTTCGGTTGGTAGCGGCGGAATGTCGCGCTCGTACAGACAGCGGCCGGTCGGCAAAAACCAAAAATCATTGCCCATTGTCTCGGCGCAGCGGCAAGGCGTGTACGCGCACGTCATGGAGGACTCCGCGAATGAAAGTCAGCCAGCCTATCGCCCCGACTGGCTGCATTGGGATGCTGTGCACGGCGCGTGCCGTGTGGTCGAGCATCGGCGGTTAATGGAGGATCGCAGGGATGTTGTCAATAGGTGGCGCCGGGGCGGCAGCACCCGCCCCGGCGCGGCGTGGGCAACTCACCCACGCAAGACCCGGTTGGAGAGGACCGGGTTTAGGCCCACCCGTGACGCGCGGCGGCAGCTTCCGCCATCGGGTCATCGGTATCATATTCGCGGCGCGACTCGACCTGGACCGGACGAGGCTGTAGCCGGCGAGCGAGGATCGACCGTTGCGCAGTACGGTCCATATTCATCGCGGCGGCGAGAGCTTTCGGCGTGAACTGTAGGCGCCAAAGGGTCGAGCCATCCGCTTGCGGTATCTCGTCGGTCAATTCCAAGCTGCGCACGTAAGGTTTCGGCATTAGTCCTTCCCCCATGTCTCGCCGCCGTCGTGCGAATGGATGCCTTGGGCGACGGACTTTTGATCGACCGTGCGACCGGCGAATTGTTCGGCCTTGACGATCATGTGGCGCGCGAGCGCCGAGCCGGTTTTCATGATCGAGCGATATACGCAAGCGTCGGTCACGTCGTCACGTTCCTCGTTCGTCAGGCCAGAGAATGCGATGGCGCCGGTTTTCTTGTCAACCACCGCCTTGATGCGACCGCGGCCTAAGCCCTGGTCAACCGTCTCGATGACCGACCGCACTTCCTGCTTTCGCACGGTGAGGGTCTGTCCGCGGCGTCGTACTGTATCGCATGGCATGTGCTGTTCTCCCGATGTGGTCGGTGGCGGTCTATAGACCGCCACCGATGACACGTTAGTCGGCTTTCAGATCGACGCCACGGCCGGTGAGCGCGGCCGGCTGGTCAACCGCGACCGCATCGTCCAGGTCGAGGAACGCGGTGCGCGCCTCGGTGAGTTTGCGGAGCGTGGCCCGGTCGATTTCGACGGCAGCTTGCTCGCCAGCCTTGACGATTTCCTTGGCCGTACCGCGAGCCGCGGCGATGGCGACTTGCAACCGAGCCTGCGCGTCGGGAGAAAGCATCTGTCCGATTTGCGTGGCTTCGGTCGCCGCCTTGCGGATACGTTCAACGTCGAGATTGCGGACGCCTTCCTCCATGTCGGAAAGCAGATCGCGAACCTCGGCGCTAATCGCCTTGATCGCTTCAACGTCATCTTGGGCGACGCGGCCCATGAGCGCGTTGAAAGAGACGGTAGTAACGGTCGAGGTTTTGTTAAACTCGGCGCAGAGGGCCTTCGCCTTGGCGAGTGCGGCGAGCAAGTCCGGCGAGTCGGCTTCCGGGCAAAGCAGCCCGAACGCAGAGGCGATACAGACCTTAGTCAGATAACCGCGAGCTTCCGAGCGAACCTTGACGGCACGCTCATGTTCGGCGCGGTCGATGATGGTGCGGGTGGTTTCCCATTCCGCGACGTGCACGCCTTCTTCGGTCGTGCGGCCGGCCTCGATGACGCGCTTCGCGTACTTGACGTTGCCGGTAACCGACGTGCGCAGAGCGACGAGGATGCCGGGACGGATCGTGGTAGCAGTGACGTTGGTAGTCATTTGGATGTTCTCCGGTGTTTGTGCTGGTAGTACATCTGATATAGCACTGTCGGCGACCGCTTGCTGAGCAATCGCCGACAGTGGTTAACGATTAGTCAGCAAGGTCCAGGTTGCGACCGCGACGGGCAGTCTTTTCCTCGACCACTGCCGCCGTCGCCGAACGGGCGCGGCCAGCGGCCCAATCGCGAAGCGACTTGATCTTTTGTTCGGCCGTCTTGGCGAGCGGCGTCACAGCCTTCGCGGCAGTCACCAAATCTTCGGTCGTGATTTCACGGCCCATGTCATCGAACGCCGCGAACAAAGCGTCGGGCACGATGGCTGCGATTTCCGATCCGGTGAACGTCTTGCAATGCTCGACAACCGCCGCATGGTCGATCTTCACCGTGCCGCGGCCGTGTACGACAAGCGCCGCCTTGAGCACCGCAATGCTTTCCTGGACGTTCGGCAGATCGACGAACCACAACTCGTCCCATCGGCCTTTGCGGAGCAATTCCGGCGGCAGCGTTTCGATGCTGTTCGCCGTGGCAATCACGAACGCCTCGCCTTTGCGCTCTTGCATCCAGGTCAAGATCGAGCCGAGTGCGTCGGCAGATACGCCGCCGTCCGCGGACGCGCCGCCAGTTGCGCCGGCCAACGCCTTCTCGATTTCGTCGATCCACACGACACAGCGGCCGATGGCTTCGATGACGCGGAACACTTTGCGCAGGTTGCCTTCGCTCTCGCCGACGAACTTACCCTTGAGCGCATTTAGGTCGAGCTTGAGCAACGGCACTTGCCAATTCGTCGCGATGGCCTTCGCGGTGAGCGACTTGCCGCAACCGGACACACCCGCGATGAACGTACCCTTCGGCGCCGGCAGGCCATAGGCGCGAGCCGCCGGACTGTAGGCGCTTGTGCGCGACTTGAGCCACGCTTTGAGGTTTTCCAGACCGCCGACCGCATCCATGCCGCCGGGGAGCGGGTCATACCATTCCAGGACGCGCTCGCGTGCGATCACCCGCTTCTTCTCGTTCGCGATCAAAACCGGGTCGATCTTGTTGCTCTCGACAAGCGACCGGGCGAAGCACGCCGCGGCTTCCTCGCCGCTCAGACCAATCGCGGCGTCGATGGCCGCCTCGCGTACATCTTCCGGTGCCGCGGCTGCGCGCAGCGGCGTCTTGCCGTCCTTCTTGAATTCCGGCAGCACGGCAATAGCCGAGTCGAGCACGCCGGCAATCTCGGTGCGATCCGGCAGCGGCCATTCGATGACCGTGGCATGGCCGGAAAGCTCGGGCGGGATTTCGCCGCTCGGTGTGAGCACGATCACAGACTGTGCGCGCTCGCGCTCGACGCCGGGAAGCAGCCGAGCAAGGTTGCGGAGTTGGCGAAGTGTCTTGGCGCCGCCGGGTCCGCTAATCCAGACCGGCAGATCGCGCAATATCCAGGCGCCGCGGTCGGTGCCCGTCTCAGCGCGCGCCTTGATGGCCGTCAGCGTCTCGTCAATGTCGGCTGAGCCAACGTTCTTCTGGACGACGCCGGACAGGTTCGTGACGCCCTGCGCAATATCCCAAAAGTTGACGGGGTAGCCGGCCGCCTTCGCGGCTTCGGCCAGATAGCTTTCGACGCGAGCTTCCTCGCGTGTGATGATCCACAACAGCGGCGCGCGCGAGCGCAGCAACGAGGATACGTCGTCGGCAACCTTTTTGCCGCGACTGATTGTCGGCTTGGTTTCGGTCGTCATTTGATAGGCTCTCCGGTGTGCTGATTTCCTAGTGGCCCGAAGATGGCAGCGGTCCAGGAATGGCGCAAGGAAAGCCTTGGCGGACGGTTAATGGACCGTTTCAACAGTTCCGGGGCAAATCGACTCGATCCGTTGAAATTGTGGGCTTTTCCACTGGCGCGGCCGGGCCGGGTCCGGGGAGTGGAAAACCCCGTTTCGGCCGCCGGCTGACCGTGGCTACGCTCGCCGGGCGCCCAAACCGCGGCTCCGGGCGCCCTGGACCGGGACCCCGCTGTACGGTCAATTCTGAGGGTTTGCGGGGCATTCCCCGAAAACCCACGTTCGGGTCAATCCGGGGACCCATTCGCAGTGCTTATCGGGGAAAACTAGCAGGTAAAGGACGCCCGGTGCCGGGTCGGCTGGCGGCGCTCGCCGATAGTGCCCCCAACGGTTCGGATTGCACGTCTTAACGTCGATCATGTACACGCTACCATTGCGGATCGCGACAAGATCAATATGCCCGTGCGGGCTGACATTTTGAAAAACCTCATAGCCCTTGTCGAGCAACCACGCGGCTGCGATCAATTCGGACTGCGCACCTAGATGCTTTGGATGAACCGCCATGTCGCGAGCACGTGTACGGGACCACCGCGGAACCTGTCAAGATCGCGGCTTTGCGGGGCGTTCCCGAACGGGGTCAAAATAGGGCATTTCGACCCTAAATCGGCAGAATGTTCCCGAACGGTGACATTGCGGAATGTCAACGTTCGCTTACACCGGGATCGGCCGCAACAGCCGGCACTCGACACCGGCCGGCTCATAGGGGCAATTGGAGAGCGTCCGGCCATCCGCCGTGAAGGTGAACCACCCGTTAAGCGCCCAATGGTCCCACTCAAAGGGATTGAGGTAGAAGCGCGGCGTGTCGTCTAGTCGGCGTGCAAGCTCGCGCGCCGCGGCGAACGCCAACAGCAAATCGAAGTTAGGCTCGCCGGGCACGTTCGTCCGCCTCCCATCGCTTCTTGAATTCGGCGATTTGGTGCGCTCGGGCGAACGGCGAGTCCTTCAATTCATCCCACGTGCGCGAGCAATAGTGGCGCCCGTTCGCATCGGTCATAAGGATTTCAGAGAAGGCATAGAGCTTCGGTCGGATCACGTCTCGGTCGTAGTTGGTCGTCCGGCGGATGATGGTGCATTCGACTATCTCGGGCGCGCTCACTGTCAATCGCTCCATATCGCTTCGCCCTGGACGGCGATTGCTATGCGTCGGCGGATAGCCTTGGTCATGAGAGTGAGCCGTTGGTCACGCGAGTAGCCGCCGCGAGCAAAAATATCCTCAATCTCGCGAGCCGCCTCGTCCGACATTTTCATCATGCCATCCGGCGTGCGAGCGATGGTCATTTGCTCGATCTTGCGTTGGGCCGTCGCAAGATTTTGGCGAAGGTTCGTCATTGCCTCGTCGGAGTCGCTCATTTCTTCCCTCGCCAGATCGGCAGAGCGCGCACCGCGGTCGCAATCTCTCGCGGCCGGATCGGATGCACGCGGGCCTGGACGCCGCAACAGCCCGGCGTGAACTGCACGCTCGGGTCTTGATGATCGGCGACGAATTTCAGGACGACTCGGCGAGCTTGCGCGACACTGCCGGCGGTCGCGCTCGGCACGATCCAGATCACCGGACCATGCGCGCGGATCGCGGCGAGGTTCGCGACGAGCCGGGGATTGGTCGGATCATTGCTGCCGGCGCTCACGATGATGACGGATCGCGGCTTCTCGGCGAGCACGCGCGCGAGCACCGCGGCGCTGGATATGCCGACCTTGGTGTTGTGATCGCATTCGGGCAAGAAGTCTTGCACCATGTCGGCGATGCTGTCCCCGATGACCGCGCATGTGAACGGCGGCTCGACCTGTACGACCGGCGGTCGAGTTGGGGGCAGATGTTCATGGTGCCGCATGGTAGCACGACCAAGCACGATCAACGCAGCGACGATGCAGATCACGATAAGAATTGTTCTTGTCATTTGAGCCACCGCGGCGGTTTGGGAATGCTTTCGAGTCGGAACGGCTTGGTGCCTTTCGGCACGTAACAGCGCACAATTCGTTGGACACGACCCATGGTGCCAACAAGGCCGGCGTCGATCAATTCCTGGATGACCGGCGTCGGCAATCCATGTTTGTCGCCTGTGTAGAAGTCGCCCGCGTACATCCGGCGTAGCATCTTCTCCGCAGGTTTCGACAAACGTGGCTTGCTCAAGGCGTCCATCCCGCTTCTATGTCGCACGCCGCGTGAAGGATGCTCTCATGCGCGAGTTGCACCCAACCGTAACGAAACGCTGGCACGTGAAAATTCAGATCGCCGAGCGAGCGCAACGGATTGTCGTGCTCAAACCCGGAAAGGGTGACAACCTTGTGCCCTTCGCTCTTGGCAAAGCGCACGGCGTCAAGAATGTTCGGAGACTTGCCGCTGCACGACATGACGATCAAAATGTCATCGACGAGGATGCGCGACAATTCGAGTTGCTTGGAGAAATTCGCTTCGGCGCCGTAGTCATTGGTGTGCGACGTGAGGGTCACCGCATCGGTCAGAGCAATCGACGGCCAACCGCATAGACAGAAGTCGGTAGCAATGTGCGCGGCGATGGCGAGCGAACCGCCGTTGCCGGCGAGAATGAATTGGCCGCCGTTGTCTGTAATGTGGTGTGCGGCCAATCGGCGGAATGCCAGCACGCCCTCGTCGAGAGATTTCACCCGGCCGCCGTCGTCACTGACCGTCGTCGCCATGGTCATTCGACTCAGGGCGGATACCCACGTCTCGGTAAAGTTCGGTGCCACGATAGGCAACTGAGCCATCAAACCACTCCGGGTGTTTCGTGATGCAGAGTACCGCAACCATGAATGTCAGCACGCATATAAGCCATAGCTGAATTCCTGTCCAGTGCCCCACGACACATCCCCATGGCGTCACCAATCGCAGCCGGCGGCCGGGTCTATATAGCTAGTGATCCGCACGCCGTATTTATTGATTGGTAGCTCGTCGCCGACAAGAAGCTCGGCTTGCGGCTGACTGTCGGTAACGAGTCGCGAGCCGTCCGCATACAGGAAGGTCCAGCGACCATCCCGATAATGGACGGCCCGCAGCACTTGCATTAGATCATGCCGAGCGCGTTCAAATAGGTTTCCAAGATCGCGTCGGCTTCCTTGCGCTCGTTCGGGTCCATCTTGCGCAAGCGGACGACGGTGCGAAGCACCTTCACGTCGAAGCCGTTGCCCTTAGCCTCGGCGTACACGTCCTTAATGTCGCCGCCAATGGCGGACTTTTCTTCCTCAAGGCGCTCGACGCGCTCGACGAATGCCTTGAGTTGATCCTTCGCGAAGCGCACCGCGCTCGCGTCTTTCAGTGCCGGCTTTTCGGCAGTTGCGGTCAGAGCCATGGGACTTCCTTCGGGTTATACTCGTTTCGATATTTGCGTATAATAGCGGTCGGCGCCCCGTGTCAAGCCGCCAAGGCCGCGTGCATGACCGCGCGCAGATGAACATCCTGGCGGTCGTTGCCCTGGTACGGCGTCGTGTCGAGCACCCGCGGCACACGCTTAATCCGTTCGCTCTCGGCGCGCTTGACCTGTGTCGCCATGAAGTCGTTGTACGATTTCAGGCCCGACTCGCCGTGCTGCATCTTGACGGCGTATTCCTCGACGGCCGTTGCAACGCCGTGGCAGTGGAAATAGATTTGATCGTCCGGCCCGGTCATCCGAAGCAAAATCAAAAGCCGCTGGCGTTGCTTGTCGTCGCCTTCCTCGCGGATCGCGTCGATGATGGATTTCTCGACTAGCTCATGAAGCGTCAAGAACCAATCGGTGCTCCATTGCTTGCCGAGATAGGTCCAGATACCAAGATCGCGGTCAATGAAAATCGTCTCGCCGTCGAGGCTGTAGCCGGCGAGATACGGAATGTCATAGGACTTGTCGATCTTGTAGCGCCGCCGCATGAAACGCGCGACAGTCGGAAATTGAATGATCTTGTTCGCTTCCGCTACGGTGAACGGAAACGGATCGTTGCGAGTGTCGCCTGTGCTCATTGTGTAAGCCCGCAAATCTTGATTGACCACCAAAAAATGTGGCCCCACCAACAATCGCGCCACGTCTCGTATGCGACCCACCCGACACCGGATGCGGTGACGGCGGCCGAAGTCCAGATGATCGCTTTATGAGAAAGTTTCATGACACGTGCACCTTCTCGCGGATCGCGCGAAGCTGCGTCATCGTGAACCTCTTGGCGAAGCCTGCCGCATCGTTGCTGGCGGACGAGTACACCATCGAGTCTATCACATAGTCGAGCACCATATCGACGGCGACCGCTTGTGGCCGGTTAAGCCGCACGTTCCATTCGGTTTGCCCGGCGCGCAGCCCGGACGGCTTTGACGCTCGCTTGCGTTTGCGGGCCACGTCACGACGCCTTGATGATCTTCGACGGCGGTGCTGCCGCCTTGCGGAATTGTTCGGGCACCGGATTGCTATCCTCGCAACCGAGTCCCAAGGCGAGCTTTTCCTTATTGCGCGCCTCCATGTGTTCTTTGGTCTTGCTGAGCACACGCGCAAGCTCCATTTCGAGCATGTCGTCCGGCTCGACCTTGAGCACTTCGCACAGGATGGCGGTGGTCAAGAGCACGCCGCCGATTTCCTGCATCGGCGAGCCGATGGGGCGGCTGTACACCGTCTCGACGGCGAGCAAGACTTTTTCCTTCGGCACATTCAACGACTGGCAAAGCTCAATCGCTTCCTCGACGGTGCGCAGCGAACGCTCAGGGATGTTGGTGACGTGCAGACCACCGAAGGATCGGAGCGCCCATTCGGCGGCGAGTCGTGACATGATGCTCATTGGGGACTTCCTTATGTTTTGACGAAGGGGCGCTTATTTTGAATTCCGATTTCCTCGGGCTTGCGGCCAAGCTGCCGCGCGGCTCGGTCGATCACGCGGCCCTTGTGACCGAGAGCTTCGCGCGCTTTACCCTTCGCGGTAAGCTGCCCGGTCTTTGGATCATAGGTGCCTTGATTGGTCATAATCTCGACGGCGAGTTGGTGCGCAGCGGTGCGACCCGCGTTCGGGTTTTTCTTCATGAGTTGGTGTTCAAGCGAGTCCATCAACCCGCCGGACCACTTGCCGTCAGGCGCGCGGGGTTGTGTCTCGTTGTATGCCATAGCAAAGCTCCAACTGCGCGTCGATCATCGCAAGCCATATCACCCAAAACATCATGACCCGTCTCCATGAGGAATTGCAAATTTGTGCCGGTACTTATCGAGCGCGAGCACGCCGGTCGGCGCATGAGAGATTGCTAAGGCGGTCGGCTCGGTGGTTTTCATTTCGTCGAGCCACGCCCACACGGTCGGCCAGTTCTTACCGTTGTAGGACACGTCACCGTCAGGCGAGCACAGCGGCCGTTCCTGGTCGAGCGGCCATTCGGCCGCGCCGACCGTGACCGGATGGACGTGCGACACACCGTCGCTGCCAAGAATGACACCCCACGCGATGACCGCCACTGCCGAGAAGTCGCCGCCCTTGACGTAGTAAAGCACTTCCCAACCGGGGAGTGCCACTACGAAAGAGACTTCTTCGGTGTTGGGCGCAACCATGGGCGTTAACCGCGTTTCGGGACGAGGCTTGATCTTGGGACCTATAGCCCCGATATGCTGGCCGGTCAACCGTCGAGAAGGGCAACCGCTTGGATCAAATGAAGATCAACTGGCGCCGCGCTATTCCTGTCGCTTGCGCCGTTGTCGTGATCGTGGTGTTCGGCTGGCTTATGCTTCCGCGGAGCGCGGATTTCGCTGGCCTGCCCGTGCACGTTTTGAAGGCGCGCTAACAACCGATCCGACGAGCGCCGCACGCGCACGTTACGCGCCGCCTCAGAGGTAGTGGTCTTGCGTATTGCCATCAAACATCTGTTGCCATAAGCAACTTGCGAAGTCCAGTCCCGGTCACTGTGTCGGCGAGCGACGTGTTGCCATCAACTATATCCCACATGCGATCATCAACGGTGCCGTAGGATCGCATCCGCACGACGGCGACGCTCTTGCCACCCTTGATAGTCGCACGCTCTTGCGCCTGCGCGACCATGCGCGCGTTCGGCGGAATGCTACCAAAAATCACGGCATCGCCGGTCGAGAAGTCTAAACCTTCGCCGCCGCAATCCGGTGTGCCGATCATCGTGCGGTCATCGAGCGGATCAAGGAACATCGCGCGGTTCTTCTCGCGCTCGGTGGTCGAGAAGTCGCCCCAATACGCGAGCGATGCCATCTTGTGTCGCTTGAGCTTCGCGGCGAGTCGGCGGCAATCCTCTTTGTAGCGGCACCAAACGAGCGCCTTGCCGGGCAGCGTACCGCGGATTTGTTCCAACAGCGCGTCATAGATCGGAGCATCCTCGTCGATAGTGAGGATGCGTTTCGCTTGTGTGTCCATGATGTAGCCCATGAGTATCTGTTGGAGCTTCATCATGCGAGGCCCGGCGTCTTTGGCTGCGACTTCACCATCCTCGACTTCGGCTAGATGCACCGCGACCATTTGGATGTACGCCTTGCGCTGTTCGTCGCTCATGACGACCGGCCGCTCGGTCTGGATCAGGTCGGGCATGTCTTTTAGATCGCCGCGCAAGACGAGGCTCGACCACTTCGCGATCTTGGCGGTAAGCTCGTCCAGGTTTTTGTACTTCTCGACCTTCTTGCGCGTCCGCATCCCCGGCGCCCCCATGGGCACCATGTCGGCGAAGTGTGCCTCGAATGGCTTGAACGCGCGAAAGCCGAGCGCGCCGGGCGCCAGCAATTCATACTGAGAGAACGCGCGCAGCGGGCCGGTCAGGATCGGCGTGCCCGTCTCGGTGCGGACGAACGTTGCGTGGTAGGACAATGAGCGTGCCTTATAAGTGCGCTTCGCGCCGGGGCGACCGAAGTGGTGGGCTTCGGAAACGATCAGGCCGAAGTTGCCGTGACATGACGCGATGAAGCGATTGATGGCGCGTTTGCAATCGTCACGCGCGAGAGCTTCCATATTGATGCAGAACCACTTGAGGCCGCGGTGTGCGATGAACGACTCCCATTCGCGTTCTTTCTCCGGGAAGCCACGCTTGGTTGTTTCCCATGGGAAGGTGCGATGCTGTATGTCGAGCCACCCCCACGTCGGCACTTCGCGATAGGCCCAATTCAGATGCACACCGTTCGGAGCAATGATAATGACGCCTTCGACGCCCATGTGCCGATGCTGATAACAGCCGGTGTCGATGCACGCGCGCGATTTGCCGGATCGCATCGGCCAAATGTAGGCTCGGCTCCGCTTCGCCCGACCAATCTGAAATTCTTTGGCTTGGTGCTCCCACCGCTTCGATGTGGATTTATTGACGACCTTCGGGATCATTTCAATTTCGCGCGCTCAAGTTCCAGGTTCGTGTATCGGCCGCGACCGTAGAAGAACAGAATGCCGGCGTCGCGCAGTTTTTGCAGATTGGCTCGGATCGACGACCGAGCATCTTCGCATTCAGGATGCTTCTTTTCAAGCTCGTCGCAATACTCGTACACGTCCGCGGCAGTGAACGTTATTGCATTGATCCGCCGTACAACGTCGAGCACGTCATCATACCAACTTGACTCGGCGACCTTGGCGCGCTTCGGCCGCTTCGGTTTCGGGACCGACTCGCGCAGCGACCTGAGAAGCGCGGTGCGGGTGCGGATTTCCTCAAGACGTTTTTGCTCGATCAGATAGGCAGTCGAGTGAGTGAGGGCCGGCATCCCTGTCTCCTATGCGTTGCGGGCCTTGAGACGTTCGCGGTCGGCTTCATTGCGCTTGTGGATTTCGTGCTCGCGTTCGGCTTGCTCCGCGCACTTCGGGCAATGGTGTGTCCAAGGCTGGCCGGCACGTTTGAGCGCAATCCAGTTCGTCAATTGTGCTTCCGCAACCATGTAATCGGATTGCCCGGCATTCACCCATGTCCGGTGGGCATCGACATTGATCGACTCGCTCTCGTCGCCGGTGTCGCAGTAGAATGTGATGACACGATCTTCTTGTGACCAACTCATTGCGGTGCGCCCACTTCAAGAACCGCGGCATGAAAGCCCGGTTCGGTTAGCTCGAATTCGCCGCGGACCCATTTCCACGCCGGCATGGGGAATGTACCTGCGTCGGTGTCCCGGACCATCATGCCGTCCGGCGAGCGTACCGCGACGCGACCGACGCCACCGCGGAAGTCAACCTCCATCAAGTCGGTCAAAATTTTCGTATCAGTATCGCCGTATTGCACTACATCACTGCCGCCGGTCTTGAAGTCTGCCGGTTTGTAATGCGAAATTGTCGGGATGCCCCATGCGCTGCGCAAGTATTGATGCTTACCGAAGATGCGGTGCGTGCACTGAGCATAGCGCATGAGGAATTGTTGTTCGGCCTGTACCGGGGTCCAGGGTGTGATGCGAATGCCGAGCGGTTCAAGATCATGTTGCCAATCGTTCGTGCTCTCGCTCATGACCTGAGCACGTTCATCGACGATAATCCGCGAGTCCAGTTCATCTTGCCACTTTGGGATCGGCACATCGGCAAGGCCGGCCCACGACCGAATGACCATTTGGATGTTGCGGTCCCACACCCGGAATTCGGGCATGTGCTGCTTGACCGGCCGCGGCATATCAACGAGGTATGCTTCGGCCCCGTCATGGATCAGGATTTGCAGACAGTCTAGCCAACTGCCCTTATAGATGTTCCTCACATAATCGTACAGCAAACAACAATGCTGCGCGGTCGAGAGCATCCATTTGGTTGCGCCGGAATAGCGGCACTGATTGGATAGGTGGTGCGCAATGTCGATGATCGTCACGTCCTCGACTCTCGGTGCGAGCGGATAGAAGGCGCGGCCAGTGTATGTCTCGATGAAATCGACGGCCTTGTACGCAGTGTCGGTGTCGAGCTTCTTCTCCGGGATGACACCGGCTTTGCGAAGTTGATAGCCTTCTTCGGTGTTCGTCGCCGCGACCTTTCGGTCGCGGTCGTCAAAGAACGGCTTGTAGAACTGAGACAAATCAGGCATGAAGCCTTTGCGCTCGCTCATTCACAGCCGCCGTTGATGTGGAAATCATGCGACGAGCGCCAGCCCGTTTCCGGGCAGTGGAAGCCCCATCGCTCGCGCATGACAGGACCAGTGATGAACAGCGACCAGGACGGCAGCGGTTCGCCGTCCGCATCGCGGTGAAGCTCGACGCGGTGCGCGGCCCATGGCGAGCGCACCTTGAGCGCGCCGGCCGTGTACGTCGTGCGCCGATGGACGCCGCCCTTATCAATCGTATGCTCGATGTACGACTCGCGCAGCAAGACACTGAGATTAGGCCACGGATGATCGTGCAGCGCGCGATCCTCGTCATCGCGCACGAATTGGTGCAGATAAATGTTCATGAAGCGGTTCTTCGGGATCACGAACCATCGCTTCAAGAACGGCTTCTCGGGCGGATTGATGTGCCCGGTTTTCTTGCGCGAGCGCATGTTGTGACCGATCAACTCGTCGGGCACTTCGGCGGCGAGCGGCATCAACTTGCGGATCAGATATTCGGTAACAAAGCGGGGGACGCGCATGTCACTTAATCCCTTCTAATGAGTCGTAGTGCTTTATTAGATCAGTGCCAAGGCTGTAAATCTCGGGCGTCTCCAAGACAAGGTAGCCGAGCGGCCCTTTTTGTCTGTGGTCGCGGAAGAAGCAGATACGCAGTTGCTTCTCGCGCTTGTCGGTGTCCAGTCGATAGCTCCGCGCTTGATAGTCCGGGTCCTCCAACGGATCGCCGCCGGCCTTCGGCGCGAAGCGACGCAGCAACGCAGCGGCCTCGCGCATGATCGCGACTCGCGGCGAGCCGTCTGCTTCCCACCCGACGAACTTGTCCAGGTCGGCTATTACTTGCGCAGGCGAGGGCCGATCCAGCCCTCCGCTCCGATTGGCATTCCCGGCGCCCATATAGGAACCTCACTCATGATGTTTTCAAACTCGCGGAGCGAGCATGAACCGATAGGAGCTTCGGCGACCACTTCATCGTGAATGCTCAAGAGTAAGCCGAAGCGGTCGTCCTGGTCAACCCGCCACATCGCTTCGGCGAGAAGATCGCGTGAGCTTGCTTGGTCGAAATTCTCGACGAGCGTCCCGCCGTGCGTGCCAAGCCGCTGCCACTGTTTCGTGATGATGTGCCGCCCCATAAAGGACAGATGCGGCGTCGTGAACGACTCGGGCGGATCGCCGGTCAGTCTTTTCTTCTGCTTCTCGGCGAGGCGTTCGGCGTGCCGCTTGACACGGTTCATCGGCACTCCAACCTTCGCCGGGAATGTCACCGTAGTCGCGGTGCCGCGAGCATTGAGAGCCGCGAAGCGATAGTTGACCTTGGTGTGCACTTCCGGGTCGAGATACGCCAGCAAGCGCCCACTCGGCAACTGACAATGGAGGAAGCGCCCGTGGACGAAGTAGCAGACGGCGCCGGCTCCGGTCGTAGGATCGCCGCCGCACCAATGCTCGCCACCTTCCTCGACCGCTGCGATGGCGGCCCTCTCGGCGGCCTTCCACAACTTCGGAATTTCCGGGTACTTGTCCTTGCGGTAAATGCGCACGACCAGCTTACAGAAGTCATCGTCGAGCCAAATGCCTTCCTCTGCATACACGGTCGCCTGGAACTTCTCCCATCCCATCGCGTAGCCTAGTCCCAAAATGGCCTTCTTGCCGAGTTGGCGTTCGGCCTTGTCCTTCTTAGTAATTTCGCGTTTGAAAATCGCGCTCGCCATATCGCAGTACGGGTCTCCATTGGTCTGGAATAGCGTGAGCAACGTCGAGCACCCGGAGAGCCACGCGAGCTTGCGCGCCTCGATGGCGTTAAAGTCGGCGGCGTAAAGCTCACAGCCTTCCGATGCCGTGAGCGCGCCGCGGCACGCTTTGGCGAGCGAAGGCAACATCAAGTCGCCCGTGATAAGCGTCACATAGTCAGGGTCCTTTTCAAGAAGCGCCTCCCATACGTGAGGCATTTCCTTCATGTAGCCGCGAACGAAGTTGTGCGGCTGCACACCCTGGCCGGACCAGCGGCCGGTGCGGTCGGCGCCGTTGTACAACATAATGTCGTGCAGCCGGCCGTCCTTGCATACGCTGCCCATCATCGTGCGAAATTTGGAAACGCTCGACCGATTTACTTCAAGACAAATCTCCATCGCGCGTTTGACCTGAATGCCCTGGTCGCCGAAGCCGAGCCACTTCGCATCCATCGCCGGCTTGAGCGCGATCTTCGCTTCCTCGCTCGCCTTGGTCGGAACGCCGTACAATTGAAAGCTCAGCGTGTCAGCTTTGGTGTCGGGAATGAAATCAATGTCGTGACCGAAGTCACGCAGTTCTTTTATCTGTTCGTTGGCCCACGCCTTGAACGGTATTCGCTTCGATCCGCCGAGCACCTTGCCGCCGGTTATCTCTTGCATTTCGCCGTCGAGTCGGGTGACTTCGGTCGCGCACATGCCGATGGCTTCTCGCGCGCACGTCTCGTCGAGCTTGACGCCGCGCATGTTCATGCGGAAATCCATGAGCCAATACTGTAATTCGCGTTCGGTCATTTCCGGGCAGAAATTCGACAACTCGCGCTCGGTTCGCACGTCTTGCTCGCAGTATGCCCAATTGCGCCGATGTTCTTCTTCTTCCTCGCACCACACTACGGCGTCGGCCGCATCCTGCAATGCTTCGGCGAGCGTGAACGGCGAGTCACGTTCCGGCGGCGGTTGATCGGTCCAGCGATACTCGTTCTTCACGCCGTTCGGATAAAAGACGATGTAGCCGGCATCGCGCAACCACGTAAGACCGCGGCGCACAATGGCGGCGTTATCTTTCGTCGAGAGCATTCCGCCCTCGTCAATATCGAACACGCGAGACTGCGCCAACTCGATAGGAAAATCTCTGCCTTCACGGCGGCCGGCGAACATATCGTCACGCCAGATCGCCACGACCGCGGCAAGCAACATCGCCTTGGTGCGACGCTTCGGCATCGGCTTCGACAGCTTGTTAATGAGCCGCTTGCCGTCAGTGTCCTTGCGGTTGGTGAGGCCAACCGCGTTCGCTGCGTCGCCCAACGCGCGGGGCAGGGAGAGGCACGACGCCTTCGCGGCCGAGCACCGCATTTGCTCCATCCGCAGCGGTACATCGAATTCCGGGAACTCTTTGCGCAGCACATAATTCCAGATCACGTACTCGAATTTCGCATTGTGCGCTTCAAACAATTCGCCGGCTTTGATGCGACGAAGAAGCTCGTCGGGGCGCTCGCACTTCTGCGTCCAGGGATGGTCGCGGTGCCAAAGGTGAACCTCGTCCTCGTCATCGTAGGTCCAGCACAGGCACAGAGCTTGCGTCGTGCGATCTTCCGCATAGCGGACGGCGCCGTACTTAATGTCGCACGCACTTCTTGTCTCGAAGTCGCCATAGATCATAGCGGCGCCTCGTACATGCCTGTGGCCCATTCCGCGGCTTCGCGATGCAGCGCCGGGATCGGGCGGCCGTTGAACGGCACGACTCGCGCACCGTTGTCGGTCATCATCTTATAGATCGTCGGCTCTTTGATTGATTGATTGACGATCACGAACGATGGCACTTTCGCAAGCTGCGCCGCACAGTTGAAACAACTTAGCGGCCCCACGAACTTCGCAGCGCGTTGCGCGACCGCGACGTGCAGCCGAAGCGACGGCACGCCGATCAGGTTCGTCAGCGCGCCGTGTTTGAAGTCGGTGCGCTCGTCCGGGCCGCCGAGCAAATATACCGGCATTTCAGATCGCCGGCAGATCGCCTTGAGCAAACCTTCGGGATCGGGGATGCACTTGTTCATCGCGCTCGCCGTCGCGTGCACAGCGATATACGGCTTCTCTGTTATCAGGTCGATGGCGTCAAGCTCGTCATCCAACAGCGACAGCTTCGGCTTATACCAAAGCAGATTGCGTTCGTGATTGTGGTTGATCCTTGACCACTTCGCGTCGGCGTCATTTGTGACGCGCGTCGTGTCGATCTTGACATTGCCGCCCACGAACCGGATGTGATCGACGTAAGGCAGATCGTACAGAAGCTCGCAAGCGTCGGCGCTGTGCGCGACCCATTGGATCATCGTCTTGTGGCCGCGTTCTTTGAGGGAGCGAAAATAGCCAAGGTCGGACTCGGGCCGCATCATGTAAAGCAGCGCGTCGCCGATGCCGCCGTTCATGGATGTGCAGTAGTTCATTCTGAGCTTACGAGTCGGAGCGTCGGTTGGAGGAAAGAGCGGAGCGCGTCGGTGCATGTCTTGCGCGCGTCGGCAACTTTTTGGAAAGCGTCGGGGCCGCCGCCGACGTGAACTGACTCGGCGCAAGCGAGCGCCATATTCTCGATGGCCTCGACCACGACTTCAACTTTTGTGTTTACAACCGGGTGAGCCATGTCAACCTATTTGTTGACAGACTGACGGCCGGCTGACGCCGGCCGCCTTGTCTGTGTTGCGCGAGCTTACTCGAAATCGCTCGCGGCGTCGCCCTCGACACCCTCGTCCTCGCCGGCAAATTCCGCCGGATCGGAACCGAAGTCGTCCTCGGCAGACGAGAACGCATCGAGTCGCGCACCTTCCGCCAGCTTTTGCAGATTGTTCAAGCCGAGCGAGAGGGACTTCCATTGCTTGTTCGCGAACGGCGTCACGGACGCGCGCGCGTAGCAGCCGGCGTAGAATTCGTCCGGGCCGCCTTGCGTGATCGGCGTGATGCCGTCGCGCGCAACGATGCCCGGCCGGCGGTTCTTCGCCGACATGGTGAAATAGACGACGCCGGGGCCATACCCGTCGTATTCTTTTTCCTCGCCACGATGGAAGGGGAGCTTGTACACGGCGCGGTCCAGGTCTTTCATCGGCTTCTTGAAAGCCTCCAAAGACACCTTGTTGCACGCGGCGACCAGGGCCATCCACTTCTGTTGATCCTTCTCGGCCCAAGAAGTCGGCGCCTTGATAACCGTGCGGCCGTTGACGACTTCAAAGCCCGAAAACAAGGCCGCGCAGCTATATCGCCCGCTTTCCTCGCCCTGGCCTTCAAAGACGCGCTTCACGAACACGTCCGGGAAGCTCACCCGGAATGTCGGCGTCAAGAGTCGTACCCGTTCGGATTTTGCCATTGTCTGTCCTTTCATTTTCTCGTTTTCACATTGGCGAGCGTGTCGTGACACGATCTTATGGGATCGTCAACCA
>Ga0070732_10000258_pt1 | contig 37960 bp, 33 predicted proteins | sample Coa_R1_5_FD_66449 | JGI IMG/M metagenome (GOLD analysis project Ga0070732, IMG submission 66449) | Surface soil microbial communities from Centralia Pennsylvania, which are recovering from an underground coalmine fire - Coalmine... | ecosystem: Environmental > Terrestrial > Soil > Unclassified ... | reverse complement strand
GCGAGGCCCGCCTGTCCGGTCGGCGACTGGCAACCGACGTTCGACGAAGCGAAGCACACCGCGTGGCTGCCGACGACGTCGGACATCACGCACGATTGGTACGTCCTCCACGGACTCCAGGACGCCGAATGCACGCCGGCCGAGACGGAGCGGTTCGTCTCGGCGATGGCGCACGCGCACTATGTGCCGATCGAAGGCACTGGCCACGGCTTCGGCCGGCCGGAGCGCTGGGGACCGCCGTTTGACGAGGCGGTCAACAAGTTGTTTCCGCGACGCTGAGCGGTGAGCGCGCGGGCGCGCGATGACGAACAGCGTGCCGACGCTATTCGGATCTCAGGGCTCTTACCGGACTGACCCGCAGCGCGCGCCGCGCCGGCATCCAGCAGGCAAGCACGCCGACCACGCCGAGGCACGCGACGACGGCGGCGAGCACGCCCGGATCGCGGGGCGACGCTTCGTACACGATCGCGGCGAGCACCTGCGCGGCGGCCACAAAGAGCAGCAGGCCGACGACCACTCCGGCGCCCAGGAGCACGAGCGTCCGCGCGAGCACGACTCGCAGCACCTCGGACGGGCGCGCGCCAATCGCGATGCGGATGCCGATCTCCTTCTGTCGTCTGGCGACGGCGTTCGAGACGACGCCGTGCAGGCCCGTGAGCGCGAGGAGCGTGGCGAGCACGCCAAATCCGCCGAGTGCAATGGCCGCCGCGCGGCTCGGCAGGAGGACGACGCCGAGCATGTCCGCGGCGCTCTGCGTGTCGTACAGCGCGATGGCCGGATCGAGCGCGGCAAACGCACTCCGGATCTCGGAGACCACGTCGCCCGGCGGAAGCGTGGACCGCGCGATCACGCTGATCGTCGCCTGATAATTCTGCGTGATGGCGCCGAACACTGCCGCACGCGGCGCCTCCGACAGCGACTGGTACTTGCCGTCTTCGGCGACGCCGACGATCGTCGCCCAGCCGTTTCCCGCGATGCCCTTGAACCGTCGTCCGACGACATGCGTCGTGCCGAAGACCTTCTTCGCTAGCGTCTCGTTGACCACCGCGACCGCCGGCGAGGTCGCCGTGTCGCCTGTCTCGATCCCGCGCCCCTCGACGATGCGGGTGCCGATCGTCTGGAAGTAGGCCTCCGAGACCAGGAAGCGTGACGCCCCGACGCGCTCGGACGGGCGCAGGTCGACATGGTCGTCGGGAACAATCGACGTGGTGGACTGGTTCAGATACAGGGGAATCGTGTCGCCATAGGCAGCGCGCTCGATGCCGGGGAGCCGGCGGACCGCGTCGAGCGCGCGCCGTTCGAAGTCGGCGCCCCGCGCGGCGTCGTAGCCGGCCAGGCCGACGTCGTAGCCGACCATCGTGACGCCCTCGGGCCGAAAACCGACAGGCATCGTAAGCGCCGACTCCAAACCGCGAAGCGCGAGGAAGCAGCCCGCCACGAGCAGGAAGCACATCGCCACCTGCACTGCGACGAGAAGATCCCGCACAGGCCACCGCCGCCGCCCGCCGAGCGGTCGGTCCATCCCTTTGAGCGCGGATTGAGCGTCGGTCCGCGAGGCCGTGAGCGCCGGCGCCAGCCCGAAGAGCAGGCCGGAAATCGTGGCGATTGCGAACGCGAACCCGAACACCCGCCCGTCCGCCGTGACGTCGAATTGAATCGGGACGTCCACCGGCGGCCGCCAGGCGCTGAGCGCGCGCGCCGCGCCAATGGCGATCGCCAGCCCGACTGCACCCCCGCTCGCGGCTAGAAGCAGGGTTTCGGTCAGGAGCTGGCGCACGATCCGCGAGGTACTGGCGCCGATCGAGAGCCGAATGGCCAACTCGCGGCGGCGATCCGCGCCCCGCGCGGCGAGCATGACCGCCAGGTTCACGCAGGCCATGACGAGCACGAGCGTCGCCAGCGCCAGCAAGCCGATCGAGAACGCCGTGATCGGCGCCCGCAGCGAGTCGCCGAAGAGCCCGGGTTCCGACAGATGGAACGCGAGGCCCTCGTCGGTGGTCGGGTGCTCGTGCGCGAGCAGGGCGGCAATCGTCGCGAGGTCGGCGCGCGCCTGCCCCGCCGTGCCCCCCGGCTTAAGCCGGCCGATGACGATCGTGTCCATCGTGCTGCGCGATTCGAGCCACGACGCCCGCGCCTCGATCTGGGGCTGCATCGTCATCGGCGCCCAGACCTCCGGCCGGTAGAAGACTTCCGTCCCGATGAAGCCGCGCGGCGCGACACCGAGGACCGTGTACGGCAGGCCGTTCAGGCGAATCTCGGACCCGACGACCGACGACGACCCGCCAAAGCGGCCCATCCAGCAGTCGTAGCTGATGACCGCGACCGGACTCTCGGCGGGTGGCCGGTCCTCGTCCTGGTGGAAGAACCGTCCGGCAGCCGGGTGGACCCCGACGACGTCGAAGTAGTTGCCGGTCGCCAGATAGCCCCAGGCGCGCGATGCCTGCCCTCCGTGCTCGAGACTCATCGGCGCGATCCGGTAGCCTGCAAGGCCCGAGAACGTGACATTGCGGTCCCGGACGTCGCGATACGCCGGAAACGAGATACCTCCGTCGATCGACATGAGCTGGTCCGGTCGATCCACGGGCAAGGGCCGCAGCACGAGACCACTCGCCACGCTGAACACGAGGGTGTTGACGCCGATCCCGAGCGCCAGTGAGCCAATCGCGGCGAGGGCAAAGGCCGGCTGGCGCCGGGCGAGCCTCGTCGCGTAGACGAGGTCGGCCCTGACATCAGACAGCAGACTCAGGCCCGCGGCCTCACGGGTGGCGTCGCGGTAGGCCTCGATCGCGCCGAATTCGAGTCGTGCCTTGCGGCGCGCCTCATCCGGCGGCAGGCCGCGGGCGATCAAGTGCTCGGCGCGCGCGTCGAGATGGAACTGGAGCTCGGTCGAGACCTCGTTCCGGAGTCCCCGGCGACCGACGATCGTCCGGACCGCCTGTCTGAGCGAGCGCCACATGTCACACCTCGTCTTCCCTCGCGCGAAGCGCCGCCGTCATTGCCCCGGCGGTCCGCCGCCAGGCCTCGGTCGCGGCCCGGAGGCGGCCGCGGCCCGCCGGCGTCAGGCGATAGAACTTCGCGCGCCGGTTGTTGTCCGAGATGCCCCACGCCGTGTCGAGGAAGCCGCCTCGCTCCAGTCGGTACAACGCGGGATACAGTGCGCCCTGTTCGACATCGAGCGCGCCACCCGAGATCTGCTGAATGCGAAGAAGAACGCCGTAGCCGTGCAGCGCGCCGAGCGAGACGGCTTTCAGGATCAACAACTCGAGCGTGCCCGGCAACAGATCCAGGCGATCCGACATGTCTCTCCTATACGAATTAGGAGAGAAGGGGTTCCGCGCCGATTAGTCGCTGTCGGCGAGCCAAAGGACCGGTGCGGCGGATTCGCGATGTCCGAAGAGGGCATTCAAGAGGGCGCCGAGGCGCGCACCACCCCGCTCGAGTTGGAGATCGATGGCGGCGATTGCGGCGGTGCGGTAGGACGGGTCGAGGGCAATGGGCTCCGGCGGCGGTCCGCTCGAAGAGAAGGCCGAGTAGTGATACGTGACCCGGAGCGCGACGTCATGGCTCTCTTCAGCCCACTTCACGACATCGAGACTCACGTCGACTGGATGGGCGGAAAGGTCGTCGAGCAACCGCGCCGCGCGGGTCGCCTCCGCTTCCGTCGACATGCTGATCAGTCCGGTGTCCCACGCGGCGTGGAGGTTGGTCACTCGTCCGGGCTCCCCGCCGAGCGCGGCGACTCTGACGTCGTTGCCGCCCCGGTCGTGATCGTCCACCGCGTGGAGCGGCTGGTGCAGATCGCCGACGAAGTGGATTAGGAACTTCAACGACTCGGCTTTGAGGTCGGCGGGTCGACTCGGATCGGCCAACTCGGTCCTCGCCCGCGCGATTTCCTCGATGACACAGTCGCCCCTCTGAGTCGGCGTGCAGTCGCGCCCGGCGTCAAAGTGCGCCGCGTCGACAGGCATATCGACGAAGTGCCAGTTGTAGGTCTCGGGGCGGCTCGCCCGGACTTCGTCGGCCCAGGTCGCGGCGGCGATGAACACGTCCTCGCCACCACCCAGGATTGCGGTCGCTTCGTCGCGGGCGGCCGGCGTCATCAGTGCCCAGGCCACGCGGGCCACGATGTGATGGCCCTCCGCCCCCCACGCAGACAAGGGCACGGCGCGGGGACACAGGGCTGCTAACGCGACCCCCAAGACGACGAGATGTCTTCGATGGGAGGACGTCATATTCGAGGGGAATTGTAGAGGATAGCGGACGACCGAGGCGGCTTCGTACCCCTCTCGACGTGGTTCGATTCGGCCGATACACCGGTTCAGTGATCCCCCTGCGGCGTCATGGCCCCATCGTTCTCGTTCTCGTCATGTTGTGCGCCGGCTGCGGCACCCTGGGGAATCTGTTCTCGTCGACCAGCCCATCCTCCGGGACGTCGACCGACAGCTTCTCCAGTTCATTGACGGTTGGGGGGTCCAGCGTTTCGACTTTCACCGTCGCCCAGGCGGGCACGGTCACGGTCACGCTCACGTCCCTGGGGGTGGCTGGACCGGTCGGCCTGGGCATCGGCACGCCCAACGGGACGACGAGCTGCGTGATGACGAGTTCGAGCGCGTCGGTCGTGCCGAGTGGGTCGCCGCAAATCAGCGCCACGGAAAACCCTGGCAACTACTGCGTCGAGATCTTCGACCCCGGGACGCTCACCGCCTCGACGACCTTCTCCTTCACCGTGGTTCACCCGTAAGTCCTGGTCCGGACCAGCGAGCGGCGGCTGCCACTCGTCGGTGCGAACTTCGCCGGCTTCAGCCAGGCGGGCGCCGGTGATCATGCGGGGGTCGAGCCACAGACCGGCCAGTGTGGCGCCGGAACGCGGCGAGCATGAGGAGGCCGGTGGCGGTCAGGGGCGGGTGAGAGGTCCAGAGTCGACGCAATGTTGTCATGGTCAACATACGATGACTCTCTATGTTGACACTGTCAACTCTCGCCGGTATGCTGGGATCGTGCCCCGTGCCGGTCGTCGGAGCGTCCGCACGCCGCTGCGTCCCTATCACCACGGCGACCTCGGTCGCGCCCTGGTGCAGGAGGCGACCCGCACCATTCGAGATCGGGGCATCGACCGGCTCACGCTGCGGGCGGTGGGCCAGCGGCTCGGCGTGTCGCGCAGCGCGCTCTACCGACATTTCGCCGACAAGGCGTCGCTCCTTGCCGCGGTTGCGCGCGAGGGATTTCAGACCTTTCGACGGGACCTTTTCGAGGCCTGGGACGCGGCCGGCGGCGGCCGCGCCGGCTTCGTGGCGATGGGCGCGGCCTACATCCGTTTTGCGCGAGCCAACCCGTCGCATTATCGGGTGATGTTCGGCGGGTTTCGGGATCTCAGCCTACGTGATCCGGAGCTCGCCACCGAAGGCGCCGCCGCGTTTCGGGTGCTCGTCGACGCCCTCGTCTCCCTGGAGCGTTCGGGCTTGATGTCCTACGACGATCCACAGGCCCTCGCGCCGTTCATTTGGGCCACGGTGCACGGTGCGGCCATGCTCGCGATCGACGGCCAGCTGGGGCCTGATCCGGCCGCGGCCGACGCACTGGCCGTCCTGACGACCGAGCGGCTCGCGGTCGGCATCGGCCTCAACCCGACGCCGGAAGACGTGAGGGACCGGTCCACCCCACCCTGGACCTCGGCCTCTTAGCAGCCGGCACCGCCGCGGCCGATCGTGGATCGCGCGCAGCGGGGCCGGCAAATTGGACTGGCAGCCGCTCATCGAACATGCGACCATCCAGAAAGGGGGGCCATCACTTGCGCACGAGCTGGGGTCTCATGACTCGCACGTCACTGCTGTTCGTCGCGGCGATTCTCGTGACCTCTGGCGTGGCGCTCGGGCAAGAAGCGGGGGCGGGACACATCGAGCTCGACAGCGCCCTTCTTGGCGGCGGGACGCTCTTCATTCCGTCGGCGGCTTCGCGATCAATCGGCTATGTCTTCGATGCCGCTGCGAACCTGAACGTCAGCCGACGAATCGGGATTGAAGGCGATTTTGCCTGGGCCATGAGCCGGCAACACACCGTTGGGCTCGCTGGTGTCGCGCCGGCGACCGTGCGTTCACCCAACATGCTCTTCTACACGGCCAATATCATCGTCAGTCCGCTCGGCCACGACCGGAAGTTCATCCCCTATGTCGAGTTTGGCGGGGGGGCACTCGGGGTGCTCGGCGGCTCACCGTCGGACTCCTTTGGCCTGGCGCCCGACAGCTCGCACCTCATCGCCAACGTCGGCGGTGGCGCACGCTGGTTTCCGATCCCTCATTGGGGCGTCCGCGGTGACTACCGTTACATCGCGGTTCGCAATCCGGCTCCGCCCGCGGGCATCGGTGTCGTGCCCATCGGGCACATGCAGCGCGTGTACGGGGCACTTGTCTTGACCTTCTGACACGGCCCCGACGGGCTGCAGGCCGAGGGACCGGCCGCTCCGGCAGGGAACGCCTCGAGTTGCGAGGGGCTCCCGGCTCCGTTCCGCGCCTACCTGCCTGAGCCCCGCACCAGTTGGATGCTCATGGCCAGGCGATACTTGACGGGCACACCGTCCTTCGTCGCCGGCTGGAACTTCCAGGACGTGGCGGCTTGCAGCAGCAGCGGATCGTACCGAGCCAGCACGCTCTTGAGCATGGAGGCGCTCAGCACCGATCCGTTTTCGGAGATCACGACCTCCACGACTCCCACCAACGTCTGTTTGGCTTCAATCGGGTTCGCCGGGCGCCATGCCGGCAGATCACGCGAGATCGTCACTGGCGCCTTGACCTCTGGCTGCTGCGGGCTGTACACCATGTTCGGATCCGGAGTCGGCGCCGCTGGCGGCGAGACCTTCGCGGCTGCGGGCGGCGCGTCGGCCTTGTCCTTGTCGGCGACCGGCGGCGGCGACGGTCCCTCAGCGGGCGGGGCTGGCGGAACGACTACCGGTGCTGGGGGGGGAGGCGGCGTGTTCTTGCAGAGGTCGCGAAAGCCGGCCGCGAGCACCCGCAGATCGGCGGCACCCGGGTCGTTCGAAGCCACCAGCTCATCGAGGAGGGCAATGGCGCGATCGAATTCCAGCGTCGCCGCAGCCATGTCCTTGCGGTCGAACGCGTCCTTCGCGGTCGCATACGACTGTCTGGCGATCTGGGGAAGGAGTGGCCGCCTCGTCTCGTCGAACAGCGTCCGCACGCGCGGTGACGCCTCGGTTTCCGAGGGGTGATACGTCGGATCAATCCGGACGAGCGCCTCGATCGCCTGCTTCGCCTGGTCGGTGCGGCCCAACGCGACGAGACAGAACACCTGATAGGCGGCTACCTCGTCGGCGTCAGCCGGGGAGGCCGGCGCACTCACGTGCCCAAGCACCTGCAGCGCCTCTTCGTAGGCCGCCGACGCGTAGAAGTTCTTGGCTCGCGCCAGCGTATCCTGCGCGCTCGCCGCGGATGCGCCAAGGGTCGCCCATGTTGCGAACACAATCGCGAGACAACGAGTGGTGCGCTGGGGGTTCATCGTCGACCTCCTCACTTTTGAAACGTCATGCTCACGCGCGTCGGCGTATCGACCTTCACGACGGCGGTCTGGTGCTGCTCGGGGAACTGCGGATTCCGGAAGACAATCTCGTGCTCGCCGATCGCCACCGACAGGTTGGCGAGCGGCGTTTGACCGACCGACTTCCCGTCGATCAGCACATCCGCCCACGGCAACGCATTGATGCTGAGGTGGCCGTTGGGGACAGGGATGGCGATCGCGGTGATCTGGCCGGCCTTGACGGCTGTCGAGGCATGCGACCGAAACTCGAGCGTGTCGTTGACGAGGTCGATCGTGTGTTTGCCCTCACTGAGCACGATCGGGCCTGACGTCGACCCCACCAGTTTGCCGTCTTCGAGTACCTGCAACTGAACAGGCGACGTCACTCGAAGGCCGCCGAAGCGCTGCTCGCCCGGCGCGGCCGGTCGGTCGGTCGGATTCAGGGCCGACGCGGCTTGCGCCTCGGCGGCGTCGACCGCGGCTGGCTTCGGAGCGGGTGCAGCCGCTCGGTCGGTCGGAGTGAGATGAACCGCGGGCGGAAGCGGGGCGGTCCTCTCGACACTCGTCGACGTCGTGAGCGGAGGCCGCGCGGCAGCCGCTGCCGCCGGCGTTCGCGTGAGCAACAATCCGGCGATCACGAACGCTTCGGCCACTGCGAGCGCGGCCACGCCCCGAAGCAACCAGGGCTTCGCATCCGCGGGAGGATCCGGAGCCGGCAGCGGCGATGGCGATGGCGATGGCTTGGAGCCCACGCGACGACCGACCACCGGCGCGGGAACTGAGGGGCCATGGGCCGGTAAGGCTTCGGAGTGAGGCGCCGGGGCGACACGTGCCGAGGCGCTCGGAATGGGAGCACTCGGCGCGGCGGTCACGAGCGCAGCGGCAACCGGGGTGCGCGGCGCCTGTTTCGGGGAGATTCTCGGCCGGTTGTCCGCGCTGCGATCGTCTGGCCGTGACGGCTGGGGTGAGGGCACGGCCGTCGGCGCGGCCACCATCCTCGTTCCTGTCGCGGGTGTCGGCGCGGCCGCCGGCGTGCCGGCGATCGGGGCAGGCGACGTCGTTGCCGTGGGGATGGATCGGATTGGACGCACCCGGACCGGCTGAAGCAAGCCAGCTTCGGAAAGCTCCCCGACGGTGTCGTTGGCCTCCTGGACTGAGGCGAACGGGTCCGGGCCAACCTGCAGCGCACGTTCGATCCACCGCCGCAGCCAGGCGGCTTCCGCGGTGTGACCCGACGCCGTCTGCGCGCTCTCCCCCACCAGGGCTTCGATCGAGGCCGGGTAGTCGAGGGGATTGAGGCGGCGGGCGAGCAGAACCGACAACGCGAGGAATCCAAGTTGAATCAGGTCGCCGCGATCGTCGAGGGCGACCACGCCGCGATCGGCCGGCAGGCCGTAGAGCGTACGCCACTTGCTCGGATGAATCTGCATCGCCGCCAGCGCCGAGCCGAGGACATGCTCCACGAGCACGAGGCGGCCCTCACGGGTGACGACGACCCGCTCGGCGCCAATCGCGCAATGGGCGACCCGATCGCCGGCGTTCTTCAGCGCCACCAGCACGGGGGTCAGCTGCCGGACGAGATCCAGCGACAGCGTCGAACCGAGCTCTTCCGGGAGCAGCTCCGACAACCGCCGCCCCGCCGTGTGCTCGGATTCCAGGACGAGGCCCTTGCCGGGGACACGCACGACGGACCGAACCTTCGACAAAGAGGGATGCTGCAATGCGTGGAGCTGTTCGACCCGCTCGCACAACTCGGCCTCGAACACGGCCGAGTCGCTGAACTCCCGGCGGAACTGCAGCCGCTCCAGCGAGGTCGCGCTTTCGAGATCGAAGTCGATGAAGCGATCCCCCAGCCAGTCAGAGAAGCCGGGCGTCCACTCGCGAGGGCCCTGCGACCACGATGTCGGGCGGGACTCGCTGGCTTGACCAGAGTCGAAGCCGAGCGCGCCGCGTGCGCCGCCGGAAAAAGCGGGCACTCCAGGGAAATTGGCAACGAAATTGGCACCAGCGTTCATATGGCGAAAGCCTCCAGTGGCCGTGTCCCTGCCTGCTCTGCAGGATTTGGTCCACCTGAACGGGCCAGTTGCCCAGGGCTCGTCCAGCAGCACGGAGGAACGGCATCACAGACCGGTAAGAGAACCACCCGTTTTGTAACGTCGAAAATGTGCGCACTCAAACGAGGTCCCTGAAGCCCGCCGACGGTAGCATCGGCTGAAGGACGGCATGGGCACCGGGGCGACCGCAACGAGACGACGGCTTGGCCGGAAACCGAGCGGGTCTCGACGGCCGGCCGGCCGCCGAGGGCGCCGCATCCTTCTTCGTCTGGCGCGACGTGCCCTCATCGTGTTCTCCGCGGCGCCGCCCGCGTTTCGCGTCGTCGGGGTGTCGGCTCTGGCACTCTTCGCCTGGTTGGCACTGAACTGGACCTATCAAGTGATCCGAAAGCCGACCGAGCTCTTCTTCCCGGTGAGCGGCACACTCTCGAAGAGTCCGGCCGACACCTGGCGCCAGTACGCGCCGCTCTTCCAGGCGTACTCGACACGTACGATCACGCCTGAACTCCTGGCCGCGATTGCACAGGAGGAGGGCTCGGGTAACCCCGTGGCGCGAACGTATTGGCAGTGGCGACTGTCGTGGAACCCCTTCAAGCTGTTTCAGCCCGCGTCGAGCGCCGTCGGCATGTATCAAATCACCGACGCCACGTTCGCCGAAGCGAGGCGCTACTGCATTCACAACCACGTCGTCGCCGAGGTCGGCCGTTGGAATGACATGCACGCATGTTGGTTCAATGGGCTCTACACCCGAGTCGTGCCGAGCCATGCGATTGAGATGACCGCTGCCCTCCTTGATACTGGAGTCGCCCGTGTGCTCGCGCGGAGGCACGTCGTCGGAGCCACGCCTCGCCAGACGCAGGATCTGGCCGCCGTGATTCATCTGTGCGGGCCCGGGGGCGGCGATGCGTACGTGCGAAGGGGCTTTGCCCCGGCCAGCCAGCGATGCGGCGATCAGGGCGTCGCGGCCTATCTCACGGCGGTCAACTCGTTCAGACGCCAATTCGTCCTCATGTCCCGGGTGCGATGAGCGCCCTGCGCCGCCCTTTCCCGCGGAACGTCAGGTTCGCGCGAGTCCGAGCGCTCGTCAGACGACGGTAGAATGCTGAGTTCCCAGGACGATCAGGATGGCACTCGGCCGTAAGAGGACGAGCCGCGACCAGCGCTTTCCGCGGGTCTCGGGCCGACACTCTCCGCACCCGGCTCACAGCCTCAAGGCCTTCGACGAGGCCGTCTCCCGGCTGTGCCGCTACTACCTCGATTGCCTCACCCTCGAGAATGCCGAAGCGGCGGATCGGCGCTCCAGGGCCAGCGCCGGAGACCCGACCGATTTGGAGCCGGCGCGACAGACCGATGGCCAGGGTTACACGAAGGGTTTGGAGTGCGAGCTTCGGTCCCTGCAAAGCATCCCTGCGCACTGGCATCGATCCACGGCTTTGGGAGCGTGGATCAGGGCGACGCCAAGTGGGGCAATGGGTGAATCGGCGCTGACGCTGAATGGGGCAACGCGTGAATCGGCGCCGTCGCGGATGCTTGACGTCGTACCGCTCAACGCTGAGCAGCGCCAAGCGGTCCGGCAAGGGCTCTCCAACTCCTTGACGGTCATCACCGGGCCACCGGGTACCGGCAAGTCGCAGGTCGTAACGGCACTCATCGTGAATGCCGCACGTCAGGGTAGGAGCGTGCTGTTCGCCAGCAAGAACAACAAGGCGGTGGATCTGGTCGAATCGCGCGTGAATGCGCTCGGCCCACGGCCGGTGCTGCTACGCCTCGGGGCCGACGCGGGCCGATTAGCTGGACATCTGGATTCGGTCCTCGGAGGATCTGGCTGCCCCGACGATCACCGGCTCCGCGGATACGAGGCGACTCAGGACCGACTGCTTCAGCGAATCGGAGCGCTCGAGGCCGAGGTCGTTGCAACCGTCACTCTCCGAAACGACGTGGACCGCCTCGAGCAGCACGTCGAGGCGCTTCGACAGCGGCTGGGCGAATCACGCTTTCGCCGTATCCGGACTGTCGATCCACGCGAATTGAAGCGGGCCGCCCGACTCTTTCAAGCCGCCCTCGACAAGGCCGGAGTGGCGGGACGACCTTTCTGGGTCCGCCTCGTGTGGCCATTCGTGCGCCAGGGCCGCCTTCAGCGACTCGCGGGCGCTCGAGCGAGCCTCCTGGCGATGTTGGATGCGATCGGCGGCCAGCCGCTCGATGGGCTCTCGAGCCACGCTCTTCAGGTGCTAGAGGCTGCGGAGTACTTCGTGCAGTTGACCGCACTCACCGAGGCGCGATCGCTCGGAACCATCGGTGCGGAGTGGGCGACGCTGACTGACGAGCTCGTCGCACACTCGCGCCTGTTGTGGGCGACCTGGCTCGGACAGCAACCCTCACGACTGACGCCCGAGCACCGGAAGCTTCTCGGAGATTTCAGCGCCATTGTGCGCATCATCGCGTCCGGCGATCGGACGGGCCCCGCGCGTCACGAGGCGCTCCGCCAGTACACTCAACTGTTCCACCAGATCACGCCTCTCCTCTGTTGCTGGGCGGTCACTTCCCTGTCGGTTCGGGGGCGCGTCCCGTTGGCGCCGGGTCTCTTCGACCTGCTCGTGATCGACGAGGCCAGCCAGTGCGACATCGCGTCCGCCCTGCCCCTCCTTTACCGGGCGCGCCGGACCGTCGTGATCGGCGACCCGATGCAGCTCCAGCACATCAGCCAGCTGCCAGCGGGACAGGATCAGGAACTCCTCGGCAAGCACGGGTTGATGCGCGACCGGCTGGGATGGGCCTACTCAGCCCGATCGCTCTTCGATCTTGCGCACAGCTTGTGCCGCCGCGAAGACGTCGTGACCCTGCGGGAACACTACCGCTCGCATGCCGACATCATCGAGTTCTCAAACGGCGCGTTTTACGGAGGGCAACTGAGGATCGCGACCGACCACGACCGACTGCGCCGGCCGTGTGCTGACGAGCCCGCGGTTCGATGGGTGGACGTGCGCGGACAGACGGTCCGGCCGGCGAGTGGCGGAGCGATCAACGAACTGGAGGCTCGAGCGGCCGTAGAGCAAGTCATGCGCCTTGTCGCCCAAGGGTATGGCGGGAGCATCGGCATCGTGAGCCCCTTTCGGGCACAAGCCAGCAGAATACGGGCGCTCATCCATGAGCACCAAGGACCTCTCGCAGGCGTCGAATTCCTTTCGGACACGATTCACCGGTTCCAGGGCGACGAACGGGACGTGATGATCTTCTCGGCGGTCGTGTCGTCAGGCGTCAGCGAGGCGGCGATGGCGTTTCTCCGCCGCAATCCGAACCTGTTCAACGTCGCGATCTCGCGTGCCCGGGCGGCGCTCGTCGTGGTGGGCGACCGAGAGGCCGCGCTCAACGGTCGCGTGGACTACCTGGCGCGCTTCGCGGTCTACTGCGGACAGGTCGCGCGCGACCGCCAGCCGTTGACCGCGAGGGCGACGCTCAATTTGGGGCCGGAGTACCCCGCTGTGCCCGACCCTGGGCGCGTGTCCGAGTGGGATCGCCTCTTCTACCGCGCGCTCTATCAAGCCGGTGTTCGCCCAGTGCCGCAGTATCCTGCGGACCGGTACGTCCTCGACTTCGCGGTGCTGGCCGACGGGCGGCAACTGGCGATTGAGATCGACGGCGCGATGTACCACCACACCTGGGACGGCGAGACGTGCCAGCGGGATCGGATCAGAAGTCAGCGGCTGATCGCACTCGGGTGGGACGTGATGCGTTTCTGGGTTTACCAGATTCGGGACGATCTCGACCGCGCCGTGGACCGCGTGAGAAGGTGGGGCCCCTAGCCGGGCCCCGGACCGCCGTCCGCCGTCAGCCGCCCGGCTGAACCTCTTTCACGCGTACGGCGCTGCCAGGGTGAATCTCATCCGTGCCACGCACGGCGACCGTGTCCCCAGGCTGGAGATCTCCAAACACTTCGGTCAGGGATCCTGACGCCAAGCCGGTCTTCACGTCGACCCAGTCCGCCCTGCCGTCACGGATTCGCACAACAAACGTCCGGTCGGTCGTACTCGCGACGCTACCGCTCGGCACAAAGAGCGACGGCTCCGGCCGATGAATGGGCCAGCGCACCTGACAGAACGTGCCAGGCACCAGGACGCCGTCCGGGTTCATTACGTCCAGCTCGACGGCCATCGTACGGGTCTTGACGTCAACGGCCTGCGCAATACGCGCGACCGCACCCGAGAACGTCCGCCCGGGGTACGCGGGAACGGTGAACGACATCACCGCCCCGCCCTTCACGCTTGCGATGTAGGCCTCCGGCACCGGCACCACGAGCCGCAGTCGGTCCTCGCGCACCAGCCACACCATCGGCGTCGTGGCACCGGGACCACTGTTGGGACCGACGAGCGCGCCCGGATGGACATTCCGCTCCGTGACCACGCCATCGAACGGGGCGGTCACGCGTAAGTACTCTTCCATCTGCGACATCGATTGCAGAGCCTGCCTGGCCGCTTCGGCCGTCTGTTGAGCTGCAGCAATCTGGCTCTCGTCGGCCTCCACGGCCTTCTCGGCCAGCACGAGATCATTGCCCGCCACGACGCCAGGCGTCGCCGATGCGGCCTTGACTTTGTTGTACGTGCTCGTGTCGCCATCAGCCTTGGATCGCGCCACCGCGAGGTTCGATTGGGCGGCCTGCATTTTCGACTGCGCCTCGGCGCGCTCTGCGACGAGTTCGGGCGCTTCGAGATCCGCCATCAGCTCGCCCGTGCGAACGCGCGACCCGCGATCGACGCGGATGGTCTTCACGAATCCAGTCACCTTCGGGTAGATCGCCACGGTCTCGTAGGGATCCAACTGGCCTGGCATCGAGAGCGTCACGTTCAACGGCTGCTCGACGACGCGCACAACGTCGATCGTCGGCGGACCGGTCTGGACTGCCTTCTCCGCCGGCGCTGCACCACCGCCGCACCCGACGGCTCCGAGGGAAAGGACGGCGCAGCCAGCGCTGAGCACGCCAATCCTGACGAACTCGCGTTCGATCCTCATACATGTTCCTGCACGTGATGCGTACTCTCCGGGTCGTCCGGATCCAACGACGCCGATCTCACCCCAGCCGACTGCTGAACGATCGCGTAGACGGAGGGCAAGACGAACAACGTGGCCATCGTCGCGGCGGCAAGTCCACCAATGACCGCGCGGCCCAGCGGTGCGGTGGCCTCCGCGCCCTCGCCGATCGCGAGCGCCATGGGGATCATGCCGGCGATCATCGCGCCGCTCGTCATCAACACTGGGCGCATGCGCGCCTGGGCGGCCTCGATCGCCGGCGGCCGCGGTCCACGGCCGCGCTGACGGGTGTGCTCCGCGAACGTGACGAGCAGGATCGCGTTCGCGATGGCAATGCCGATCGCCATGATGGCGCCCATGAAGGACTGCACATTGATCGTCGTCCGCGTGGCGGCCAGCGTGAGGACGACGCCGGCGAGCACGGCCGGCACCGTCGAAACGACCACCAGGGCGAGGCGCAACGACTGAAAGTTCGCGGCGAGCAGGAGAAAGATCACGACCACCGCTACCGCCAAGCCGGCGGCGATGTTCCTGAACGTCTCGCGCATCGGCGCAATCTGGCCGCGCACCGACACGGTCGCTCCGCGGGGCGGTGCGCCCGCCCGGGCGATCGCCTCGTCGACCCGGCTCGCGACGCGACCAAGATCCTCGCCGACCGCGTTCGCCGACATCGTCACCATCCGCTGACCGTTGAAGCGATCATATTCGCCCACGATCGTGCTGTTCTCGATCCGGGCCACATCGCCGAGCAGGGGATGCGGGGCGCCATCTGCGCTCACGGGGACCACGCGCAAGTCGTCCAGGCTTGTCATCCGGGGTTGGGGGACCTCGACCTGGACTTGAAACGCGATGCCGGTGCGCGGATCGGCCCAGTAGTTCTGGGCCACAAAGCGGCTTGACGATGTCGCCGCCGTAAAGGATTGACCGATCTGATTGACGGTCACCCCGAGCTGGCCCGCGAGTTGACGATCGATGGTGACGTTGATGCCGGGATAGTCGAGCGCCTGCTCGACCTGCAAATCGCGAAGCGTAGGAATCTGGGCCAGCTCTCTTTGCACGTGGGTCGCATACGCGCGGGTCGCGGCGAAGTCAGGGCCCATGATCGCGACCTCTACCGGCGTCGGCGCGCCGAAGTTCATGATCCGGCCGACGATGTCGCCGGGCTCGAAGGAGAACTGGGCGTCGGGAAACCTCGTCGCGAAGCGCCGCCGAAGGTCTTCTTCAAGATCGACGAGACGGATGCGCGCGTCCGCGTTGAGGGCGACGTGCAGCACGCCTTCCTGGGACCCGCCCGTCCACAGGAACACGGTGTTGATCGGATAAGACGAGGGTTGCACGCCGACGTACCCCAGGGTGATCTCGACATTGTTTGGTCCGGCCGCTTGTTTGATCTCGTCGAGCACGTCGTCGGCCAGCCGCTCGGTCGATTCGAACTTCGTGCCCGCGGGCGCCCGGAAGCGCAACTGGAACTGGTGAGCCCCACCCGTGGGAAAGATCTCCCGCCCGAGGCGCAGGCCGACGAGGACGACGATCGCGACGGTCACGACGGCATAGACGGCGACCAGCAGGCCGCGCACCCGCGCCAGCCGCTCGAGCGACCGCGCCAGACGACCACGGAGGCGGTCGACCCAGTCCTCAGCGGGTGCGTCGGCGGCTACGGCGTGTCGATGTTTCGCGAGGAGCCACACGGACAAGACCGGCACGAGCGAGCTCGACAGCACAAAGGACGCGATCATCGAGAAGCCCACGGCGAGCGCCAGCGGGACGAACAGCGACCGCGAGACTCCGGTCATGAAGAACGACGGGACGAACACGGCCACGACCGACAGCATCGCCAAGAGTCGCGGAACCACGACCTCGCCGCTCGCGTCGAGTACACCCCGCGCGGTCGGCGTGCCCCGGGCCAGGTGCGCATGGATGTTTTCGATCGCCACTGTCCCTTCATCCACAAGGATGCCGACGGCCAGCGCCAGACCGCCCAGCGTCATGATGTTGACGGTTTGTCCAGCCATCCAGAGCGCGACGACGGCCGTGAGCAACGCGAAGGGAATCGTGATCACCACGATGGCCGAGCTACGCCAGTCCCGCAGGAACAGCAGCACCATCAGACCGATCAGCAGGGCGCCGAGGATCGCCTCGCGGAGCACCGACTGGAGCGCCCCGGAGACGTTGCCCGACTGATCGAGTTCGTAGGACACCTTGATGTCGTCAGGGACCAGCGCCTGGAATCGGCCGAGGTTCGCTTTTACCTCACGGACGACGGTCAGCGTCGAGGCGTTCGGGCGCTTGGTCACGGGGATGTAGACGGCGCGGCGTCCATTCACCAGCGCATACGCCGTTGGGATATCCGTACTGTCGGTGACCGATCCGATATCGCGCACGAACACCGTTGGGCCGGCACCGGTCCGAATCGGCAGCTCGAGGAGATCGCTGACGTTCGAGACGACCGAGTTCATCGGTGAAATGCGCGTGACGTCGCCGATGTTCACGCTGCCCGACGGCATGATCACGTTGCCGGCGGCGATCGCGCGGATCACCTCATCCGGTGACATGCCGTACGACCGCAGCCGGTCCGGATCGACCCGAATGACGATCGTCCGTTGGCTGCCACCGAATGGCGGCGGCGACGTCAGCCCGGCGAGCGTCGCGAACTGCGGCCGCACGCGGTTCAGTGCCAGGTCCTGGATTTCGCCGAGGCTCCGGCTCTCGCTCGAGAACACGAGGTAGCCGACCGGCAGCGTGCCGGCGTCGAAACGGATGACAAACGGCGCGACCGTGCCTGGCGGCATGAACGACCGTGCCCGGTTGACGTAGCTGATCGTCTGCGCGAGCGCCTGGGACATGTCGGTGCCGGGATAGAACGTCAGCTTCAGCAGTCCCGTGTTCTGAATCGACTTCGATTCAACGCTCTCGATGCCGTCGATATACAGGAAGTGGTACTCGTAGTAATAGACGAGATAGCCTTCCATCTGCGCCGGGCTCATCCCGCCGTAGGGCTGCGCGACGTAGATCACCGGCAGGTTCAGGTCCGGGAAGATGTCGATCCGCATCTGGCTCACGGCAAAGGCGGCGACCAGTCCCATCGCGATCACCGCGACGAGAATCGTGATGGGACGACGGAGGGCGGCGCGGATGAGCCACATGGCACGAGCTCCCTACGGTTGGCGAACGAGAGTCACGAAGGCCGTGAGGTCGCCCTGCGCGACGGCGGCCGCCAGGAGCGCGCGCCACACATCAACGCGGGCGAGCTCGTCCTCGACGTCCGCCAGGGCCAGAAGACTCTGCGCGTCGGCCACTTCCACGATGCTGGCCAACCCGGCATCATAGCGGGCGCGCGCCTGCGCTTCACTTTGCTGTGCCGCCGCACGTTCGACGGGCGTGTTGGCCGCGATCGCGCGCGTCGTCCGCAGCAGCGCCGCCGCAGCCCGCTGGTCATTCGTAATGGTCAGGAGCGCTTCGTCGTACAGCGCGGCGCTCGCCCGGGCATTCGCCGCCGCCGCGGTCTTCTGGGCACGGAGGCTCGAGAAGTCGAACACATTCGGGAACAACACTTGAACCCCGGCGGCCCAGTTCGCGCGATCGAGCCCGAGCCCATCGGCGCCACCGTCGAGCACACCGTTCGGACTTGCACCACTCCCCCGTGCGAAGACGCTGGACTGCACGAGGACGCGCGGCAGATCGGTCCGGGCCAGAACGTCTTCGTGCGCGCGCGCCTCGTCGACGGCCGCCTGACGCACCTGCGCCAGCGGATGCGCGCTCGCGATGGCCGGCGCGATCTCCGCCGCCGGGAGGCGTGTCAGCAATGGGTCGCCACTCACCGCCACGCCGCCGGTTGTCAGTCCGAGTACGCGAGTCAACGTGGCTTGTCCGATCGCCAAGGTTTGCTGGCTCTGCAGGAGGCGTGTCTCGGCGGCCGCGCGCTCCGCCTCCGCGCGCGACGCATCGGCGCCGGGCCGAAGTTGGTTCGTGACGAGGACCTGAACGGACTGGAGCAGGACGTTCCGACGGTCGAGATCGGCCTGTGCCGCGATGACGGCCTGCTCGGCTGCGACCACACCGAGGAACGCCTGGGCGACGGCATTCTGCACGTCGAGGCGGGTCAGGGTCGCCCCAGCACGGGCCTGCGTCACTGCGGCCTCCGCGCTGACCACGTCAGCGTGCCGCAAACCGAAATCAAATGGTTCCCACGAAAACAGCGCGCCGACGGCGCTACTCCACACGCTCTGGCTCGACGACGACGCCAGCGCCGGCCCGCTCATCGCAGGAATGACGTTCTGGGGCAGGATCTGGCCAAAGATGTTGTTCGTCGTGGCACGATTTGACTGCCAGAGCGAGTCGAGGCGCGGCAGATATGCGGAGCGGGCGACGTCGACGCCAGCCGCCGAGGCCGTCACCTGCTCGAGCGCCGCCCGGATCGCGGGGTAATGATCGGTCGCGTACTGAATCGCCTGGTCGAGCGTGAGCGTTTGCGGCGGGCCGGCCTGGTCGAGGGCCTGCGCATCAAGGCCCGTCGGCAACGACACGACGCACGTCAGGATGAGCGGCAACAGGCGCGATCGAATCATCGACAGCTCTCCCCTCTCGGTCCCTCGGCGTTGGCAGCCGCCGAATGAACAGTATTCTCTCCCGCTTGCCGCCAGCCCTCACGCCGGCGACCCGCGCGGCTGGTTACACCTGCAAAGAACCACGGTAAGATGTTCGCCGTGTTTGACGCCGGCCGATTCCTGAACCGGCTCGTGCTCGTGGCTGGCGTGACGGCGCCGTTTGTCGCCGTCGCGGCGATGGGGCCGCGCATTGCGACCAGCAGCTTCACCATTGACCCGGCGGAAAGCAGCGCGGTGGTCACGGTCGGGAAGGCGGGGCTCTTCTCGTTCGCGGCGGGTCACACGCACGAAGTGGTCTCGTCCCTCAAGGGTACGGTAGAGCTCGACGCGAGCGACCCGACGCAATCGAGCATCCACATGGAGATCGACGCTGGAGCCCTTCAGGTGAGCAGCAAGAACGAGCCACCCGATGACGTCCCTCAAGTCCAGAAGGCCATGCTCAGTGACAAGGTGCTCGACGTGGAGCACTACCCGACGATCGTGTTTCAGAGCGGGCATGTAACGGTCACGAAGAGCGCCGGGCAGACCTGGGAGCTGGCGGTGTCCGGGGAATTCACCCTGCACGGCACTACCAAGCCGCTCACCTTTCCCGCGAGCGCCGAGCTGACCACGGACCGGCTGACGGCGCACGGTCAGTTTCAGATCAAGCAAAGCGACTATGGCATCAAACCGGTGAGTGTCGCCGGCGTGGTGAAGGTCAAGGACGAGCTCGGCATCAGCTACACCGTCGTCGCCCATCCGCACGAGCAGCGCTGATGGCCCGGCGGCATCCGGCACGAGTGCCGCTGACTGGCCAGTCTTGATTCAACCCCTGGCCTCGCAGAAAATGAACGTCGAGGCGGTGGAGTTCGCCTTAACCGTCACGCCTTGCGTGGCCAATGACTCCTGCGGGCTGATCATCCCGTAGGCATCCCCTTCGGCCGGACGTCAGCTCTCAGGTTCGATTCCTCCCGGAGGAGGCCTGTGACTGACTTGGCCACGGCGACGATTCTCGCTGCGCTCATCCTGATTGCCTCGATCGTGTCGGTCGAGGCCGGCATTTCCGTCGCGATTATCGAGATCGGCCTTGGTGTCGTCGGCGCGAATGTCTTCGGCGTGCATCCGACGCCCTGGATCGACTTCATCGGAAGCTTCGCGGGCATCGTGCTCACCTTTCTCGCCGGCGCGGAGGTCGACTCGAACCTGCTGCGGCGCCAGTGGAGACCGGCCGTGCTCATCGGCGGGCTTTCCTTCCTGCTGCCCTTCATTGGCGTCGGATTGTTCGCCCGGCATGTCGCCGGCTGGAACCTGCGCCAGGCGGAGATCGCGGGCACCGCGCTCTCGACGACGTCGCTCGCGGTGGTGTACGCCGTACTCGTCGAAAGCGGGCTGGCGGCGACCGAGCTCGGCAAGATCGTCATGGCCGCAACCTTCGTCACCGATCTCGGCACCGCGCTCGCGCTGTCGGTGCTGTTTGTGCAGCCAGGGCCCTACCTGCTGCTCTTCGTCGGCGTCTCCGTCCTGGTCATTGGCCTCATGGTCATCTTGCAACGTCCGTTCTTCGCGCGGTATGGCTCGCGCGTGATCGAGCCCGAGATCAAGGGTGCATTCCTGGCGCTCTTCGTGCTGATGTGGGCGGCGGATCTCGCCAAGTCTCACGCCGTGCTGCCGGCCTTTCTGCTCGGCCTCGCGATCTCGGGCGTCTTCAAGCAGCACCGCGAGGAGCTCGGCCGCTTCCGAATCGTCTCGTTCGCGTTCTTGACGCCCATCTTCTTTCTCAAGGGCGGCCTGAACGTCGATGTTCGGCAGCTGGCCGCGGGCGGATGGCTGCTGGGGGCGTTCCTGCTCCTGAAAGTCGCGTTGAAGTTCGTGGGCGTCTTGCCGGTCGCTCTCAAGTACGTTCGGCCGCACGCCGTCTTTACGACGCTCCTGATGAGCACCGGACTCACCTTCGGCACGATCTCGTCCCTGTACGGACTCAATGCCGGCATCATTGACCGGCGGCAATTCACGATTCTGATCGCCGCGGTCATCGGATCGGCAATCATCCCGACGGTCGTCGCTCAGCGATGGTTTGCCCCGCCCGTGCACATGCTGACCCCGCAGGAGCGCGGCGAACTCGAGGACGAGGAGTTCGAGCCCGCGCCCTCACGCAGCCAACCATGATTCACCTGGACAGGCACATGGCGAGTCGCTCATCTCGCGGCCGTCGTTGGACACACGGGCGCCGCGATCGTCGAAGGAACAGCGAGGGGCGGCACGTGATTCGCGGTGAGCGCCGCGTTCAGCGCGGCGAGATTCTCCGACTGAATAGTCCGCCAGGCCGCGAGCCCATTCTTCAAGTCCCTGCACGCGGCCGCATACGCGCCGGTCATCGCGGGCGTGGGTGCCATGTCCGCCGAATCGAGCTCCTCTAGGAGGTGATCCATCGACTCGCGAATCGAGTCGAACGATTGCAGCACGACTGGCCCTCGGCCTGCCGTGACACCCGGAGGCGACCCGCCCACCCCGGCGCGGCGCCCGCGTCCCGCCCTGCCGCCCCCCGCTGAGCCGAGTGCGGCCGAGAGCGCATTCGCCGTCGTCACGACCTCGGCGGATGCGGATTCGGTGAGCGCCCCCACCGCATCGCGCATCACGCTCACCTGTCTTGCCGCCGTGTCTGCCACCTGCGATTCTCTGTAGAGATGCATCTGCAGCGCGTGCTGTGCGCGCAGGTCGGCAAGGGGCACGCCTGAGCGTGGATCGTTTCGGACGCGCACCGTCTGCACATAGGGTTTGCCGTCCACCGTGAGCCGCACGGTGTAGACGCCGGGCAGCACGAGCGGCCCCTCGTAGGTCACCGGCGTCTCGCCGGGTACCGCACGAATCGTGATGTGCTCGCCTCCCGACGGCGGATCGTCGTAACGCACGTTCCAGCTCACGCGGTTGAGCCCGATCTCGGTCGAGAGCGCCTGGGGTTCACGCAACCAGAAGTCGGGGACATCGCGACCACCCTTCGCGAGGGGCTCGACCGGCGCGCTCGACAGGTGACGCACGACGCGGCCGAGCGCATCGAGGATATCTATCGCGATCGGCGTCGCCGGCGATCTCGACAGCCAGTAATACACAATGACGCCTGGCGGCGGGTTCTCGGCGTGGGGAATTTCGGGTGGAAACGGCGTGTCGCCGCCGATGTTGCTGCGGACACGAACTCCCGCGCCGGGCTTGAACAACTGCGCGGCGGCCGACGACGTCGTCGCTGCGATCTGTCGGAGGGGCGAGTAGTCGTCCAGCACCCAGATCCCTCGGCCAAACGTCCCGATGACGAGGTCGTTGTCGTGAATCTGGACGTCCCGCACGGACGTCGTCGGCAGATTGAGTCGGAGCGACTGCCACGCGTCGCCGTCGTTGAACGAGACATAGACCGAACTCTCCGTTCCGACGAAGACCAAGCCCGCGCGGCGCGTGTCCGCGCGTACGACGTTTGCAAAGCTGCCACTCACTTGGTCGACGGGCAGTCCGGCCACGATCTCCGTCCACGTCCTGCCGAAATCCCGCGTGCGGAACACGTGCGGGCGGTTGTCGCCTGTGGCGACGGCGACAAACGCCACAGCGGCGTTCTGATGCGACGCGTCGATCGAGACGACGCTCGCCTGCGCGGGCAGATTCGGAATCGGTGCATCGATCCAGGTCGCACCGTCGTCGTGCGTGAGTTTCACGCCGCCGCGCGGCAGGCCAACCCAGATCAGTCCGGCAGCCATCGACGACGGGGAGAGCGACAGAATCGATCCGCGCCCGCTGGTCAAATCCGGGCTCAAGGGCTTCCAATGCCGCCCGCCATCGACGGTCGACATCAGCTTGTTATAGCCGACGAGCAGCTCGCGTGGATTGAACGGCGACCACTCAAGAGGTCCCGGCGTGCCGAGCCCCTGCGCCGGATCGAGGTTGGGCCCGACGTGAATCCACTGATTGCCCGCTCCGACCGAGATGCGCACGAGCTGGCTCGCGGCGTCGGGCCCGTTCGCGTAGACGATCTTGGGATTGAGCGGATCCGAGGTGATATAGCCCGACTCCCAGCCGGGCGTCGGATACCAATCGAGCGGACCGACCGATCCCAAATCGCCGCGGCTTCGCACGGCCACGGCGCCACTATCCTGCTGTTGTCCGTATACCCAATAGGGCCACGAGCGATCAACGGCGATGTGGTAGAGCTGTGCCGTCGACTGGTTGTACCAGGATGTCCATGTGAGGCCAGCGTCCATCGACACGGACGCCCCCTGATCGCCCGCGAGCAGCATCCGGCGCGAGTCGGTCGGATCGATCCACAGCACGTGCGGGTCGTCGCCGCCCGGCGCGCCCTTGAACGCGGCAAATGTGTTCCCGCCGTCGGTCGATCGATACATCGTCGTGTGCATGTCGAAGACGACGTCGGGGTTGGCGGGATCGATGTAGGCGCGCTCGCTGCCGACGCGCGGATCGTTCGAGGCGACGGCACGCCACGACGCGCCGCCGTCATCGGATCGAAACAGCCGGCCGGTACCGGCGAGCAGCATCCTTTGGGCGTTCGTGTGCGCCGCCAGGCTCACGCGGCACAGGCGCCCGGCATTGCCGCCGATCGGCGGCAGCCCCGCGGCCGCGAGCGGCGTCCACGTCTGCCCCTCGTCCACCGACTTGTACAGCGCGCCTGTCGACGCGCTCATCGGTGCCGGGCCGTCTGGACCGGGCGCGTAGTAGCGACCGGTGACCGCGACGATCACGCGGGGCTCGTCGAACGCCCTGGCGATGTCTTGGACGCCGACTTCATCGTCCACGGCCAGCGTCCTCGTCCACGTCGCGCCGCCATCTGTCGTCCGGAAGACGCCGCGTGCGCCAGACTTTGTCTGCACGTTTCCCAGCGCGGCGGCGACGACGATGTCCGGGTTCTTCGGATCGACGAGCACAGCCGGCACTTTCGTGTCGCCGAGGGTCAGGTGCCGCCACGTCTTGCCGGCGTCGGCTGACCGGTAGATGCCATTGCCTCGATATGGCGCGCGGTACGGATCGCCCGTACCGACATACACGACATCGGGGTCCGACGGCGCCACGTCGATCGACGCGATCGACGACATCTCGTGCACCGCATCGAAGACCGGAAACCACGTCGTGCCCGCGCTCGTCGTCTTCCACACGCCGCCGAACGGCAGGCCGATGTAGAACACGCCCGGCTGACCGATCGCGCCGGCGACGGCGCTGACGCGGCCGGCGCGGAACGGCCCGATGTTGCGCCATTCGAGGCCGGACGTGGGGGCGTAGATGGCCGGCGCCTCGGCGGCCGATTGAATGGTCACGCCAGCACCGAGAAGCGCCAGGGCAATCAGGGCTCGATGACACACCGAACGAATCTCAGGGCGCATAGGCGAGCGGCATCAGGCGCGGTCCAAGACGATAGCCGTACGAGCGAGGAGCACGCCGCACCACGTGTGCAGACGCAAATGCTCGCCTGCGGTGTCGGGCCGGCCGTTCTTCATCGACGGTCGTCGTTCCAGGACCGCGCCATGAACCGCGCTTTCCCGCCCGACAACACCTGCACGGCGCGCCGAAGGTTACGCGCCTTCGCTTCCGGCGACCGCAGGTTGGAGAAATATCGAAGGATCTCCTTCTGCCGGCTTGGGCTCAAGGTCTTCCACCCGCTCTTGGCGTCCGGATGGCGCCTGAGGGCCTCATCGAACCACCGCGGCATCGGGTGCGCCGGTCCAGCCTGATACTCTCCGTCGAATCGCACGGCGATCGTGACGACGTCGCCGACTTCCGCGGCTGACGCTTTGCGGAGCTGGCCGCTCAGGTACAGGTAGAACCCCCCGTTGCCGATCGGCATCAGATTGACACGCCCCGGTGATTCGGGCTTGCCGTTGACGCGCACGAGGACAGGCAGGGGCTTGCGCCACCCGCGTTTCAGTCGTGCCGCCCGCCGGACCCCGACGCGCACGTAGGGATTGATGCCCCTGATCGCGATCGTGGATCGAAAACGGATCCAGCCGCTCATCGCGAGGGCGCCTCCACGTTGATCGCCGTCAGGCGGCCGTTCATCGCGGCACGCGTTTCCACACGGCGCGGTAGACGCGCGTCTGGCCGGAGAACAACATCGGTGGCGTGCTCAGGGTCATCTCGTCCCCGTTGAAGACGACGTGCCGGCGCTGTTCGGTGCCGACCCAGTTCGGAAAGAGGCTCATCGTCAGCGAGTGGGTGACCACCCGCGCTGTCTCATCGACCGAGTAGGTGCCGCAGTAGGCGACATATCCGCCGAGCGCTGCCGACATCTCCTCCATCGTCCCGACGCCCTGGTCGCCCGACGCAAACAGCGGACGATGCGCCTTCATGATCTGCACGGCAATGTTGCCGGCCGCGTCGTACACGATCTGGCCGGTCGCGTCGGGGCCGAGGGGGTACCCAGTCGATTCGCCGCTGCCTTCCTCGAACGAGATCAGATTCCAGCGTCCAATCAGGCGGACGCTCAACGGCTGACTTTCCTCTTTTGCCTCCGCCACGGCCCCCCCAGACAATCAGCGACGCCTGTCGCCGAACCTTGACGGCATGCGTCGCACCTGGCCGTCGTCTAGCCCTGCGGGGACGAGGCCGCGAACTGCTTGAAGAACTCCTGCGCGCGACGGTCCAACTCCTGGCGTGTGAGGTCTTCCTTGCGCGTTGCAATCGTCCACTGGTATCCGAACGGGTCGGTGATGGTGCCGGTGCGGTCGCCCCAGAACTGGTCGCCCAACTGTCCCATCGGACCGGGTGGGACTTGGGCGCCAGCGGCCACGGCGCGGTTGAACCGCGCGTCGCAGTCCGGCACGTACACCCAGAGCGAGATCGGCGACCCGCCGAACGACTTCGCGCTCCGGCCGCCGCCCATCGCGTCGTTCAGCATGATGCGCGAGTTGCCGATCTGCAGCTCGGCGTGCATGATCTTGCCGTCCGGACCAACGTCCCGGCTCTTCTCGTCGGCGCCGAGCGCCTTCTTGTACCAGTCGATCGCCTGGGCGGCGTCGTCGTAGATGAGATGCGGTGTGACGGTGTGAAATCCCTCGGGGACCGGACTCTTGGCTGTGGCCATGACGCGCTCCTTGGCCCGCGCAGCTCACGTTGCGCGGTGCCTACGATGGCTGGGAAGAACTCCCCACACACATACCGGTTTCGGAAGGACCGGTCAACCCCCGGCGACCGCCTCGAGCGTTGCGCTTTCGGGACCGCAGGCGACGGGTGTCGACGAAACCTATTTCGCGGCGCCCGAGAACGATCCGCCGCCGAGACCCTCCGGCTAACCGATTCATCGGTGGCAGCTTGAGTGACGTCACTTGGAGTCAGGACGGACAGAGTCCTGCAGCCGGCCCTGCGTCAAGGCGCGTTTGTCGGGGCCGATTTCCGATCGTGACGTGAGACGAGCGGAGCTTCTGGTCGCCGAGCATGCGGAGCTCCTCAGAGAGGAATGGGCAGAGATTCATGGCCAACCACGAACCGACGGCAGTCGACCATGATCGCTTTCAGGCGGCGAGAGCGCGCGGTGAGGCCCGCGCGCAGGACGCCTCCGCGCCCGTTGACGCGCGGTACGACGGCGCCTCGGATTCGGTACTCCTCACCTTTCGGGGCGGCGGCTCGATGATGATTCCGAGGCGCGTGATTCCCGGCCTCGAACGGCGGGCCGCGTCTGCCTTGGAGACGATGACGTTGTCGCCCGCCGGCGATGCCCTGCGCTGGCCGGCGCTCGACGTCGATGTCTGCGTGCCGGGTCTCGTCGAGCGCGCGTTCGGGAACCGCCTCTTCGCCGCAGCGGCCGGACGGCGCGGCGGTCGGCGGCGCACGAAGGCGAAGATGGCCGCGGCCCGACGCAATGGCGCGAAGGGCGGGCGGCCGCGGAAGCGCGCGTCGGCATAGGTGCCTGCCACTTGAAGTCTCTCAACCGTCGTCGGAGTTGCGCTGAGCCCGCAGAGGGCCCTGTCGACATCTCGCGACGGCGACCTGAAGGGCCCAACAGCGGTAGAAACCGACCGTCAGCGTGATCCGTTCAAGATTGAAAAGGGGTGCTGCATCGAACGGGGTGACGACCGTGACGCCTCACTCCGCTCGCAACGCCGAGATGGGGTCGACTGACGCGGCCCGGATCGCCGGAAGAAGACACGCGGCCACGCTGACCGTCAGCACGACCGATGGGGCGAGAAGCATCGTCATCGGATCATGGGGCGTCACGAGCACGAGCAACGACTGCACGAGGTGCCCGGTGCCGATGGCGCCTGCGGTGCCGACAAGAATGCCGATGCCGGCGACTCGCAGTCCGCTGGCCAGGACGAGCGTCACGATCTGCCCGGGCCGTGCGCCAATCGCCAGCCGGATGGCCATCTCTTTCCTGCGCTCGGCGACAAGGTACGACCACAGGCCGTAGAGGCCGATGGCGACGAGAGTCAGCGCAACGGCCGCGGCGAAACCAGCGACTTTGGCGATCCCGCGCTCGTACAGCAGATTCTGATCAAGTTCTTGTGCGAGCGCCCCCACCGAATACACGTAGTCATGGCCCAGGTCCCAGATGACCTGGCTCAGGTCGTGCTCGCTGAACGCTGCTCGGGCGTCTCCTCGGACGAGCAACCCCTTCCAGCTGGCTTGCTCGCCGGATTGGAGCAGCGGGACATACACGGCCAGGAACGTGGGTGTGCGCGGGTCGTTCAACCTGGCGTCGCTGACCACGCCGACGATCGCGATATCTTGATCGTCAGCCGCCGGGCCGATGCGAACGTGCTGGCCGATGGGAGATCGATCGCCAAACAGCCGGGTGGCGAGGCTGCGACTCACGATCGCCACACGCGAGGCGTGCTGGCCGTCGGCCCATGAGAAGTCGCGGCCCTCAAGGAGCGGCACCCCGAGCATCGAGAAGAACCCCGGGGACACCGCAGTCCACGGCGCCGTTCCGACTCTCGCGCCATCGCGGGTCGACACGGGCTGCTGCGTGTAGGAGCCGGTGGCTGCAGACGTCAAGCTCGCACCGCGAATGCCGGGCAGAGTGGTTACGCGCGCGATGAGCGCCGCCTGGTAACTGTCGTTGTCGACGTCTTCATATCCGTGCGGCTGGGGCTGAAGGTCAACCACGCTCACGCCGTCTCGTCGATACCCGAGATCCTGCGTCGTGCGCAGTTCTTGAATGTTTCGCGCCGCGAGACCCGCGAGCGAGACCATGACCATCGACATGGCAATTTGCACCGTGACTAGTCCAGGGCCGAACCGGCCGAGTCGGCGTGGGCTCTGAGCGGGATGTGCGCGCAGGCTGATTGATGCCGAACGCGTCAGCCACCCGAGGGCGCTGAAACTCGCGAGCGCGCCAACGAGAAGGCCGGCGGCCGCCGTGAAGATCACCACCCCGGCGTCTAGTTGAGCCGTGAACGGCATGGTACCGGAGGAAAGAAGATCTGCGAGAAACGCGTTGAAGATCCGAATGGCCCACCAAGCCAGCAGGAGACCGCCTCCGGCGCCGGCCAGGGACAAGAGCACGCTCTCGAGCAGCGCTTCACGGACGCTAGCCCAGCGGCTGGCGCCCAACGAAGCTCGAATCGCTAACTCGCGTCCTCGTGTTGCGACGCGCGAGAGGAGAAGGTTCGCGAGATTCACGCACGCGATCAACAGGATCAGCGTCGAAATACCCATGGCCAGATGCAGGGCGTCGGTGAAGTCGGCGTAGTCGATCCGGTCGGCGCCGCGCATGGCCGACGTGACGACGAGTGGATACGACAGGAACTCGTCGCGCTGCGTGCCGGTGTAGGCCGGCGGAAGAGCCGCAGCTCGCATCGCGGGCCAGACGGCGGCAAGGCTCGCACGGGCCGCATCGATCGTGATCCCTGAACGCAGCCGACCCACCGCCTGGATCCACGGATGGACACTGGCACCGAAAAACGTGACGCCGCGTTCGCTCATAACCGACGCCACGGCGCCGACTGGCAGCGCGATGTCGGGCACGGAGGTCAAGCTCGTGCCGCCGAAGCCTCGTGGTGCGATGCCGACGATGGTGAACGGAACCCCCTGAACCCGAATGGTGCGTCCCAGGACGAGTGGGTCGCCTCCCAGGCGGCGCTGCCAGAATTCCGCGCTCACGACCGCCACCGGGGCAAATCTCGTGCCTCCGGGATCTTGATCGGCCTCGCCAATCAGGCGGCCGGCGTCGGCTCGCGCGCCGAGCGTCGCATAGTAGTCACCGGTGACGAACGTCACGACGCCTCGAGTGGTCGCGCCGTTCACTTCGAGGAAGAGCACGGCATCGCCAGCAGATCCAATGACCTGTGAGAATGTCCGGCTCTGCTGTCGCACTTGCTGAAACAGCCGGAAAGGGATGACCGTGCCCGGACCGTCTGGCGTCGTCGTCGAAACAAGCACCAGTTCTTCTGGGTGATCGACGGGCAATCGTCGAAGGTCGATCGCCTCGAGGACGCCGAAGATGGCCGAGTTGATGCCGATGGTCACCGCGAGCGTCAGCAGCGCCACGCTCGAGAAGACAGGCGTACGCAGGAGTCTTCGACTCGCGTACCGGACGTCCCGAAGAACACCCATCGGCTTATCCGACTATAGACGCTGTCCGAGTGGATAGCATGGTCCTTAGCCCGTGGCCCATCAAGGCGCGCTCGGACTGGACGCCGGGCGTGCTCCGCGGCTCGCATTGATACACGAGGGTCGTTAGGCTCGTCGCGACTGTTCGCGGCTTCGCAAAGCCAGGGGCCAGGTAGAATCTCGTCGGGTGGACGATTCCGACCTTCGGGTTCGACTTGCGGCATTCGCGTTTCTCGACGAGCTGCGCATGCTGGCGCCGACCTTATAGCGCGTCACGTCCTGGCTGCGGGCTTCTCCTTCGAAGGTCAGCGCGTTGCGCTGCTAGGCCCGCAGGGCATCTTCAAGCCGAGGGTGTGCAACCTGCCTCTCAGTATCAACGCAAAGATTGGCTCCTCGGGCTGGATTCGAACCAGCAACCCTCCGGTTAACAGCGTGGCGCAGGTTGGCTATCTTGTTGGTTCTTCGTAGGTTTAGCTCGGACGGGATGGCGCTGTTACCCGGTGTTCGGCGTGGAATTGTTCTCAGATTGATCACAGCCGCCTCGCGCGTAGCGATCACCGCGAGAGTCACTTCCTGGATCGCCGCCCCGACGTCCGAGATCCGTCGTCGAACACGAGCGTCGTCGCGCCATCGCGTCCGATCACTTCCAGCACCAAGCGCGGCCGGTCCCCGCGCAGGGCCGTGCACAGGCGATCGTGCAGGACCTGGAGCGGCATCGCCCCGTATTCAGCACCGGTCATCACCAGAAGGGGCGACTCATACTCCTGCCGGATCTGGCCGTTCCCTTCTTTGACGCGCTCACGACACACACGACCGCTCGCAGGTCATCTTCAGATGTGCCGCCGCCGATTGTGAGTGGGGGCGGAAGGAACACTCCGAAGGGGTCGCCGGACTCGTAGCCGTACCCGAGCGTCGGCGTTCCGACGTGCGCCGGGACGCCCTGCGCCAACACGTCGACCCACTCGCAACCAGAATGCGAATCGCCGTAACGTGGAAATCGGAGATGCCACAGCGTCGAGTAGATACTCACGGTTGTCGGCGTGGCTCTCGCGCGACGCCTCGGCGCCGTCTCCGAGATCGGCGTGTGTGACGGCGCACCAGCCCGAGCAGTTCCTTGTACGCAGCATCGCCGACGAGCCGGACGAGAAGGCGCGACTCGGATCGCACATAGCCGAAGAGCGCGTGCCCGACCTCCCCATCCTTCGGGAAGCGTGCCGAGTAACGCGTCGCGTCTCGTCCGCACGCCTCGTACTCGATCGCCGCCTCCGCTGGTCGCAGGAGCACCTTCTCTGGGAAATCGATTGGGACCTGCGATCGTTCCAGCTCTTCAGATCTGCACGACATCGTAAAGAAGTGCACTCGACGTTGGTCGCGGCGAAGGAAGACCCTGAAGTGGCGACGCGAGCCGCCTTTCCTCGACCGGCCCTTCGGCCGTCGGGAGAAGATCAATCCGTCGTCGAACTCGCGCGCCTCGACGAAGATCTCGTGCCGAAATACAAAATCCCTGAGCGCAGCCATCAACGCTGCCGACGGCCTCTCGAGCATCCGGACGACGATGCCATCGTCGACCGGAGTTCGTCAACATCACACCGCTGCCTGGGGTCAATGCCAGTTTGAACAAGCTGCGGGAGTCAGCCTCGAGATTCCGTCTGTGACGCAGGCACTGTTCCAAGCAGCGCCCTGAGCTTGTCGCCGACCACGCCGAACTGCGTCGCATCGACGGCGCCGAGATGGCGGACCACGCTCGAGGAATGAATGGTTGCGAGCTTGTGCAGGCGGAGCGCCGACACGACCTTGAGGTGTGTGCCCTCGAATTCGGGGGTGCTCGGATCCATGATGAGGTCCGACGCCAGCGGCTGCGTCGGGATCACGGAAGAGATGTAGGCGACCAAGACTTCCGGAACGGACCCGACCGTTCCGGTGAGGAGCAGGACCGGGCGCAGCTTCATGCCCGGTGCGTCACCAAACGGAAACCGGGCTAAGTGGATCTCACCGGGACGCATTCACCGGCCGGCCGTCGTCCAGCGTGTAGATGTCCTCGCGGGGATCGCTCAACTCGGATGACCACTCGCGCGCGATCCCCTCTGGCCACACTTTGCCGGCCTCGTCCTCTTCCGGCACCAATACAATCACGCGGACCTGCCCCGGCGGCACGTCGTTCGGCACTTGCACCTGCAGGCGGTGCTTCTCGTCCACATCGCCGATCAATTCGATGGCATTCATGAGGCGGCCCTGGCGATCATAGCATCGTCTCCATCTCGGAGCGGGTCGATAGCCCGGCGGTCGATCTACGATAGCGGAACGACCAATGGCTATTGCCGTGAAGGAATCTACGACAGGGGATCGTCGCCGTTATGAAGCAGCCCAGGCGCGCGGCGAGGCCCGCGCTCAAGACGCTTCCGCCCCTGTTGACGTGCGGTACGACCGCGCCTCGGATTCCGTGCTGCTCACTTTTCGAGGCGGCGGCTCGATGACAATTCCCCGACGCGTGATCCCCGGCCTCGAACATCGGGCGGCATCGGCCTTGGAGACGATGACGTTGTCACCCGCTGGCGATGCCCTGCGCTGGCCGGCGCTCGACGTCGATGTCTACATGCCGGGTCTCGTCGAAACCGCGTTCGGGAGCCGGCTCCTTGCCTCGGCAGCCGGACGGCGTAGCGGCCGGCGGCGAACGAAAGCCAAGATGGCTGCGGCCGGGCGCAATCGTGCGAAGGGCGGACGGCCGCGGAAGCGGAAGTCCGAATGATCCCCTGCCTCCGGCTCGGTAACGCCACGATCTTGTCGCGAGCCGCACCGGTCTCCAGCCGGCAACCTTCTGGTTCGTAGCGTCACGCGGGTACGGCAGTGATGTGACGAACGACCGTGCGAGCGTTGCCGGTGCGAGGACCGTGCGGCTCACCGACCTCGGTGGAACGCATTCCGCCAGCGCCTCTTCGGATCGTCGAACGTCACCGTCGCTCGATCGAACGCCTCCGGGTCGATTTCTCCGCCGGCCCATTTGAGCAGCTGCTCGTATTCTTCGTGGTCCGGATCGGCCATGGCCATCAGGAGCTCCGCATAGCCGTGAACGCCACCGCAGTCCTCGGGCGGGCAGCGGCCCTCGCCGGCGACGCATCGCGGATACGTCAACGCGTCGTCCACCGGCTCGAGTCCCTCGTGCACCACGACATGCTGCCAGTCGTCCCCGAAGTCGTAGGCGTAGGTCGCCGGTGGCTCATGCCAGCTCTGCTGGTCGAAGAATCGGGAGACCGGCACGTCCCATCCCGCGATCACCGGTCGATCCTCCTCCTCCTCGCCGGTGGGAATACCAACGGACACGAGCTTCTGCGAAGCCTCGTCGAACAGCCGGAACTCGTGAAGGTGGTAGTCCTTCCATCCCATCGCGTCTTGAATGGCGACGTGCAGGTCCCAGAACGAGTAGCGCTCAGGCACCTGGATGCGGCGCCACACGAGCGGATCGGTGCCACTCAGGACCACGAGGAACTGGTGGACGAACTCGGACTTCGGGCGGCGCTTCGTCGGCTTCTTTGTAGCTGGCATCGAGCCTCACGCCGCGAGGTTCAGTTTCAGCTCAACCCATTCGAACATCACCACCGGCCGGAGTCGGCGGCCTTCGCCTTTCTCCAGTCGCACGAGACCATGTCGCGCCATCGTCGCCAAGGTCCGAGATAGATTACTCTGCGCTCGTCCGCTGGCCACGGCCAGAGCGTCAATGGATTCAGGCCGGCGCTCAGCGATGAGCGCCAGAAGGCCGCGATTGCGGTCGGACATCACCTTTGCGAAGCTATCCACCGACGTAAACCAGACATCGGGATCCCCGGGCGATCGACGCCGCCGGCCGGTCACGATGTCACGCGTATAGCGGGCGATGGCCTGCCTGGGCGCGATTCCGATTTTCAACGTCTTTCTCATTTTCATTCGATCAGCGTCGCGCGAACTTCACCTGCGTAATATATCAGACCTTGATAACCTATCCGCCAGCCGCACCGCGGCAGGCAGCTCTCGCCGCTCGAAAGCGACGTCCTCTTGCCGGTTGTTTCAATGCGGTCAGATGCTCAATTGTTCACGAGGACAGACACGTTCAAGGCAGAGAGGGCTGCAAACTCTTGCTCGCATTCAAGTTGCACAGTCCCGAAGCAGCAACCTCCAACCGGATGGTTCCGCAGAACTCTCAGTACTGGATGTCGTTTGTTTTCATGCCATTCCTGGGGCATAGGTGACGTTTTATTCCGGGCGCATGGGTGACACTCGCCCCCTCAGCCAGGAGGGGGCATGCCTTGGAAGGAGTGTCACGTGGTCGACGAACGACTCCGATTTATCGCCCGCCTGAGAGAAGGCGAGCAGATGACCGCGCTCTGTGCGGAGTTCGGCATTTCACGAAAAACGGGCTACAAGATCTTCGACCGCTATAAGACGTGCGGGCTGCAAGGCCTGACGGACCGGAGTCGTCGGTCGCGGCGGCATGCGAATCAGCTCCCATTCCCGGTCGAGCGGCTGATTGTGGGTCTGAAGAAGCGATATCCGAGCTGGGGCGCCCCCAAGATTCGCGAGAAACTGCGGCCCCAGTGCGCACCCTTACGGTGTCCGGCCATCAGCACCGTGCACGCCGTGCTCGATCGGCATGGGCTCGTGCGGCGGCGTCGCCGCCGCCGCCCGCGGCTCACTGGGACGCCCCTGTCGTGGGCGAAGCAGCCGAACGCCCTGTGGTGTGCCGACTACAAAGGCGAATTCATGCTCACCGACCAGCGGTACTGTTATCCGCTGACGGTCACCGATTTCGCCAGCCGATACCTGCTCAGCTGTGAGGCGCTCGAGACCACGCGCGCCACGTATGCGGTGACGGTCTTTGAGCGGGTCTTCCAGGAATTTGGCCTGCCGGACGCAATCCGCACCGACAACGGGCCGCCCTTTGCGTCGGCCCACGCGCTCTACGGCCTGAGCCAACTCTCGGTCTGGTGGCTGCGGCTCGGGATCCGCCTTGAGCGCATCCAGCCGGGCCATCCGGAGCAGAACGGCCGGCACGAACGCCTGCATCTCACGCTCAAGACCGAAGCGACCCACCCGGCGGCCGCCAACGTCCTGCAGCAGCAGACGCGCTTTGACGAGTTTCTCGACCGCTACAACCGCGAGCGGCCGCACCAAGCGTTAGGCATGAAGGTGCCGGCCGACATCTACACCCCCTCGCCCCGCCCCTATCGCGGCGTCGAGGAGATCGACTACCCGTTGCACGATTTCAGCGTGACGGTGACCCACTGCGGGCGCATCTGCTTCAAGACCCGCAAAATCAACCTCAGTCACGTGTTTGCCGGCCAGAAGGTCGGCATCAAGCAGGTCGAAGACCGCCTCTGGCTCGTCTCCTTCATGCACTACGACTTGGGGTACTTCGACGACGAGACGAGCCGCCTCGAACCGACCGATAATCCCTTTGGCGCGTCGGTGTTACCCATGCGCCCGGAATAAAACGCCACCCATCCGCCCGGAATAGACCACGCAAAGATTGGCTCCTCGGGCTGGATTCGAACCAGCAACCCTCCGGTTAACAGCCGCTCCAGTCCGATTTCCACAGGCTGCTACTCAGTCGTACTGAGTCAATGGAATCAGTCAGTTGCGGCGATTGGACGATCGCGTCAAGTGCCATCACTTGACACCATTTCTGACTGAGGGTCCCCACCATTTCCCCCACCCCTCCTCTCGTACTTTGCGCGGCAAACCGACCGCGATTTTTGCGTTCCGCCTGCGAGTGGAGGCCGATGGCGACACGCGAACAGCCGGCGATAAATGCCGAGCTTCCGGCGCGGAGCCCGAGGTCAAGGCCGAAGCCCGGAGGGGCCGAGCGAAGCGAGGCGCCTTGACCTCGGCGAGCACCGGAAGATCATCGCTAATCGGTGTGCCCGCTCAAGGGTTGGGCACTTCCGTCACCCTCCTGGCCTGCTACCTGCTGGCCGAGACGGCGCTACAATCCAAAGGTGCCGCCGCCTCCCCAGGTCGGTGATCGCGCCCCGCGGGATTGCTATCGCTGCAGGCGGCCGATGCGCTGGACGGGGCGAGAGTACCGCTGCTCGAGGAGCCACGTAAGCCCCGTGTGCGCGGTCTGCGGCAGCCGGAACGCGGCGGTGTGGGGCCAAGAGGACACGCAGATCCATTACGTCTGTGCGATGTGCGGCAACGACTTGGTCGGGCCAGCGGATGGGCCGTGAGCGGATGTGGCCGACGTGCTCGTCGTGTTCAGGAAGAATATGGATGGGAAACAAGGTGGCGACCCCGCCAAGCTCGCCCAGGCCCTCGTCACGCTCGTCGGGCTCAGGGAGCCGCCGGCGTGTTTTGCTACCGGCGCCGATGCGGTGCAGACATTCGAGGTCAAAGACAAAGCGCTGCTCGCACAGGCTCGCGCCCACCTACAGCTGTCTGCCTCCCTGGCACTGTGAAAGCATTCGTCGTCGAGAAGTATGGCCAAAGCGGCCTCCGCGCCTCCCACGTGCCAGAGCCCACCGTCGGGCCGCGGGACGTCCTCGTCCGAGTGAGTGCGGCCAGCATCAACCCGTTGGACAAGATGGTCCGTAACGGCGAGTTCAGGCGGCTGCTGAAATACAAGACCCCGTTCGTGCTTGGACACGACGGCGCGGGCGTGGTGACGCGGGTCGGCGCCGACGTGCGGGACTACAAGGTCGGCGACGAGGTCTACTCCCGACCTCGTGATCTGCGCATTGGGACCTTGGCAGAGTACCTCGCCATTGACCATGCCGACATCGCCCTCAAGCCGAATGCACTCACAATGGAAGAGGCTGCAGCGGTCCCGCTGGTCGCGCTCGCCGCGTGGCAGGCGCTGGTCGACCTCGCACAGGTGAAGCCGGGGCAGAAGGTCCTCGTTCACGCCGGCGCGGGCGGACTCGGCTCGACCGTCGTCCAGGTTGCCAAGCACCTGGGCGCATACGTCGCTGCTACTGCGCACGGCCACGACGAAGGGAAGGTGCGCGACCTCGGCGCAAACGAAGTTGTCGACTATACAAGAGCGGACTTCGCCGAGTTGCTCTCCGGATACGACGTGGTGCTCGACTCCCTGGGTGGACACACCCTTGCAAAGTCGCTGACGGTGCTCAGACCTGGTGGCCTGGCGATCAGCGTCGTCGGGCCGCCCGACGCTCGGTTCGCCGAACAGGTCGGCCGGCCACTCCTGAGGCCTGTAATGGCGCTGATGAGCCGCAAGACGCGGGCCCGAGCCAGGAAGCTAGGCGTGCGCTATTCGTTCTTCTTCATGCGGGCCGACGGCGCGCAACTGAAGACGCTCGCCGCTCTCTATGACGCGGGCACACTGCGTCCGGTACTCGACCGCACGTTCCCGTTCGACGACACGCTCGAGGCGATGGCATTTGTGGAACAGGGGCGCGCGAAGGGCAAGATCGTCGTCACCATGCGGCCTTCGGGCTCCTGACAACTAGACCGCTGCATGCGTGCGGGTGGAGGCACCGGGGTCGCAAACAGGTCGCGACGGTCGGCGTCGGTGGCGCCGATGATGGGCGCGTAGGCGGGATTCACGACGGCGATCCTGGGCCGGTGTGGGACCGTCTGGCCGCAGCCCGCGCGGTCGATGCCTTGCGGGGCCCAGGCGCGAGACCGTGGGTCGGCGGCGAAGCGAGGAGCTCCCGGACGAGAGACTGCATCCAGATGGGCAGGGTGTGGATGCCCTGCTTCAGATCGTTTCGGAGCGTGGCTCCGTGCTTCTTGTCGTCAAGAATCACGTTCAACCGCCGGACGATTCTCGCGCGATCGGCGTCGAGGAGATCCTGCGACCAGTAGAGCGCCTGGACGATGCGCATCGCCGGGTGCCCCGCCCAGTAGAGCCGGCTGGGCGCGGCGGTCTGAAAGCGGATCTGCTGGTTGCCGAGTTGGATGGGACGTAACCGCGCGTCGGTCAGCACCGTGATTCGCGCCGGCACGGCCGTCGTCAGACCCAGATCATTGGCCGCGGTGAGGCCGTCGATGACGACGCGGCTTTGGTCGCGCCTGGCGACCGCGTCAATGACCGCGTTATGGTCTGGCACAGTCGGGCGGCCGGTGAGGGCGTTCGCGCGCCGCAAGTAATAGATACCGCGATCGAGTCGGGCGAGGGCCTGGGCCTGTACGAGTCGCTGGAGCGCCTTGCCGATGGCCGCCCGCGGACCGAGGTCCAAGAAATCGACGGGCGTCCAGACCTGGGCCGGCTTTGCAGCCACACGCTGGACGATCTGCGAGGTGAGGTTC
>Ga0070732_10000257_pt1 | contig 37974 bp, 24 predicted proteins | sample Coa_R1_5_FD_66449 | JGI IMG/M metagenome (GOLD analysis project Ga0070732, IMG submission 66449) | Surface soil microbial communities from Centralia Pennsylvania, which are recovering from an underground coalmine fire - Coalmine... | ecosystem: Environmental > Terrestrial > Soil > Unclassified ... | reverse complement strand
TCCAGAAGGCGAAGCGAATTACATCGACAAGCACAGGCATGTCGACACGAATTACGTGTCTTCTGGAGGACGGGAACGGATGATGAAGTAAAGCAATCTTAAGCAAGATCACCGAAACCCACCGCCAGAAGCAATCTGGAGGTGGGTTTTTGCTTTTGGGCGATTTTCAAGAATGGAGCTGAAAGAACATGAGCAGTTCACAGCGACAAAGCAGATTTGAACGCGGCGAGGACGTGGTGGTGATGAAGTTCGGCGGGACGTCTGTCGAGGACGCAGCCGCCATTCGACGACTCATCGATATAGTCGAAGGCAGACTGGGCGCGAAGCCGGTATTAATTATCAGCGCACTGGCGAAAGTCACCGATCAACTGCTGGAGGCGGGGAACGCGGCTGCCAAAGGTCATTTGGGATCGGCTCTCGCAACGGTTCGAAACATTTACGTGCGCCACGAGGAGCTGGCTGATTCGCTGCTGAGCGCCTCGGCGTATGGCTCGCTGGACCGCGAGCTGCGTGGCGAATTTCAGGCTTTGGAATTGTTTCTGCACGATTTGGAAACGTCCCGCTATTTTGACCTGAAAGCACAGGATCGATTGCTGAGCTTTGGGGAACGCTTCTCTAGCAGGCTCGTCAGCTGGGCCCTCTGTGAAGCCGGGCTGCAGGCTGCACATATTGATGCGCGCAGTTGCATCGTCACCGACGGCCGCCACGGACAGGCGAGTCCGCTGTGGGACGTAACCAATCAGCGCCTTCGAGACGTGTTGAACCCGCTCTTGCAGTCGGGGAGCGTCCCAGTTCTTGGTGGATTCATTGCCTCAACCATTGATGGAGTTCCCACCACGCTCGGGCGCGGCGGGTCGGACTTCAGCGCAGCGATTGTCGGAGCGGCCGTAGGAGCGTCGCGAGTCGAGATCTGGACGGATGTTGACGGAGTCATGACGACCGATCCGAAGATCTGTTCCGACGCGCGCGTAATTCGCAAGCTCAGCTTCGATGAAGCAGCTGATCTGGCGCATTTTGGCGCCAAGGTGCTGCATCCGGCAACTCTTGCGCCCGCGATGCGCGAGAACATTCCGGTTTATGTATTGAACTCGCGCCATCCCGAGGGGCATGGAACTGAAATTATGGCGCGTGCGAGCACGGGAAACCGTGTAAGCGCCATTACGGCAAAACGGAATGTCGTCTCGCTTGAAATCCAGTCGCGGCGCGGCGTAGACGCTGCTTTGCTGAATACCGTGTTTGGAGTGCTTGAGCAACACAACTGTGCGGTGGATGTGATGGGAACTTCGATCGACCGAATCTCACTGTTGGTGGGGTCCAACGTCGCTCTGCCCAAGATTGTCGAGGATCTGCAGCAAGTCTCCGACGTGCGATGGGAGAATCATAAGGCGATGGTTTGCCTGGTCGGCGAGAATATTCGACGTCAACCAGAGTTGGCGAGCCAACTGTTCGCGACCGTTTCCGACATGGATGTCCGCGTCCTTTGCCAAGGGGCATCGGAACGGACCTTATCGTTCCTTGTGGACGAATCTAATGCTGAAGAATCGGTGCGGCGCCTGCACAGCGTCTTCTTTCCCAAGCATGAGCCGGCACGCGATTGGGGAGGAATTTCCAGTGCGTTCTGCGAGGCGGGATAGAAGCCGATGTTAATCGCCGCCTTCTGTCGTCACCGCTTGCACTTGTGACGATGCTGGAAGCGGCTCGATAATGTGCAGCCCGCACTCAGTCTTGTTGAAGCCCGGCCAACGGCCGGCGCGCGGGTCTTCTCCGGCCCTGACAGCGCGGGTGCAATGAGTGCAGCCGATGCTGGGATAGTCCTGATCGTGAAGCGCGTTGTAGGGAACATCATGGTCATGGATGTAGCGCCACACTTGCTTCGACGTCCAGTCCACAATGGGGTTGATTTTCACCAGACCGAACTTCGCATCCCACTCGATTCGCTTCGCGCTCGAACGTACTGATGTCTGATCGCGGCGGATGCTCGTGATCCACGCATTCAATTCACCAAGCTTGCGGCGCAGCGGTTCAACCTTCCGAAGATTGCAGCAAAGATCAGGGTTGCGGGTCCACAGAGCCTCGCCATGCACTCGTTGTTGCTCTTCCGGCGAGAGCGTGGAGTAAACCCTTTCGATCGTGATTCCGTACTTCTGTTCGATCTGGTCCATCAGATTGTAGGTTTCCGCGAAAAGGAACTCCGTATCGATGGTGAACAGGCGGAAGTCCTTGCTGATCCGCGACGCCATATCGATCAGCACCATTCCTTCCGCGCCGAATGCCGACGAGATGGCTACTTTCTTGCCAAACGTCCGGAATGCCCAACTTAGAACGTGCTGCGGAGACCAAGCTTCGGCGACGGCCTGCACTTGGGCAACCTGCAGTTGGCCGTCGACCGGGGTGGAGGGCTGAATCAGGTCTTTCACGCTACTGGCTCCTCTTGAATGGACTCTGAACGGAAAACCGAAACCAACTCAGCAGGGATAGAAATTTCACTGGCGCTCGAAGCAAATTGGAACTGATCGTCGGCGGCATGTCGGACGACATCTCCGACTACAAGCAGAGTCGGAGCCGGCAATGTTGGGGAGACAGGCAATTCGCCCACGCTGGTGCGGAAAGTCTGCTGGTCCGGCGTGGTCACGCGGGAAACGATGGCGCAGGGCGTGTCGCTGGCCAGGCCCGCGGCTTTCAATTTGGACGACATGTCCACGTAATCGTGTCCGGGCATGTAGATCACCAGGGTGGCGCCGCTTCCGGCCAGCTTGCTCCAGTCTGCCGCCTCGCTGTTCGAAGCCTGATGCGCTGTGAGGAATACGACGGCCGACGACTCGCGGCGATGGGTCAGCGGTATCTCCACCGATGCGGCGGCTCCCAGCGCTGAAGTCACACCCGGGACAATCTCGTACTCAATGTTCGATTTGCGAAGAGCCTCGATCTCTTCGCCGGCGCGTCCGAAGATCATGGGGTCGCCGGACTTCAACCGGACTACGTTCAAACCTGAGTCCGCGAGCGCAATCATCAAGAAGTTAATCTCTTCCTGCTGGATCTTCTTCGTTCCGCATCTCTTGCCGACATTGTGCAACTGCGCTGCCGGCGGAATCAGATTCAGGATCTCAGCAGAGACTAACTCGTCATACAAGACAGCGTCGGCTGTCTGAAGCAATCGCAGAGCTTTCACAGTCAGCAACTCTGGATCGCCGGGCCCTGCCCCAACTAAAGAAACTCTCCCCATCATGCTTGTTCTCCGTGCGTGGTGAGTGCGTCCGCCAACTCGTGGTTCTCCGCCAGAGCGGCTTCGAATGCTTCCCTGCTCGCCAGCGAATGAAGCAGGTCGAGCTTGCGCTCCTTGTCGAGATCGCTGGCCAGGATCAGTTTCCTGGTCTCGCCCAGTTCGGCCACCCAGGCGGCGTAGGCTGGTCCGAACTGCTTTTCGAGCTGTTGCCTGATTTTCTGCGCCAGGGAGGGACTCTTCCCCGCGGTCGAAACGGCAATCTGCAAATCGCCGCGGCGAACAATTGACGGATAGAAGAAGTCGCAGAGATCGGGTACATCGACCACGTTGCAGAGGATTCCCAGTCTTTGAGCCTCGTGATAGATGCGTTCATTCAGAGTGCGCGAAGCAGTGGCGACGACGACCAGAAACGCCCCATGCAGGTCCTCGTTGGTGAAGGCGCGTAGTTCGAGTTCGATCCTCCCCGAGCGCGCCCATTCGCGAACGGCAGGGCTGGCATCGAGAGCGACAACGCGAATGCGGGCACCGGTTTCGAGCAGGCCAGCGATCTTCGGTTCGCCGACCTTTCCCGCCCCAACGACCAGGCACTGCTTCCCTTCCAGTTTCATGAACATTGGAAATAAGCTAGTCACCGATACCTCCTGCCAGGTGAACCAAATTTTGGGGAGAGGGCAGATCACGTACTACCGCGGGCACGTTCTCGCCCGCCAAAAACTCGCGCAGTTCAGAATCGCTGTGACGGGAAAAGAATCTGCGTAGATTCTCCCCGGGATTGCGGTCAGCCAGATATCGCCCGAGCAAACGCTCCAGAGCATCGGGCACTTCGGTGGCGAGGCAGCGATATCCGACCGGTCGCGCCGTCGACTGATGCAACCCGAGCGCTCCACCCACACAGAAGTAGTAGGCATCCGCCAGATCACCGTCGACTTTGATCTTCTTACCCTCAATGCCGACATCGGCGATCCAGTGCTGTCCGCAACTGTTAGGGCATCCGGTGACGTGCAGCTTCAGGTGCTGATCGAAGCCGGGCAGGCGCTCTTCCATCTCCTCGACTAACCAACGCGAGAAGCTTTTCGTTTCTGTGATCGCCAGCTTGCAGAATTCGGTCCCGCTGCAAGCGACTGCGCCGCGCGCGAAGGCTGACCCGCTCACCTGGAATCCGATCGCGTCAAGCTCATTGGCCAACGCATCGGAATTGATTGTGGGAACATTGACGACCAGGAGGTTCTGCATGGTGGTGGCGCGGAGTTCGCCGCTTGCATAGCGCTCGGCCACATCGGCAGCCGATTGCATTTGGTCGGCTGTAATTCGTCCCCGCAGCACTACCGCTCCGACGTAAGAAAGACCGGACTGCTTCTGTGCGTGAATACCGACATGGTCGCGATAAACATCGTCGGGAGGATGCTCTTCCGCTGCGGGATCGAGACGGAACCCGAGGCGTTGATGCAACTCGTCGAGAAATTGCTCAGCCGTCCATCCGTGACGCAGGAACAGGAACTTCAGGCGAGCGCGCTCGCGGTGTTCGCGGAGCACTTCAGAGTCACGGAAAAGTTCGGCGATGCCCTTGATAACCGGCACGACCTGACTCTGCTGAACAAATGCGTCGAGGCGCGCACCGAGATAAGGCTCCGCCGAAAGGCCTCCAGCCACACGCAGGGAAAATCCAACTTCCTTCTTTCCGCCAACGGTGCGCGTGATCGCAGTCAGGCCAATGTCGTTGATTTCAGGATAGGAGCACCAGGAGTTGCATCCCGCGATAGAGATCTTGAACTTCCGCGGCAGGTTGTAGAACTTCGAGTTTCCCGCGAGCAACTGCGATGTTTCGAGCACCAGAGGTGAAGCGTCAATAATTTCGTCGGCATCGACCCCGGCAACTGGGCAACCCGTCACGTTGCGTACCACATCTCCGCAAGCTCCCGTGGTGTTAAGTCCCACGCGCCACAGGCCATCAAGAACTTCTGGCAAGGACTCAATCGTGACCCAATGCAGTTGAATGTTTTGACGGACGGTGAGATCGGCGATTCCGTTAGCGTAGCGGCGGGTGAGGTCTGCGATGGCGCGCAACTGATGAGAGCTCATGATGCCGTTGGGAATCCGGATGCGCACCATGAAACGCTGCAACGCCCGCCCCACGCCTCCCTGGCCGCCGGTGACGCCAGCACCGTCACCCTGGGTGTAAACGCCCCACCAGCGGAAGTAGGTGCCGATCCACTCGGGTGGGATCGAATCGAATCCCTCACGCGCAAAGCGGCGGATCTCGTCCAATCCTTCCCAGGGATTCATGGCGCGCTTCAGGCGCTCCGCGCGTTGTGCCGCGGTTTCTTTCTTCGTCTTTGTCGTCGTATCGGTCATGTTTGGGACAATAAAAAACCCACCGCCAGATTGATCTGGCGGTGGGTTGATGAGTGCTTTTACTTTAAGAAGATATTCTTAAGTCAGCAGCCTCCCCGCGCCAGAGCGCACGCATCCACAACAACAACAACAGATGCAGCAGCACACCGCGCGAAGATTGGAACTCACTGACATTCGAGGTTTGATTCTACGGGCCCGGCTTGCGCCCGTCAACATTACTGTTCTCGGCTTAGACTCAAAATTTCGATAAAAGGAATCAGAATTTTTGCATTCACGCACAGACCGGCTCCCGACACTGTAAAATCAACAACTTAGCTCTCTTTCAAAAGGCTAGTGATAATCTTTCGATGCTTTGGCAGCTTGTATCTCACCTTCATTTGGGCAAGAAAGGTAGCGTCTTTATTATGAAGCGTCTCGCTGTTTTCGTTCTCTTTCCACTCTTCTTTGCTGCTGCCGGTTTGTGCCAGAACAATGCGGCTGATCCTTACAAGTCGACTCTGGATCGGCTCAACTCGCTCACCCATCAAAATGAATCCGAGTGGCGTTTTCATGATGACATTCCGCATCCGGAAGACCCGAGCCTGAACGACTCGGATTGGAGCATCCTGACTGTGAAGAATGTGTCGGGTCCGGGAGGGCAGCACGCGAATGAAGAGCATTGGACTGGGACTCGCGTCTTCCGGCGCTCGATTCAGATTCCGGAAAAGATCAACGGCTACGCCACCCAGGGGGCACGCATTTGGTTGGATTTGCGTTTCGGCAGCCCGGGAAGCCTGATGATCACAGTCTTCTCTAACGGCGCCCCGCTCTACCGAGGCGATGATGACAACATCCTGCCTGTACTGTTGACCGAGAGTGCGCAACCGGGGCAGAAGTTTCTGGTAGCCGCGCGCGTGGTTGGGCGAGATACAGTGCAGTCGGAGTTCTTTCACAGCGAGCTCACGATCGATGCTCCGAAATCGCGCCCGGATCCTGCCCGGCTGCGCCTGGAACTCCTGGCCTCTCGTCCGATCATCGCTGCCTATGAAGATGGAAAAGCGGAGCGCGAGCGCCAACTGCAGGCGGCGGTTCAAGCGATTGATTTTTCTCCGCTCGACAAGGGGGATCAAGCGGCGTTTGATGCGTCACTCAAATCGGCACACGCCAAACTGGAAGTGCTGAAACCCTGGCTGCAGCAGTTCACGATTCGCGCCGTCGGCAACTCTCACATTGATATGGCATGGCTCTGGCCATGGACCGAGACGGTCGAAGTGGTCCGCAACACGTTTAATAGCGTGCTCGATTTGATGCGCGAGTATCCCGACTTCAAGTTCACGATGTCTTCGGCGCGGACCTATGAATGGATGCAGGAGAAGTATCCGGATATCTACCATCAGATTGAGCAGCGCGTGAAAGAGGGTCGATGGGAGATCGTCGGCGGCATGTGGGTTGAGCCTGACCTGAATATGCCCGACGGCGAGTCGCTGGTTCGACAGATCCTGGTTGGCAAACGCTATTTCCAAAAAAACTTTGGCGTAGATGTGACGATCGGATGGAATCCAGACTCGTTCGGTTACAACTATCAGCTGCCGCAGATCTATAAGCGATCAGGCATGGACTATTTCGTGACTCAGAAGCTGATGTGGGCGCACGAATTCACCACGTTCCCCTACAAATTCTTCTGGTGGCAAGCACCAGATGGCAGCCGCCTGCTGACATATTTTCCGCATGATTATGCCGATCCCATTGATGCCGAACCGCTGGGGGGGCAGGTGGCGCAATGGATGCCTTCGATCTATGGACCGAAGATCCCTGACAAGCCCGAGATGATGCACCTGTATGGCGTTGGCGATCATGGCGGCGGGCCGACCCGGGTGATGCTCGATCATGCCGAGCAATTGCGCGCTCCCGATACCGTGTTCCCCAAGCTGGAGTTCAGTTTTGCCAGCGAGTTTTTCCGTGATATGGAGAAGAAGTTGCCCTCAATGCAGGTTCCAACCTGGGATGGGGAACTCTACTTTCAATATCACCGCGGCGTCTTCACGACACAAGCGGAGACCAAGCGGAGGATCCGGCGCTCTGAGGAAAATGTATTGAACGCCGAGAAGTTTGCGTCACTCGCTTTGCTCTACGGACGACCCTACCCACAAGAAGTGATGACCCAGACGTGGAAGAATCTGCTTTTCGATCATTTCCACGACATCATGCCGGGCTCAGGGATTGCAGTGAATTACCTGGATGCCAAGCGCAACCTTGAAAATGTGGACCGGGCTGCAAACGACGTCACGATGGGATCCTTGCGGGAGATAGCGGCGCACGTAAACACAGAAGGAGAGGGCGTGCCTTTGCTGTTGTTCAATTCCCTTTCCTGGCCTCGAACCGAGGTGAGCGAGATCGAGGTACAACTGCCCGCTCCTGCTCGCCAGGTCGAGGTGGTCGACTCAAACGGCAAGCCAGCAGAATCGCAGTTGCTATCGATTGATTCCGAAACGTATCGCGCGCGCTTCTTACTGCTCTCCAATACTCCGCCGCTTGGATATCAGACTTATTTTGCTCGTGGGGCTGCGTCGGCCGCTCCGGTGCATTCGCTTCTGAAAGCCTCGGCGGATACCCTAGAAAACGAATTCATCCGAGTGAAGATTGATCCGCAGACCGGCTGCATGACGAGCTTATTCGACAAGAAGCGCGGGGCGGAGGCGCTGGCCCCTGCCGAGATCGATACGGGTGGCCCGAAGAACGCCACGTGCGGCAATCTGCTGCAAACTTTCGTCGATAAACCCAAGCAATGGGACGCGTGGAACATTGACGCGGACTTCGAGAAGCAGCACTGGGATCTGGACAAAGCCGACGAAGTCAAACTCCTAGAGACTGGCCCACTGCGCGCCATCATTCGTGTGAAGAATCATTTTCAAAACTCGACTTTTGTGCGTGACATCATTTTGTATGCTGGCGTGCCGCGGGTTGACGTAAGGATGGACGCGGAGTGGCATGAGAAGCACATCCTGCTGAAGGTCGCGTTCCCGGTGAGCGTGCACAGCGACAAGGCTACTTACGAAATTCCATTTGGTTCGGTGGAGCGCCCGACGACGCGCAATACTCCTGCTGAGCAAGCGCAATTCGAAGTGCCAGCGCAGCGGTGGGCCGACATCTCCGATGGCAAGCACGGACTCAGCCTGTTGAACGACTGCAAGTACGGGTACGACGCCAAGGGCAATGTGCTGCGACTATCTCTGTTGCGGTCGCCCGAGTGGCCTGATCCGCACGCCGACGAGGGGCATCACGAATTCACTTATTCCTTGTATCCGCACGCGGGAGGATGGAAGGATGCGCTGACCATTCGCCGCGGCTACGAACTGAATTACAAACTGATCGTTTTTCCCTTCGGGAAGCATCAAGGGAGACTCCCTTCTGAACATTCCTTTCTGAAAGCGGAGTTCGACAACGTCATCGTGACTGCGGTCAAGAAGGCTGAAGACGACAATGCGCTGATCGTCCGTTTCTATGAGTGGGCTGGAAAGCAGGGCGATGTGGCCATCCAGCTTCCAACCGGCGCCGCATCGGCTTCGGAAACCGATCTGATGGAGAGACCGTTGGGCAACCTGTCGGTTTCAAACGGAGAGGTGAAAGTACCCACGAAACCCTACGAGATTAAGACAATTAAAGTGGGATTCTCTGGCGTGCCCGAAGCAACTGGGGATCGCCCATGACGGGAGGCGCCAAAGGTGTACTGGGAGTCGACATCGGAGGAACAAAGATCGCGGTTGGCATTGTCGACCGTTCCGGCAAGATTCTCGCTCAGGAAAGAACGCCGATGGTCGCAAATGGCACGCCAGAGGCTGCTTTCGATGCCGTAATCTGCGCGATCGATTCGTTGTTGTCCACCTCTGGACAGATCGAGGGTATCGGCATCTGTGCCCCTGGGCCGCTTGATCCGACGAGCGGGATCGTTCTCAATCCGCCGAACCTTCCATGCTGGCGAAATTTTCCACTCGCCGAGAAAGTCCGCGCGAAATACAGCGTACCGGTGAAAGTCGACAATGACGCGAATGCCGGGGCACTGGCTGAGACCCTTTGGGGAGCTGCTCACGGCTTCCGTTACGTCTTCTACGCAACGATCGGTACCGGGATCGGAACCGGCATCGTCTTCGATGGCGCCATCTATCACGGAAAGACCGGCTCGGCGGGCGAAGGCGGTCACGTGAGCATCGACTACCGAGGCCCGGTCTGCGGATGTGGCAAGCGCGGCTGCATCGAGATCCTTGCGGCGGGCCCGGCGATCGGCGCACGGGCGCGAGCAAAAGTCGCCGCGGAACCTTTGCGGGGAAAGACAATTCTCGATTTGGCAATAGGAGACGTCAGTTCGATCACCAGCCAACACGTAGGCAAGGCGTTCGACGCGGGCGACTCGATGGCACGAGAAGTCCTTGAGGAGACGGTCCACCTGCTGACGATTTGGCTGGGGAACATTATCGACCTGCTCGATCCCGACGTCATCGTAGTGGGCGGCGGCGTGGCTGCAATGCTGAGAAGTTTCTTTGAGGAGATCCAACGTGGACTTCCGGACTGGTGTGTGAATCCGCGGGCCGCAGAAATTCCTCTCTTGATGGCGCATTACGGCGCTGATGCGGGAATTGCCGGCGGTGCAGCCTTGTGTTCGACAGAACCGCTTAAACCTTAAAACGCATTTAAGAGGACGAAACCGATATGTCACCCTGCCTCTTCGGACGGAATATCGATCGCGCACTCGTCTTGTGCGTCGGTACGAGTCTGGCGGCGCACGCGCAAGACTTGCCCAAGGCGCCGCAAGCCCACGTCTTCGCTCTCACCCCTGCGCCTGGATACTTCACCGAGCCTGGTGTTGCCGTAAACCCTGCGAACCCGCAGCAAGTGGTCGCCGTGTTTCAAGACAATGCTCACGCCGCTTACTCGCGGGATGCTGGCGAGACATGGCAAGTCGCAGAGGGAGTCGATCCGAAGAATTACAGGGTATCGGGCGACGTCTCTACTGCCTTCGATAACCAGGGTCACGCATTCATCTGTTACATCGCATTCGATAAGCTCGGAACTTTCAATTATTGGGCGCATGGCGCGACGCGCAACGGTATCTTCGTGCGGCGCTCCCTCGATGGAGGGAAGACTTGGGAGCCGGACCACATCCCAGTGTCGGAGCAGCCGACCGCGGAAGGCATACCCTTCGAAGACAAGCCCTACATTGTCGCGGACAACTCGAAAAGTAAATTTGCGGGGAACCTTTACGTTGGCTGGACGCGTTGGCGGTTAACCGACTCGCAGATGGTGGTTTCGCGTTCGACGGACGACGGGAAAACCTGGTCTGAGCCAGTCGAGATCGACGAGCATCCTGGATTGCCCCGCGATGACAATGGTGCCGCGGAAGGTTTCGATGGCGCCGTTGGCCCCGATGGCACACTCTACGTGATATGGAGCCAGGACAACGATCTCATGTTCACATCATCGCGGGATGGGGGCAAAACGTTCTCGCATGCGCGACCTATCATTCATACCGCACCCATTATGTTTGCGATCAATACTCTGGACCGCGCCAACGGATTTCCTCAGGTCGCCGTCGATCCCAAGAGCAAGCGCCTGTACGCTACCTGGAGCGACTATCGCAATGGCGATCTCGATGTATTTATCTCGAGTTCCGACGATAGTGGGAAGCACTGGACGACTGCCGCCAGGGTGAATAATGATCCGGTGCACGATGGAGCGGAGCAGTTTTTCCAATGGTTGGCGGTGGACCCCGTCGACAGCTCGGTGAATGTGATCTTCTATGATCGGCGGAACGATCCCAAGAATCGCAAGCAGATCGTTGTGTTGGCACGCTCTACCGACCAGGGACGCACTTTCAACAATTACGCGTGGACCGATGAGGGCTTCGAAGCGGGCGGATTGTTCTTCGGCGACTACAGTGGGCTGGCTGCGTATGGTGGGCGGGTCTACGGCGTTTGGACGGAAAAGCCCGTCCCGCCGCCGACTTCGGATGAAAAGAACACATCGGAGGGAGGCAAAGATGCCAAGCCGCAACCACGCGGGACGGTCGTGAAACTCGGGACTGCCGATTTCACCAGCAAAGCGCAGGCAGGCAGCGCGAAAACGGGTTTCTGAGCAACTGCCTGGCAGTGTGGAATTGCAAGCGTACCGACGAGTGCGGAGCGGATCCCTTGAAGCTCCGCCGCGTCATCTCAATCTGTCGTCAACTCGTCGAGCACGGCCCCGTTTGCATCCAGCAGGCGGATCTGCATCGCGAGCAGGTCTGAGGCGTGAGTTGAGCAACTGAGGCATGGATCGTAGGCGCGCACCACCGCCGAGACGCGGTTCAGCATGCCTTCCGTCAGCTTCGTTCCGTCAATGAAATGCTCGCTGACCTGTTGAACACTTCTCCCGATCGCGAGGTTGTTGTGGCCTGTCGCAACAATCAGGTTGGCCCAGGTGATCGCTCCTTCTTCGCTGACCTTATAGTGGTGAATCAGAGTGCCGCGAGGAGCTTCGATCATGCCGATACCTTCGAGAGCGTTCACACCGGCAGTAGCGCGCGTGTGGGTCTCGAGAATGCGGGTATCGTCCAGCAGCGTTTCGATCTTTTCGAGGGCATGGACGATTTCGATCAGTCGTGCGTAGTGATAAAGGAAGGCGCTGTGTGCGACCGTTCCGAATCTCTGGTGGAATTCCTTGAATTCGATATCCGCCTTCGGTGTGCCACACTGGCTGGCGGCATTGAGTCGACCGAGCGGACCTACGCGATATACGCCGTCCGGGTATCCGAGGGGCTTGAAGAACGGCGCCTTCAGATATGAGTCGCGCAGGCTGGCTTCACCGATGTAACTGGCATACTCCTCGGTGGGAACGTACTCTTCAACGACGTCTCCAGTGGCGCTAAGGAAGCGCAGGCCACCGTCGTACAGTTGCAGGTTCCCTTTCGCGTCGACCATGCCTGCGTACATGGTTGGGAAGGAGCCGAAGAATTCGATCTCTTCCTTGTAGTTATCGAGCGCACCTTTGAAGAACTGCAACGTTCTCTCGGCAATTCCCTTCACCGCCGGCAACTCGGAGAGGATGCGGTCCCGGGTGGCACTGGAAAGCGGTGTCGCGACACCACCGGGCACGATCCATGATGGATGCACGCGCTCCTGGGCCAGTCCTTCCACAATAAGCAAGCCGAACTTGCGCAACTCTATGCCCTCGCGCGCGAGTTCCGGATGGCCGGCAATGACTCCCAGCACGTTCCGCGAAGCCGGATCAGAGTCCATCCCCAGAAGGAAGTCCGGAGCCGAAAGATAGAAGAAGCTCAAAGCGTGCGATTGCACGATTTGCGCGAAGTGCACAAGTTCACGCAATTTTCTGGCGACTGGAGGAATGCGCACTGCCATGATCGCATCACAGGCCTTCGCCGAAGCCAGCAAGTGGCTGATGGGGCAGATTCCACAAATCCGCGCCGTGATTCCCGGCATTTCATAAAACGGGTGGCCCTCGGTGAATTTCTCAAAGCCGCGCACCTGAGTGACGCTGAATTCAGTGTTGGCGACGTGGCCCAGATCATCGAGATGAATCGTGATCTTGGCGTGACCCTCGATGCGGCTTACGGGCTCGATGGTGATGCGCTTCATCAGAAGCTCCTTATCCGAATTTCACCTTCAGATTGCCGTTGGGTTTCGTACCGTCCAGCAGATCATTGATGACTCCAACGATGGTTTTCGAAGGAGGTGGACAGCCCGGCAAACATATATCCACTTTCACGAATTCACGAAGTGGCCTGGCTTGCTTCAGCAAAGCTGGAACGCGTTCTGAAGGCACGCCTTTTTTCTCATCCGCACCGTCCACGTAAATGCGCTGCAACAACTTCTGGACCGGAATGGAGTTGCGCATAGCAGGAACGTTGCCGGTAACGGCGCAATCACCCAGCGAGATCAGGATGTTGGTACGCTGTCGGATCTTCTGCACCTTATTCAGATCGTCCTGAGAACTGACTGCCCCTTCGACCAGAGTGACGTCTACGTGCTCAGGAAACTCCTGTGCATCGACGAGGGGACCATAGACCAGGTCGATCTTCCGGCCGAGTGAGATGATGGCCGCATCCATATCAAGCAGGGACATGTGGCAGCCAGAACATCCGTCGAGCCAGACCGTGGCCACTTTCACCTTTTTCATACCTGAACTCCTCTCTGGTGCACCAGCGAGGTGACAGCCTCGATCTTCTTAACCATTTCTCCCACTGCCCAGCCTTTCTCTGCGAGCGCGCCAGTCGGACAGGCATGCACGCACTTGCCGCAGCTGGTGCAACTGGTGGCCTTGCCCCACTTTTCATTCATCTCGCTGACGATCCGGGCGTGAATGCCGCGCGACGTAAGCTCCCAGACATGCGCACCTTCCAACTCGGCACAAACGCGCACGCATCGCGTGCAAAGGATGCAGCGGTTGTGATCGAGCACGAAACGCGGGTGCGACATATCGATAGAGAGTTTTGGAAAGTTGTAGGCTAATCCCACCGTGCTGATTCCCAACGTGCTCGCCATAGTCTGCAGTTCACAGTGGCCGTTCGAAACGCAGACCGCGCAGACGTGATTCCGTTCGATCAAAAGCAGTTCGAGCGAGATTCGACGATACCGAGTCAGCTTGGGCGAATTGGTCGTAACCGACATACCCTCCTGGATTGGAGTAGTACAAGCTGGGAACAAACGCTCGGAGCCGGACATCTCCACCAAGCAAATGCGGCAGGCTCCTACGGAGGTCAGTCCATCAAGATCGCACAATGTGGGAATGTATTTTCCATTGGCCTTTGCAGCCTGCAGGATGGTCTGGCCTTCGAGGGCGCTGATCAACTCTCCGTCGATTCGGATCGATATTTTCTTTTGTGGCAAAGTTCGCTCCCTTCGGCTCGCAGCTAGCTCACGTTGGCGGTGTTGACGTCGCAGCGCAGGCAGCGGCAGGTTTCATCCATGGCTTCTTCGTGATCGAGGCCGGCGACCACTTCTTCTTGCGAACGGACCCGCACGGCAGCCGGGAGTGCCTGGCCTGTGTGACGGCGATTGGGGCTGGGCTCTTCTGGCGGAGTCTGCTCGTAATCAAATTGCGGATACAGATTCTGCCAGCGATCCGCCTCCATCAGTTGCAAATCGATGCTGCGAGCGGCCTGCTTGCCATAGGCCATCGCATTCGAAACGTTGGACGCGCCGGTTACGAGATCCCCTCCCGCGTAGAACCGAGGACGGCTCGTCTCCAGCGTGAACCGGTTCACGTCAATGGTCCCACTCTCTTTCAGGACCAGCCCCGAGGCTCTGCAGAAATCCAGGTCCACCGTCTCTCCGATGGCAAAGATGGCCGAGTCACAGTCAAAGCGCTGAATCTCATCGGTTGCGATCGGCTTTCGGCGGCCGGAGGAGTCATATTCACCGAGCCTGGTTTTGACGATCTCAATCGCCTTCACATTGCCCTTGGCATCCCCAATCACCCGATGGGGTGCAGCAAGGAAGACAAACTTCGCGCCTTCGTCCTTGGCCGCTCGGGTTTCTTCTTCGATCGCGGGCATGTCTTTGCGTTCGCGACGATAGAAGACGGTCACTTCGCAGCCTTTACGCAAGGAAGTTCGAGCTGAATCAATCGCCGCATTGCCGCCACCGATGACGGCAACCCGCTTCCCGAGATTGATGTCCTGGCCCGAGGCGACCGCCTCGAGGAAATTCAAGGCAGGATATACACCTTTCAGCTCCGTTCCAGACTGGTACACCCAAGACTCCTTCCATGTCCCAATCGAGAGAAAGATCATGTCGAAGTGGTCGTCGAGGTCGTTTAAGGCTAGATCGACACCGACGCGGGTATTGAAACTGAACTTCACTCCCAGGCGTTCAATCAGTTCGATCTCGTGTCGCAGGATCGACTTTGGAAGCCTGTATTCGGGCAGCGCGAAGCGGAGCATCCCGCCAGCCTCCGCCTTGCTGTCATAGACCGTCACTTCGTGGCCAAGCATAGAGAGGTAGAAGGCCGCAGTAAGGCCGGCCGGACCAGCGCCCACTACGGCAATCTTGCGCCCGGTCGCTTCCAGCTTGCGGGCGGTGATCGCAAGAATCATTGACTCGAATTTGTCAGACGAGAAGATCGAATCCGCTATGAAACGGTGGACTTCCCTCATGTTCACGGCCTGATCGAGGGTCTGCCGGCGGCAACGGCTGTCGCAGGGATGCTGGCAGACCCGCCCCGTCGATGAAGGCAGCGGATTGTCGAGAATCACCGATATAAAGGCGTCTTCCAGCCGATTCTCTTTGTACAGTTGCAGGAAACGCGGAATGTTCATGTGGAGTGGACAGCTGTTCTCACAGGGTGAGAGAGCCAGTTCCTCGCAAACTCCGGCTGCGCAGCGGTGGGCGAGAATATGGTCTTCGAACTCGTTGCGGAAGTGCCGTAAGGTCGTGAGCACCGGATTCGGCGCGGTTTGTCCCAGCCCACACAGCGAGCAATCACGGATGTAGCGGCTCAGTTCGTCCAGGACTTCAAGATGATGCGTAGTTCCTGCCCCTTCCGTGACGCGACTCAGGATGCGCATGCATTTATTCAATCCGACGCGGCACGGAATGCATTTTCCGCAGGACTCCGAGTGGGTGAATTCGATGAAGTAACGGGCGACATCAACCATGCAGTTGTCTTCGTCCATCACGACCATGCCGCCGGAGCCCATGATGGAACCGAGCTGCGCCAGATTTTCGTAGTCCACCGGGGTATCGAACATGTCTTGCGGAATGCAGCCGCCGGAAGGGCCGCCCGTCTGAACGGCCTTCACTTGACGACCTCCGACTGCGCCTTCACCGATGTCGTAGATGAACGTCTTCAACGGCGTACCGAGTGGCATTTCCACCAGACCGGTGTTTTTCACTTTGCCAACAAGCGAGAAGACTTTAGTCCCAGAGCTCTTCGCACTCCCGGTCTCGGTAAACCACGCCGGGCCACGCGTCACAATGGGAGCGATGTTGTACCAGGTTTCGACGTTGTTGATGTTGGTCGGCTTCCCCCACAGACCTTTTTGCGCTGGGAACGGAGGACGCGGACGAGGCCTGCCGGCTTCGCCTTCCAACGAGGCAATCAGCGCGGTTTCCTCTCCACAGACGAAGGCACCGGCGCCTTCGACCAACTCGATGTCGAACTTGAATCCGCGGCCAAGAATGTTTTCCCCAAGCAAGCCATATTCTCTTGCCTGCTCGATCGCGCGATTCAAACGATGAACCGCGAGCGGATACTCGGCGCGCACGTAGATGATTCCTTCGGTTGCGCCCATGACGTACCCGCCAATGATCATTCCTTCCAGAAGCGAGTGCGGGTCGCTTTCAATCTCGTTGCGATTCATGTAAGCGCCGGGGTCGCCTTCATCGGCATTGCAGATGATGTACTTGGGCTCGGCTTTCGCCTTGGCGAGGAACTCCCACTTGTTGCCGGTAAGATATCCGGCGCCGCCACGGCCGCGCAGCTTCGAGGCCTTGATCTGCTCGATCACGGCTCCCGGGTTGGCGTCGATCAAAACTTTATAGAGCGCCTGATATCCACCGACTGCGATGTATTCCTCAATGTCGTCCGGGTTGATGATGCCGCAGTTCCGCAGAACGATCTTCTTCTGACCTTTGAAGAAGGTAACGTCGTTCCACGCGGGCACCTCGGGATATCCCTGGCCGTAACGGACGTGGCCCGTGATGTGATCCCATTCCTCAATTTTGCAGCAGATGAGATCGGGAGTGAGATTGCCCTTGGTGATGTCGTGGAGCAATCGAGCCGCGTCGTTCGCCTGCACCTTCCGCAGCATGACGAGAGGATTGCCGGGCAACCGGACGTTCACCAGCGGCTCCTGGAAGCAGGCTCCAAAGCAACCGACGGGTGCGAGGACCAGGTCGTCGCCGCTGGCCTCGACCGCTTGTGCGAAGGCATGGTAGAGACCCTCGGCTCCGTTGCCGCGGCCGCAGGTTCCCATTCCTATGGCAACGCGGGGAACAGCGGGAACGAGCTTGGCCATCCCCGCCTCCCGCACTGCGTTGAAGGCGCCAAAATCCAGAATTCGAGGCATGCTACTCTCCCGCTCGGATGGTTTCGATTTCGCGCTGGACGGTACGCTCCGTGGCGTGCCCGCAGATGCGATGATTCACTTCGACCACCGGAGCCATGGCACACTGACCGAAGCAGGCGACGGTACGCACGGTGAACTGGCGATCAGCGGTGGTGAGCAAGAGCTTGTCGGCTTCATTGCCATCGGTCTCGCCACCTTCGAGGCCGAGTCCTAACTCGAGCCTTGCGCCTTGCAGCAGGTTGCGCGAACCGCGCGTATGGCAGGCGGTGCCGCGGCATATGCAGATCGTGTTCTCACCTTGCGGCTGCAGATTGAAGAGCGCATAAAATGTGGCGACGCTGTAGATGCGAGCCAGGGGCATCTCCATTCTGGCGGCGACGTAGTGCAGGGTCTCCAGCGGAAGATATTTGTAACGATTTCTCTCTTGCGTAGCTTCAAGAACACCCAGCAACGCTCCGGGCCGACCACGGCGACTGGCGATCTGCTTGTCGATGAATACTTGCTCGTCGGTAGGAATACTCGCAATCGAGGGTGTTGGCATTGACACTCCTCCGCGCGATGTGAGCGCGAACCTTCTAATGTAGCGATTTTCGACAACAGGACTCTGTCACCGCGGACACAACCATGGGTGACATCAATCACAGGGTCAGAACTTCAGTGATTGAATGACTTGCGGGAGATCGGACCCCAGCCAGAGAACACAGAGCTCCCCGTCAAGCAGAACTTTAATCCTGCCGATAACAACGTAGTGAGGTCGAGTATGCGGCGGGGGTTTCTTCTGACGATGCTATTAGCTGTGCTCGCGTCTCCGGGCGCGGGACAGCAAAGCGATCGTCGAGACATTGAAAGCAAGCTTCTCGCCCTGGAGAAGGTTGGGAAGCTGCAAGCAATTCAATTGAAAGACCTGAAAATGCTAAATGAAGTCTTGCACGAGAACTATGTTCTCGTCGATCAGGATGGCTCGCTCCTCAATAAGGCGCAGGTTCTGGCTTACGTCGGGAAGGCGACGTCTATGCAATACTTCGTCAGCGAAATGACCGTTCGCTTACATGGAAATACCGCGTTCGTGACTGGCGTGTATAGACTCAACGGAGTCGTGGCTGGTAGACGGATCGAACAGCGCGTCCGATTTATTGACACTTGGGTCGAGAAGGAGGGCAAATGGGTCACCATCGCCAGTTTATCGACGCCATTGACATGAGACGCGCAGGACCAAACAGCGATTGGAGCGCGATAAGACCGATGTGCTTGATGCTTCTTTTGTGTACCTCCACGGCGACCTGGTTATCGGCTCAACAGTCGGACACAGCCGCCTCTGGCGCAATTCGCGCGCTGGAGCGTGAATGGGTTGAGGCGCAGTCCCACAACGACAATCGGGCTTTGAGCCTTATTCTCGACCGCGAGGTTGTTTATGTGGAGTACGGTCGACTAGTGACCAAGGCGGATTACCTCTTACGAATCAAACACCAGGATGCATCCACCGACGAAATCGTAATGGAACCCATGATAGTGCGCGTCTTTGGCAACACGGCCATCGTTACAGGAAGCTATCAGGAGACGCAGCGCCAAGGCGGTATGCGCAAATTCACGCGCTGGCGCTTCGTTGATACCTGGGTCTACAAAGAACACAGTTGGGTGCTGATCGCGGCCGGATCAACACCAACGCGGGACTAGCCTTCATTCATCCTTTCTGGGTTATTGTTTGGTAGTGCGTATGACTCTCACGGGCCCTAGCAATCCCGACGCTACCAGCCTGGAATCTGCCTTATAAAATTTCGGCGATGTGAAGGTATAGCTCTTCGCAACGTTGGGTTGACGGTCGCCAATGATGCGGTTGACCCACGCGTTCGTGACTTTTATCTCGACCGTATTCTTCCCCGGCTTTAGAGCAGGAGTGATATCGACCCGGTAAGGTGTTTTCCAAACAATTCCCAGTGGCTTGCCGTTCATAGATACTTCCGCCAGATTCTTCACGTCCCCGAGATCGAGCCACACGTCGGCACCTTTAGCAGACCAGTCAGCCGGGGCATCGATCGTTTTCGTGTACGTGCCTTTTCCTGAGAAATACTTAACTCCTTCATCGGAACTGTCACTCCAGGAGATCAGCGTGTCGACGCTGATCTTCGCGGGCGCTCCCAGGTTCGGCTCAAAGCTGAGATCCCAGGGACCTTCCACCGTGGCAAGTGCGGTCTCCACTGTCTTCGGCAGGCTGCGGGAGGTGGTCTTCGCAGGTTTGCGGAATACGACGAACACCGTTCCCCAAGGCTCCAGGTGTAGAGGTACGGTCGTGCGGCCGTCGGCGATTTGGAACGACGCTGGCTCTGTCGTGCCAGTATCTGCGTGCCAGAGCTCGGCTTCTTTTCCTGTTACGCGAAAACTGGCATCCACGCTCTCATCGCGGTCGTTGCGGTTGTCGACAAAGTAGAGGTCGCCGTCGGCAAGCTTACGATGAACGAAGAGCAGATTCGTATCGGCTTGAGGTTTCGTGTAGTCGAAGTCGCGAGCAACGCCGGCCGCGGTGAGGACATCTCCCAAACCCTTATCTCTATACACCCGCCCTTTGCCTACTGTGTTTCCGCTGCCGGAGCCCCAGAGTTGCTCCACGATGCCCTGAAACTCTTTCGGATCGTCGCTCAGGCTCGGCGTGTCCGTTGGCTTCGGTCCCGCAACGATCGCTCCCGCCTGGACCAGGTCGCGAACCTTCTTCAGAACAGGCAGCGACATTTGCTGACTGTGCGGGTCGAGCGCAAGGACGCGATAGCGCATGCCGCTGGGAGTAGCGAGCTGTCCGTCTTTGAATGTGAGGACATGAATCAGAGCATCCGCATTGATGTAATCGAAGTTGTAGCCTGCAGGAATATCAGGACTCTTCTTGCCAAACAACGCCGTGAGGTTGGAGTCTTCGCCGTAGAAGTAGGCGATATCGGCGTCGAAGCGTCCCTGTTGTAACAGGTAAGAACTGCGGGCCAGATACGATACCCACGGCTTCGCCTGCTCCGCCCAGGTTTCATTGCGGTTGAACCATTGCCCAAACGGTCCGAGGGCAAGGCCCGGCTTCTTGTCGAGCAAAGGCTGGTGCACCGAGGTGTGAATGACGAACCGATTGAGGCCCATCGCCAATTCTTTGTCAGCGGTCGGTTTTAGGGTGGCGGGCGACCAGGCCCAGGCACCTGACGATGCAGTCAAAGATTCCGCGGCCACCAGGTTCTGGCCGTAGATGTGGGCGACCGAAGCGGACTCGCGGATGTCGGCGTTATATCCATACTGTTCGTTGTTCACTCCGGGTTTCTGCGTCCACATAGCTGACATGGGCACATCATTGTGGCGCTTGACCTCCATGCCGTCGCCGATGAAAGCTCGCCCTTCTTCGTGCGATTCGCCGTAGTGGCCCATGCCGCGCGCGTGCAAGATGTCGTTGATCTGGTCGTAGTGATTCTGGGCCAGCAACTCGCCCAGCGTTTCGCGGAAGTCCCAAAGGAAGCGATCGCTGTCCCGAGAACTTTCGATGACGTGGCCTGCAAGGACGGGCAGCCAGGGGCGAGGGTCATAACCACGACGTTTTGTGAATTCGGGAACCATGTCGTCGGTCCAGTTCGCCGTTCCGGCCTCCCAGCTATCGTTAATCACGAATTTCAGTCCACGCTTGCCCATCAGGTCGCCGACCGCGCTCTTGTAGTTGTCGAGGTACTTGTCCATGTACTCCTTCACGTCCTCGCGACTGAGCTTATCGACTTCAAGGCCTGTGCCTTCGGGCGATGCCGGATGGTTCGTTACTCCGGTGAGCGAATAGCCGAAACGAAGCACGACCCATTTGCCTGCCGGCGGCGTCCAATCCAGAGTGCCATCGGGATGCATCTTGGCGGTCAGGTTCACGATGTCGGTCTTACGGATCGCATCAGATGCAGACACTTGCGGTGTGGGAAAAGCGTCCAAGCCGATCAGATTGGCGAAGCCGGCTTTCTCCTCGAACCGGCTTACGTGCGCGCCCGGATGAAGGACGAGTTCTGAAATCTCAAAATTTGGGTCAGGCTTCATGCCGCTGAAGTCGCCGAATGGGTTCTCAACGTCGAACGTCATTTCGCTAAACCCGGCGGGTGGCTTATCGGAAAACGCGATGCGGAAGAATCGCGCGCTGTTCGCCGGAAACGCGATGGTGTGTTCCTGGCCGCCGTCATTGGGGATGTCGACCAGTTTGCGGAAGGTCTGGCCGTCGTCACTGGCTTCAACATCTGCAATTGATGGCGCTGCGCCAAACATATTGGCCGCTGCCGCCCCCGGATCATTGAGCACCAGCGTTACTGCGTGCATGGTCTGCGGAGACGCGAATTCATACTGTACCCAAGCCTGCTGGCCTGCCGGCGCCTTGGGCAATTGCGTCGTCTTGACCAGATCACCATCGTCGAGCAAGGCCAAATTTAGGGTGCCGCTGCTGGAAGTGATTTTGGGCTGCAGCGTGGTTACTGACACATCGCTTTCGGGCGCGCGATAAGCAATTACCGCCGTGTCCGCATAGAAGGTCGCTCCCCCGGTTGGGGGCTGGCCGCTAATCATCGCAAGAAAATCGAAGATGGGGATGTCTTGGATGGGCCCACTGACTGTCGGAGGATGCGGCAGCGCGCCCGTGAACGGCTTCCCACCGTCGACTCGGACTTCGCTCCAAACTACTTTCTTCATGCCCTGATTTGGCTTCACCCAGGGACCGCCCGATTCGCTCCATCCCGGAGATCCCGCAATCGCTTCCTCAAGTCCAAGTTGATCCGCGAGGGTCGTCGCGTACCGGAACGCATCTTTCCATTCTGGCGTCATATAGACCAAGCGCTTGTCGACCAACTTCGGAGTCGTCAGGGACGCGTCGAAGTTCTGGAAGCCTCCGATGCCAACCCGGTTCATCCATTCTAGGTCGAGTTTGATCCCTTCCTTGGTGATGTTGCCGTTCATCCAGTGCCACCACACGCGTGGCTTGGCAGAATTCGGAGGATTTTTGAATCCATCTTCTAGAGAGGCCGGCCCATTTTGCGCGAAGGATGAGGAGGATGACAGGCTTCCGGCCACAGCTGCAACTGCGATTGCAAGAATGCACGCAACACGAGAATGGCTCATCGAGGGTTCCTCAGGTTCAGTTGTCTTTCAAATCCCAGATAGAAATCCGCTTTCTCGGTGAGAAAAAAGATCACAGCGAATTAGCTTTCGCGATTTTTCCCAACGCGATAGCGCTCGGCTTCACCGTCCGCTTCTGGGTCTCGCGGTCGACGGCGATCAGTCCGAACTTCGGGGTGTAGCCGAAGATCCATTCGAAATTGTCGAGCAGAGACCAGTGGATGTAACCGCGGACACCGATGCCATCATCGATGCACCGCTTGACTCCGTGTAGTGCACGCCGGATGTACTCGACCCGGCGCGTGTCGTCTTCGGTGGCAACTCCGTTCTCGGTGACGATGACCGGCACTCCCGTTTCCTTTGCGGCAAGTCGAATAGTGTGCTCCAGCGATTCGGGATAGAACTCATAGCCCATCTGCGTAAGTTCGGCGCCTTGCGGCGGAGGCAGTGCTTTCGATGCGATTCGCGAACGGGTATACGTCTGCACTCCGATGAAGTCGTCTTGTTTGGCCAGCTTCAGCCACGGAGCGTAAACATCCGCCTGTTTCTCTGCGCTACGGCTGTCGGGGCCTTCCGGTTGGTCGTCCTCCATGGCCAGGGTCAGGCCCACAGGAATGTTCTTTGCAGACTTGATGGCGGCTTTGGCTTTCGTGTGCGCGGCCATCATGTTCTCGCGGGATTTTTCCGCGTCACCAATCAGGAAGCTGCTGAATTGCGGTGCATTGAGGTACTGCCTGAGGCCAGCCTTCTGCGCCGCCATGATTCCGGCGAGATCCATTCCCGCCGGAGCGTTGGGGAGATTGATCCAATGGAATAAGAATGGGATGTCGGGCTCATTGAACGTTGCGGCGTAAGCGATCAGGTCGCCGAGATGCGCGGTGACTTTTTCGCAGTAGCGCGCGAACAAATCAACGGACTCTGGATTCTCCCATGCTCCCTGATAGGCAAACCATCGCGGCAGCGTGAAATGCGAATAGGTGACGAGTGGAGTCAGCCCACGTTTGTGGCATGCCTCCAGCATGCGCCGGTAGTGTTCCAGTTCGGCGCGCGAGAAGAATCCTTTCTCCGGCTCGATTCGCGCCCACTCGATGGAGAAGCGATAGGCATTGAATCCAAGATCGGCGAGCTGGTTGATGTCCTGCTCGTAGAGGTGATAGTGATCGCAGGCGTCCTCCGACGGCTCTTTGTACATAGTGTTGGGCGCCCGTTCGAGCAGCCAGTTATCGCTGTTAACGTTGTTGCCCTCGACCTGGTGAGCGGCGGTGGCGGCGCCCCAGAGGAACTTCGGGGGAAACTTCGGGGAGGCAGCGGGTGTTAGTTCGCCCGACAATGGTGGCTTGCCAGCAGAGGCGAGCAATCGTTCGCCTAGCCCGATTCCTAGCGCGAAAGTTGCGCCCTTCTGCATCCACTCTCTGCGATTCATGCTCATGACGGTTCTGTGCTTTCGCTCACTTCACTTCGAAGTTATAGGTTCCTGAACCAACCTGGACCACGTTCTCACCACCTTCCGACTGCGTGGTGACTGGTTTGCCGCCTTCGGTTACGTGTGCTCCTGCTATCGCAGGCAGGAACACCTTCGCTGATGTGTTCGCGGGAACGACGACTCGCAGGAAAAATGGTCCCATCGGACTTCCCTTCCAGTCGCTGACGATCTTGCCGTAAACCGAGTCGTACTCGGCGCGCGCTGAAGGCATGCGTGAATCCAGATGGGGATGGACTACGATTTCCTTAAAGCCGGGGTCGCTCAGTGTCGTGTCGATCCCGGCCGCGTAGCGGTATACCCAGGCGATCACCGACCCGAACGCATAGTGGTTGTACGAGTTCATCGACGGATCTCCGGTATCGCCGTTCCAGCGCTCCCACCACGTGGTCGCACCTTTGGAAAGCATGTAGCCCCACGATGGATAGGTCTCATTCAGCAGTAGCCGATAGGCAACGTCAGACCGGCCGTGGTCAGCGAGGGTAAAGAGCAGGAATGGAGTGCCGAGGAATCCGGTCGACAGGTGCCAGTTGTGCCCCTCGATGTCCTTTACAAGTTTTTCGACGAGAGCGGATTCGAGCGACTCCGGCGCCATCTTTGTATAGAGCGCGACAACGTAAGAGGTCTGCGTTCCGGTTCCGACAGTTCCGTCATCTTTGATGTACGTCTTCTGAAAAGCCGACCTGATGTTCTGCACGACTTCGTCGTAGTGTTTGACGTCGTCTTCCCTGCCCACCGCATGCGCCATCTGCGACATCATGTTCGCGATCAACGCCCAATAGGCGGTTGCGAGCAGATCTTTGTTTGTATTGGGATCGGGCGCCAGCCAGTCTGCGAAGTTTGGCCCGACTCCGTTTTTGCGGATGAAATCGGGATTTCGACTCTGGATAAATTCCATCCAGCGCTGCATCGCGTCCCAATTCTTTTCGATCACCGAGTTATCCGCGTACTGCACCCAGGTCGTCCACGGAACGATCACGCCCGCGTCACCCCATCCCGGAGCCCCGACCATCCCTTCATTCCATGCCGAGGTTCCTTCCGTTCCACCTCCGCCAAACGGAAGCGTGTTGGGAGAGACGTTGGTAAAGGCTCCCTGGCTAGTCTGCGCGTCCACAATGTCTTGAATGAACTTCTGCGAGAAGGCGGCCACGTCAAAGTTGTAGCTGCCGGTACGCCAGAAAACACCGGCGTCGCCCATCCATCCCAGCCGCTCATCGCGCTGCGGGCAGTCGGTCGGAATGCTGAGGTAATTTCCTCGCTGGCCCCACAGGCCGATCTCCCACATATGATTGACGAGATCGCTGGAGGTCGTCAGCTTGGCGGCAGGCTCGCCACTTACGCTGCTCACGACCTGCCCTTTGATCGCGTCGAGAGATGGCTTGCCGGGATAACCAGTCACCTCGACGTAGCGAAAGCCGTGAAACGTGAAATGTGGCGCGAAGGTTTCTTCGCCACCGCCTTTCAGAATGTATGTGTCCGTCGCGTCGGCGTTGCGTAAGTTTGCGGTGTAGATCGTGCCGTCAGGGTTCAGGATTTCAGCGAACCGCAGATGCACTTTTGTGCCCGCGGTGCCTTTCACTTTGAGCGTGACCCATCCGACCATGTTCTGGCCCATGTCGAACACATACGCACTATCCGGCAGGGGCTTCACCTCTTTGGGCGACAGAGTGTCGATTACGCGCACGGGCGCGGTGATCTGGCTAGTAAGTGCGATTGATGGCGCATCGGCGATCGACGCTGCGCTCCAATGTGAATCATCAAAGTTCGACTGTTGCCAGCCGGCATTTTCCTGGCGGGCGTCGTAGGTCTCGCCACCATAAACCTGGGATTCGAGAATGGCGGAAGCTGACGCTTTCCAGGAATCGTCGGTGACGACTATGTCGTGAGTGCCGTCGGCGTAGTTGATTTCAAGCTGGGCCTGAAAACGGTCCGGCGGAGCGAAGAAGTGCATTCCGACCCAGGTGAGGGGGCTGCCATACCAGCCATCGCCGAGAAGTGCGCTGATCTGATTCTTACCGCGATTTACAAACTCTGTAACGTCGTAGGTCTGATACAACACGCGCTTTCGATAGTCGGTGAACTCGGGCGTGAGCACGTCACTGCTGACGCGCGTTCCGTTGAGGTACACACGGTAGCTGCCGAGAGCGGTGACATAGAGGCGGGCGCTGCGAACCTGCTTCGAGACGTCAACGGCCCGGCGGAAGGAAGCCGCGGGCTGAGGCAGGGGCCCGGGATCACCGAGTCGCTTGTCGCCTAAATCTGCCACGACGTTGGCGGCCTGCGCTGATGCATCGCTTTCTGCAGATGCTTGCCAGGTTTCTCCAGACGCGAACCGTTTGATGGAGCCGTCCGCGTCCGTGATCTTAATCAGCGCCGCAAGTGCGGCCTTCGTGCTCGTAGCGCCGGCATTTGGACCCCTCTCCGGAATATCCGGCGCGGTGACCTTGATGTTCACGAGGTTGTCGCCAAACTTGAGTTCGTCGGCGATGTCACGTCGATCGAACGTTCCCCATTCGTGTTTGTGGCCAACTTCTCGCCCATTCACTTCTGCGGTGTAATCTCCGCGTACTGCGAGGAGCAACACTGCGGCGCGAGGTCTCTCCGAGAGGGGAACATTCAGATGAAAATGTACAGAACTCTTCGGAACTGCCGCGAGCGCGTCTTGTCCTTTTAGCCAAATCCAGTGGATATCTTTGCGGTCGGCTTCGTCTTGCGGATTTCTCCAGGTGATCCACTTCGCTTTCCAGTCCTCCGGGCGGAGGAGGCTCATTTCCCACCACGCCTCTTCCACCGAGTCCGACGCCCTCCCCGACGCATCCCAAACACGAACCTTCCAGTAGTAGCGCTTTCGCGATTTCAGAGTCGGGCCTTTGTAAGCAATTCCGACAGACTCGTCGGAGTTCGTTTTGCCGCTGTCCCACACATCAGCCTTCGCTGAGCGCAACCCATCCGCACTGCTGGCTACCAATATCTCGTATGCAATTTGTTTCCAATTACGCTCAGTGCTGTCGCTCTGCCATGAGAGATGAGGACCCTGTGCGTCGATCGCCAGAGGGTTCTCCCGGTATTCACAGCGTAAGTGTACCGGTGCTGCCGAAGCAGCGCTTACCGTGACCGCAAGAGCGACGAACATCTTGAGCAGAGTCGGGTAGTTCAAGCGATTCTCCTGTCGGGATCGACTGAGGCCGTGAAGGCGCTCACTGTGCCGTGAAGAGCAGACGTGGACATGACTGCTTGATCGTCGAATGGCCGGGATGGTTTCACCGGGCGGCCACTCGTGTCAACTTGCGAGCTGCCGTTCCCTTGCATTTCGCGCTGTGAAAAGCACTGGGATTCGATAACCGCCAAAAAACTTGGTTGACCATGCAGAAATGGGGGATTGGAATCGGCAAGGTTCTTTCGGGCTCTTCGTGCAGTAGGGCCCACATTTCGCATTGCAGAACAGGAAGAGTGAGCTACAACACTGAGCCTTGGCTTTAACACACCTGAACGCATTCCATCCCGAGCAGAGCAGCCAACTTCTTCAGCTTGCCGGAGACGTGCCCCACTCCCACTGCGCAGTGATGCGCCGGACCATGCGCGTTCCACTCATTCAGGAAACTTCTCGCTCCGAGAGCGAACTTGTACCGGCTATTGGTGTTGCCGATTTCTAGAATCGGTCCAGACACAGACTCTCCTTCCGCTGTCAGGAACTTGAGTTTGCCGTCAACGGTCTGCACGACGGAAAGCAAAGTGACTGGACCATGCTTCACAGACATCTCCACCGAGAGGCCGTGCCCCACCTTCCCGTGATATACCTCGAGCGGCCGGACTTTGGTTTTTCCCTGTGCGATGGCGACATGTCCCGGTCCGTCGTGCCCCATCAACAAGACATCGTCGTTGTAGTCCACGGCGTAATATTCGGTGAAAGAACCTCCAACCCCGAATGTGTCGAGTATCTTCATGGCCTGAACATTCTTGATTTCGTACTCTCCAGCAACAGGCACGCCACGTGCCGTCAGCAAGCTTGTGCCCAGGATGATCGAACCGATCGTGTCCTCGTTGTCCGCACTTCCCACGCCTTTGTGATAGTAGGCGAGCGAGCCGAGATTGTGGCGATCGACCAAACGATCCAGAGCCACAGAAGTGCGAGCGGCGCGAAGAAGTTCGTCCTCAGAACAATCGGGCTGTATATCGAAGGCACTTCTGAACTCTGCGACCTTGCGATTCACATCCGCTGAGCTGACGTCGCGTCGCAGAGCCGCCAGTTCTTCTACTTCGAGGATCTCGATGTGGCCTCCGAAGTAAGCGCATTGCTGGGTAAGATCCGAGTAGATGTCGAGCATGCCTCCGTAGTAATGGCCCATCACTCCGAGGCGGTTGTGCTCCATCACACGCGCCACGCGAGCGGCTTCGATCCAATCGGAAATCTCCGTCCAGGCGATAGGGTCGTCATCGAGCGTTCCGGTGACCTGAAAGAACGGAATGCGGCAGCGATTGAATACGTTCGCGATCTCTGGAACCGGACAAGCCTGGCAGAAGGCAAGCCACTCGCCAGTCATCTTGGCGCGGTCTCCGAGACGATTGAATCGCTCGTAGTCAATGGCGGCTGCAGGCGAGAGATTCAGAATGATGACCGGCACTTTCGCGCGGCGGACGGCCGGGAGCACGGTCGAAGATAACGCATAGGTCGTGACGTGCAGAAAGATCAGATCAACATCTGCTTTGCGAAACTCGTGTCCCGCCGCTAAGGACTTCTCCGGAGTGTCGACGAGTCCGAGATTGACTACCTTTACCCGAGAACTCTCGAGCTTTCCTGCAACTTGCTCGGTGAATCCAACCAGCCTATCCCTGAGTCCGGGGAATTGTTCCCAGTACGTATCCAAACCGATGCCGAAGAGTCCGACCTTGAGTTGACTGTCTGAAGAATTCATTCCGAAAATGTCCCGTTAAGTAAAGACCTGTAAATCGGGAAGCATAGCCCGTGTTCGCCCGGGTCACAAGCCTGGCGCCCAGCTGAAGCGGCATTTCGAAGTGCGAAACGCGCGCGGGTCGATACCGAAAGAACTTCGAAGACTAGCGGCTTTTGATGGCATGCACTTTGGCACAAATGTTCGCTGGCAAAGCGCATGTTGAATCGCTTCGATGCCATTCCCCCATTGTTTCTTATGACGAAACCGGCTTCAGTCTGTAGATTGAGCGTTGACGTCGAATACAGGCTGGTGCAGCATTCGATACCTGCCATTGAAAGGTATTCGTTGTCCCTGGAGGAATTGCATGAGCATTCGGTTGGCATCACAAATAATGACGAGCATCTCTGTTCTAATATTCTGCGCTTTGGCTTCCTCTGCTCAGGAACAACCCCTAAAAGTGACGCCGCATTGGGACAAGGTCATCCACACATCCCAGACAACCTCGACGCTTCAGGTTGTGGTCAATCCTCCACTGCAGCGGGGCACGCCCGTGCATGACAATGCGTTCAAGGCCCTTCATGATCTCGGAGCGGACTATGTGCGTTACGTTCCATGGCTTCCCTATCCGAAGCTCGGGGTCGCCGAGCTGGAACCTCCAAAGGATGGGAAAACGTCCTGGGACTTTACACCAATCGATCCCATGACTATCGACTTTCTGGAAGCGACGAAGGGACACTCCGTCATTCTCAACTTCAGCACAATCCCGCAATGGATGTACATCACCGACAAACCTGTCGCTTATCCTGCAGATCCCGCGCAGGTGATCTGGACGTACGAGCAGGGCACGGAGCTTCGCGATCCCAGCATGAAGGAAGTCGCCGACTACTTTGCCCGGCTTGTCTCGTGGTACACGCAGGGTGGCTTCACCGATGAATTCGGCAAGCGTCACGAGTCTGGATACCACTATTCGATTCCGTACTGGGAAGTGCTCAACGAGATCGATTTCGAGCACCACATTTCCCCAGAAACTTACACCCAGCTGTATGACGAAGTCGTCCTGGCAATGAAGAAGGTTCAGCCCGATATGAAGTTCGTCGGAATGGCGCTGGCTATACCCATCGAACCGCACTACTTTGAGTATTTTCTTGACCACAAGAACCACAAGCCGGGCGTGCCATTGGATTTCATCTCCTACCACTTCTATGCAATTCCTTCGGTCGACGAGACCCCGGAGGTGGAACAGTTCACGTATTTCGCCCAAGCCGACGGATTCCTCAAGACGGTTCGCTACATCGAGGCAATCCGCAAGTCTTTGTCTCCCGAGACAAAGACGACAATCGACGAACTCGGCGTGATTTCGGCTGACGATCTTGCTCAAGGGACGCCGGGACACGTGGCTCAGCCAATTCCAAATTCCTACTGGAACCTGGCGGGTGCCATGTATGCGTACCTCTTCGGGGAACTGACGCAAATCAGCATCGATGTTGCCGGAGAGTCACAGCTTGTCGGATTTCCCACGCAATTCCCCAGCGTCTCTATGGTGGATTGGAATGACGGAAAGCCAAACGCGCGCTTCTGGGTGCTCAAGCTGCTTCACGACCACTTCGGCCCAGGCGACAAGCAGGTCGAGATTGAGACTATGCCGAACAATCCGTATGTCTACTGTCTGGCCTTCGTCACGCCCAACGGCAAACATCGCGTGCTGTTGGTTAACAAGCGCGATCGGAAATTCGATGTGACGGTAACAGGCGCGAGCGGCGGACAACTGAACTACGTCGATCAAACTACCGCCTTCCAGCCTCCAGCCATGACGAAGCTGAGTGGCGACACGACGAGCCTAGGCGGATATTCCGTGGCCGTTGTGACGCTGCCCTAGATGCATGGACTCATTGCGCGGATGGTTCGACTTCCTGCTTCGTCACTTCGCGGGGAGAAAATACGGGTTCCAGACCACGCTGCTGGCTTGACCTGTCATGCAAGCGACGGTATTCGGCCATTGCCTTTTCCTGTTCGGCATTGTTGCCCAGCGCTTTCTGGATTTGGGCCAGACGATACCAGCCGACTTCGTTCTCGGGATCGATCGCAACCGCGCGCTGCACATGGATCACAGCCTGGTCGTTCAATCTCTTGGCCTGCAACACTGCCGCGAGGCCCAGTTGTGCTTCGGGAAAATCCGGATAGTGCTGCAACGCCTGATCGAAGTATTGTTGCGCTTCGTCGAATCGATTCGCCTTACGGCGCAGTTCGCCAAGTTCGTACGCGGAATTTGCATTGGAGGGATCGATCTGTAGTTCCTGCTCGAATTCCTTTTCCGCGGCCGCGAGATCTTCCGCCGAGTGCCGTTGCCAATAGCGCCCAAGCAAACTTCGACCGACGCGGTAGTGGATCCCCGGCCGCTGCGGCTCCAACTTCAGCACCTCGTTATATTCCGTGATCGCCTGATCGTAAGATCCCTGGCTCTCGTGCGCTTCCGCCGCCGCAAGATGTTTCCAAACGGACGTTGGAGCAACTTGCGCCAGCTTCTCCATGGTCAGGAAGGCGAAGTTCCCGTAGATCTTTCCGGTCTGATAGAGGATCTCGGGATCATCCGGGAAGAGTCGGTTCAACTGCATCGCAACTTCGACTGCCTTGTCGTCTTTCTTCAGACCGGTGTAGGCCCGCTGCAATTCCAGGCCACACATGCGCTTGATCTCAGAGTCGGAGGAATTATGAATGCACTTCTCCAGTCCCGGGACAGCGTCCTGGTAGCGACCGAGTTCTGAGAGCGACATCGCGAGAAGATTGTCGGTCTTGGTCAGCGCAGGCTTCAGTTTCAGTGCTTGCCGCAGAGTGGGAACTGCTTGCTCGAACTTCCGCTCCTGAAAATAGATGAGACCGAGGTTCGCATGGACCTCAGCCATTGTTGGCTCAAGCTGGCGCAGCTTCTCGAACGCCTTCTCGGCGTCGGCATAGCGCCCGGCGGCGAGTGCGCTTTGGCCTTCTTCTGCGTAATGCTCGAGCGAGTCGTTGGATTGGGCATCCGTAGCGGTTGACCAAAACCCCATGGCGACCAACAAAGCCCAAGAGAGTTTGCGGAGAATCACCGGGCGAGTGTACCTCAAAAATAATCCCGCCAGCCGGGGAGGCTGGCGGGACTTTAGTTGCTTGCGGCAGGGTGTCAAAATGACAGCTTGCCGCCGAATTGCAGGATGCGACCGGGTCGTGCGCTGATCACCCGGCCGAATTGCGGATCTGCAATGTTGCTGTCCACGGAACTCTGGCCCGGCCCGCCGGAAGCTGCGGCAGTGGGGTCGATTCCGTATTGCGTGTGGTTAAATGTGTTGAATGTCTCTACCCGGAATTGGAAACCAACCCTTTCGGTGAACTGGAACGTCTTGCCCATTCCAACATCCCAGTTGTTGATGCCGGGCTGTGTCAGAGTATTGCGTCTCGTACTCCCGTAGACACCAAAAGCGGGCTGGGCAAACGCAGCGGTATTGAACCACTCATTTATGTTTTTGTGGCTAAGGTTGGGATCTCCGACCTGGTCTGCCCTCATGTTGAAGCTCAGATAAGCACCTGGATCGGGAGCCAAGACGGAGAATGGGAAACCGGTTTGGAATGTGGTGATTGCGGTGACTTGCCAGCCACCGATTGCCAGGTTCGCGATCCGATTGGCGTTCCCTAGCACGCGCTTGCCCCGCCCGACTGGCAGCGCGTAAACCACGCTGTTGACGAACCGATGCTTCACGCTGAAGTCCGAGGGTCCGTAATCGAGCGACGGAATCCTGTCATCCATGTGGCCGGAAAAAGCGTTGGCGGCTCCGATACCGGCGGGGGCAGACTTGTCATCCATGCTCTTTGCCCATGTGTAAACGGTTAGCAACGCGAGGTCTGAGGATCTATGCTCCAACTTCACGTTGCCTGCGTTGTAGTTGGAATACCCAGTCCACGAACTGTTCAGAGGCCCAGGAATCGAGAAGTTCGGAAGAGGCTGCCGCAGGAAGAACGGACACTGGTTCGCGAAATACGTGCCCTGCGTCCCGGGGAGCCCGGCGAATGCTGTCTGGCAAGTAGAAAGCTGGGCGCCGGTAAGCTGGCTGGGCGTATTGAGATCAACACGATCGAGAAGATGCAATCCTCGGTTCCCGACGTAGTTCACTTCTAAGGTCGTGTTACGAGCCAGTTCGCGCTGCACCGATACCGTGTACTGCTGAACGTAAGGATTTCGTGGATGGTCAGAAATGATCACAGCGACGAACTGGCTCTGCAGCGCCGCTGCTGTCACGGTTCCGGTTTGCGACGGGAACAGCTGATCCGTGAGCTTGGGTGCTACCGCGGCCGATTGCGCGTTCGGATTCAGCGATGTTCGTTCCACAAAGGGAAACAGATCACCGGAATCATCGATCTCGCGACTAAGAAACGAGTCCCAGAAGATTCCGTAGCCACCACGCACTACCGTCTTGTCTCCGCCAAACGGCCGCCAAGCAAAACCAAACCGAGGCGCAAATGGAGTCTTGGAGCCGTCCGCAGGGTTGCGCCGGCCGCAAGAGCGGTAGAAGGTTTGACCTGCCGGGAGGACACCATTAGCTGACAGCGCAGGATCCCCATAGCACAACCCACCACCTGAGAATCCTGCAGCGCCGGGCAGATTTTGGTCGTCAATCCAGAACATTTTGTTGCTCTGCTCATAAGGGACGTTGCGATAATCCCATCGCAGGCCAAGGTTCAGGGTCAACCGGTTGTTCACCTTCCAATCGTCTTGCACGTACGGAGCGAAATACATGAAGTGGTATTGGTTCAGGTTTCCCGCGATGCTCGCGCTGCTGAAAGGTCCCGGCTGAAAAGTGTTCGCGCCGTTGTAATATCCGAGCAGGAAGTCCGCGACTTCATTCCCAGTACCACACAGACCGGAAGGTGTCGTGCAACTTCCACTCGCACTGTTGTTCAAGATGTTGTTATTGGTGTACGAGTATCCCCCCAAAAAGTTGGTCGAAAGGTTTCTCTTCTGGACGAACCTGCGATAATCGAAACCAACCCCGATCGTGTGCCTTCCACGAATCATTGTCATCGAATCGGCGAATTCCCAAGTGGGAATGTCGCTGGTTGTCGGGTTGTTGCCGGGGCTGCCCACAGTGCTCAACAGTGTGCCTTCGAAGCCGATGGTCGGAAAGCCTCTGGCGTAACTGGGTAGAGCCGAGAAAACGCCAGTGACTCCCAAGCTCGAAATCTGGGCGCTAGATGCCGGCGGCGCCCCCTGGATCGCCGTGGCGTGCAGGTAGCCGAGCCGGAAGTTATTCACGTTGTTGTGTCCGAGGGTGATCGTGTGGGACGCGGTCCAACTGGTGGAGTTCTCGGTGAAGATGTTGATGCTGAACGTGGGGGAAAGATTTTGGGGATTCTGGTTGCTGAAATCCGACTTGGTGAACCGGAAGAACACAGATCCCAGCCGACCCAGATTTTGGTCGATCTTGTAAGTCTGCTGGTTTGTATTGTTGGGAAGTGTCCGTTGTAGTTGGTAGTTGTTGATACCACCTCCGCACGCGTTGGAGTCAGCCACACACTTAGGGGTTGGTGCCGGAAAGGCGCCAGCCGCAACCGCGACCTGAGCAAGCCGTGAAAAACTGGTCGTTGGAATGAGGTCGCCAGTGAATTCCTGCCCGGTCAGCGGATCACCGGGCATGCACGGCAAAGCTGTTCCGGGGTTGGTAAGGGCCACCTGACAGGGAGAACCGGTGGACAAGTCAAACGCAGGAAGTCCCGTTGCAGAGAAGTCGCCACCAAGTTCTGCAGGCGTCGGAACAATGCCGTTTTGAACATATCCATTCCCGATTCGCCAGCCTTCATAGTTCACCAGCCAGAAAGTCTTGTTTCGACCGTCGTACAGTTTGGGAATGTAAACGGGTCCACCGGCCACAAAACCAAATTGGTTTTGCCGCAGCGCGGGTTTGACAGGGGTGGTTTGAAACGGTGTCGGCGTGTATGCATCGAATGCGCTGCTGCGGTCGAACAAGAAGGCGGTTCCGTGCAATTCATTGGTGCCGCTCTTGCTGATGATGTTGACTTGGTTCGCGCTATACCCATATTCAGCAGCGTAGTTCTCGCTCGCGACTTTAAACTCTTGTATGGCGTCCTGGGACAAAATCACGGCAGGAGTAGCGAGTGCTTGATCCGTGTTTGTAAGACCATCGAGTGTGTAGTTGTTTGATTCCGGTCGGCCACCGTTGATGCTGATCGCGTTCCCTGCACCTTGGCGCATCTGGCCCTGCTCGCCTACGGTCTGCACCGCGCCGGCACCGATGAACAGAAGGTTCAGGAAGTTGCGCCCGTTGAGCGGCAACTCATCGACCTGTTTCTCGCTAACCAATTGCGACACGGCTGAGCTATCGGTGTCGAGGGCGACGGCGCTGGCCTCAACCTGCACACTCTCACTTACGGCCCCGGGCTTCATAATGACGTCGGCCCGCGCCTCCTGACCCACCACCAAACGGATATTGTCCACGACCGACTTCTGAAAGCCCGCCGACTGAACTGTCACAGTGTAGGTTCCCGGCGCCAGATAGGGAACGGTGAAGTCACCAGATGAGGTCGTCTCCGTATGCTTGGTAACGTTAGTTGCAACGTTGGTGACGTCCACACGTGCCTTCGCCACCACTGCTCCGGAGTTATCTTGGACCGTTCCGAGGATGGTTCCGTAGGCACCGCCTTGGCCGTAAAGTGACGCTGGGGCCAAGCTGACCAATAGGCACAGCGAGAGAATGCGTGTCGTCGCGGACATGATGTTTTCTCCTCGCGACGTTTGCAACCTCGTGGAATGGGGATCATTCCCGCGTCTCGCAAAACCTGATGGTGGAACTTTCCCCAGCCCCAATACCCACGTCGCCGTCTACTGGGGGCGGATGCTCCCATTGACCGACGAGCACCGTCAACTCGCAACCGGGAAACTACTCGCATTTCGCGGTGAAAAACCGAATTGGCAGCGGACAGCACGGGCGCCAAATCGTTATTTAGCAATCGATTCACGCTTAAGTTCGATTGCACTTTCTGGGCGGCAAACGCAACCTCGCCGTCCATTTCGTTTTGCATTGCAGAAAGTTTTGCAGCGGGTGCTGGAGCGACGTGGAACATATCCGCGAGAAGAGCACGCTAATCGGAATTCAGAGTACGCGGATAGGTTTTATTGGCCAGCACTCTATTTATTAGTGGGACAGAGGTTGGCGGGTTGAGTCGAAAGGATCGGTTCGAACCAGGTTTGCCAGTGCGTCGTTCGGATAGTAATGATCCACCGTCCCAGGGGTCACCAGCTTGTGCTCAACGAACACTGCCGGCGGCACCGGACGTTGGTTCAGAATGTCGAGACTGACTCTGATCAGGTTTTCGCCGTAGCGCTCGGGGAAGTAGGCCACCGACCCGACGAATCGGGTTTTGGGCTGACGCAATTCCGCCCTTCCCTCGGGCGACGCATTTTGCCCGATGACGGCGCAGTTCTCAGAACGGCCCGCCTCCTGAAAGGCCCGCAACGCACCGAGCGCGCTGGGGTCATTGATTGCACCCACCAGCGCATGCCGCGCGTGCGAGGAACGCAGATGCCTCCGCACGGCTTCAAAGCTCGGGCCCAGTTCTCCGTCGCCATCCAGGTACGTCACGCGACAGTTCGCGGCGCTCGGCAATACCAGATTGATTCCTACCAGCAATCCTGACAAACGCATGCGTGGAAGGTTCCCTGCCCGCTTCAACTCGAGCAGCAGAATTTCGTCCACTTCCGAGTGCCAGTGCTCTTTGACCCAGCGGCCTAGATAACGGCCGCCGATCAATCCGGCTTCGTAGTTATTCGCGCCGTAATAAGTCGCGCCAGGATGAGGGATATCGATCGCGATCATCGGGATGCCGGCCTCGCGATACTTCGCCGCAACGATGGGAGCGACCTCCTCGTCGGTTTGAAACTCGATCGCCAGGTCAACCTTCTCGCGCACGAGCAAGTCCGCGTTTCGCTGTGCGGTCTTGGCGCTGTAACGATTGTCGAGAGAGATGAGTTCGATGCCTTCCGCAGCCGCTGCTCTCTGCAAGCCTTCGGACACTTCTCGGGAGAACTGATAATCGGTGCCCTGCGCCGCATACCCCAAACGGTAGAGCCTCTGCTTCCATGGGCGAACGCGGGACTGATAAAGGTTCTGTCCAACTTTATCGACCATGCCGCACTTTTCAAGAGTGTAGAGAAGCCGGAACACCATGGTCTTCGGCAGGCCGCACCGCGAACAAATCTCCTTCAGAGGCAAAGCCTCGCCCGGTGAGTGAAATGCGCTTAACAGTTGTGAGGAGTGAATAATGGACTTGACGAGGTATCGGTCACGAGTCTGAGCGGCGGGGCTCATAGGTGCGGACATAATGATCCATTTTTTTCATTTTGCAAAGCGAAATTTGCGATAGCGACATGGGCAGAGCCCGCCAGTAAACGGACAACGAACCCGGCGTTATTCCGGTGCAAGATATTTGATATGGCGAAGGAATGCCTGGCTGAAAGATGGAACGGCCTCAGTGTCGCCCAACAAAATCGTTTATGCTGTAAATGCCGCGGAATTTGCGGGGCAACTCTCTTCCGCGTCAAACGGAAATTGACAGTGTGATTCTACAACGCGAAATCAGGGCGGCTGGCTGCACTCACCGGTTGAGCAGTCCCCCGATCGGCGTCAGAATCGATATCTTGCCTTCTTCGCTCTTTGCCCTGCGTAGTGTGTTGTTAGGGCATTTCGCTGTGCGAAACACTAAGATTTGCCAAAGAAAACCGTGACGGCGCGAGAGATCGAATGTAATCTTCCGTCGCTAAGAGAGGTTTGCATGGGTTCGTCCACGAGTGACAAGGTTTTTGCCGCCCTTGAGACATTCCGCATTGAGCTGCCATCGTGGGGATTCGCCA
>Ga0070732_10000252_pt1 | contig 38258 bp, 30 predicted proteins | sample Coa_R1_5_FD_66449 | JGI IMG/M metagenome (GOLD analysis project Ga0070732, IMG submission 66449) | Surface soil microbial communities from Centralia Pennsylvania, which are recovering from an underground coalmine fire - Coalmine... | ecosystem: Environmental > Terrestrial > Soil > Unclassified ... | reverse complement strand
GGGGTAGCTTGCGAAGCACTCAGTCGGCCGCTTTCAAACGCTCGAGTACTGTTGGGAACACTCGCACCCGCCGCTTTGCGGCGGCCCTCGGGACAACGCGTGCCCGCGTCCTCATGACTCGACCGCCGCTACCCCCCCCCCGAACTGGAAACCCACTTGCCGTTGCCGCAGCGCTCGAATTTGTTCTCTCCGGCGCTGCGGAGCAACCGATTCGCGTAATGACACTCAAGAGGACACTCGACGCGGCGATCCGTTGCGAATCGCCGGCGAGCGTCCTTTTGAGGACATCCCTTTGCGACTGTTCTCGAGTTCAGCGGCCCGTCGCAGGAGCCTCCGATGAACGGCCAGGTAGACCAAACTAAAGGCCCGCAGCCCAACTCGCGGCCTCCGGCGCCCCCTTTGGCTGTCAAGCCGCCCTGTTGTTCACGGGGAAGGGCCGACCCGCTTTCGCTCAACGCGGCCGCCCGGACTCCGTGACACAACCGTGACCCTCGGTCCGCGATAATGCCCGTGATCTGGCCGTATGGGTCCACGCGACTGGCTTCGACCGCCCCGCCATTGGATGGCTCTGTTCGGCGTAGTGACCCTCGTCCCGGCGGCCATCCTCGTCTGGCTCGGCTGGCGGCTGATCGACCAGGACCGCCGCCTGGAAATCCCACGCGCCGAGGAGCGCCTCAACCACACCGCGGACCGGATTGCCGCCGGTCTCGCACACGAGCTTCGCGCGACGCTCGACCAGATGCCAGGTTGGCTGGCCGCACCCCCGCCGGTTGTCGCGGCCCGGGCCGTCATCGTGCGAATCGGCCCACAGGGCGTGACCGCACACGCCGGTAGACCCCTCGTCTTCGCGCCGGCCGTCGCGTCTGAGATCACGCTGCCGTCGACGATCTGGCGGGACGGAGAAGCACTCGAGGATCGCGGCGATCTGGAGGGCGCGGCTCGCGTGTTCCGCTCGCTGTCGGCCTCGCTCGAACCGGACATTCGGGCCGGCGCACTCGTTCGGCTGGCGGGCGACCTACGCAAACTCGGCCGCGTCGACGACGCGCTGAAGGTGTACCGCGCGATGGGCGTGCCATCACAGACGCGGCTGATGGGCGAACCCGCGGATCTCGTCGCCCGCGCGGCGGCCTGCGAGATGCTCGCGGGTGCGGGACGGCACGATGCCCAGCGTCAAGCGGCACTCGCGCTGTCGGAGGATCTTGCCGCGGGCCGATGGGCGATCGATCGCGCCACGTTCGAATTCCGCACGAAGCAGCTGGCCCAGTGGATTCCGGCCAAAGATTCGTCTGACGCCGAAGCGCTCGCTGATGCGGTCGCGACGTTCTGGAGCGATCGAACTGCGCCGCCGGCATCGCGTGAGCCGGCGGGTGCCCGTTCGCTCTGGCTCGGCGGGCACGGCTTCCTCGTCGCGTGGCATCGTGAAGCGGCTGGGTGGCTGGTGCTCGCAGCGCCCGCGTCGTTCATCGCCGAGGTGTGGCAACCCGTCTGGGCTGGCGAGACCGCCCAACTGATCCTCGTGGACGAAGACGGCCACGAACTACTCGGCGGCGCCCTGTCGCCTGATGCGCGCGCCGTGTCCCGCCAGCTCTCGTCGAGCGGCCTGCCTTGGACGCTGCGCGTCGCCGAGGTCGTCTCGCCGGCCGACACGGCCGCAACAGACGCGAGACGGCGGCTCATGGCCATCGGTCTTGGCGTCCTCGTCTTTCTTATTCTCGCGGGCGGAGCGGTCGTCGCCGGCGCTATTCAGAAGGAACTGGCGGTCGCACGGCTCCAGACGGACTTCGTCTCGGCAGTTTCGCACGAGTTCCGGACGCCGCTCACCGCCATGTCGCACCTGACGGATCGGCTGCAGCGAGACCCGAACATCGCGCCCGAGCGGCGCCGCGCCTACTACGACGCCCTCGCCCGCGATACGCTGCGACTTCGCCGCTTCGTCGAAACGCTCCTGGACTTCGGACGGATGGAGGCCGGCACGCGCCGAGCCCGTCTCGAACCAGCCGACCTCGCACGCGTCGTGGCCGGCGTCGTCGACGAATTCCGCCAGGACGCCGCGGCCGGCTATCATGCTATCGCCCTCAGTCCTGCCGCCGCGCTTCCGCCGGTGCCGCTCGACCGCGATTCGTTCGGCCACGCGCTCTGGAATCTGCTCGACAACGCGGCCAAGTACTCTCCGCCCGATGCCCCTATCGAGGTCGAGCTCGGCCGTCAGGGCAATCGAGCAGTCGTGCGCGTGCGCGACCACGGGGCGGGCGTGCCAGCGATCGAGCGCCGTCGTATTTTCGAGAAGTTCGTGCGCGGCGCCGACCAGCAAACGTCGGGCGTGCGGGGCACCGGTGTCGGTCTGGCGCTCGTCCGCCAGATTGCACGGGCGCACGGTGGCGAGGTCCGCCTCGAGAGCGCCGGCGAATCTGGCAGCGTATTCAGCCTGCTCATCCCGGTGTCGCGATGAAAGCGTCCATTCTCGTCGTCGAGGACGATCCGGGCATCGCGATGGCGCTCGAGGACGACCTGCGCGCGGAGGGGTACGCGGTCGAGACTACCGCGGACGGTGGCATGGCCAGCGCGCGGGCGATCGCCGGCCGGTTCGACGTCATCCTGCTTGACGTCATGCTGCCCACACGCGACGGCTTCGCCGTCTGCCGCGAGGTCCGGGCGGCGGGCGTTCGCACACCGATCATCCTGCTCACCGCGCGCACGGCCGAGCCGGACAAGATCTTCGGTCTCGAGACCGGCGCGGACGACTACATCACCAAGCCGTACAGCCCGGGCGAGCTGCGGGCACGTATCAACGCCTTGCTCCGTCGAACGTCGGAGGCGCTGCCCGAGACCTTTCGCTTCGGCGACGTCGAGGTGGACTTCGGGCGCCGCGAAGTGCGGCGGGCCGGCGCGGCCGTCGCCGTGACCCCGCTCGAATTTCGATTGCTCGAGGCGTTCATCCGGCACCGCGGCCGCGCGCTCGGCCGCCAGCGCCTGATCGATTTGGCCTGGGGGCACGACACGTTCGTGACGGATCGCGTCGTGGACAATCAGGTCACGAATCTTCGCAAGAAGATCGAGCCGCGACCTGCGGCGCCCGTCTACCTCCACAGCATCCGCGGCTACGGCTACCGGTTCGACCCCTCGTGACACAACGATGACGCGTCCATGCCGCACCGCGGACCGTGCCTGCCTAGGCTCATCTTGCGGGAGGGATGTCCGATGAGGATTCGGCGCTTTAGCGTCATCGCCGTGGGCCTGGCGTGTTCATCACTGATGGCGGCCCAGTCGGCCTCGTCGCCGGAAGTTCAGTTGAAGGCCGCTGAGAATCGTGAACTGGTCGATCGCGACGTGAACGGCGCGATGCAGCAATATCAGCGCATCGCGGATGTGTTCGCCGACGACCACGCGGTGGCGGCGGAGGCCCTGCTCCGTCTCGGCGGGATCTACGAACGACTCGGCCGACCCGAGGCGTTCGACACCTATCAAAAGATCGTCGCGGCGTATCCGGACGTGAGCGCGGTGGTCGATGCCGCCCGAACTCGTCTGACGGCGCTGCGGGACGCGGCCGCTGGGCCGTTCAAGGTCAAGGTGCTCGACGACTGGATCAGGGATGCCAGTGACGTTGAATCATCACCGGACGGTCGGTACCTCGCGTATCACAAGGCCAGCACGTTTTACCTGTGCGACCTCACGACCGGCAAGGAATCGGTGCTGATCAAGTTGAAGCCGGGGGAAACGCTGTGGCAGCTCACGTGGGCGCCCGACAGCGGGCATGCCGCTGTCGCAGTGGTCGAATCATTGGACCCACTGGACGTCGTCGATCGTCGCATCGTGACGCTGTCCGATCTTCAAGTGCGCAGCGTTGGCACGGTGACGCGACCCGCAGACGCTGCAGACCGTTTCGGGTGGCAACAACAACCCGCCCACTTCGTGTGGTCTCCGGACGGGAAACGCGTCGCGCTCCTTCAGCCGCGTGCGAGCACTGGTTCCTACAATGTGCATGTGTTGACCCTCGCGAGCGGCGGCGACCTGGATGCCGGCTCGTTCGCCGGCTTGCTCAACGGGGGCGGCGGCATCGTCTGGTCGCCCGACAGCCAGCGCATGGCGTTTTCGACGCGCGGTCCGGACCAGACCACGTCCATACGAGTCATCACGCCGTCGACCGGAGCAGCCTCGGAAGTGTCGGTTCCCGCGCTCGGCCCCGGCCGGATGATCTTGGTCAAGCGCTGGACGCCGACCGACGAGATCTATTTCAGCGAAACCGTCGCGGGCGGCAACGACTTGTTCTTGATCGGCGTTGATAACGGCGCCGTGCGCAAGGTCTGCGAGAGCCGAACCTCTTCTGGCGGAGACGGCTGTGGCGGGGGTCTCAGCCCGGACGGCACTATCCAGGTCGTGCGCAAGAACCTGAGCGGCGGCGGTCGAACCGTGTTCCGAAATCTGGCCGACGGTCAGGAACGTGCGCTGACGCCCGCGGCCGTATGGGAAGAGTGGGCGGACGCGATTGGCGGGTTCTCACCAGATGGCAAACTCTACGCGTTCCGGTCTCACCGCGACGGCGCTTACGGGTTCTACGTCGTACCGGTCGATCGGATCCCGGTGCCAAACCCGGTGAAGGTCGCCTCGATCACCTCCCAGACCACGGTCATCGACGGGGCGTGGACATCCTCCGGCCTCCTGCTGGGCCTCAAAGATCCTCTGAGGAACATCTATCGAATCGACGTCGACCTGCGGACCCGTCGTCCGGTCGGCGCGCCCATCCGGCTGACGCAGGACTCGCCAGTCAATGAGGCTCCCTTCATCTCGACCGACAGTCAGCACATCGCGTACGTCTCGCGCGTTCCCAGCGGACTCGCGGTGATGCAGTCCAACGGCGCGCGCGCGCATCTGGTCAAGGAGGTGCCGCCAGACGTCGTCGCCCTGATGCAGATCGCGGGGTGGCAATCGGCTGACGACGTGCTCGTCCTGGACGCGAAGCTCGGCCCGGGAAACCTGCGTTCGGCGCCGAAATACCCGGCCGTCCTGAATGTGGAAACCGGCGACTTGCGGTATCGGGCGTCGCCTCTCGACGCCGGCGGCTGGCAATTCCTGCCCGCGTCGCGAACATGGGTCCATCATCCGCTTGACTCGGACACCGTGGTGCTTCAGCCGATGTCGGGCGGCCCGGAGCGTACGATCGCCTTGCCTCACGACGTAAATCGCTTCGTGTTCAGCTCAGACGCCCGATGGCTTGCGTATTCAACGGCGGATGTTCCTGACGACCGATCGAAGCCGGCGCCCGGCGACATTCGGCTTCGATCGGTCGACACCGACACCGAGCGCGTGCTCGCGAAGTGGGTGGAGACGAGCAAAGCCGGGGAAGAGCCGCTCGCCTTCTCGCCCGACGGCCGGTTCCTCGTCTATCGGGACCCGTCGGATACGCTTTTTGTGATGGACGTGACGACCACGGAGTCCTGGCCTCTCCTTGTCAATCCGCCAAAAGGCGTCAATTTCGACTGGCCCGACGTCCAATGGTCACCGGACGGGTCGTTCCTGGTCGTGACGGCCAGTTCATTTGCGCAGAGCTGGCGCCGCTACGACGGCATCACCTACGACGCGGTGACGAAACTCGTCACAAGTAGGAAGTGATCGCGTGAACCGGGTACCGGGCTGGTGGTGGACGTGAAGGGACCGGGAGGCAACGGTACGACGAGCCCTGTGAGCGATCTTAATCTTAGGAACTTGGCTGGCTGTCCGGGTCGATTTCCGCAACTGGTTGATCAGTGCAGCATGAACTCAGCTTGACGACACTCCGGAGCACACCGTACGGAGAGGAGACGTTCATTTGAGGTCGAGCGTCTTGCTCTGAGGGCGCGTGAGCAGGGCGGTCGTAGACAGTTGTTCCATCCGCGCTTTGTTCGGAGGAGACGCCGGAGGTGTCGACTTCGACTGCGCCTCGGCGATCCAACTTCCTACCTGCGTTCATGAACCCGAGGCGCTTGGTCTCAGCCTGTTGACATGCATAGACCTACAACGTATAAGAGTTCTACGTATGGACTTGAACAAGGACCTGGTGGCCGCTTCCGCCACGCCGCTCGTGCTCGCCATCCTTGCCGAAGGCGACAGTTACGGCTACGCCATCCTCAAGCGAGTGGCGGAGTTGTCAAGCGGGCACCTCCAGTGGACTGACGGCATGCTCTATCCCGTGCTGCACCGGCTCGAGCGCCGGGGTTATGTGGCAGCGAAGTGGTCCGCGTCCGAGAACGGCCGCAGGCGCAGGTATTACCGGATCACGAAAGAAGGCCGAGCGCAGCTCGCCGCCCAGCGGCAGCAGTGGAAGGTCGTGGACGGCACGCTGCGTGGCATCTGGATGCAGGCGTGCACAGTATGACGACGTTCGCCGATCAGCCGCTCGAGGATCAAATCGCGCAGTGGCGGACATACCTACGCCGCCGGCACGCCGTTCACGGTCCCGACGTGGAGGAGCTCGAGGGACACCTGCGCGACCAGCTGGCGGCGCTCACCGAGGCCGGCCTGACAGGGGATGAAGCGTTCCTGGTCGCGGTGAAACGCATGGGCAGCCTCGATGCGGTGTCACGCGAGTTCGCACGCGCGCATTCCGAGCGGCTGTGGAAGCAATTGGTCATAGCGCCCGATGCTGACGCGCCTGCAAACACCGCACGCGCCGAGATCGTGGTCGTCCTGAGCCTTGCCATCGCCGCGGCTTTGGCCGTCAAGGTGCCGGCGCTGTTCGGTCATCCGATCAGTCCTCATGAGGAGCTGCCGCTGTTCTACGCCAGGAACGCCAGCCTGTTCGTCTTCCCGCTGCTCACCGTCTATTTCATGTGGAAGCGTGGGTCCGACGTTGTCAGCCGCCTCTGGCTCGCGCTTCTCTTCGCAGCCGCGGCTGTTTTCGCCAACATCTTCTCCTTCCGAACGAGTAGTGACACGGAGAAGCTGACCGCGCTTCACCTGCCACTCGCGCTCTGGCTGGCCGTCGGCTTCGCGTACGTCCGAGGTCGCTGGTTCGCTGACGGTGGGCGCATGAACTTCGTCCGGTTCTCCGGCGAACTCGCGATTTACTACGTGCTCATCGCGCTCGGCGGAGGCATCCTCACCGCCTTTACCTTCATGATGTTCGCCGCCATCGGGATGAACCCTGACTGGTTCGTAGCGGGCTGGCTGATCCCATGCGGCGCGGCAGGCGCCGTCGTCATCGGATCCTGGCTGGTGGAGGCGAAACAAAGTGTCATCGAGAACATGGCGCCGGTGCTGACCCGGCTGTTCACGCCGCTGTTCACTTTGCTGCTCCTGGTATTTCTCGTGACGATGGCATGGACTGGCAGCCCCATCAACGTGAAGCGGGAGGTCCTGATCGGCTTCGATCTCCTGCTGACGGTCGTCGTCGGGCTGGTGCTCTACGCGGCCTCCGCGCGCGACCCGCAGGCACCGCCGGACTTCTTCGACGGCCTGCAGCTGCTGCTCGTGGTCAGCGCGCTCATGGTCGACGGTGTGGCGCTCGCGGCGATCGCAGCCCGGATCTCCGAGTTTGGCTTCACTGCCAACCGAGTGGCGGCGCTTGGCGAGAATCTCATTCTGCTCGTCAACCTGGCGTGGACGGCGGGGCTGTACGCGCGTTTCGTGCGCAATCGGGGCTCGTTTGCTGCCTTAGAGCGATGGCAGATCGGGTATCTGCCCGTCTACTCAGTGTGGGCCGCGCTGGTGGTGGTCATCTTTCCGCCGGTGTTCGGCTACAGGTGATGCAGCCCCACTGGCATCGCACCGGCGGATAGTCGTGACCGGTCGAAACACAGGTCGCCACCAACATCAGGCAGGAAATGCGCGACGAGAGCCTGAATCCGGAGGCTTCCCGTTCGATGGTGAAATCACCCTGCCTGGGAAGTGACTGAAAACAAACGGGAATCTGTGTGGCTGGGAGACAGGGATTCGAACCCCGATAACCTGCTCCAGAGGCAGGTGTCCTACCGTTGAACGATCTCCCAGCACGGACGATGCGCGCGGCCTGAACCCTACAAACCTAACAGTACTCTGAGAGGGCGGGCAAGCGTTCCCGGAGTCGATGGCCGCCGCGGTCCGGGCCGCGCGCGATCTTCGAGACCACACGCCCCTTGGACACCTTGCGTGTCCTCGCGCTGTGGTACGGTCGCCGGATGGGCACTTCGCCTGGGGCGCGATTCGGGCACGCGTGTCGAGACCACTGGCGTCTCGATCCCGACCTCACCTACCTCAATCACGGGACCGTGGGCGCCACGCCACGCGTCGTGCTCGACGCGCAACAGCGCCTACGCGACACGATCGAGCGCGAACCGGCGCGCTTCCTCCTGCGCGATCTCGCCGACACCCGTCAGCGCCCGATGCGCCACGTGCCGCACATGCGGGCGGCCGCCGCCGCCGTGGCGGCCTTCGTCGGCGCCCGATCCGCCGATCTGGTGTTTGTGGACAACGCTACGACGGGTGTGAACGCCGTGCTGCGATCGCTGACGTTCGCCCCTGGCGAGGAAATCCTGCTGACGGATCACACGTACGGCGCCGTCGCACGAACCGCGGCCTACATCGCGAAACGGACCGGCGCAATCGTGCGCGTGGCCGACCTGCCGGGGCCGCCCTGTCAGGCCGGTCCAGTCGCGGACGCCATCGACGCGGCATGCACGCCGCGCACGCGTATCCTGGTCGTCGATCACATCACGTCCGGTAGCGCGCTCATCCTGCCGGTGGCGGACATCGCCGCGCGGGCCCGAGCACGCGGCATCGCGGTTCTCGTGGACGGCGCCCACGCGCCGGGAGCCATTCCGCTTGACGTGCCGTCGCTTGGCGCGGATTGGTACATCGCGAATCTCCACAAGTGGGCCATGGCGCCCCGAAGCAGTGCCTTTCTCTGGGCCGCGCCGGATCGTCAGGTCGACTTGCACCCCACGGTCATCTCGTGGGGATACGACCAGGGGTTCCATGCGGAGTTCGATCTCGTGGGCACACGGGATCCGACGCCGTGGCTCGCGGCACCCGCCGGCCTGGCGTTTCTCGACTCTCTCGGTCTCGACGCGCTCCGAGCTTGGAACCACGCGCTCGTGTGGGACGCCGCCAGGATGTTGAGCGATCGCTGGCGCGTACCTCTTCCGGCGGACGAATCAATGGTGGGGCCGATGGTCACGGTCCAGCTTCCGTCGTTCGTGCCCGCCGACGCGCACGCCGTTCAAGCCCTCCGGGACGCGCTGCTCTTCGAAGATCGGATCGAAGTCCAGATGCATGTCTCGATGGGACGCGCGTGGGTGCGGTTGTGCGGGCAAGCCTACGTCGAGGCCTCGGACATCGAGCGGTTCCGCGAGGCAGTCGAGAAACGCACTGGGCGATGACGCTGGACGAACGATTATCAGGCCGCCACGGCAATCGCCGCCTCGCCGGCTGACGGATCCGGCCAGCGCCGCAACGCGCTGAACCACCACCAAGCCACCAGCATGACAGCGACCGCTGCAAGGAGTCCGTACCACAGCGCTCCCGGATAGGCCCGGGCGGCCCCGGTGAGGAGGGCTTCGATCGCGCCGACGACGCCAAGCGCGATCGGCACCATCGTGAGATCGAGGCTCAGGAGCGACGCGGACACCGCCGCCAGAACGGCCGCGCAGACAACGACGGCTGCGACCCAGCCGCCAATGGCCGACCCGGCCGGAGCCCCTGCCGCCGCACAGCCGATCACCGCGATGGCGATCACGCCCGAAGGGCGCCGATCGGTCCATTCGGACGTATGGCGACCGATGGCCGCGAGCACGCCGCCCACGAGTGCCATCCGAGTGAGGAACGTCGTCATCGGCCCGAGCAGGACCGCCACCATCGGCCAGGCCGTGCCGAGCGGCGCCACGTCGGGCGCGGACGCCCACACCGGCGTCCGCAGCCACGCCGCGCCGACGATCGTGCCGGCGCCAATCAGCCCCGCAGCCGCACCCAGCCGGAGCGCGACCTGATTTGACAACCGGTCGGCGTTCTCGATCGCAACCGGGAGCGCGCCCAACACGAGCGAGGGCACGGCCGCCGCGATCAGCAGGCCAACACCGCCGCCGCCGATGAGGGCGCCGATCTGCAACGAATACGGCTGCGACGTGGAAAGGCGGGCCAGCAGCGACGGCCACGAGTTGGCGAAGGTGGCGGCCGACACCAGCAGGAACTGCGCCAGGGCGATGAGAAAGAGTCGCGGTGCAAAGCGCCGCCGACTCCACGCGATCACCGCGAGGACGGCCAGCGTGATCATCGCCCCCGAGGGCACGAGGGCCGTCGCCACTTGCAGAATGACATTGCGCGTTTCCACTGAACTTGCCCGGCGCTCCCACTCCTCGGGCACGAAAATGAATCGCCCGACCGAGGTCGGCTCGTTGCCTGAAAGGACGACGCGGATGCGCGGCTCGCCCTGTGGGAGCGGCGGCACGGTCGCGTCAGCGAAAACGAACGTCCAATCCGTCCGCGCCGGAAGCTTGGCCGGCGTGGCCGAGATCTCTCTCACCTCGCCGCGATCGGCGTTGAGATGGAACCGATCGGCGATCGCCTGGCGCGCCAGGCGGCGAGCCGATGCTTCGTCGAGCGCGGCACCCGGCCGTGCCTCGGGCAACCGATGAACGATCGATCCCACGCGGCCGTCGGCGGTGACGGACACGCGCCATTCCTCGGCGCGCTGGGCGACGTCGCCTTCGAAGGTCGCGACGCGCACGTCCCAGCGTGGCGATCCGAGAAACTCTCCAGCGAGCGCCCGGCGCCGCGCCTCACCGGCCGTCTCGGACACGAATTCCTGGGGTCCGCCGCTGCCATCATCGGGCATCGGCAACAGGCGCCACGTCGGGCCGGTCGCGGCGCCACGCTCATCCAGCGCCCGCCTCGCGACGTCCAGCGCCTGCGTGCGGCCGACCGGCAGTCGCGCAGACGAGCTGTGGAGGACGGCGGCCAGGACGCACGCGAGCAGGCCGGCCAGGCCCAATGCGAGCCACAGGCGTTCGACGCCCGTCGTCATCCCTCGGATCACGGCCACTCGAGCGGGTGGCTCCGCCAGCGGCACCGCCACCGGCGGCGTCCAGGCCACGTTTCGATCGGTTGCCTCGAGCCTCGTCCAGCGGCCCGCCTGCGCGCGCCGCCACAGCACGACCCAGAGGGGCACCAGCACCATGCCGATGACCATGACGCGTTGAATCCAGATTCCAGGCGCGTGCGCGACGAACAGGGGCAGCGCGAACCAGGTCGTGTCGAACGTGAAGTGAAGAATGATGCCTGGCACGAGCCCGAAATAGAGATAGAGCAAGCCAAAGCCGATAGACGGCAGGATCAATTCGACCGGGCGCGCAAAAAATGGCTGATTCGGATACGGCGCGTGGCCTGAACCGAACACCACAGCTTGAATCACGAACGCGACGACGATCGCGGACCGGCGATAGCCGATCCGTTCGCCGATGAGCGTGGCCCCGGCGATTGGCACGGCCCGAAAGAGGCACTCCTCCCAGAATCCCGCTTGCAAGGAGTTCGCGATGGCTGAGAACCACGGGACGTATGCTGCGAGGACGTCCGGATGGAAGAGGGCCTCGGACGGCGACCACCATCCCAGGCGGCGCGTCGCCACGACGTAGAGGCCGACGTCGTAAGCGAAGAAGGCCGTAACCAGGAGGTAGCCGGCGACCGTGCGACCCAGGATTTGGACCGACGCGCCCGCCTGCCGACTCCAGACCCGCCAGAACTGCGGATGCGATCCAAACGCGCGGCGAGTCAGCGTCTCGGCCGTCATGAAGGACACGGTGTAGATCAGGCTGAAGGCGACGAACGACGCGGAGAGCGCCAGGATCTGCTGCGTGAAGAACAACGTGCGCGTGACAGCCGTGTCGTAGTTCATCCACACGAGCGGCCACTCGTTCACTGCGACGAGCGTTTGCGCGAGCGAAATGCCGATGCCCCACAGCGCCGCCGGCCGCCAAATGACCCAGCGAAGGCGCAGCATGATGAACAGCCCGACGCCCATCCCGCCAAGGCCGTAGAGCACGATCATGCCGATGACCGACACGAGGCCGAGCGTCGTATTGGCCGACCGCATGCTCTCGTAGCGACGGACGAAGGCCTCGGGCACCTTCACGAAGGGCGTGACGGCGGTGAGCCGATCGCCGGACACGACGAGACGGAGCCGATAGCGACCCGCGTTCAGCGTCGGCGACAACCGCTCATAGGTGAAGGTGTGGTCCACCCGCCCGCCGGGCCGCCGCGTCTCTCCGTGCTCGACGAGGCGGTACGGCGAGAAATCGACGGCCCAGTTGTTCGCGGCGTCGCGTTCGGCGATCCGTTGCGCCGCCGCCGACTCCAGCGCGGCGCCGGGCGCGTCCTCCTTGATCTTCTCGACGAACCCATCGCGCCGCCCATCGGGGGCGAACGCGATCGTCGCCTCGTTGACCTCGCCCTCGCGGAAATGCCGGACGCGCCAGGTGTACGCCAGGTACAGGCGGTCGCGCAGCATCGCGGTGAACGCGGGCTTGCCGCCGCCTTCGAGCTCGACGAACGTCTGTGTCTCGTCGTCGAGCGAAAATGACGCGGCTTCGCGGGCATCGGCCGGCCCCAGGTGTTGGTCGGCCGCGATCGCGCGCGCCGCAGCGAGCGCTTGATCGCGGTCCATCGAGATGTCCACCGAGACGAGGGAAAAAGCCAGCGGGAAGCCGCGGTACGCCGCGGCGGCCAGCGCGATCGACACGAGCCCCAGCGCGATCCAGACGACCGGGCGCTTCAGCACGGGAGGTGCGGGAGTGTAGCACGCGCCGATAGAATCGACGCGTGCGCGATGTCTGGTTCAGCCTCCCGCAACTGGCCCGGGCGCCACCCGACGTCCTGACCGACACAACTGGCGCCGATCGCGACCGAACGTCTATCAGGGGCGTCAGGCCTTCGCGACTTCCGTTGTCGACCTCAGCGCGAGCGCGACGAACGTCAGGGTCGCGTTCGTGCAGCCGCCGGTCGGCTGAGTGGGCGAGCCCACGACAAAGAGGTTGTCGTGGTCGTGTGTGCGGCCGAAGCTGTTGACGACGCTCGTCGACGGGTCGGTACCCATCCGGCAGCCGCCGGACGGGTGGTCCTGATACCCCAGGCTGCTCGTGCGGCCGACCTTCCCATCGTTCGCCTTGGCCAACTGGGCAAACAGGTCCTGGAAATGCAGCAACGTCGCGGCCTGCCGCGCTTCGGTCGCCGCGTCGATGCGGTGCTGGATGATCGGCAGCGGATCGCCCCATTTGTTCTTGCTCGCCGGATCCAGGGTCAGTCGGCTGTCCTTGTCGGGATGCACGTCGAAGTACCCGCGCACACGGGCTGACCCTCGGACAATCCGCGTGCGCCAGTCGGCGACGAGATCATCACCGAGCAGCAGCGTCCCGTTTGCATCGCGCAGGCGGGGGCCGCCGGAGGGCGCCTCCCACACGCGCAGATCGTGGCGCACGAAGGGCTTATCGGGCGCGCAGCGGAAGAACTGACGCGAGATCAAGCTGTGCTGCTCGTTCATCCCGGGATAGATCTTGAGGTCCAGATCAATCCGAGTCTCATGCGCGAGATGGCCGGTCATGTAGCGGCCCACGTGGTCCGAGGTATTCGCCAGCCCGTTGGGGAACCGGGCGTTCGCCGACAGCAGCAGGAGATGCGAACTCCAGCAGTAGCCCGAGGCCACGACAAATGTCTTCGCACGATACTCGACGTTCGGATCCGACCCATCCTCTTTCACCGCCTGCGCGGCCACGACACGCGGCGTGTGCTCGTCGAGCACCAGCTTCCGTACGAGGGTCCCGTCGTGGAGTTCAATCTTCTTCTTCGCGAGGAGCTGCTTGTACGTCCAGTCCGGCGAGTACCGCGCGCCCGTCGGACAGATTTCGCAGGTGTTACACCGGTGGCACTTGCTCCGGCCACCGTACCCGTCGACGGTGTTCTTGGCCTGCGGCGTCGTCCAGAACGGAATGCCGCTCTGCTCTGCCCACGACTTGAGCTGGATCAAGTTGTAGGTCATCGTCATCGGCGGCATCGGATACGGCTGGGACCGGGAGTCTTCCTTGAGCGGACCAGGCTCGCCGGACACGCCGATGCGCTTCTCGGCCTCGCAGTAGTGGGCCTCGAGGTCCTTCCATTCGATCGGCCAATCCGCAGCCAGGCCGTACAACGACCGCAGTCGCGTGTCTTCCTCTGAAAAGCGGTTGCAGACCCCGCCGAAATGAAGCGCGGACCCACCGACGGCCATGGACCGGGAGATGATGCCGCGGCCGCCCTGGTCGGCCACGAAGTCGCCAGGCCATTGATTCTCACCGTAGTCGAGGTTGCGCTGCCGGTAGTCGAAGCGCTTCTCGAAATCGAACAGGCGCTTGCCGGCCTCGACCACGATGATCTTCCACGCCGGCCGAAGCTCCGAAAGCTTCTCCGACACCATCGCCGCGGTGATGCCGCCGCCAACGATGAGCACATCGCACTCGTAACGGGCCATGTCAGCGCGCTTTCAGGGGGCGTGGCGCCTTGTCGGAGTCATCCAGGCCCCGGCAGGTGTCGCGGCCGATCGCGGCGTTGTAGGCGACGTCGCGGGCATCGGCGCCGCTGAAGTAAAGGCCCATGAAATCGGCGACAAGGTTCGCGCCATTCGGCCGCGCCGGCATCTGGGTCACGCGTTGTGGATCGTTCAGCGCCGCCTCGATCACCGCCCGTCGAGCGACCGGCGTCAGGGCACCAAACGTCGCCACGCCGCGCGCCTTCGCGGCCGCGTCCAATGCGTCGAACTGCGCGGGATAGCGCACCGCCGGCGACGGACCGGTCGGGGGAGAAAGTTGCGAGTTGCCGTAGCCATGGCCGCGGTCCGCACCGGGTTTGTATCCGCGGACCCAGGTGACAAACCGCAGTACGGCTTCGTCTCGGCCATCGGCGCCAAGTGACGAGGGCAGAACGACCTCCGCGAGCGCGCGGAGGGTCGCGATCTGTGCCGGCGTGAAGTCCGTTGTCTGCGCGACGAGATCCGAAGCGGTCAGGGCCGGCAGCGCCGCCGCGGCCGCCAGGGACTTCAGCACGTCGCGACGATTCATCGGCAGATTGTAAGGGGGCCGGGCCTCTTTTCCACAGGGTTTGGAAGGACGCTAATCGGCAGAATTGGGACCCGGCCCCGTCAGCTCGGCCTCCAGGCCTCCGCCCGCGGCATGGCGCAGGGCGAGCTGAAGGCCTGAGCGCTCAACGACTTCCCAGACGAGCGCGAGGCCAAGGCCGCGCTGGCGCACTCGATCGACACGGCCCTCGTCGCCACGAAACCGTCGAATGGCCGACATCGATGCCAGCTGTTCGTCCGAGACGCCGGGCCCGTTGTCGATCACGCGCAGGGCGAAGCCGTTCGACTCGCGGGCGAGCGACACCAGAACGCGGCCGCCGGGCCGGTTGTAGCGCACGGCGTTGTCCACGAGATTCCACACGGCCTGCTCGATCAGCATCCGATCGGCCGTGAGCGTCACCGGTCTCGCCGGCACCTCGAGGTCCAGCGTGACGCCGCTCTGTTTCGCCAGATCCGCCTGGCGCGCGATAACCCGAGCGATCACGTCGGTCATGTTGATGGCTTCGAGCGAGGTCGGACCGAGATGCATCCGCAGACGCGCGGCCGCCACCAAGTTCCCGAGGTACCGGGACAGATCGTGGGCCTCTCGGGCCGCCGACTGCGAATCGATCGTTCCGCGCGTCAGCTTCTCGGCTAACGCTTCGAGGGGCTGAGCAATTTCGGCTGCCGCTCTCGCAACGAAGCGGCGATGCACGTCCTCGCGATCTGTGACGTCCTTCGCCCGGCGGCGGAGATCGGCGCTCGCCTCATTGAGCGCCGCGCCGACGGCCGTCAGCTCATCATGGCCCCCGGTCGGCGCGACCACGGTCCACTCGCTCCGTGCGGCGTCCCTGGCTGATTGCGAGACGTCTCGAATGCGTCGCACCGTGGGAGTGGCTATCCCAATGAATACCGCGCTGAAGAGGGCTTCGACGCCGAGAAACGCGGCCCACCAGTACAGGCGTTCGTCGGGCGGTGCCTCCATCCGTCCGAGGAGAACGGCGCACGGGCCGTCGTCCCATCCGGTGCGCATGGCGAACTGGGCGCCCTGGCCGCCTGGCGCGTCGTACGGGCCGCCCTGCCACAGCGCGCCCGCCCGCATCGCGTTCTTGAACGCGATCGGAAACCGCGCGCCCACCGGGCTCGACGGCACGAAGTCGTCGTCGTACGCAAACAGCTGGTAGGGCTGCACGTCGAGGTGCGGGCGTGCCGGGACATCGTCGGGCCCAGGCTTGGGATCCCTCGGTCCCGGCCGGCCTTCGAGCGACCCCGTCAGGAACCACGTCGGATCGGCCTCGCATCGCTCTCGTAATTGCACGTTGATCTGCGAGGTGACGACGCGTTCGAGGGCCGACAACAGGTCGCGCGCCCGCAACCATGCCACTGATTGGGCCACGACGCCGGCGACCGGCAAGGCCACGAGCAGGCTCACGAAGACCAGTCGGCGCTCGAGCGTCATACGTCAGTCATGAATACGCCAGAGGTACCAACACGCGACAGATCGATAGGGCCGCCAAGCTTCGGCCAGGCGGGTCATCGTGCGCGGCTTCGGCCGGCGCCTCATCCCGTGCAACTGCTGAACGCCCTTGACGATGCCGAGGTCGCCGACGGGAAAGACGTCGGGCCGGTTGAGACAGAACATCAGGAACATCTCGGCGGACCAGACCCCGAAGCCCTTGACGGCCGTAATCGCCGCGATGACGTCGGCGTCGGATTGGTGCTTCAGCCCAGGCAGGTCCAGTCGGCCGTCCTCGACGTGCTGAGCCAAATCGCGGAGATAGGAAATTTTGGGATAGCTGACACCGGCCCCGCGTAAGGCCGACGGATCAGCCGCGAGGAGTGCGGCTGGCGACAGGCGATCGAAGCCCCCGACGACCGCGTGGACGCGACGCTCGATGGTGTCGGCGGCCTTGCTCGAGAGCTGCTGCGACACGACGGCGCGGACGAGTGCGACAAACGGATCGCGCTCGGCGAACGACGGTCGACGCCGGCCGACTTTCTTGATGAGCGCGGCCAGTTGAGGGTCGCGGCGCATCAGCGCGCGCCGCGCGCGCTCAAATTGCAGAGGGACTGGCGTGTTTTCCAACCTACGCTCCTCTAGGCCGTCTCTGTGGAAAAGAGGCCCGTCCCCCTCAGCCGCGCGACCACGCGATCCCGCCCGATGAGTTCCAGGACTTCGAAGAGGCTGGGACTGACCGCCTGGCCCGTCACGGCCACGCGCGTGGCGTGAATCAGCGTCGCGGCTTTGAGGCCGCGCGCCTCGGCGAGTGACCGCAAAGCGGACTCGAGGGTCACCGCGTCAAACGGCTCCACGGTCGCGAGCCGCTCACACCATGCCTCGAGATGAGGACGGAGGGCCGTATCGGACAAATGCCTGGCGACGGCCGCGGCATCGTACTCAATCGTCGAGGCGAGGAACGGCCTGGCCATCCTCACGATGTCCGCCAACGTGCGCGCGCGCGGCTTCAGGAGGTCGATGATTCTCTCGAGGCGCGCCGGCTCCACGGTCGACATGTCAAGCCGATCGGCCGCAAACGTGCTGGCGAGCCTCGCCAAGATCTCCCGCGCCGACAGGCGCATGATGTGCTGTTGGTTGAACCAGGCGAGCTTCTCGGGATTGAAGACCGCGTGACCCCCGCTGATGCCCTCGAGCGTGAACTGCTGGACGAGCTCGTCGCGTGAGAACACCTCGCCGTCCCCACCAGGCGACCACCCGAGCAGCGCCAGAAAGTTGATCATCGCCTCGGGCAGGACGCCCTGCTTTTCGTACTCACCGACGGAGGTCGCGCCATGGCGTTTGCTGAGCCGCTTCTTATCGGGGCCGAGGATCAGGGGCACATGGGCGAACGCCGGTAGCGGCGCGCCTATGGCTTCGTACAGCAGCACCTGCTTCGGCGTATTCGACACGTGGTCGTCCCCGCGGACCACGTGCGTCACCTCCATCGCCACGTCGTCGACGACGACGGACAGGTGATAGGTCGGATGGCCGTCGGACCGGAGGACCACGAAATCTTCGAGATTCGCGCGATCGAAATCGATCGGACCGTGGACGAGGTCGGTGAACACGGTCCGGCCTTCGGGCACGAGGAATCGAATCGCGCGCGGCTCCCGAGCGGCCTCGCGACGGGCGATCTCCTCGCGGGACAAGGACCGGCAGCGACGGTCGTACCTCCATGCTCGGCCGGCCGCTTCCGTTGCCTCGCGACGCGCGCTGATCTCGGCTGGAGTGCAGTAGCAGTAGTAGGCGTGCCCGGTCGCGAGGAGCGCCGCTGCTGCCGCACGATAGCTCTCGAGGCGTTCCGATTGACGGTACGGCGCGTGCGGGCCGCCGACGCCTGGCCCTTCGTCCCAGTACAGGCCAAGCCACGTCATGCTCTCGAGGATGCCCGTCACCATGTCCGCCGACGAGCGCTCGACGTCCGTGTCCTCGATCCGAAGGATGAAGACGCCGCCGTACCGGCGGACGTACAGCCAATTGAAGAGCGCCGTGCGGGCACCGCCGACATGCAGATACCCGGTCGGGGAAGGAGCGAACCGCAAGCGGGGGGTTCGTACGTCAGACTTCAAGGCGCCGTCTCTCGATCGATCAACCCGCGTTCGCGCCCGAACACCTCGAGGCGGCGCCGCAATTCGTCGCGCGTCGCGCGAAAGCGCCCCGCGGCTTCCGCCGGGACCGCGGCAGCCGGATCGGCGAGGGGCCAGTGCAACCGCTCGAACGTCGAACCGGGCACCACCGGGCAGACCTCGTCCGCGCACAGGGTAATGACCAAGTCGACTTGCCTGAGGTCGATGGCGGCAACGGACTTGGACGACTGCTGGGAGATATCGATCCCGACTTCAGCGAGGGCGGAAATGGCTTGAGGATGCACTCGCGCCGGCATGCTGCCGGCGCTCATCACTGAGGCGCGGCCCGCAAAGAGGGATCGCGCCAACCCTTCGGCCATCTGACTCCGCGCTGAGTTGGCGACGCAGAGAAACAGAATCGATGGCCGACCGACGGCCACGTCAGCTCGTGGGCTTGGAGCCGCCGCCCGACGGCGGAATCGATCGGTCGTCGGGGGTGTCGCCGCCGTCGCGCATCGCGCTCTTGAATCCCTTGATCGCCTCACCCAGACCTCTCCCCAGTTCAGGCAGTTTCTTCCCGCCGAACAGGACCATGAAGATCAGGAGGATCAAGAGAAGATGAGTCGGCTGTAAAAGGCCTTCGAACATGGCACACCCTTCCTCAATTAATCATACAGTGCCCCGGGCGAAAGGCACGCAAAACCGACCCGAGGGCTGAAAATCTGGCGCAAAAGCAACTATTTGTGCGCATCGCGGCACGGGAGGGGCGGTTTCGCTGCCCGCGACGGCTCACGCGTGGTCGTCACTTCGCGAGGGCCCACCGGAACGCCCATGTCGCCACGCCGCTCAGCAGGAAGAACACGATGAAGGCCGTCATCGCGGCGTGCAGCGCCAACTGGATGGGCTTGCCCGTGTCCATGAACTGGTTGTGGTACTGACCAAACGCGATGACAAACGCACACGCCGCCGCCAGGGCCCCGAACACGGCGCCGACCGCGATTGCGAAACCGAGATCTGGAGGCGGCACGGGTTACGCGGACGTGAGACGACGCCACACCGTCAGATCGCCGACACGCGTGACCTCGGCAGGAAAGGGCGCGACGGCGCGGTGGAACGCGTCCTCGCACTCGGCGTCGTGCAGCTCAATGGCGATCACCCGCACGCGATCCAGCCACGTACGCGCGCTCTCCTGGAAGACCGTCAGCTCCGCGCGCTCGATATCGACCTTGAGGATGTCGATTTGCGGCAGGTGAAGAGCATCCAGGACTCCGGGAATCGTTGTCGATTCGACTTCAGCCTCCCCGTCGACGGCCGGGCGCACTTGGAAGGTCCACTCGCGTCCATCACGGAACCGCCCTCGATCGATGCCGAGCGCCGCGCGCTGGTCCCACAGCGCCGAGCGTATGGCGCGCGCGCGCGAGCCATAGTAGGCCAAGTTGCGCTGCAGGACTTCAAAGCTGCCGGCATCCGGTTCGAGCGCGATCACGACCGCCTCGGGATAGGCCTCCAACAGGAACACGGACGCCGCGCCGATGTTCGCTCCGGCATCGACGATCACCCGGACGTCGGGCACACCCAGCAGGCACGCGTAGCTGTCGTCAACGAGCACGTCGGTGATGACCGATGCGTCCGACGTGCGTGGCCGGAAATGAAAAGGCCGCCCTTTGCGGCCGCGGGTGCGAAGGCTTGCGGGCGACCGCGAGGGGCTGTGCCCTCGCAGAAGGCGGGCGGCCAGCAGCTCAGTCGATCCACGCCAGCCGAATCGCTGCACGGCACGGGCGGCTCGTCGGATGCGACCGGGCATCACGGTCAGTGCTTGATCGCGAAGGGTACGGTCCGAGCCGCGCTCTGGCCGTCCGGCAGTCGCACTTCGATGTTCAAGGTGTACTGGCCGGCGGTCAGGCCCGAGAGCGACAGATCGGCCCGCGCCGGGGCGGTTCGATGGTCCCCCCGGGTCACAGCACTCTGAACGTCGGTTTCCTCGCGCGCGACGACGTCGGCACCCCGATGCACGGAGACGACTGCGTGTGCCGCGAGGTCTTTCGACGCCCAGAACAACGGCGCGAACACCTGGAGCCTGTCGGTGGCCGCAAACGTACGCGAGGTCGTCGGCTGAAAGGGCACGAGGGCTTTGAGGTTGTCCGGTTCTTGGAGTGGCTCGCCGGTAGTACTCACGACTCCGAGGACGACGCCGCCAACCTGCAGCTTGCGGTTCGAGACATTCGGCACGTCGATCAGGAGCTGCACCGATCCCGTCTTGCCGAGCGCCTGGCTCGACGCGCCGACACGGATCGTCAGCGGCTGCATCGGCAGGTCGAGCACGTCGTTCAGGACGAAGCGCGAACCAGCGGATGACCCACGCACCGGGACCGCGTGTTCGACCGAGCCCTTGATTTTACCGTCCGGATCGAGCGCGAGCACTTCCCAATGAAGGGTCTCGTCGGGGGGAACCGGTCCGGCGACCACGGGCGGGTACGTGATTTCGGTCGTCACGACGACGCTCATGCCCTTCTCGGTGGGCGCCACCGGCGCCGCGAACGCGCGAAGGGACAGGCCCGACACGTTGAACCCGGCGCTCATCGTCGACGCCAGGGTGCTCTTCGCGGTCGCCGGCGGAGCGCTAGCGAGAGGCGTGGTGTATCCGGATCGGGCTCGCACGCGGACGCCCGGTCGAGTGACCGTCACCTTCAACTCGTGGAACTTTCCGTCGAGCACGAACGGATCGGGATAGTAGCCGAGCAGGTAATAGCTGCCGTTTTCACTGATGATCTCGTCGATGGCGTGGGCCAGATCATTCTGGTTGATGAAGAAGCGGCCACCCGTGTTCGTGGCGATCGAGGCCAGGTAGTCCTGTTGCAGGAGGATGCGCCGCTGGATCTCGGCGCGCTGCTGGTAGGTGCTGCAACAGTGCCCGACCGTCGCCGTTTCCGGCTGCGCCAGGCCTCGCGGATCGAGGGTGTAAATCGGCACATCGGAGCGACGGGCTTGATCGAACGCGGCCAGAAGATCCTCGCGATACGAGTTGGCTGCGGTGAATTCGGCACATTGAATCGGCGCGCCCGGATCGAGGACGGACTGGCCGCTGACGTAGATGATGGCCCGGCGCGCGTGTCCCGAGTTGGCGAGGGTCGCGGCGGCGTTCCTCAGGTCAAACGCCGCCGATCGAGCAGCCTGGAGAGCGATCTGGACCTTCGGGGTCGGGTTACAGACGTCCGGCGGGCCTGAGAGCGGCGGGACCGGTGCCTGTAAGCCTGGTGAGCGGGTCTGCGGCCGGGGTGGCGGCGGCAGGATCGCGTCGGCGCCGAGTCCAAACGCGAACGCCGCGCGTACGTTGTCGACCGTCTTGAGGAGGCGGCTCACGTCGGTCGTGAAGTTCTGACTCAGGTCCGAGCGGCCGACGAACACGACGGCGACTTCATCGCGCAGCGAGAGCGTCTGCAGAAACTCGGTCATCGCGCGCTTCACGGGCACAATCAGGGCGGGCAGGATGTGGACGTCGTCGACGATCATCACGAACGCGCGACTGTCGGCCGTCGGTTGCGCGTTCTCCGCGACGTCAGTCACGGGCCCCGCGGCTGGGCCGCCGACCACGGCCCGGTGGGCCACGGGAATGGACACGTACTCGAAGTCCGCGATGGCCTGCGGCCGGTCCCCTTCACGGATCTGAAAGTCCTCCTGCTTCAAGTCGCTGACCGGCTGATCGTGGCTGTCGGTGGCAATCACGTCGACCGCGACGTGGTCGACGCCGGCGCGGAACACCGGCTGCTGGAGCGCGGCGCGGAGGCTGACGCGTCCCGGGAGGTTCAGAACGGCACTGGCCAGCACAAGGGCGGCGACCGACACCCTGAGCGGGAGACGCGCTGACGGGCTCATGGTCTTCTTGGTCTTGGCTCCCTCCGGGGCCGCCGGGCGGCTCTCCCGCGCTTCACCAGAACCGTTCGGAGGCCACCACAGTGTAGCGCGCACCAGCGGGGTCGATGGCGCCAACCGCCCTCGTCAATCCTCCGTCATAGTATGCGAGCCTACAGGTAGTGAGGCGTCACCTCATCGCCGCCGCCGTGCGGGTGAGGTGTTTCACCATGGGGCAATGGGTGAGTGGGCGACCTGACGACATGGGGTGGACATGTTCAACCCTGAGCTGAAGAAGGGCAGCATCGAGATGCTGGTGCTGTCGCTCGTCGAGGCGCGGCCGAGGCACGGCTATGACATCGGCAAACTGATCGAAGCCCGGTCGGGTGGACGGCTGACCTTTGCCCTCCCCACGTTGTATCCGACGCTGCTTCGGCTCGAGAGCCGGGGGTGGCTCAAGGGGCGGTGGGTCGAGAAGCCCGGCGAGCGCGATCGCTGCTTCTACCGCCTCACGGCCCAGGGCCGGCGGATTCTCGCGGACCGGCGCGAGGAGTGGCGGACCTACGTCGCCGCGGTCAACGACGTGCTGGGTCAGACGTGATGCGCGACTGGCAGGCTTTCGTTCGCGCCAGGCTGCACGTGCCTGACCTCACGCCGGCGCGCGAGGCGCGCATCATTCGCGAGGTCGCCAGCCAGCTCGAGGACTTCTATCGGGACGCGATCGCCCGGGGTGCGACCGAGCCGGAGGCCGACGCCCACGCGGGCGGTCAGATCACGGATTGGGCGCGACTGGCCCGTGATGTTCGGCGGGCGGATTGGCCTCACGTGCAACCGCGTGTCGATCGGGTCGTCACTGCGCTCGAGGCCGGGCCGGCCGCAAAGCGAGGAGGTGGACTGGTGGCCGCTTATCTGGTGCGCGACGTTCGCTACACGATTCGGCAACTCCTCAGGGCGCCAGGCTTCACGACCGTGGCCCTCGTGACCCTGGCGCTCGGCATCGGGGCGACGACGGCCGTGTTCAGCGTCGTCGATGGGGTGCTGCTCCGGCCGCTGCCGTATCCCGAACCGGATGCCCTCGTGCGTGTCCACGAGGTCCTGCCGCAGCTCGGGCTCTTCTCAGTGGCGCCTGCGAACTTCTTCGACTGGCGATCCCAAAACACGGTGTTCGATCGCCTCGCCGCCTATACGAGCGATAGCGAGACGCTCGTCGGCGAAGATGGCCCGGAGCGAATCCAGGGCATGCAAGTGTCCTGGGATCTCTTCCCTACCCTGCGCGCCGCGCCGGCGATCGGCACGGTGTTCACGCAGGAAGACGATCGGCCGGGCGGCAATCGAGTCGTGATCCTGAGCCACGGGCTCTGGCTGCGCCGATTCGGCGGCAATCCTGAGGTCGTCGGCGCGTCGGTGACCCTCAGTGGCGCACCGACGACGATCGTCGGCGTGATGCCTGCCGACTTCTATTTCCCCGTGCGCAGCACCGAGTTCTGGCGGCCGCTCGCCCTCGATCCGGCGAACGCGACTCGAGGCGGCCACTTCCTCGGCGTCGTCGCCCGGATGAAGCCCCGCGTGACGGTCCAGCAGGCCGAGGTCAATATGCGGACCCTGGCGGAGCGACTCGCCCGCCAGTACCCGGCCGACAGCGCCGGCGAGTCGGCACGGGTTGTGGCGTTGCAAGAGCAAGTCGTCGGCGCGATTCGTCCGGCCCTCCTCATGCTCTTCGCCGCGGTCGGCGTCGTGGTGCTGATCGTCTGTGCGAACGTCGCCAACCTGCTCCTCGTTCGCGCCTCCGTTCGCGAGAAGGAAATGGCGATTCGAGCGGCCCTGGGCGCCAGCCAGCGCCGCCTCGTCGTGCAGGTGTTGTCGGAGAGCCTCGTGCTGGCGCTCGTCGGCGGTGGCCTCGGCGTACTACTCGGCTATCTCGCCATCGGTCCGATCAAGACGCTCAGCGCAGGAAGTGTGCCACGCGTGGCCGACGTTGGCCTCGACGGACGCGTCCTGGCGTTTGCAGCGGTCGCGTCGATGCTTACGGGCCTGCTCTTCGGCCTCGCGCCGGCCTGGCAGGCCACTCGCACGGGCGTCAGCGCCGTGCTGAAGCAGGGCGGCCGTTCGTCGTCGACGTCGGGTAGTCGATGGGTGCGCAGCGGACTGCTCGTCGCCGAAGTGGCCCTCTCGATCGTCTTGCTGACAGGCGCGACCTTGTTGCTCCGCAGTTTCGCGAAGGTGACGACCGTCGACCCTGGATTCAGTTCAGACCGGGTGCTGGCCTTTCAGGTCTCCCTGCCCGATGTGGCGTACACGAAGGATCCGCAGCGTCTTGCGTTCTTCGACGCGCTTCTGACTGGACTCGAGAGTCAGGCCGGGATCGAGTCGGCCGGGCTCGTCCAGACGCTGCCCATGCGGGGCGACTACCGCCTCAGTTTCGGTTTCCCCAGTCGGCCGCCCTATCAACCGGGCCAAGAGCCGTCAGCCTACTACCGGTCAATCAGCCCTCATTATTTCGAGGCGCTGTCGATCCCGGTCGTCCGGGGCCGCGCATTCACGCCGCAAGACTCTGCCTCGTCCCAGCCGGTGTCGATCGTGGATGCGGCGTTCGCCCGGACGTACTTTCCGGGCGAAAACCCTGTTGGTCAACAGCTGCGCATCGACAGCGGCAGCGGGAAGGTGACCACGATCGTGGGCGTTGTAGGTGACGTCCGGTACACGGGCCTTGACGTCACGGCTGGGCCGACGATGTACGCGCCGTACGGGCAGGACGTGTTCAGCACGACCTGGGTCGTCGTTCGTTCGAAGGGCGCGCCGGCGGCTGAAAGCGGCACCGCGCGCGAGGTGCTCCACCACCTCGATGCGTCGCTGCCCGCGTACTCTATGAGTCCGCTCGCGACGATCGTCAGCGACTCGGTCGGCCAGCGCCGGTTTTCGATGTTGCTGCTGAGTGTCTTCGCCCTGGTTGCGCTGTTCCTGGCGGCCGTGGGCCTGTACGGCGTCGTGGCCTACTCGGTGAGCCTGCGCACGCGGGAGATAGGGCTGCGCATGGCTATCGGCGCGCGACCAGGCGATGTGCTGGGAATGGTCGTTGGGGGAGGCATGAAACTCGCGCTCGCAGGCGTGGTGCTTGGCAGCAGCGCGGCCGTGTTGCTCTCTCGCCTCGTGCAGACCATGTTGTTCGATGTGTCGCCGTCGGACCCGGCGAGCTACGCCCTCACGGCGGCGACGCTACTCGTCGTCGCGGCGGTAGCATGCTATGTGCCGGCGCACCGCGCGATGCGCGTCGACCCCATGGTCGCGTTGCAGACGGAATAGGCAGGACCCCGAGGTGACACACTGACACGGATGGATCGCACCCGAGCCTTTGAGCGATTCGCGTGGGTCGTGCTCGCGGTGGCCGTTCTCGTCATCGTCTGGGGTGCTGTCGTGCGCGCCACCGGGTCTGGCGCCGGGTGCGGCCAGCATTGGCCATTGTGCAACGGCGAAATCATTCCGCTCGCGCCCACGACTGCCACGATCATCGAATTCGGCCATCGGGTGTCAAGCGGGCTCATCCTGATCCTGAGCGTCACGCTGGTCGTCGCGGCCTTGCGGACCTTTCCCCGGGCGCATCCCGCCAGGCGGGCCGCTGGTCTGGCGTTGATCTTCGTCGGCGTCGAAGCGGCGATCGGCGCCGGCATCGTGCTGCTCCAACTGGTGGAGCACAACGCGTCGACGCTCCGTGCCGGGTACGTCGGCCTGCATCTGGTGAACACGATGTTCCTCACTGGGGCACTCACCGCAACGGCGTGGTTCGCGCGGCCGCGCGCGACCGAATGGCCCGACGAACGTCGCGTTCGATGGACGCGCTGGCTCGCGGCCGGTCTTGTCGCGGTTCTGGTCGTCGCGGCTGCCGGGGCAGTCGTGGCTCTCGGCGATACGCTCTTTCCCCAGCCCACGCTCGTCGCGGGGCTGGCCGCCGACTTCGATCCAGCGTCGCACGCGCTCATCCGCCTCCGTGTCTGGCATCCGGTGCTGGCCGCGGTGACGAGTGTCTATCTCATCGGGGTCATCTCTCGGAGCGATGCGCTCGATGATCCCACCGTGCGCCGACCGGCACGCCTCGCCCTCGCGCTCGTCGCCGGCCAACTGGCTCTCGGCGCGGTCAATCTCATCACGTTGGCGCCCTTAACGCTGCAGATGGCGCATCTGCTTGTCTCGAACGCGCTTTGGGTCGTGCTCGTGTGGATCTGGTTGACGGCGTCCGCGCGCAAGGCCCAGAGAACGGCTGCCTTGCACGTCGGGATTGGCTGACGAGAGCCGGCGCGCGGGTCAGTGCAGCGAGAACGGCGGGTACTCGTCAACCATCAGGTACAGGTACGCTTCGACGCGCAACTGCCATCGCATTGCGCCCTCACCGAACTGGTGCAGAGCTTCCGGCAGCGTGCCGGTCACCAGGATGATGAACCATCCGGCAATTGTCGCCAGCATCCATACGAGCAGCACGAAGAAGAGCACGATGAAATGTGGAATGGCCAGGAGCAAACGGAACGCCACTGAGATCCGATCGCGAGGCGTCGTCGGGTCCACGATTTCGATTGACGTCGGGTAGGGTCCGTCACCGAAGGGCGGATACGGATCTGCGAGCAACATGAAATAGGCGAGCGCCCGCACTCTCCAACGAAGGTAGAACGCCGTGAACTGGCGGATTCCGACGATGTGCGTGCCGGAGATGAGGATCGTGAACCAACTCACGATCGCCAGAAACACGGCTACGGCGCCGAGTAGCCCGCCCTGACCTCCCAATGAGAACTCGGAACGCTCGCCGCCGCCGGCTAATCCGAACCCGCCGCCGCCGGCCAGAATCAGGTGCGGGATCGCCAGGATGAGCGGAAAGCAGTGGTCAGGCGGTTCCGATCCGTCAGCGCCGGGGTCACGCTCAGGGACACAGGATATGGCATCCCCTATCTTCGGCAGACTGGCCACCTGCGTCTAGCGGATCCGCGCTCACGTGCCTTCTCTTCACTCTGCACGGAGCGCTACGGTTGGACTGATCGCCGCGGCTCGACGGGCCGACCACCCCGCCGCCACGAGCGCCGCTGTGACGAGCAAGCCGGTTGCCGCGACGAGGGTTCGCGGATCGAGCGATGAGACGCCAAACACCCGGGACGCCATCAGCCGTGACGAGGCCGCGACGAGGCCGAGCCCGACGACGGCGCTCACCGAGGTCACCCGGAGGACGCCGCGGAGCACCCCGCCGATGATGACGGCCGCCGTCGCGCCAAGCGCCATTCGAATCCCGAACTCGCGGGTGCGCTGGCTCATGACGAACGTGACCACCGCGTACACACCCGTTGTCGCGAGCAGAGTGCCGAGGAGCGCAAGCAGGCTGGCGACTTTGGCCACGATGCGCTCGCTTGCGATCAGGCGATCCACGTCCTCGCGGATCGTGCTCACGTCGTCGAGGGGCAGGCGCGGGTCGATACGTCGGACCGCTTGCTCGGCTAACACCACTGCGCGCGCCGTTGGCAGCGGTGTCCGCATCAGCACCGTCCCCACGCGAACTTGCCCGTCGACCGGCCTATAGACCACGGGATCGACGCCAGACCTGATCTCACTCGAGCGTACGTCGCCGACGACGCCGGCGACTTCGTCGGTTTCATCGCTCTGGCCTTCTTTGAGCACGATGCGCCGCCCGACGGCCGGCGCTCCACCGAAGAGCCGCCGGGCCAGCGTCGCGCTCACGACCGCGACGCCGACGCTCGCTCCACGCGTCCCTGTCCTATCTGCGTCGGTGAACGCCCGGCCTGCCAACACTGGAATCCGCAGGGTTGAGAAGTAATGGGGCGAGACGAAACTCCCGATCACGCGCGTCTCGGATCCGGCCGGCCGGGTCGCCTCCCGGATCTGCTCCACGAACTGGTTCTCGCCAAACGGGGAAAACCCCGTTACTGCCGCCGACTGGATCCCGGGCGTCGCCTCGATCCGGGTTAGCACGTCGCGGAAGACCGCGTCCGCGTGCGCGGCATCGGCGCCGACCATGTAGGGCTTCAGCGTGAAGGTCACGACGCCAGACGGATCCACTCCCAAATCCAGCGAATGGAGGTTCGACACCGTCTCGACGAGCACGCCCGCCACGGCGAGCAGCGCGAGCGACAGCGCCAGTTGTGCACCCATGAGCACACGTTGCCACTGGCCCGCGGCGCGCGTCGTGCGTGACGACTCGCGGAGCCCGCGGTGCGGATCGACGCGTGCCGCGTTGAGTCCGGGTCCCAGCCCGAATACGAGCACCGCGGCCGCGCCGGTCGCGGCGGCGAAAGCCGCGACGCGCCAGTCCACGGCCAAATCGTCGAGCGCGGGCAAGTACGAGAGGATCCGGGTTCCGCGGAAGAGGCCAGCCAGGGCCGCACCGAACCCGAGACCGATGGCGGCAGCGCTTCCAGCCAGGACGAGACATTCCACCAGCAGCTGTCGGAAGAGGCGGCCGCGGCTCGCGCCGATGGCCGCGCGGATGGCCAGCTCTCGGCGCCGGACGACATTGCGCGCGAGCACGAGGTTCGCCACGTTCGCGCAGGCGAGCAGCAACAGGAGTGCGACACCAGCCACGAGCGTCCGGTAGACCGCCAACAACCGCGCGCGGGTCAGCGTGCCGGGACCGTTGTTGAGACCAGCATAGACGACCGGCGTCGTGGCCATGCCGGGCCTCGTTCGCGCGCCCGGGCTTTCGACCGAGACACCCCGTGTTGCGGAAGGCGCCGCGGCCTCGACTCCAGCGAAGACGACGCCCGTCTGGGCCTGCGCTTGGGCGAGAGACGCGCCGGATCGCAGACGCGCGATCATCGTCTGGTGCACGCCCTCGCGCGCCTGGCCCGCGTCGACACGGAACGGCAGCCACAGATCGGTGGTACCGAGCTGCTTTTCGCCCTGGAATGCCGCGACCGCGCCGATCAGGGTGAATCGTTGGCCGTTCACGAGGACGCCGCGTCCGATCGCGGCGCGGTCCCCCGCGAACGCGCTTCGCCAGAGCCGTTCGCTGATGACGGCGACGGTCGAGGCGGGGCCGTCGGCTTCGTTCGCGGCGAACAATCGCCCGACGCGCGCCCGAGCGCCCAGGACGCCGAAGTAATCACGTGTCGCGCGGCAGGCCTCGACGGTCTGCGGTACGTCTGACGCTCGCGCCTGAAATACGAGCTCACCCGGCTGACATGAGGCGACGCTGCTGAACGCCGGCACGTGCGATCGGATCGTCTCGAGGTGGGCGTCGGAGACCGAGAACATGATGGAGCGGCGGTCAGCCGGCTGGAAGTAGATCGTGACGAGCGCATCGGGGGCGGCCACGCCGGGCACGGGCCGGAAGAGGGCGACGTTGAAGACCGCCTGGGTCGCTGTCGCGGCGCCGATGCCGGCGCCCAGTGTCAGGAGCACCGCGGCGGTCCACCCGGGTTCCCGGCGGAAGCCCCGAACCGCGAGACGTCCATCGGCCAGAACGCCTCTCGTCACATCGCCCGTCCTTTCGCCAAGGCGGCCGCTGGCCCTTTCAGACTCCTGGCCTAGACACTAGACGCTGGTCCCGGCCGCTGGTTGGGGCTGAGGCCGGCAACAGCATGATGTCGCTCGGAGGCCGCGCGGCTGGGGTCAGCAGGCCCCGTTCACGTGAGCGGGCTCTCGCTGGACTCTCCAAGGATCTTGCCTGCTTCCTCCGCATCTTCGGCGCGCACCAACAAACGCACGCCACTCAACACGGAGAGATGCGGCCGCAAGCCTCCGGCATCATCTGCAGAGATCATCGATTCGACGCCGCCCGCTTCCAAGGCTCCTTGGGCCAACTCCGCGTCGATCTGGTTCAAGAAGGTGCGGACGACGACGAGTTCAGCGTCGCTCATAGTCGCTCCCGGCTTGACTCCATTTGTGTCGTCAGGCGTCACCGTGTGCGCTCAGATCCGCTGGAGTCTACCCGAATTACCCCGTCGCGCCCGCTGAAAAGGGCATCGGTCGAACGGGGTGTCGACATTCAGCTCGTTGAACACGCCGTCCACTCGAGGCGTGTGACTTGCATTTCCCCCCGTACGCGAGCGGCCGCGCTCCCGGCTCGCCCCGCCAGAGGAGGCACCATGCGCGTCAAAGAGATCATGTCCACACCGGTGGCGACCAGTCCAGCGGACAGCTACTTGAATCGAGCTGCCCAAGTCATGTGGGAGTGCGACTGTGGTTCAGTGCCCGTCGTCGATGCCGACGGACGCCTGGCCGGCATCGTCACCGACCGTGACTTGTGCATGGCGGCCTACACCCAGGGTCAGCGTCTCGAGGAGATTCCCGTCCGCGTGGCGATGGCCTCACATGTTCTGGTGTGTCACATCGACGACTCTGTCGAGACCGCCGAACAGCTGATGCGCGAGGGCCAAGTTCGCCGCGTCCCGGTGATCGACAATGATGGCCGGCCGGTCGGCATCGTCAGCCTGACCGATCTCGCCCGCGCGGCGGCCAAGGGGAAGGCCGCAAGTGGCCGCGAGCTCGTCGAAACGGTGGTCGCAATCGTCGAACCCCGGTCTCAGACGAATCGTCAGCCATCGCAGGTGCGCGCGTAGGGCTCGAGGCTGCTCAAGGCTCTCGTCGGCTACGTTACCGGTGCCACCATCGGTCGACCTCGCGCCGAAATGCGCGAGGCTTGCCTTTGAATACCTGCGCGCCGGCCTTCAGGCACTGCGCCCGCAACGGCGCCTCGACCTGCGCGATCGTTTCTAACACGGCGGCTCGCCAGCGCTCGTCCCCATACCGCTTGCGATGGCTTCGGATGAGCGCACTCAGCATCGCCAGGTCATGGCTGTCTCCCAGCCGCGTCTCCAGGCGTTCGAGGCATTGACCTCTCGCTCGTGCCGCGCGCGAGATGCCATCGAACAAGCGCACCTGATACCAATGCGCTTTGACACGTCGGCGCCACCGATGAAATCGGCCGGCGTCGCTCGACATGGTCAATCCGCTCAGAGCCGCCCGGGCTCGACGATATCCAGACGTCATGCCGCGCTGCAGTTCGGCAAATCCCCCGAGGCGCGACAACGTCGATAACGTTGACGTCTGAGAGAGCCGAAGCTCGACGCGCGCGCAGGCCAGATCCGCCTCGGAGCGCTCGGAGATGTGAACCGCTCGGGCCTGAAGGGCATCGACGACGCTGTCCGTGGTCGGACCCTGGAGCCGGCGAGGATATCGTGACCGCAACCGGCGCACGATCTCTGCGGCGACCTCCGCATCGCGGAGAGATGCGAGACGATGGCTGATGTCCCGCAGCCGGCGGTCTTCTGGGCGGTAGTGTGGACCCAAGGGCCGGCGGAACAGCCGCAACACGGCTCGAATCTTCTTCAGGCTCTGTCTGACGTCATGCGTCACCTCCCCATCCGAGTCCGCATGGAACCAGACATCGAGAGCGCGGCCGAACTCGCGCCGGACGATCCTGCGAAGTTGCCGGCCGAGACCACCCGACGGTCGAAGGCGAAATGCCATATGAAGCGGACCTGCTGAATCTGCACCATCCCGAGTTCCGCATCCGCCTCGGGTGACGATGCAAGATGGAGGCCCAGCGGCACTGCCCTCGGTCTCCACTGGCGGTCGCCAGCCTTGCCCGATCTGAGTATGGCGTTACACAACAACCCGGATGTGATGCACCGCCCGCCGCTTGCTCAGGTTCTGGGTTAGTCGGCGAAATGCCAGCGCCACGCGGCATATAGCGGCGACCGCCACTACGACGACGACAGCAATCAACACGGTGAGCCAAGTCATCGGGACTGAAGGTGCGAACTGCGGGCCGGCAGCTCGAGACGACTCCTACCGACTGGCGGAGGACGGTCTGTCGCCGTGCTGACCGCCCGCCTCGGCCGGCTTGGTTGCACCGGCGCGATCGGATGTTCTCTTGAAATCGTGTGGATTCATCACCATCTCCTCAATCGTCGTCCGTTCGTCGGAGCGCAAGAAGGCAGAGCAAGTCGTGAGCCACTTCAGTTCCTCAGCCGGCAGCCGGGCCATTTGGGGGCTCGCCAACTCAGTCCGGAGGATCGGGCCACCCGGGTACCTCGGCGCCTCAGACTTCATGAAGACTGGTTCATCGCCGCCTGGTGCACAGCGCACCGCAGACATTTTGACGTGCTCCAAGTCCTGCGCCCGCCACCAGGTCAAATGTGCGCAGCGGAAAAGGGGAGTTCTCCGGTGGCACGCAACTTGGTTGTCTATTGGCTATGACACCGCACGCCACGGCCGGTGCCATCGCAGTGCTGATGACCACCGCGCCCCCTGGGGCGCGAGCTGAGAGTCATATCGCGTTACTGGACAAGCAGAAGCAGGTGCACGACATCATCCGTCATCCTTGAGGCATGGGGATTCATACGGTCGGTGTCCGGCGGTCTGCTCACGACCCGCGAGGAGACTCCACCATGACGCTCACTTTGACTGGCCTCATTGTCCTGATAGTGATCGCCGCCGTTTGCGGCGCCGTCGGCAAGGCGCTTGCCGGCGGCGCGCCGGGTGGACTCATCACGTCAATCGCTCTCGGTTTCGTCGGCGCCCTCCTGGGGCCCTGGCTGGCGCAACAGCTCCGGTTGTCTGAGCCACTTGTGCTCATTGTGAGCGGCCGGCCGTTTCCGGTCGTCTGGTCGATCGTCGGCGCCGCCCTCTTCGTGGCTCTGCTTCACCTCATGTCCGGCCGACGGCGTGCCGGACTGTGGTCGCGCTAGGCAGCGGCGAGAAGGGCGTACGTCTCGGCCGGAGATCGTGTTCTCGTTTCTCGACCTCGCGATGCCGCGAATGGACGGGTATGAAGTCGCGCGCCGCCTCGTCGTGATTTTACGTGGCGAGGCCGCGCGCGGATGCCCTACTTGACGGGCGGGCTGGCCGCGTTGAGGACCAGCCCGAGGGGCGGCGCCTGATCGGGCTTGAGGTACTGGTTGACGAGGAACCGCTTGCCGTCGCGCGCGACGTCGTAGGTGAAAATGTCCGTGCTCGAGATGGGCGCGCGTGCGCGAATGGCGAAAAGCGGCCGCGGCGCGCCAGTCGAGAACGATCCGGCCGTGCTGACCGAGACCGTCGTCAGCTCGTTGCCCGGCGCGAGGTAGAAGAGCGCGGCCCCGTCGCCACGCCAACGCGGCTCTGTGCCGCCGCCGTGCGAAATTTGCCACTTGCCAGCGGCCGTGGGAAACGTCGTCGCGTAAATTTCCCAGTCCCCCGTTTCGTTCGACGCATAGGCGACCCACTTGCCGTCCGGCGAGATCTGCCCATTCGTCTGACTGCCCGACGCCACGAGGAACGGGCGGATAGCACCGCCATCGGTCGGCGCCAGGTCCAGGTGCCCGCCGTTGGACGACTGGTAGACACACAGGATCTCCTTGCCGTCTGGAGACCAGCTTGTCGGAAGCATGTCGTCGGAGGCGCGGCCCGGCTTTGCGAGGGCGCGGTTCGTGCCGATGCCGCTCGCCGATTTCAGACGGACGAGCGGCGTGACCTCTCGGTAGGCGATCGTTGCGCCATCGCGCGACCATACCGGCGTCGTCTCCTCCATCGGATCGAACGTAAACCGCGAGCTGCTCGACCGTGCCAGATCCCAGATCCAGACGTCCACGTTCTTCGCCTTGAAGTCATTGCTGTCGTAGGCGACCCGCTGGCCGTCGGGCGAGAGCGCCGGGTTGTCCAGCACGCCCACTGGCCCGACGCGGCCCAGCTCGCGGCCCGTCTCGTCGAACCAGGTGAGCTGGGACTGGTTCGCCGTGCTGACGGCGCTGTAGACGAGCGTCGACTCGGACGACACGGCAAACGTCGCGTAGTAGGTCGAGGGCGAAAAGGCGACTCGGCTCACCACCACGGCCGGCTCGCCGACGAGCTTTTCCGAGGCGAGGTCCAGCCTCGCCGCCACGAGCGCGCCGTCCGCGTTGACGTAGTACACGCGGCCGTCGCTGTAGCCGACGCTCGATCGGGCACGCGCGAGCAGCACCTTCTCCTTCTTGGACAGCGAGCTGATGTAGATAGCATTGGTCCGGTTCTCGCCCCCCTCAGCGAAGTCGCCGGCAAACATCAGGAAGTGATCGCCATCTGGCAGGAAGCACGGCCACCGATGCGTCGCTTCCGTGCCCTCGAGCTGGGTGACGGCCGAGTTGGCGCTGCCGTCCGCGTTCACGCGCCAGAGTTCGGCGCCCGCGTCCGGGGCGTACAGAATCACGCCGTTACGGCCCCAGGCGCCCCCGCGTGCGACACCCCGAATGGTCACCAGACTTTGCGGTGCGCCGCCGGCGACGGTGATCTTCTTCAGCTTGCTCCCCGCGAAGAAGGCGATCTCTCGGTCATCGGGAGACCAGAAGGGATAGCTCGCGCCGTCCGTACCGGGCAGTGGACGCGCATCGGGGGCGCCGATCCGCCGCACATACAACATCGGCTCGCCGGTTTCCCCGGGTGAAACGAGCGCCAGCCATTGGCCGTCCTCGGAAAGCGCCACGTGGCTTACTTCGCCATCGACGGCAATCGCATAGTCGGCGCGCTCGGACGTCGCTCGAGGCCGAAATGCGAGCGTGGCGCCGACGGCCACGATCGCCGTGCCAACGACCGCCGCGGTCATCGCGAGCCAGGCCGGGTGCTTCGACGGCACCACGGCCATCGTCGTCGTCGATGTCGTCGGTCCGGACAGCGCGGCGAGGGCGAAGGCGAGATCGCGCGCAGACTGGAATCGGTCCTCCGGCTGTTTCTCGAGGCAGTGCCGCACGATGCGATCGGCCGCTGGCGGAATCGCGTGGGCGTCGCCCGCCAAGTCGGGCGGATCCTCCTTGAGGATCGCTGCCATCGTGTCCGCGGACGAGTCCCTCATGAACGCGCGTCGGCCCGAGAGCATCTCGTACAGCATCGCGCCCATCGCAAAGATGTCCGACCGCGCATCGGCGGCCTGCCCGCGCACCTGCTCCGGCGACATGTAGCCGATCGTGCCGAGCACCATGCCCGGCTCGGTGACGTGGCCGGTCCGCGTCGGCGCCACGGTGCCGGACCCGTCGGCATCCGGCTCGATCAGCTTCGCGAGGCCGAAGTCGAGGATCTTCACGTGCCCGTCGCGCGTGAGGAAGATGTTCGCGGGCTTGAGATCGCGATGTACGATCCCGCGGTCGTGCGCGGCGGCCACCCCCTGCGCGATCTGCACCGCGACGTCCACGGCCTTGCGCACCGGCATGGCGCCGGCCTCGAGCCGCTCGGCGAGCGTCACCCCGTCGAGCAGTTCGGTGACGAGAAATGGCGCGCCATCATGACTGCCGAAGTCGTAGACCGCGAGGATGTTCGGATGATTCAGTGCCGCGATCGCGCGCGCCTCCTGCTCAAAGCGGTGCAGGCGTTCCGCATCGGCGGACACGGACGCAGGCAGCGCCTTGATCGCGACGTCCCGGCCGAGGCGCGTATCGTGAGCACGGTAGACCTCCCCCATGCCCCCGGCCCCGATCGGACCGACGATCTCATACGGACCACACCGCGTACCGGCCGACAAGCTCATGCGTGGGGGTCATCATAGACGACGGGACGCGTAGAGCGTTCTCACCGCCGCCGTTTCACGGGCGCGAGGGCTCGAAATCGTTAGGAACAATTTATGACGTGCAGTGTCTCACCCGCGAACACCGGGAGCATCGAGCCTCGCGACAGGTCGACGAGTCCTATGCGGCACGCACCGAAGTGCCGCCTGACGCCACCGCGAGCGCTTCGGCCCGCTGCTTGAGGCCCAATAACATGCGCCGCGTCATGACGAATCCCGCAGCCTCGAGCACCAGCAGGAACGGCCATGCCCAGGCTGCCAGCGGGCGCACGCGGCTGCGCGAGACGAGTCGTGTTTGGCTCTCATCGACGGGGTAGATGCCAAACTGCCAGACCCAATCGAAGCCGTCCCTGTTCCTCATATCCAGGACGAGCGCGCGACCGGGTTCGATGGCGGCGACGGGCCATGAACCCTGCGGCATGGGAATCTCGTCGCCGACGGCCAGCTGCTGAAACTCGGGGAGAATGCGAGTGGCGCTCGGACGATCCAGAAAGCCGAAGAGACGGTCGAGCCAGTCGTAGCTGTAGAGCCCGCCGCGCTGATAGCCCATCTGCACCAGCCATGGCCAGATGTGTCCCGGTCGAGCGTTCACGGACACGGCCATCGTAAAGGAGAACGCCTTCTTGGCGATCAGGCCATCGCCCAGCATGACGCGGGTCAGATCGGCCGTCGTAGCCCCCCAACGGCCCATCCAACGTCGAATTGGAAACCAGTACACGACGGCGAGGGCAACCGTGACGATCAGTGTGGGAGTCATGAAGTCCCTTCGGGATTCCGCCGTAGCCACACCGACGTGGGTGGCGTACGCGGCGGCCCCCAAGCCAACAACGCCAGCCGACCATTTCAGCGCCTGCTCACCGTCGTAGTCTCGAGATTAGGCTGCCGGCCAGAGCACCGGCGATGACTGCCACCGCAAGTCGCGGAACAAGGCGCTCCACATCGATGAACGGCACGAATCTGGCGCCGCTGTCGGTGATTTCCAGCGCGCCCGCTGGGAATGCGCGGACGCCGCCGCCACCACCGCCCCCTTCTCCTGACCGGTCCGGGTGAACGCTGTCCTTTCCAGACCCGAACCCGCCACCAAATCCATACGCGACCTTCGCCACCGGCACGACGGTCTTGCCGTTGCCGTGAATGGGTTCCCCAAACACCGACCGTACGGTCGCCGTGGAGCCGAGTGTCTCGCCGATCTTCTGAAGGAGGTTCGTCTCAGTCATGCCAGTGCTCCTGGATTGCCTCTCAAGGCCGGATCGCGAATCACTTCAGCAAGTTCTGTGCCCGCCTCCCGTGCCGAACGGTTCGAGCGAAGGCGTTCGCGAACGCCCCAAGTCGCGACTCTCCGGGAGGTCCTCCGTGAAATCACTGCGGGAATTCCAGCGATTGCTTGGAACTATGTCGCATTGGCGGCGGCGCGCGCAGAGCTTCGGCGGGGACGGCAGCACCCGAAGGAGGACCGGCGGGTGTCTGTGTCTGTCCCGACACGGCCGGCGCGGCCAACGAATCCGCGATCGTGAGAACCGCAAGTGCGCCGGGCAATCGCTGTCTGATCAGTCGCCCCCTCAACCGACTCTCGTCGTCCCGAGCATGCGGCCACCCTGCAGCCGCTCGAATGACGCCCTCGCTTCCAGATGCTGCGCCTCCGCCCGGCGCAACAGCCTGGTGAACGCCGGCTTCTTGCGGAGCGCGTCGAGCCACGGATCGTGCGCCATGATCGGGAAACAGAAGAACCCGCCGGCGACGACGCGCTCCAGCAACTCGAGCGCCGGCCTGGCTTCCTTCAAGTGGGCCAGGTGCCGCGACAGGTAGAACAGCCCCTCCGGATCACGGAAATCGGACGCAGCGATCCGAATGGCGGCCGCGATGCTCTCGGCCGCCTGCCCCTCGAGCAACGTCCTGGCGGCGACGATGAAATCACGAAGGCGCGTGGGAATCTTCGGCTCGAGCTCGCGCAGTACTGGCAACGCTTCAGCCCCTCGGCCGAGTTCTGCCAGCGACAGCGGCACGATGTAGGGGTACTCCGCCACCTTGATCGTGGCGACCCTCGCGTGGTCCGCCTGCATGAACCACGTGTGCGGCACGCTCGTGCGAATCTTCGGCTCCAGGCTGACCGCTCGCGCGTGCGCCGCCATCGACGCGTCGAGCAGCCCGCAGTAGCGGCACGCGCTCACCAGCCCGGCCAGCAGTTCGGGGTCGGCGGTCCGCGCGCGTTCGAGGAGCCTAACCATCGCATCGTGCGCGCGGCCGAGGTCCACTTCGAGCTGCGCATAGAGCTTGTGCGCCGTCGTCAGGTCGGGATTGAGCTCCAGCGCCCGCCGGAATGCC
>Ga0070732_10000251_pt1 | contig 38299 bp, 26 predicted proteins | sample Coa_R1_5_FD_66449 | JGI IMG/M metagenome (GOLD analysis project Ga0070732, IMG submission 66449) | Surface soil microbial communities from Centralia Pennsylvania, which are recovering from an underground coalmine fire - Coalmine... | ecosystem: Environmental > Terrestrial > Soil > Unclassified ... | reverse complement strand
CAAGCGCTTGCGCCGGATAAACCGGAGGAGGCGCGCTGGAATGCGGTCCTCAACAACGTGAAGGCCGGCGTGGGCGCGAGCCCGTCGCAGAGGCCCCGTACCCGGCTGGCCCGACTGCGCCGCGCCTGGCCGATTTTGCTGGCCGTGCCCGCGATCGCAGCCGCCGCGGCCATTCTCTTGGCATTTTCGCCACTGTGGCGGCCGCCGAGCGCGCTGCCGGTGAAAAATGGCGATGAGAACACCGAAGCGATTTATTCCGTGGCGTCGCAGCAAGACGTGGAAATCATCAGCGTTCGCCCGGCCGACTTGCCGCACGTGGTAGTGGGCGAATCACCACTGGGTGAGAAATTGACATTTGTTTCGGCTGCCGACGTGTACGTACAAGGTTTGCAGCCGGATCTGGACGGCATGACGCCGCGGGTGCAAACGGGGGCCAATAGCGGCATGCCCATGGTCATCGCGCCGTTATCGCGCGAGCCATGAGCGGCTGCAAACAGAAATCGAGGGGCGCCATGTCCGGGTTCACGGGGTTGCGTTTCTGGGGCGTCGCGGCAATCGTTCTCACGGCCGGGCCGTGGCTTGCTGCCGCTCGCGCCGATGATGAAAAGATCGAAGTCACCGTCCTGGCCATTCTTGCTTCCGACAAGAGTACGGTCATTGATGAGCGCCTGAAAGACGTTGCCAAGGAAATTCAGAAAAAGGAACCGGCGCTCACGGGTTTTGCCGTGGAACGCGTTACCAAGAAATCCATTCGGCTGGGCGACAAAGACACGTTCAAGCTGGTCGATGAGAAAGAGGTACTCGTCGCCCTGTCGCAGCGCGATCCTATGACGGGCCGCGTGACGGTGACTATTAAACCCCCCACTGTCGGCGAAATCACCTACGCCTGTTGTTGTGGCAAATTCTTCCCAGTCATTACGCGCTATGTAACGAAAGAGAACGAGCGGCTAATCGTGGCGGTGATGGTGAAGCCGTGCCATAAGAAGTGAGTTTGGATTGGTAGCGGAATTCGCAAGAATTGCGGGTCAGGGAAACTCGGAAATCTTGCGAATTCCGCTACCGGTTTGCCCTAATTTGGGATTACCCCGCCGGCCGAGTCGGTCACCTGCACCTGATTTGTCTTCCGCCAAAACATAATTGTCTTGCCGAAGTATTGTCGTCCTTCTTGTCCGCGTATGGGCCTGTGAATGACTTCGGCCAGGTTACTATTGGTGCCCATAAACGTGACTTGCTGATTCTTGCCTTCGTCGTAAAAGATCTCATCCGCTCGGCCCGAGAACTCGTCGGATTGAATTTCCGCATGCTTACGCGCCTCCATGGTCGGAATCTTACGTTCGGCCTCCATTCGGAACGAAGCTGTTAGATGCTCGCAACGCAAAGTAAAGGCGCCGGCCGGTAAATGGTCTTCGTCAATGCGAATGTCGATCTGCTCGGCCGGCGTATGCACCGCGCGAACGCCGCTGATGAACTTCGTTTCGCGCGTCCGGTTATTGGCTTCCATGCGGCCTTGGAAGAGGATTCGCGTAAGCTGCAGCTCCTGCTCCGGTTCCTTCGATGATTTGTCCTTCCCGGTTTCGTCCGGCCCCATCTTGTCACCGTATTGGAGCGTGCGCACTTCACCCGGGCCGTCGGCCTGAAGCTTGCTTTCATCATTAATAAACGCGACATTTGGCGCCACGATCATCTGATAGCGCACGAGTTTATCGTCCTTAACCACGCGTTCCGTGATAATGACGGGCTGGCGCGTGTTTTCATCGCCGCGGTGACAAACGACTTTTTTTACCTGCGGTTGGTCGTCGTCCTGGCACGAGGTATTGGGTGCGCCACTGGATTTGGCCGTAGAGGCCTTGCTCGTTTGCTGAAGCTTCTTGAAGGAAACCTGGCGGTCGAGGTACACATTCATGGTCGGGCAGGTAACGCGCACACCATCCTGTTCCGCAATTACGCCGCCGTGGAACTCTGCCGACAACCCGTTGAATTTCATTTTCCCGTTCCACCGGACCACAATGTCGGACGGCTTATCCAAATGCTCGCCGTTGAGGGAAGAGGAAGCCGGAAGCTGCATCTTGCCGCCGTCTTCGATTTCCGCACGGTTGTCTTTCTGGTCGAACATCACCTTGGGGCCAAACAAGGTCATGGTTTGGGCTTGCACCATGGCCCATTCGCTGTCGGTGCCGCGCAAGCGCACGCGGTCGCCGTCCGGAGTATGCGTGAGATCGAGTTCCCGGCAACGGATATCGAGCGCGCGATCCTTGGGATCCTTGGGCTCCTGATGCACTTCGACGTGGTCTTTGCAATAAACGCGGTCCAGTTCATTGCTCGAGCCGGACCGCACAATAAAGCTCTCCACGATTTCGGCCGAAACTTCGAGCGGAATCTTGAGCTCTTGTGGGCCGGGTTGGAAGGGGGTTGGACTCGATGATGCCGTAAGTGCATCTTCGTTACTTTGCAGACTCGCTAGCGGCACTATTGTGGACGACGAACTCATATTGTTCGCCGGGACTGGTTGCGGAACGGCGCTCGCCTGAGAACCGGATGGCAGAAGCGAGACATCTTGGAACCACACCGTTAATTGCTTGGCATTGCGGAGGATCATGTCGGGCGAATACGCTGAGACATGGCCGACGACGAGAACCTTGTGCGGCTTTTTCCGGCGCTCCGCGGAGCTTGCTTGGTCGTTCATTCCGGCTGACGATTCATTGCCTTTCCTTGCGCTCGGTGCTGCTGCCATCGAATTCGCGAACGCCGCTTGAGTCGCTGTTGGGCTCACGCTGTCTTCTTTGAGCCAAAGACGAATCAGGTCGCCCTCCATGTGCTGGTGCTCGGCGCGCTGGTCGCAGGTGGCGTTGCCGGTGACGGTAATGCGCTGCAACGCTCCTTCCTGCTGCACCAGGAGCAAATCCCGCCAGGTAACATCGATCTGCTTGCCTTCCTTGTCATCGACCAGTCGTGCCTGGCCTGGGCCGAGGCAGCGGCCAATCTCGACAAGTTCAACCGCATTACTCGGCGGCGCCGGCCCATCGCGCTGAATGAAGCGGACCTCGGGGCAGCGGATAATGCTGGCGTCGCGCATGACCGTAGCAGGCGAACCGCGGACGGTGGTCTGCTCGAAATCATGGTTGTAGTCGAGTTCGTTTCCGAACGCACGCACATTTTCGCTATCGGCCGTCAAAGCAATTCGACCAAGCGCCCTCATCGTTACGATTTCAAGTCCGCGCCCATCGGCGTCGTCCGCTTCAGCTTTTGCCTTCACGCTGCCGTTCGGGGCAACCGACGGAATCGCGGCGTTCTTATGGCGAAATTGCAACTGCAAGCGTTCACACAAGAGCTGGTCGGTCTGCTTGTCGGGAAGTTCGCGAATCACTCGAATGATATCCGGCGCCAGCTTCGCCGGATTGGGCGGCGGCAAATCAAAGGAAGCATGGTCGGTTTCGAAATCGTACAAGAATGAGCCGGGGTTCCAAACGAACAGGCGGGTGCAGCCGGCTGCGGACGAGGACGATTTCTTGTCCGGATGTCCAGGCAAACCGCCATCGAGAACCAGATTCATGTTCACGTTCGAAGAAAGCTGCATCTTTCGCACTTGCTGGCTCATGGCCCGGCTTGCCGGAGCCGCTTTTTTGTCGGAACCGTTTCTTGGGGCGCTCGGTCCCAAAAAGACTTTCATCCCCACGGCATCTATTTTGTGGGCCGGCTTGCTTTGGTAATCGGTAATGTCCACGACCGAGTCGGTCCAAATCTGCGGGATATTGGAATTCTGTTCGGTCTGGTCGCGATAGTTGACCGGACCGCGGGTCGCGAAAACGAGATCGTCGTCGGCCTGCGGCGTGCAATGGTTGTGTACGACCCAGATCTTGCCGCCGCGTGGATCGCGGTTGGGGTCCAGGGGCGCCTCAACTCCGAGGAATTCGGCAGACACGAGCTTGGCGGTAGACATGTCGGTCCAGAAACGAATGGGCCGGTCGAAGGTCACATAGGCCACGTCGCAATGAATCGTGTTGATTTCCGGATAACCGGTTTCCAGATTGGTTTTGCCGAACATGGCAAGACTGAACGGCGCCAGGCGTACCCGCCCCTCTTCAAAATCCACTTGAACCGTGGCCAAGAGCAGGCCTTGCACCTGGACGCTCAGTTTGATCGGGTACTTGGCTTCGCGGCAATTCTCGCCATAGGCCTGGCGCAGCATGCGCACGATTTTCGGTTCGGGCGGAGACGCCTCTTCCGGCTGAGTTTCGCCGTGGGATACTTGGAGGTAACGTTCGGGAAGCGCCGGCAGGCCGTCGATCCAGCCAAGGAAGGAGTTGTAAAGCAGAAACGCCGCGCCGAAGGCCGCGATGCCGGCCAGCCAGAGCATGGTTCGTCGCGAGGTGCTCACCGCAAGACCTCCGGCAGAAAGGCCGTTGAATCCTCAAGATCCGATTGGTCCGGCCGCGGTCCGATGCCTGTAATGCTCCACCACGCCGTGCCAGTGCCCTTGGGCCCGCAGCACCAGTTCAATGACCTCGCGGACTGCTCCGCGACCGCCAGGCGCCCGCGTGACATAATGAGCGGCAGCGCGAGTTTCCGGACAGGCGTCGGCCACGGCCACCGCCAGCCCGCAGCTATGGAGGACGCCCAGGTCCACCACGTCGTCGCCCATCGCACAAATCTGTTCCGGCTTCGCGCCGATTTCCTTAATCAGCGACTGAAGCGCTTCCCATTTGTCCGCCACTCCTTGCATTACCCGCGTGACTTCTAGTTCCCGCGCACGCACCTCCACAATCCGCGAGCTGCGGCCGGTGAGCAAAGCCGCGTGCTTGCCCGCGAAACGCCAGATTTTCATCCCCGAACCGTCGCGGACAAAAAACGCCTTCTGTTCCAGGCCGTGATCGTCGTAACCGATGCCGCCTTCGGTCAGCACGCCGTCCACGTCGAGCACAAGCCAATCGATTTTCAGCAAACGATCCAGCAAGGTGATATTCATGGCTATTCCCGGTTCAAGCAGCGCGGAATTCCGCCTCGTTCCAGGACTCTTCTTCTTCGAAATCGGCCTGTTCGTCCAGCGGCAGGAATTCGAGCAGATCGGTAATGTCCAGCAAGCCGACGGGCCGGCCATTGTTGTCGAGCACCGGCAATTCGCTGATTTTGTGAGAGCGCAAGAGTTCCAGTGCCTCGGTGAACTTTGCGCCCTGCGGCACCGACAGCGGTTGGCGCGTCATTACTTCGCAAATCGGCCGATCGAGCAAGTGCTCGGCTCGTCGCTCGAACAGGCGGGCCAGGTCGCTGTCGGTGAAGATTCCGGATAGGCGGCCTTGTTGATCGACAAGCATCACGGCGCCGGTGCGCCGACCGCGCCGGCCCGTCCGTGCCAGCACACTGCGGACGCTCGCGGAATCCGAGGCCACACGCAGGGCGGAGCCGGAGCGCATGTAATCGGTGACCAGCGCCAGCTTGCGCCCCAAGTTTCCCGCCGGATGAAAGCGCGCGAAGTCCTGCGCTCCAAACTCGCGCTGCCGGCACAAAACGAAGGCCAGCGCGTCGCCCAGCGCGAGCATGACCGTGGTACTCGTGCTGGGGGCAAGCGACAGCGGGCAAGCTTCCGTTAAGGACCCATAGATGATCGAAGCATCCGCAGCGCGAGCGACTTGCCCGGCGCCGTTGCCCGTGATGGCGAGCAGCGCGGCGGCCAAATTTCTTAGGGGCCGGAGAAGCCGAACGATCTCTTCGCTGTCGCCGCTATGCGAAAGAACAAGGGCCACATCGTCGGCGTGGACCATTCCCAGGTCGCCGTGCATGGCTTGCGTGGCGTCGAGAAAGTATGCCCGTGTTCCGGTCGAGTTGAAGGTGGCGGCGATTTTTCGCCCGATGTCGGCACATTTGCCCACGCCAGTAATCGCCACCCGGCCGGCGCAGTTGCGCAGTACTTCGACGACCCGCTCAAACCCTTCATTCAGATCTTCGGCTACTTGCTCGAGCGCGCCAGCCTCCGCACGCATAACCTCGCGCGCTTGCTCCAAAATGGTTGTGCTCAACCTGGCGGGTGCGACGGTGCCGAACATGAATGCATCCTTGCTGATGGGAACTTCTCGATTGCGGACTATACCGTGGGGCTGGAAAATTGCAAGCGCAAGACGCTCGGTCTGCGCAAGCGGGGCGATTCAGAGAAACTTCGAAGTTTGTTGGCACCAGCGGCGCCGCATAACATGAACGACAACTTGATTCGATTCGGAGTTGACCATGTCGAAATTCCATGTGCAAGGGCATCGCGGTTCACGCGGAACCTGCCCGGAGAACACGTTACCCTCGTTCGAGCAGGCACTCGACGCCGAAGTTGGCTCCATCGAGACCGACATCCATTTGACGCGCGATGGCATTCCGGTCCTGTGCCACGACCCCTTGCTATCTCTGACCGTCTTCCGTCCGCGCGAGCAGCTCGAGATAGCGCCGAAAGCAATGCTGGTGCGAGACTTAGCAATACACGACTTGCGTGAATGGATCGCTGCTGGCAATCCCAATCCGGTGCGATTCCCCGATCAGCGAGCCGAAGTGACGCCGGTAGCGCGGCGCTATGCGGCCGAGCAAGGACTCGATCCTTTTTCCGTTCCCACGCTTGCCGATCTCTTCACTTTCGCAAAAAGGTATGCGGACGAAACGGATAAAACAGCGGAACAGCGGGAAGGCGCGCGGAAGCTGATTTTTGACTTGGAGATCAAGTATATCCCGTTTCATGCCGAGCGATATGCCGAGCCGAGTGACATCGTCGAGCGCCTTCTTGGCGCGATTCAAGAGGCCGGCATGGCGGCGCGCACAACTATTCGGAGTTTCGATCATCGGTTGCTGAAGCGAGTGTCAGACGCTCAAACTCCAGTTGCCACCGCGTTGTTACTCGCGGCTGGCGTGCCGATAGACCCAGCGCGGTTAGTGCGCGAAGCCGGCGCATCGGTTTTCTGCCCGCTGTTCGAGTACGTGGATGCGGAATTGATTCGCCAATGCCATCGAGACGGTATTCGCGTTTTGCCTTGGACTGTTAACGAAGTTGAAGACTGGGACCGGCTATTGGATTGGGGGGTCGATGGGATCACCACCGATTTTCCGAAGCGGTTGCGGCAGCGCGTGAAACTTCGGCAAATCAGGCCGAATTAGACAAAAAAAACATCGGCACGCCAAGAACGGTTAGTTCTCGGCGTGCCGAAGGTTCCCAAGGAGGTTGGCTGCTTACATTTCCGCCAGCGCCAGATACAGCCGCGCCAGGTGATGCCAGGCGTTATCTTCCGGCAACAGGGCGATGGCTTGCTTCAATTGCGCAGTCGCCTCGTCGGCTCGGTCCAGAAACAGAGCCGCCATGCCGCGATTGAAACAAACCGGGGCGCTGTCCGGAAGCTTGTTCCAGCTTTCGTATGCCTGTTCATGCTTGCCCGATTGCCAATCCAGGGCTGCCTCTTCATTTGCCAAGGCTTGCTTCCATTCAATCGGCAATTGGCCACGAAGAATGGTCAGCACCTTTCGTGCGGCGTCAAACTGGCCGGCCAGTCGCAGGATTCCGGCGCCCGTAAGCGCGGCCGCGATGTTTTTCTTGTCGCTGGCTTTGGCAGCCCACGAATCCATGCCTGGGACTTCGAAGCTCGTTCGCGTTTGCAGCAAGCCAGCTCGCGGCCGGGCACCAACGAGTTCCGGCAAGTCGCGGATGAGCTGTGGGTAGTTGCCAGCTGCGAATGCCACGGCTGGCACCGAACCGGGATGCTGCACCAAATTGGCCCAGCCTGGCGGCACGCTATTCGTGGCAGAACCCTTAGCCGGCCCCAACATCCGCAGAGCGGCCGTCGCTTCGTCCCAAGCCGTCCGCGGCTCGACTTGCGGAGCAAACGCCGCTTCGTGCATTTCCACTTCGCCGGCGGGCATTTCCGGCAAGCCCGCCTTGCGATCTTCGGCCTGTTGGTGGAGAAATCGCGTCATGAGGTCGGCCAGCTTTGGTTGGGGCTTTTTGGCCATGTTTAGCCGTTCCATGTGTCACCTCGGAAATCGAAGGCCTTCTCTGTTCACTGCATGAACGCGTGCGAGCCGGAATCTTGCGCGTAATATTACCGTCAAAATGGCAGGATGAGCTGGGAACTTCAAGCCCCAAATGCAAACTCCCGCGACGTTTACGTCGCGGGAGTGAATTCAGCCGGTGGATTTGTTATTTGTCGCCTTTCGGTTCGTCCTTTTTCTCCTCCTTGGGAGGCGGCGCTGGAGCCGGCGCCGCTGGAGCCGGCGCCGCAGCGGGCGGAGCAAGATTGGGCTTGTAGTTCAAAAGGCGCCGAGTCCATTCCTGGCGGGTGGCTTCATCGGGCAAGTTCTTCAAAATGCGCTCGCGCGGAATCGCACCCACCACGACCGCCACGGCCGACTTCACGCCCGCATCCTTCTCGTCGAAGTTGACCCGCAGCAAGCCCTGAATTTGAGCATCGGTAAGCGGCGCCGAAGTATGAACCTGGATGTGTCGCACCAGCTGCTCGGCTGCTTTGATGCGCAGATTAGCGGGCCGGGCAGTATCTAGCACCAAGTTCGCCAGGTCTTGCTGCGCATCTTTGCCGGGCAACTGGCCGACGGCTTCAATGGCCGCGAGGGCCAGGTCGTCGGAGCGCAGTGCAGCGCGAATCTCGTTGGCAGCCGGGCGCACATCGTAGCCGGGCACCTGGCCAATTGCCAGACGGCGCAAATCCTCAATAGCCAGCAGCTGTTGGTCCTTGCGTTCCGTGGGACTGAGCGGCTTGGCCATTGGATCGACGGCGACGAATTTATTCATGCCTTCGAGCACATTCTCCGGCGAAAGGGGGCGGAGCCCAACCTGAACGTTGGGGAAGCCCTGCACGATCCGCTTCACGTGCCACTCGGCATCGGGCGATACGGCGGTGGACAGCGCGCTCGTTATGATCAAGCGCGACGGCAATTCTCGCGTGATGCCAATGCTCTTGAAATCTTCCTGAAGGCGCTGAAGCCGTGGATCGAGCGCGGCCGGCGGCGGCTTGGTTCCGTCCATGACGAACGTAATGCGCGTGGGCGATTCTTGCCGCACGGTCACGTCCGGCAAATCGATGGTAATGTCCTTGATGCGCACGCGCAAGTCCGGCGGCTCTTCCTTGATCTTTTCCAGGGCCAGTTTCACCAGCAACGTCGCTTCCTGCGAAATGCGCACGGTGGGAAAGTCCTGGTGCATCATCTTCAACCAATCGGCCAGCTGTGCCTGATCGATCGCGAAGCCGTCGTAGCTGATGACAATGCGGACGATGGTTTTTTCATCCACCTTCATATTCGGCTGTTTCGAGAGCAAGCGCTCCAGGTGAACGTCCAATTCCGGCAGCTTCGCCTTGGTCACATCCTGGGCCAGCGTAATGTAAACCGGCAACCGGCCGAAGCGGTAATCGCTGCGGATCTCGGTGATCAGGTGCGGCAACTGCGGGTACGGCAGCTCGTGATCGATCCAGACAACATCAATGTCGGTCGCTTGCGTGAGCCGGCGGAGCGTGTCGCGGCCCGTGTGGGTGACGACGCTGTCAAAACCGGCCTGGCGAAGGGTTTGGGCCAGGAGGTCGGCCCGAATGAAATCGGCGTCGGCCACCAGAGCCTTGGGCCGAATGCCGGCCGCTTTTTCAGCCGTGGCGGGGTTCGCCAAAGCGGCGCGGAAGACCTCGACCACTCGGGCTCGCACCGGCAAACTCGGCGGCCCGGGCAGACGAATCAGCGCATCGGCCGCGGCCAGGCTCACTCGTCGATCTTTGCTATTGAGCGCTTTGATGAGCGGCTCGGGCAACGCGCGGATTCCGTTTTCCATGCGCGGAGTAGCGCTTTCGGGCAAGGCGGCCGGCCCGCTGCTGATTTGGGCTCGTTCGCCCAGAATTTGCGTCACGCCCAGGGCCACAAGCAGATGGTTCTCGGCCATCGCTCGGTCCAGCATCTTGTACAGCGCGGTGGAGCGGGCCAGCGCGAGCAAATCGTGAACCGCGGGCGAAGACTTGATGAGCGGCTGTTCAGTGCCGGCACGCTCGAATGCTTTCTCCGTGGCGATATTCAAAAACGCGATCTGTGCGGATTCGCTGCGGGGGTCGATAAACAGCGCCCACCGCGCGTAGCGTAAGCCAAGATATTCCTCCGCTTGCGAAACCGTCAACTTTAGCGGCACCAGCACTTTACCGTCCCATTGCCAGAGAAGTGGCGCCTCGGGTGCGTTGGAGAATGTGGTTTTGTGCTGATAGATCGCCTCAGCCGCCTTGATCAATTCGTCAATGGGCCGAGGCTGCTTCTCTTTCGGAAACCGCTCCAGCATTTGCAACATGGTGCGCGCTTTCTGGCCCACCGGATCAGGCTGCGTGGCCATGTACCAGAGCGTGGGCCGCGGATCGGTTTCAGTCCGGCCCATGAGCTTGATAATGTCGCTGCGGCGAGCGAGCACTTCGATAAAGTCCATACGCAGTGCGCCGTTATCGATGTCGAACGCGGCCAGCAGCGCCGGCACCACGTCGGCATCCATGAGCGGAATCACGCTCAGTAGATTTGACCGGTCGTTCGGATCGGAGCGAATGGCCGCTGCGAGCAGGTGCGGCATGATGGCGGCGCCGGATTTCTTCAACTCCGCAATGGCATACTCGCGCTCTTCCGGGCTCGCGTTTAAGTTGCCGATGTATTTCTGAATGCGTTCCGGATCAGAACGGAATTTGACAACGGCTTTGGAAACCTTGTCGATCAGCGTCTCCGCATTTTGCTTTGCTTCCAGTTGCGCCTTCGGATCGTCGGACCATTTGGCCACGGTGCGCAGTTCGAGGAAGACGGCCATCCCTTCCTTCTCTTCAATCGCCAGCAGGTCTTTGTCGGTGGGATTGAGCGCGAGCAGGCCCTTGAGATATTGGGCGGCGACATCGTATTTGCCCACCGCGATCTCAAACTGCACGGCCCGCCAAAACTCGGCCGTGGTCGTCGGCTTCTTGGGCAGGTCGGGATCGTATTGGGCGAAGAGTGGGGAGGCGAAAACGATGGCGAAAGCCACGGCCAGGCCGTGACGGAGGTAGCGCGAAAACACCGGAGTGGTCTCCATGTTGTGAACTCGGCAATCCCGGATCATTCGGCAACGTCCACCAGGTTTATGCGGGCGCGCACTGAGAAATCTTTCTGGATTATACACTATGACGGCGGAACTTCTTGCTCCGGCCGGACCAGATCTTCGTAGGTTTCGCGGCGACGAATCAGGCGGTGACGGTTGCCGGAGACCAGTACCTCGGCCGCCCTGGGACGACCGTTATAATTGGAACTCATGGCCATGCCATAAGCACCAGCGCTGAACGTGGCGAGCAGGTCGCCGCGCCGCAGCATCGGCAAATTCCGCCCCTTGGCCAGGAAGTCACCCGATTCGCAAACCGGGCCGACCACATCTTGTGGAAAAGTATTCGGAATATTCGTTTCGTAATCATCGGGCGGAGCAGGCAGCCCCGCGGGCGGCGCCACTGGCCAAATTCGGTGGAAGGAATCGTATAGCGTGGGCCGGATCAAATCGTTCATGGCGGCGTCTTGAATTACGTAACGCTTGCCGCCAGTTTCCTTCGTGAACAGCACCCGGCTAAGAAGAATCCCGGCATTGCCCACGATGAACCGCCCCGGCTCCAAAACCAATTGACACTTGGTCTTGGCCACAGCCGGCAAAATCACCTCCGCGAACGCCGAGGCCGGCAGTGCCTCTTGCCGTCGATAGTGAACGCCGAAGCCGCCCCCCATGTTCAAGTGCGTAATCGCGTGCCCCTGCTGGCGGAACTTGTCAATAAGAGCGATTCCCTTGTCGATGCCTTGCCGATAGGGCTCGGCCGAGAGGATCGGCGAGCCGAGGTGCATGTGCAGGCCCATCACCTTCAGATGCGGATGGCCAACTACGCGCTCGGCCACTTCGAGCACCGTTTCGATATCGAGGCCGAACTTCACGCCCTTCACGCTGGTGTCGGTCTTCACGTGTGTTTTCGGCGGCAGGTCCGGGTTCACCCGTAGGGCTGCGTTTGCCACGACGCCCTCGGACTTCGCTACTTCGCCGAGATTCAGCAACTCGGCTTCGCTTTCGACGTTGAAAAAGCGAATCTTGCTGCGCAACGCATATTTTATTTCCTCATCCGTCTTGCCGACGCCGGCGAAGACGATCTTGTCGCCGCTTCCGCCGGACAGCAGCGCGCGATAAAGCTCGCCGCCAGAAGTGACGTCGAACCCAGAGCCATGCTCCGCCATGAGCCGGCCAATGTGGATATTGCCGTTGGTCTTCAAGCTGTAGCAAATCAACGGATTCGCCGCCGCGAATGCCCTCTGAATCTGCGATAGATGATGCACGAGCGTTGCGGAGCTATACACCCACAGCGGCGTGCCATAGGTTGCGGCAAGCTCCACAACGGGAACGTCTTCGCAATGGAGGATGGAATCGCGATATTGAAAATGGTCCATGAATAATAATCCAATTGTGATAAGTCGCTATGTTTGTCAGAGCCGCGACGGGGTGCAGCGCAGTAAGCGGCCAGCCAGTGACTGCCGCTTACTGCGCTGCACCCCGTGCGCGGCTCTGACAACCAGAATTCGATTACGATACGTTCGTAAGCTGCCCCCGCCACCGCGCCAGCTGCTTCTCCACTTCCGGCGGGGCCGTTGAGCCGTAGCTGCGGAATGCCTTTAGCGCATTCGCCACGCCCAGCACCGAGTACACTTCCTTGCTCAACCCCGCTTGCAGAGTTTCGTAATCCGCGGCAGGCAAGTCCGCAAGCCGGCAACGCTTGTGCTCGCACTTTTGCACCAGCTTGCCGACGGCTTCGTGGGCCGAGCGCATCGGCATGCCGCTTTGAATCAGCTTCTCCATAAGCGTGGTGGCATCGAGGAAGCCATCTTCGAGTCGTGCCTGAATGGCCTCGCGTCGGAATCGCGTGCCTTCGATCAACGGCGCCGCCAGTTCGAGGCAGGCAAGCACGGCGTCGTGCGCGCGGAAAAGTGCCGTCTTGTCTTCCTGTAAATCGCGGTTGTATGCCAGTGGCAGGCCTTTCACCAGCACCATCAGTTGCGCTAGGGCTCCAACTACGCCGGCCGTCTTGCCGCGAATGAGTTCCAGCACGTCCGGATTCTTCTTGTGCGGCATGATGCTGGAGCCGGTGCAGAAAGCGTCGGGCAGTTCGAGGAAGCTGAACTCCGTGGTGGACCAGAGAATCCATTCTTCGGCCCAACCGCTCAGGTGCAACGCGATCATGCTCAGGTCAAAGACGTATTCCAGCAGAAAATCGCGATCGCTCGAGACATCGAGGCTATTGCGGGCGACGGATTCGAAGCCGAGTTCTTTGCGCACGGCCTCGCGGTCAATCGGCAGCGAGGTGCCGGCTAGGGCCGCAGCGCCAAGCGAAAGCACGTTCAGGCGCTTGCGACAATCGGCCAGACGCCCGCGGTCGCGCTCGAATTTCTCGATGTAAGCGAGGAAGTAATGGGCAGCGAGCACCGGCTGCGCCCGCTGCATGTGGGTGTAGCCAGGGAGGATGAGGTCGCGATTGCGCTCGGCGGCACCAAGCAATGTTCGCTGCAGCACCGAAAGCGTCGCGGTCAAGTGATCGAGTTCATCCCGCAGCCAGAGCTTGACATCGGTCACGACCTGATCATTTCGGCTGCGGCCGGTGTGCAGTTTGCGACCCAGATCGCCGAGACGCTGAATTAGCGACTGTTCGATGTGTGTGTGAATGTCCTCAAGCTTCGTAGAAAACGTGAATTTGCCGGCTTCAATCTCTTGGCCGATTTCCTGCATAGCCGCGACGATCTTGTTGGCTTCTTCCGACGTGAGCAAACCAACCTGAGCGAGCATTCGGGCATGCGCCTGGCTGGCGAGAATGTCGTGGCGGTAGAGTCGCTGGTCGAACGAGATGGATTCCGTAAAGGCTTCCACGCGCTCGTCGGTTCCTCCAGTAAATCGACCGCCCCACGTCTTGCCGCTCACGGCGCCAACTCCGATTAGCGACGCCTCGCAGAAGCGTCACTCGCCCCGACGCTTCTACGAAGCGTCGCTAATCCTCAATCGATTATCTTACTCAGCGGATATTCCACGATGCCACAAGCCCCCGCCTTTTTCAGCGATGGCAAAATGTGCCGCACGATGTCTTCTTCCAGAATCGTGTTTACCGCTACCCATTCCGGGTCGGAAAGCGATGACACCGTCGGATTTTTCAAGGCCGGCAGTATCTGTAACACCGCGGTCAATTCGCCGCGGCGTACGTTCATCATCAGGCCGACTTTCCCCTCGGCGGCCATGGCACCGCGCAGCATGAGGATAAGATCGTCCATTTTCTGACGCTTCCACGGATCCTCGGCCGACTTTGGATTGGCGATGAACCGAGTCGTGCTCTGGAGCAAATCGCATACGATGCGCAGATTGTTGGCTCGCAGCGAACTGCCGGTCTCAGTCACCTCGACAATCGCGTCGGCTAGGCGCGGCGGCTTCACCTCGGTCGCGCCCCAACTGAATTCCACGTGCGCTTCGACGCCGTTTTGCTTCAACCAGCGGCGCGTGAGATTCACCACTTCGGTGGCAATTCGCTTGCCTTGAAGGTCTTTGATCTCCATGATCGGCGAATCGTTGGGCACGGCGAGCACCCAGCGCACCGGCCGGCGGCTTACTTTACTGAAAACCAACTCCGCCAATTCCACGACCTTGGCATCGTTTTCCAGGACCCAATCGTAGCCGGTTAGGCCGCAATCGAAGGAACCGTTTTCGACATAGCGCGGCATTTCCTGAGCCCGCACCAGCGTACACTCCATCTCTGGATCGTCGATGCTCGGATAATAGCTGCGGGCGCCGAAGGTGATCTTGTAGCCGGCTTTGCGGAAGAGGTCGCCGGTCGCTTCCTGCAAGCTGCCCGCGGGCAAGCCAAGTTTCAATGTTTGCTTACTCATTTCTTGTACACCTGCTTCGGATCGAACAACCGCTCGCCGATGGTCTTCAGCCCGCCGTTTTCCAGCTTGCGGAAGAAGCAACTGGCGTAGCCTTCGTGGCAGGCGGCCCCGCCGATTTGATGGACCTTCAACAGAATAGTGTCGGCATCGCAGTCGATGAAGATCTCACGCACTTCCTGCACATTGCCGGACTCTTCGCCCTTGCGCCAGAGCTTGCCGCGGCTGCGCGACCAGTAGCAGACCCGGCCGGTGCGGACGGTTTCGTCAAACGCTTCGCGATTCATCCAGGCGAGCATTAGCACCTGGCCGGTCGCGGCATCCTGCGCGATGGCCGGAACCAGGCCACCGGCTTTGTCGAAATCAATCATGGAAAACTCTCAAACCATGTAGCGGAATTCGCAAGAATTCCGTATTGCGGATCGGGACTCTTGCGAGTTCCGCTACCATCAAAACTGCATCAAGCTAAACACCGGCCTTGGCTTCAATTTTTCGCGGCCGGCCAAAAACGTCAATTCCACCAGGAACGCGCACTCGATCACGTGGCCGCCAGCCTGCTCAACGAGCTGCGCACCGGCCAGCATGGTGCCGCCCGTAGCCAGCAAGTCGTCGATGAGCAGCACTTTGCCGCCCTCGTGAATGCTGTCAATGTGCATGTGCAGTTCCGCGCTCCCATATTCAAGATCGTATTTCAGACTATAGGTTCGGTAGGGGAGCTTGCCCGGCTTGCGCAACGGTATGAGCGGCTTGTGGAGGGCCAGGGCCAACGGGGCTGCAAACAAAAATCCGCGTGCCTCGGCGGCGGCAATGGCATCGATGGGTCGATTCTTGTAATGTTCCTGGAAGCGGCGAATCGCTTCGGCAAAGGCGGCCGGTTCGGCCAGCAGCGGGGTTATATCTTTGAACAGAATTCCGGGCTTGGGAAAATCCGGAATGTCGCGAATATACCGGGTCAGATCCATGCGGCAAAACCTCGTGGCCGATGCGTTGGCAGTTTAGATTACAGATGATTTCAAACCGAGGCAACCATGGCATTTCGAGTGCGTGAGGCCAGAATTTCCGATGCGGAAACCATCGTCGAGTTCAACCGGCGATTGGCGGAGGAGTCGGAAGATGTAAAGCTCGATGTTGCGATCCTCGGGCCGGGGGTAAGTGCAGTGCTGGCGGATAGCTCGAAAGGCCGCTATTACGTGGCAGAAGAAAATGGCGAGGTCATCGGTCAACTGATGATTACATACGAGTGGAGCGACTGGCGCAACGGCTGGATCTGGTGGCTGCAGAGCGTGTACGTGAGCGCCGACGCGCGCGGCAAGGGCGTGTTCCGCGCGATTCTTGAGTACACGTTGAAGCAAGCAGAGTCGGAAAACAACGTCGTGCTCATGCGGCTTTATGTGGAAAAGGAGAACCACGCCGCGCAAGCAACTTATCAGCGATTAGGCTTTGAAGAAATGCACTTCCATCTCTATCAGCGCAAAGTCAACTAAAATGAAAGCCCAGGGACTTCCGTCCCTGGGCTTTCTTACGGCATCTCCCTGATCCGAATATGCCGAAATTCGAACTTGCCGACCTCAGCCTGCAAGCCGATGCCGCCTTTCGTCCCGGGCTTGTAGGTCGGATCGAACTGCACGCCGTTGATCTTGCAGACGGCAGTTGGACCCTTCGTCACCTGAAGGTTCGTGACTTCGACCGCCTTGCCGTTCAATACGACATTTGGCTTTCCGTCGCGTACCGTTACTTCCAAAGCGTCTTCGGGGCCTACCGCTTTGCCATTGAGCGAAGTCGAAATCTGGTTATTGCGAACGGTAATGTCAAGCTCGTTCCAGTCGTCGTTCCTGAAGACGCTTGCCAGATGCTTGTGTTCGCCGCGACGGATGAAGTCGCGCACTTGCAACTGCGGGCCGCGAATGTACACGCCGCTGTCGGACTTCAACGAGGCGCGGAACTCCATCTTCAGATGGAAATTCCCGTTGAATTCGTTGGCCGTGTACAGATCGCGAATGCCCTTGCCTTCGTTGGCGACGATGATGCCATCCACGACCTGGAATCGCTTGTCCGCGCTTTCGTTTTTTCCGTCCAGATTCGCCTTGTAATAAGTCCACCCCGTAAAATCCTTGCCATTGAATAGCGATCGATACCCGGTCTCTGGCTGGAAATCGTCGGCGCGAAGACTCGTGGTGGCAGGCCCCAGGATGGCCAACAGGGAAAACCACGACGCCACGACGAATCGAAAGACCATGCATCGACTCCAAATCGTGCTCAAGAGCACAAGCTTGTGACTCAAGGCAAGTTTGCCACTTCCGGATCGTTGGGGCAAATGCGCTTCAATGCCCAGGCCGCTTCGTCTGCCACCAAGGGATCGGTGTCATGAAGGCTTAGCATCAGCGGTTCGCGCGCGGCGCTCGCCTGCGGACCAATCTGCCCGAGGGCATAGGCTGCTTTGAAGCGAGTGCCGTGGAGCGAGTCGGACAGTGCGTCGATCAATGCAGGGATTGCGTCATGTGCCGCGGCCCCGAAATTGGCTAGCGCCATCGCAGCCTGTTGCCGCACGGAATGCCTAAACGGCGCGACCATCTCGCGGTTGTCCGGATCCTGCATCGCCGCAATCAATTGCGGAGTGGCCGGCATTGCGGCTGGCCCGATTCGGGTCAACGCCAGGGCGGAATTCATGCGCACCTGGGGATGCTCGTCGGTAAGCGCTTTCGCGAGTTCCTCGACGGCCTCACTGGCGTCGGGCCCGATTTTGGACAGACTCAACGCAGCCAGAATGCGCACGATGTCTTCCTTATCGTGCAGCGCCTCGATGAGCTGCGGAACCGCGTCTCTGGCACTCTCACCCATGGAATTAAGGACCCGAATGGCATGCTCCCGATGCTTGGGGTCTTGGTCCTTCAGTTCATAGGCCCAATAACCGACGGGCCGATCCTCCTGAAATTGCTGATTGCGTACCACGGCCAGCACCGTAAAGCGGCTGCGCGGGAACCACATCAACACCGCCAGGCCGACCAGCAGGGCCAGCGCAAACCCAATCAACGGACGAAGGCGTCGCATGTTGGCCTCCGATGCGTAAAAGAAATGGAAAAGGGTATGGAGGAACTCTATGCGGAAACCCGCCGGAACACAATGGAAAAACGAGAAATTGTCGATTAAGGACGGGCCAGCGGCGGCAGGTTCCAAAGCAAGACTTTTTTGTCCCAAGTGCCGGTGGCGAGGAGTTGACCATCCGGCGAAAAGGCCACGGAACTCACGATGTTCGCGGGGACTTTGAACGTGGTTAATTCCACGCCTTCGCGAACGTCCCAGAGCCGGGCGGTATTGTCGGCCGCACCGGAGAGTAACCACCGGCCATCGGGGGAAAAGGCCACCGACCAAATGTCGCGCAAATGACCAGTCAGCAGATAGCGCTGGGCGCCGCTTTCCACGTCCACTATGCGCAGACTGCCCCGGCGTTCGCCGATCGCCAGATCGCGGCCGTCGGGAGAGAAAGCCAGGGCACGCGGCTCCACCGGGGATTTGGCGAACGAACGCATCAGCACCAAATTATGGACTTGCCAGATCTTGATCGACCGGTCGGCACTGGCCGTGGCGAGGTAATCACCGGAAGCCGAAAACGCCAAACAGGTGATCTGGCCGTTTTGTCCAGACAGGATCGTGCGCTCCAGGCCGAATTCCGTATCGAAGAGGCGAACTTCTTGCGTGTCTTTATTGTTGCTCAACGCGGCCGCCAGGGTCCGCCCGTCGGGAGATAGGGCGACGGCGGTGACGCGCTTGCTCGTTCGCCAGGAATTCCGCTCATTGCCACTGGCGCCATCAAACAACCGAATGACATGTTCATCGGGAACCAGGGCCAATACGCTTCCGTCCACCGAACAAGCGAACGGCCGATGTGGTTCTTTTTGGCTGCGTGGCTTGTCGGTGGGCAGGCGCGCCGAAACGTTCGCGCGAATGACTTGAGTTGGCCGGTCACTGCTCAGGTCCCAGCGGCGCGCTCCATCGGACGTAAAACTGGTGAGCTTCGTGCCTTCCGGGTCGAAAGAAATCCCCAAGACCGGCCCGGCGCCTTCCACCATAGTGCGACGTGGCGCCGTAACCCGATGGGGAACGTTGCGGGCGCGAAATGGCTGGTCTAACGAGGCGATGGCGAAATGGCCGCCGGACACGTCGACGATGGAGCGGTCGGTCTTGCGGATGAAAGTGCCGTGGCCGGAATCGGTCTCCAGAAACGCTCCTTCCGGCAGGCTGGCAAAACTGTAACGCCCCGAAGCCGCATGCAGTTCCGCCAGCTGGTTGTGCAAAACAAGTTTGTTGCCGGAACTGTTGGTTGGGACTTCGGCCGAAACGACTCCTTCCATTACGAACACCTTCGTGGTGGTGCCCTTCGGCGCCGACGTGTCGGACTCCAGGCGCACTCGCGTTTCCGAGCCGAGCATCAGCCGGCCATTGTCATGGGGATAGCGCACAGTAGTTGCACCGGCATCTCCGGTGCGAATCTCTTGTCCGGCCAGGAGCAGCTGTCCCAAATGTCCGGCTTGCACTTCGCCTTCCGGAGAAATGATTTCGACGAGCCCCTGAATGTCTTCCAGCGAAGCCAACGCGGTCTGGGTTGGGGTCGAGTTTGGATGCCGGCGTGCGATTCCACCGAGCAAAAGGAGAAACGCGCAACCCGCGATGAGGCTAAGCGCCAATAGTTGCCGCGAAACCCAGCGCCGGCGTTGCGCCGGGCCGCGGACGATTCGTTTGCCGGCGGCCTCTTGTCCTGCCAGCACGGTTACGGATGCCCATTCCTTGCAGATGGCTTCTTCGCGTGCCAGATAGACCAAGGCGGCAGCGAGGCCCGGTTCCAACCGCAAGCGTGCCTCCAACTCCACGACGGCATCGGCCTCGAGATTACCATCGAGGTACGCTTGCAAGCGGTCATGCTCGGGATGAGCCGTCATTTACGATTGCTCCAAAGCCAGTCGCCGGCCCACACATTCCCGCAGGGCCATCTTAATTCTTTTGATCTGGGCGTAGATCGATTGCACGCTGCGGCCGAAATACGACGCGAGACGCGCCACATTGCCGGAGGTCCCATCATAGCGCATGGTAATGAGCTTCCGACTTTCGCCGGGAAGCTGCTCCAAGCATGCCATAAGAGCGGCCCGGTGTGCCGAGGCCGGTTGCTCGCGTTCCACCTCTTCGGCGGCCTCGGCCAAGGCTCGCACCAGGTCGGGATCACAGACCAATTCACGGCGGCTGGTTCGCCGATGCGCCAGGATACGCCGGCGCGCGATTTCCCGCGCCCACGGCAGAAACCCGGCTTCATCCTGCAACTGCCCGATCGATTCTGTGATCGCCACCGACACGTTTTGGAAAATATCTTCCGTATCATCGTGATGGTGAACGCAGGCGAAAATAAAGCCGTACAGGGACGTGCGGTGCTGCATCAGTAGACGCGCGACCTCGCCCTGGCGGATGCAACCACCTTGTGTTCGAGCAGCCTCGGCCATCTCGCCTCCTGCCGATCTTAATTACTGAGGATTCTCGCGAATCGGTTTAGGCGGCAAAAGCCGTCTTTTGATTGGATTTGCTGTAACCTCCCGAAGTTCCCAAGAAAACTGCTCAAACCCGCTATAACCCGGCATGCTGCTTGCTGAGAGCTCTTCTATAGGTATGTTCGGCACCGCGATTGTGCCGAAGAGTCTAAGAACCGCCCCGATGGACCTTATGAGCAGATTGAAGAGAATAGGGGAATCGCCGTGGATTCGGACCACAAAGAACCGACTTCAACTGCTCAGCCCAACCTCGAATCCCTCCGCAAAGACGGTTGGCTGATCGTTTCCACATTGGGAGCTTATTGCGCCGCCTGGAAGAACGGCGAAGAAGTCTTGTTAGCGTGGCGAAACGGCACCTGGGTGCGCCTATCGGTTAGAATGAATTCGCACTTCGATAGAAGCTAATGGGTCATAAGCCGTCTTTCGAGCCGGGAGCGCGAGCGACCGGATGGAGAAGGCTTTCCCCATCCGGTCGCTCGCGCTCCCGGCTGTCGGCCGTCAAGCCGTTTTCATCTCGGCGGCGCGTTGGCGGCCAAAGCGCTCGATCGCCATTTCGCGCAGTTTGAATTTCTGGATTTTGCCGGTCACCGTCGTGGGATATTCATCCACAAACACGATGAATCTCGGCACCTTGAAATGGGCAATCTTTCCCTGGCAATACTCCTGCAGCTCCCGCGCCTGAAGTATTTGGTTTGGCTTGAGCCGAATCCACGCGCACACTTCTTCGCCGAGCCTTTCATCCGGTAGCCCGACAACTTGCACATCGAGAATGGCCGGGTGCGTGTACAGAAATTCCTCGATCTCGCGCGGGTAAATGTTCTCGCCGCCGCGGATGATCATGTCTTTGAGTCGGCCGGTAATCTTGAAGTAGCGGTCGGGCGTTTCCACCGCCAAATCGCCGCTGTGCAGCCAACCATCCGCCGTGATCGCTTCCGCCGTCTCTGTCGGCTTGTTGTAATACCCCTTCATTACGCCGTGGCCGCGAGTCATCAGTTCGCCCGGCGTGCCAATCGGCACCGGCTCGTTCGTCCCAGGACCGACGGTCTTCACTTCCAGCCCCGGCAAACGCGTTCCCACGGTGCTCAAGCGATGTTCCAAATCATCGTCCGGTTGCGTCTGCGTGATAATCGGCGACGCCTCGGTGAGGCCATAACCGATGGTGATTTCACGGGCGCCCATCCGGTCGATGACCTTTTGCATGATCTCGACGGGGCACGGGCTACCGGCCATGATTCCCGTACGCAAGCTCGACAGGTCGAATTCCGAGAAGCGCGCATGATGCAACTCGGCTATGAACATGGTAGGTACGCCATGCAAACCGGTGCAGCGCTCGGCCTGGACGGCTTGCAGCGTGGCCAGCGGGTCGAACGATTCGGCCGGAAAGATCATGGCTGCGCCGCGCACCATGCAGAGCAGCGTGCCCAGCACGCAGCCGAAACAATGATAAAGCGGCACCGGAATGCAGAGCCGGTCCTTTTCCGTGAAACGCATCCGTTCGCTGGAGAAGAAGGCGTTGAACAGAAGATTACGGTGCGTAAGCATCGCGCCTTTGGGAAAGCCCGTGGTGCCAGAGGTGTATTGGATGTTGGCCACATCCACGGGCTCGAGTTGGCGCAGGCGATTGTCTAATTCGTGAGTGCTAATCGATTCTCCATGCGCCAGGAACTCGCGCCAGCTCCGCATTCCGGGTTGCTTCGCTTCTTGGATACTAATCACACGGCTCAAGCGTGGGTACTCAGGCGATTTTAGCTGTCCTGCCGGAGCAGCACGCAATTCCGGCAAAATGCCGCCGAGAATCTGAAAGTAGTCCGACGACTTAAACCGATCGGTCAGGAACAGCGTCGTGAGGTCCGCTTGCTTCAAGACGTATGCCAACTCGCTGGCCCGGTAGGCGGGGTTGACGTTTACCAGCACGCCGCCGACCATCGCCACCGCGAATTGCACCTCGACCCACTGCGGCCAATTCGTGGCCCAGATGCCGACGTGTTCGCCCTTGCCCACGCCGACGGCGAGTAAAGCGTGCGCGACGCGCTCGACCTGGTGCTCGAATTCGCGATAGGTTTTGCGGTAATTCAGTTGGGGAAAGACAACCGCGTCCTGATTTGGATACCGGCGCGCGATCTCTTTCAGTGCGCTGCCGATGGTTTGGCCTTCCACCCAGGGAATGGGCTGCACATTCATGTTTTGCTCCCGAAACATTCGCGAAGTGGATTCTGGAAAAAGCTGGCAAACAAAGCAAGCGAGTATATTGTCTTTCTGAGAAGAGTTTACAGCACACTTGGTTGAGCCGGGAGCGCAAGCGACCGGTCGAAACGCCCTTCTCGCAGACGACAGCTTGAGCTCCAGGCTTCGAACTCACTGATCTTCGACGGAGGAATCACCATGTTTCGCTGGCTTCTAGTCGGGAGTTTTATTTTGCTCGCAACGCAAATGGCAGTGGCCGATGATTTCCGCTCGCTGTTGGAAAAGCGCGCAATCAAGTACGCGGACGGGATATTGCTCTACCGGCTCATGAAGCCGGAAAACTACGACCCGAAGACCCAATACCCACTGGTGATCTTCTTGCACGGAATGGGCGAACGCGGCGATGATAATGACAAACAGCTTCTGCACGGAGTAGCAGAGTTCGCCAAGGACGAGAATCGCAAGAAATATCCCTGTTTCCTCATGGCGCCGCAATGCCCAATGACCACGACGTGGGCCGACTTCGGTAACCAGTTCAAGAAGGAACCGACGCCAGCCATGAAGTTGCTCCTCGAAGCTATTTCGACACACGTGAAAGAATTGCCCATCGACGACAAGCGCATCTATATCACGGGCTTGTCGATGGGCGGCTTCGGCACCTGGGACGCGATTGCCCGCAAGCCCGAGCTCTTTGCGGCGGCGGTCCCCATCTGTGGCGGCGGCGATGTGAAGACGGCTGAGCGCATTGCCAAGATTCCGATCTGGGTCTTCCATGGCGCCAAAGACAATGCGGTGAAGGTGGAACGGTCGCGCAGCATGGTCGAAGCCCTGAAGAAGGCCGGCGGAGAGCCCAAGTACACGGAATACCCGGATGTAGGGCACGACTCCTGGGTGCCAGCCTATAAAGATGCCGACATGTTCGCCTGGCTGTTTGCCCAGAAGAAGAAATGACGTTAACGCCGCTTGCGACGTGGCACCGGCGCAAGCGGTGAGTCTCTTTTCTCGGTTGGTCCAATTGCATCCCTGGCCGGAACACTCAGTTCGCTCGATGATTGATTGGCACACTGCCGGATTCCGTATTAGAATGGAGCGGATTCATTCTCCGCCTCATTCGAGTATTTCGCCATGGGCTTGGACACCGCGGTGAATCTGATCGATGCCCTGCGTGGAAGCCAATTGCTGAGCGCCGATCAACTCCAAGACATTCACGACCGGACCGGCAATCAATTCGCGAAGCCCGTGGATTTAGCGCGCGAACTGGTGAACCGCGGCTGGATCACGCGCTACCAGGCTCAGCAACTCATGCAGGGCCACGGCTCGGATTTGGTGCTGGGCGCCTATCGTTTACTTGAGCGCGTGGGCGAAGGCGGCATGGGGCAGGTATACAAGGCACTGCACCAGCCGATGCACCGGATCGTGGCCCTCAAAATCGTTCGTCGCGAATTGCTGCAGGACCCGCGCACGCTGAAGCGCTTCCGCCGTGAGGTGCAGGCGGCCGCGAAGCTCAAGCATCCGAACATCGTTACCGTGTTCGATGCCGCCCAGGTCGGGTCTGTGCATTTCCTGGCCATGGAATACATCGATGGCGCGGATTTGGCGGAGGTCGTTCGCGAGTCCGGCCCCCTGCCGATTGCGATGGCCTGTGATTACATTCGTCAAGCAGCAATAGGGTTGCAACACGCGCACGAACGCGGCCTCGTGCATCGCGACATTAAGCCATCGAACCTCCTCGTCACGCGCTCACATCCTGCCGGCGTGGTGAAGATTCTGGACATGGGCCTGGCCCGGCCGGTGCAGAGCGAGTTCTTCGATCAACCCCAGCAAACAGCCGTAACCATCGATGGCACGGTCGTGGGCACGCCCGATTTCATGGCGCCGGAGCAGGCCCGAAGCTCCAACTCGGTCGATCACCGTGCAGATATTTACAGCTTGGGCTGCACGCTTTATTACCTGTTAACCGGGCGCTTGCCATTTCCCGACATTTCGCCGATGGACAAGCTGATCAAACATCAGGCGGAGCAGCCGCATCCCGTGGAAAAGGTGCGGACGGATGTGCCGATTGACGTGTTGCAAGTACTGCAGGGAATGCTGGCGAAGAAACCGGAGGAACGCATTCAAACTGCGGCCGAAGTAGCCACGATGCTTGAACCATATTGTTCGGATGGAACGGCTGGTTTGGTTGCGAATGCAAACGATGGCGCGATGACCGCGCGGCCGACCTTGCCATTGATGCTTGCGGCGAAACCATCCGCGCCACCGCCGTCGAGCACGACGACCAATTCACCATTCCGCTTTGATTCAGAACCGGCGCCTGCCACGGAGCCTGCTGCCAATTCCAAACGCGGCACCGGATTGCTGTTGCTAGCTTCGGGCATTGGCGGTGTGGTGATTCTGGGCTGCATTGTAGGTTTGGTCTGGGTGGTAATAGGCCTCCGATCCAAGCCGGCGGCGGCAACTAGCGCGCATGGTCTCGTGGCCGAGCCTACCGTGCCACCGCAAACGCCGGACGAACTGTTGGCCGCTGCGATGATCGACGATGCCGCCGCCGTTTTCGTCATCCGGGCAGGGCAATTGCTTCAAGCGCCCGCCGTACAGGCACACGGCAAGCCGGCGCTCGCGCCGATTTTCCAGTTCCTTGCGGCCGTGCATGCGGATCCTTACAAGCAGCTCGAGCGCATCGTGATTTCCTTCGCGCGCGATAACCCTGATCATTTTTTGGCAATTATTCTCGGTGACTACCTCACTCCGGACTTTCGCAAGGTACTGGAAACCAAGCTGATTCCCGAAGATATCACCTGGCCCGACCACACTCAAGACCTGGTGTATCGCCTCACCGACCCGCAGAAAGGGCAAACCAGTTATCTGGCTATCGTGCAGCAAAAGTTTGTCGCGGTGGCCAGCGACCGCGGGCTTTTGCAGAAGGCGTATTCGCGGTTTCAAGATCGTAAAAAGGCCGGCAGCAATGAAATGCTCCGAAAGGCACTGGCCACTACCAAGGCCGACGCCAGCGTCCGCATTGCCGCCGGCGGGCAACTAACGCTCGGTGACAAAACGCTGGGCCAACTTGGTATCCAAATCGTGACGGGAGAAGCGCTGCTGGCCGACGAAATGCAATTTCGTCTTCAAATCAGTGTGAACGACGCGCAAGCCTTTCGCCAGGTCAAGGAACAGATCACGCGCTCGGTTTCCATGCAAGCCCTGTTCAATCAGCGGCTAACTCTGCTGGCGATGATCCTCAACCACGCTCAAATCGAAGTGAAACCACCGAGTCGCGATGCGCAAATCGTGGAGCTGAGCGGGAAACTCAGCCGGCCGGAATTGAATCGCGCCTTGCCGCCCCTATTTCAACCTTGGCAGAAGCGGTGAAGCCGAATAAGCCCGCCGTGCAAGCAAGATCGAAATCGAGGTGCGCCATGCCCACGTCGAACTGATCTCCATCCAATCTCTGGACCGCGCTGCTGCTGGCATTCGATGCGCTTCTCTGGCTTGCGGTGCCGATTCAGTTGACTATGACAGTGCCCAAGTTCCATCGGTTATTTGAGAACCTTGGGATGAGAGTGCCGCAGGCCACGCAGGTCGTGCTCAGCATTTCCATGTGGTTCGTAGATTACTGGTGGATATTCGCGCCGGTTTTCAGCGCGGGTCTGGCCGCACTTGTCGGTATCGGTTTCCTTTGCCGACATCGTAGTCTTGGCACGTTCTTGCTTTGGCTATTCATTACAACGGGTGCGGCCATTGTGCTCAACGCGATAGTGGTATTTACAATTCAGATGGGGTTGGCGACCGCGCTGGAGGGTCTCAGCAGGTAATACGACGAGGCTTCAATCTTTCGATTGCTCTTTGCCCTTTAGCCACGCGCCCAATCGCTTTAACCCTTTCTCGGTCGATACTCGTGGCTCATAACCCAAGTCGCGGCGGGCGGCGCTGATGTCGAACCAGTGCGCAGTCGAAAGCTGCCGCGCCAGGAACCGCGTCATATTTGGCTCGCCGGGAGAGCGCAACAACCATTGCTTGAGTTCCATCGCGCTGCCGGCGGCGTAGGCAAGCCACGCCGGCACGCTTCGAGCAACCGGTGGCAGGTCAACCAGCGCCAAAATGCGATTGATAAAATCCCAGAGATTCATGGGTTCGCCCTGGGAGAGGAAGTATGCCTTGCCGCCGATTGCGGAACCAGGCGCCAATCGATCAGCGGCTGACAGATGCGCGTCGGCAGCGTTGTCGACGTAAGTGGTGTCCACTACGTTCTCGCCCTTGCCCACGCGGATGAGCTTTCCTTGCCGCGCTCGTTGGATCAAGCGCGGAATCAAATGATTGTCTCCAGGGCCCCAAATCAGGTGGGGCCGCAAAGCCACTGTTGCCAAATCCGGGCCATTCGCGCCGAGGACCGCCGCTTCGGCGGCGCACTTCGTGTGCGGATACCAGGCCAAGAAGCGATCGGAATACGGCGCGGTTTCATTGATTCCTTTTTCATCGTGGCCGTTGAAAACGACGCTCGGCGTGCTGGTAAAAACCAGCCGCCGCACGGCGTTTTTCTTGCATGCGGCAACGACGTTTTGTGTGCCCATCACATTCGTCTCGTAGTATTCCCGATAAGGCCCCCAGATGCCGGCCTTGGCGGCCACATGGAAGACCACATCGCAGCCTGCAACTGCGCGCGCGACGGCCGCTGTATCGCTCAGATCGCCTTGTAACTGTTCAATGCCGAGTTTCGCCAATTCCGGATGCGCTTGCCGCGAGAAGCTGCGCACTCCGTCGCCGCGCTCGCGCAGTTGGTCCACGATGGCGCGGCCCAGGAACCCGCCCCCGCCAGTGACGAGTGCCTTCATCGCAGCCTCCGCTGGGCCCAAGCGGCCAACTTTTCGCGGAAGATCTTGGCGTTGTGGCGGATGTCCACCGGGAATGCGGGGTGAAAGAGAATCGTGCGAATTGCTTGCGTGTGCGCGTGCTTGGCGGCCATGCCTACCAGTTCTTTTCGTAGCGCATCGTCCGATTTGGGCGGCCGGCTCGCTTCGCATTCCACGCACAATACCGGCTCAACTTGACCGTTCTGTTTCACGCCCACGAGTGCGGTGCGAAAGACATCCGGGTGCGTGTTAAACACGGCTTCGCACGGAATCGTGAACAGCGTTCCTGTTGCCGTTACGACACGCTGCGACTTCCGACCGCAGAACCAGAGCCTGCCACGGTCGTCGAAATAGCCCACGTCGCCCATGCGATGATAGAACCCTCCGCCGGGAACCTGAATTTTCGACAGGGCGGTGGCTTCCGGCCGATTGAAATAGGCCGGCGTGACCCACGGACCACGCACGGCGATCTCGCCGATCTGCCCGGCCGGAAGTCGCAAATCGTCGCTCCAGCCGGGGATCGGTTCATCGCGGATCGGAATAATTCTCACGTCGATTCCGGCCACCGGGCGCCCGACGCATACCCCGGCGCCTTCATCGGTTCTCGCCCGCGTTTCGCTAAGGATTTCGTGGCTGCCGATAACGGCCACGGGCAGCGCTTCGGTAGCCCCGTAGGGAGTGAAGATCTCGATGTCTGGTTCGAGCATGCGCGCGAAGCGCTCGATGACCGCGGCCGGGACTGGCGCGCCGGCGGATACGACTCGCCGCAAGGTCGGCAACATTTGCTTTGCCTTGGCCCCACGGCCAATGCGGTTGAGCAGGGCAGGAGAGCCGAAAAGATTCGTGACGCCGAAGCTCTTCACGGCTTCGAATATCTTCTCCGGATCGGCCTGCGCCGGCCGAGTCGCATCCATATCGGGCACAATCGAGGTCATGCCGAGCGCCGGCGCGAATAGCGCGAAGAGCGGGAACGTGCAGAGATCGACTTCGCCCGGCTGAATTGCAAATGTCTGCCGAATTGCTTCGACTTGCGAGGAGAAAATGGCATGCGTGTAGACGGCGCCCTTGGCAATTCCGGTGCTGCCGCTGGTGAAGAGGATCGCGGCCATCTCGTCGGCGGCAACATCGGCAACCGGAAACGGCTCGGTCGCGCCAAATTCGGCTCGAATTGCACGAGGCAAGCGGTCGAGCGCGAGATCGCAGCCCAAGCCCGGTCGGCCGACGGCGACGGTTAGCCGAACGGACTGCCTTGCCCAACCGAGAATGCGCCGGGCGAGGTGCGCTTTCGGAATGCCGATGAACGCTTCCGGCTGCGCTTCGGCCAGGCATTTCCCCAAGTTGCGAATGCCCATGCCCGGATCGATCAGCACCGGCGCCGCCGCGCTCTTGAACAGCGCGAAGGTGAGTGCAAAGAATTCCAACCCCGGTGGCAACATGAGGGCGGTGCGCATGCCACGGCGCAGGCCGGCTGCTGTGAGTTTTTGCGCAAAGAAATCGCAAGCTTCGTTGAGTTGCGCGAAGGTGTAATGCGTGTACGCTGCGCGGCCCCAGCGATCACGGCTCTGAGGACAAACGACGGCGAGTTGTTGCGGCTCCTTCTGTGCCATAGCGAGCAGATGTGCCGCGACGTTCTGGAAAACCTTCATTCGTTTTAGCAACTTGCCGGAAAAGTTGCTCCAAATTGCCCAGATTGCCTCAACGATGGGTGTCTGGGGTCTAAGTGCAATACGGAATGTAAGTCATTTCTACACAAGGACATACCGTATTGCACTACTATGCAATACGACTGCAAGGCGAGCTAAAACCGAATTATGTATCCCCAAAAGCGAACAGGAATCGTTTTACGTTTTCGACGATCTCCCCCGTCGCATCTTCCAGAACGTAATGTCCCGCATCCGTGAAACGAATGACTTTGGCTTTTGGAAAGCGTCGCTCCCATTCCGCCAGGAAATGCTGGTCGAAGACGAAGTCCTTCATTCCCCAACAGATCAGCATCGGCCGATCGCGGAATTGATGCAGATTGCGCTCGACTTCGGTCACAATGTCATAGCCGGCGTTGGTCGGCTTCAAGGGAATTGTCTGCACAAATCGCAGCACCGCGAGGCGATGCTCGGGCGAATCATACGGCGCCAGATATGCTTGCCGTACGGCCTCCGGCAGTGCCAGTCGCTTTGTGCCTACGCGGGCCGCGGCCCGGCAGAAGGCGTTGTGCTTCAGAATCAGCCAGGCGCCCAACCGCGTGTTTCGTCCCAGCCACAGTGCCCAGGGAAATTGCTTCGTTTTCGGCAAATGAAAGGCGGCGGTGTTCATCACCACAAGCCGGCTAACTCGCTTGGGATGCCGGGTGGCGTAAGCCATGCCGATCATGCCGCCCCAATCGTGCAGCACCAGCGTGATGTTTTCGCGAATGCCCAGATGATCAAGCAATCGCTCCAGATCGTCGATTCGCCGCTTAAGGCTGAAGTCGTATTGTTCCGCAGTGGGCTTAGCGGACAGGCCGCAGCCAATATGATCCGGCACAATCACGCGGTACTCGTCGCGCAGCGCGAGCACGAGGTTGCGAAAGTAAAACGACCACGTGGGGTTGCCGTGGACCATCACAATGGGTTCGCCCTCACCCTCGTCGAGGTAATGTAGCTTCAGGCCGCCCGGGTCCAGGAAGTGACTCGCAAAGGGATACAACGAAGGTTCGACCGTGGTCGCAGCCATTACCATTCCAGGCCAAGGATCAGACAATTCAAGCCGCTGCCGATGCCGAGGAAGCCCACGCGGTCGCCCGGCAGCAGGAACTCGCGCTCATCCGCCAAGGCTGCCGTGAGCGGCAACGACACCGTGCCCATGTTGCCCAGGTATTCGAAGGTCGAAAAGTCTTTTTCCGGCGCGATGCCGAGGCTGCGCAGAATCGTGTCGCGGTGCACCGCTCCGACCTGATGACAGATAACCTTGTCGATCTGCTCACAGGCCCAGCCAATTTTCGATGCGAACGCTTTAAAGGTCCGCATGCCGAGATCAACGCCGTACTTCAGCACGCTGGCCGCATCGGTCGACATAAACGGAATGACCAGGTTTCGCATGCCGATGTCGACGCCCGACTTGATGAAGCCCGGCGTATTGTTACTGACGAACTGGCCGACGAGCGTGGGGATGTTTCCGGGCAACTGATTCGCCATCGAGCCAGGCAAAACGTTTTGCAAGCCCCAGCGACAGAGATTGTGATGCTGCGGGGCGGTTTGGGTGGCGCCGCCAAGCAAACGATGCCGCTGCTGGCGCGAGAACGAACCATCGGTAACGAGCACCGCCACGGCTCCCGAGCCGCCGGTCAGCGTGGCCACGCCGTTTTTGAAGTTATCCATCGTTGGGTTCGCGAGCATGCGGTCGATGGTAATGTCGATGATCTCGCGGGCGGACTCGCAGGAGACCACCATCCCTGCCCGACACTGGCCGAGTTCAATGCGATTCGCAATGTCTACAATGCCGTTGAGCACACCGAGGCAGGCGTTGCTGACATCGTAAACGAATGCCCCGGGGCTGACGCCGATCCCCGCCGCCACCTTGCAGGCCGTGGCCGGCTCGAAATGCTCGCGGCAAACACCGGCGTAGATTAGAACGTCGATCTCGTTCGGCGGCACGTTGCAAACTTGCAGTGCCTTCCGGGCCGCGCGAATTGCCCCTTCGGATACCGCGAAATTCGGTTCCCACCAGCGCCGCTCGGCAATGCCGGTAAGCGCTTCCAATTGGCCCATCGGCAAATGGAGCCGTGCGTACAGCGGCTCCAGGCGATTTTCCAATTCGCTGGACGTGACCACGACCGGCGCCAATTCGTAGCCAATCGCGTCGATGAAAACCCGCTTGTAATGCATTGCGGTCAATCCTTTAATGTGGCGGGAGAACAAGGCTAGTTCTAGGCGCGCCCGCCTGAAGAGTGAAGCCTTTCATCTCGTAAATGACGCGTCCATCAACGCGGAGATAACCGTCGGCCGCGAGGATTCGCTGGTCGTCATCGACATTCTTGATATCGGCTTCAACCGTTACCTCGCGGTTCGTCGGAATCACCTGGCCACGATATGTCCACGAGTGCGGCCGGCCCAGCCCAATGTGGTGCAATTCGCCCGTTCGCTCCGGCCAGCGCTCGATGGCAACCACTTGAAGCAATTGTAAAAACGCTTCGAGGCCAAGCGAGCCGGGCCAAACGGGATCATGCAGAAAGTGCGCCTGGAAGAACCATTCTTGCAGCTTCACTTGTTTAATGCCGCGAATGAAGCCGAGTCCTGCGGAGCCACTGTCTCCTAAATAGGGATCAATTCGGTCCAACATGCGCCAGCGATCATCGGGGAACGGTGCAATTCGCGGCATGAGAAACGACCCGCCCCGTTCCGTTTGGTCGGCAGGAATGGCGAACGGCTTCGCCTCGCGGATGCCGACTTGCTGCGCCAATGCAGCCCGCTGGAAGAAGCCGAAGTAGGTGCTGCCGGTGTAAACTTTGCGGCCGGAACAGCGTACGTGGAACTCGTAATTCAGAATGATCATCCCGGCCGAATGCGAAACGTTGGTGAGCTTCAAGTCGGTGGTCAATGTCCCGGAATTCGGGCGCACGACTTCCCATTGCGTCGCCGTGCCGCCCAAGTTGCGGAAGCAGAGGTCTTCCGGGCTGGTAAGCGCAGCGCCGAGATAGGCGGCGAACCAACCGCATGGTTGCAGCGCCACTTCAAGCAGAACGGCGAACGGCATCGCCGGCTGACGAGCGGCCTCGAAATACCAATCAGAAGGAGCGACATCGAATTCGGCCGTGACCTCGCCCCCGGCTGCCAACCGCCACTGTTCGCAATGGCGAAGCGAGGTGATGCGATGCAGAAAATTGTAAGGCGGCGCCGGCAAGCGCGCGATGAAGCGCTCCTGATCGAATTTGCGGTAGCGCTCGCCGAAAGCTTCCGACGGATTGCCGGTGGCAAAAGCGAGAATGCGGTCATGAGCGAAGAGCGGGGCCTTGCTCCCCACTCCCCTCGAGGGAGAGGGGATGGGGGTGAGGGGGAGAGAGTCCAACCCCCTCACCCCTATCCCACTCCCCTCGGGGGAGAGGGGAACTTCGTTTCGCCACATCCCCCGCAGCTGCTCGCGGTCCGTTCCCGCTAGCCGCAAGCACATATTCTGAATTTCCACAATCGGCTTGCCGTCGGCGTACATCAACACGTCGGCAACCGCATAAGGTTCTGGTCGGTAGCCAATTTCCTTTAACGAAACCTCGTACATCACCTTCTTCGTGGCGGCAATCACCTGCCCCCGGCATTTGAGCTTGCTGGCCACGCCCGGCACCGGTTGCCAAGTCACACTTCCCTTTTCGCCAATCCAGCCCATGCGCAGCAGCAATATGCGCAGCGTGTGCAGGCAGCATTCGTACATAAGCGTGCCGGGCATCACCTGGTCGTCGCAGAAATGACAAGTCAGGAACCAGGCATTCGGCTCGATGTCCATCTCGGCGCGAATGCGGCCCAGGCCAAAACGGCCGCCGTGCGGGTCAAGTTCAACGACGCGATCCACGAGTTTGAGCATGCCATCAGGAACCGTGAGCGGCTTGCGCAGCAGCAGCTCGAAATCGGCGCCAAAGCAAGCTGCCAGGTCACCGTTGCGGAGAGCTTGCAGTTGTCGCTCGTCGTATGATTCCACTCCGCGCAACGGAGCCAACTCTTCCCAACCGCCGGGCCGTTTGCCCGGCATCAGCCGTTTGTCGATTTCCGTCTGAACGATGCCCTTACCCGCGGTAAGTTCAGCTGCCGTGAAAAAGCCGGCACACCCATTTTGCATCGTGAGCAGCGGTTCGTCGTTTACGGTTCCTTCAAAGCGGAAGCGGAACAAATGCGTTTCGCCCTGGCGGAAGAAGTGGTCGATGTGAATGTCGTAGCGGATGGTCTCGCCGGGCTGTGGCAACTCGCGGTGGAAGGTCACGCTGGCGTCTAGCAGCCGGTAAACGGCGAGGCCGCGCGTGACGAAGTCGATGCCGAGATAGGCCGAAAGAAACAGGTCCGCCTGGCCCGATTCGATGGCGATGCTCGGCGGGATCATTCCTTCTGCCAGGTACCAGCGCTGGGAATGGACGTGATGCTCAGTCACCAGCCGACCCGATTGCAGCGACCGCGGCTCGCCCTCAATCGTAATGATCCGGTCCACCAGCATGAGCGGACCGGAAGGCAGGCGCACTCGCGTGGGATGATGATCGACTTCAGCGAATTCGGCGCCCAGCACCTGAGCAATCGAGCCATCAGCAAATTCGAAGCACATGGCGGTGTCCAGTGCCGGCTTCGCGCGATCCGTCGCTTGCGAAGGCGAGCCAACAACGAAATTGGCTTCCACGACCTCGGACTCTCCCGGAGCAACGGCGAGCAGATCCTGCGCGAAGGCCATTGCCGCGCCCAGATGGCGAGTTCCGGCATCGACAAATTGCAAGTAGCGCGCATGTGCTTCGGCAGTAGCAGCCTGCACCGCGATGAATTCGATGACGAGAGAGGAATTGGAATCGGGCACTTCAATGCGCGCCGATTCGGTCCATTGAGCCGTCGGTAGGCTTCGGTGTCCTTGCGGAAACGGAGGCAGAACGAACGGCGCCCCGCCGATGCGAATGGTAACCTTTTTGCCGGTGGATGTCTCTTCCGCGCGCGGCCTGGCGAATTGGCGAGGTAACGGGCCCCCTTCGCCTTCCTCCACAATGAGGTGAATGCAATTGCCGTCGATGCTCTGACCGCTTACGGCCAGGCGCCGCAGGCAGTTTTCCGGCGAAGGTGCGGTTTTTTCATGAAGGGCAAATGTCGCTTTCAGAAGCGAAGCGAGAAAAGAGGCTGCCCCGGTGTCGCCGATCGCCAGCGACGCATCGCCGGCGTCGGCCGCCAGGCTCTCAACATCATTAAGCTCTTGAGCCGTTCGTTGCGCGTCACTAAGAGCGCGCTCCATAGCTCGGCGGGTCGCGGCTTCTGCCGTGATGCCGGAGGCCGACCCTATGCCGCGAATTACCGCATATACCTCGTTGCCGTCGCGCTGGGCATCGGCCAGGCGCTTCAAGACCACCGCAGCAGCGCCTTCGCCAATGGGCCTGGCGAGGGCTTCTGTCCCGAGGCGGGCGTAGCGGCCCATCGCCGCCCGTACATCGCCGGCCAAATCCACCGCTCCGGCGACGGCCATATCGATTTCGCCCATTTGTAAAGCGCGCACGGCTGCTTCGATGGCTCGTCCGCCGGAGATTTCTTCGTTGCTCAATGTGAAGCTTGGGCCGCCGAAGCGAAAGACCCGCGCGATTCTACTGGCAGCGATGCTGGCCAGACTACCCATCACGCGGTTGGCATTCAATGCCGGGTGCGCAGCATCACGAAGCGCGTTCAGCCAGGCTTCGAATTCCCCTACGCTTAGTTCAACGCCCGATGAGCGAAGCCTTCGGCGCGCCAGGTCGAGTGTGGACCAGCGCAAGTGATAGTTCGTCGTGTTTAAGTCCAGATTCAATCCCAGGAAGACGCCGGTGCGCAGCCGATGTTGTTCCCAATTTCGGCAATCGTCCAGAGCCGTGGCCGCGACCTGGAGCATGAGAAGTTGCTGCGGCAGCATCTCCTCCAGTTCTTTGGGCGGAATTCGAAAGCGCTCAAGTGAAACCAACAGTTGATCGATGAAGAAGCCAGAACCGGCTTCGGCTGAAAAACCTGAATGTCGGAACCAATGACTCTCTTGAACGCCCCACCAATTTGCACCCGTGGGCGACAAGGCATCATTGCCATGGCCCAATACGCGATCTCGGACCGCCGGTAACGAAGTCCATGGCCCAAAGTGGGCGCCCATGCCGACGATGGCGATGGGTTCCGCTTCTCTGGGCACGGCAGGAACGACGATTCGTTCAACTTCCGTGGCCGCAGGTGGGAGAAACTCTTCCACGAGAATGTGCGCGTTGGTGCCGCCGAAGCCGAAGCCGCTGATTGCCGCCTTCCGGGAAGTAGTCGGCTTCCGCCGAGGCCACAGCTTCGATTCCGTGAGCACTCGAAATGGCTTCGCCTTCGCCAGCGCTTCGGCTGGCTGCTTAAAATTGGCCGTCGGGGGAAGAGTTTCGTGCTGCATCGCCAGCAAGACTTTGATGAGCCCGGCCGCGCCCGCCCCAGTTAGTAAGTGTCCCACCGACGATTTCACGCTGCTGACTACGCACTGGCCGGGCGAGCACGATTCTTCGCTCCATAAGGCGCTTAGGCTTGTGAGTTCAACCGAATCGCCCACGGGTGTGCCGGTGGCATGGCATTCGATCAAATCCACGTCGGAAGGTCGCCAGCCCGCCCTACGGTACGCTCCACGCATGGCGCGAAGCTGCCCCTCACTGGCTGGAGCTAAGATGTTACCTTCTACGTCGTTCGAGATTCCTTCGCCGGCCAGCAGGGCATAAATTCGGTCGCCATCTCGCAATGCATCGTCGAGTCGTTTCAGCACGACGATGCCGCAGCCTTCGCCGACCAAAAGTCCGTCGGCACCAGCGTCAAACGGCGAGCAGCAGCCGGAAGGGGAAAGCGCGCGCAATTGCGAGAAGCCCATCTGCGTGTACAGGCAATCGGGCCGGGCGGCGCCGCCGGCTAGCATGGCATCGGTCCGGCCGGCCCGCAATTCGTCGGCCGCGAGTTTCAGTGCAAAGAGCGACGAGGCACAGGCAGCATCGAGCGTGTACGTGCTTCCGCCCAGGCCAAGTGACTTCCCCAAGAGGCCGGCAGGCAAAGCAGTAACATACCGATTGAGTGGATCGGTCGTGGTCGCTTGCTCGTTGGACAATCCCAGCTTTTCGGCAAAAGTACGGCCCAGAATCTCGAGCGCCAGTGCCGACGCTTTTTCCGTGGGCAGCGCTATGTTGCCCAGAATCACGCCAACGCGCTGGCGATCCACGTTATCGGTTACCACATCGCGCCAGGCTTGGTGCCCCGCACTCAAGATCAAGTGGAATAGCGGATCGAGCTGATTTAACAATTCGCGCTCGATTTGAGTGTCGAAAGCCAGTGGAATCTTGTCCAGATAATAGCCGCGCATCGAGTACAACCGGTCGGGCACGGCGATGCCTTCCGCGTAGGCGTCTTCCAGCGAGAGCAGCCAGCGGCCTTCCGGAACATCGCGTGAAGCGTCCACGCCGGCTGCGACGTTGGCCCAGAATTGGTCCAGGTTCGCTGCGCCCGGAAAGACGCCGCCGAGGCCGACAATGGCGATTCGCGGTTGCAAGGACATGTCGATGACTGCTCCGACCATTGCTCGAGGTGAATTCGCCCTAAACCGAAACGGCATTCAATTGCCTGGCGCGAAAGGCCGCGGTCAAGCTTGGATCGCGTATGAACTCCGCCTGCTCCATTCGAGCCAAGAGGTGGCCCAGCTTATCCAGAAACTCGATGTTTGCGCGAATTATTTGCGACGCTTCCTCCGAAATCTGAATGCGAACCTGAGTGCCGTCTGGCGGAAATGCCTTCCGAAACTGCCGGTATATTCCGAGCGCGCATGGCAAGCACGGCATGCCATGAAATTCGACACTCCAGACCGCCAACAACTGGAAAGCACAGTCGAGCGCCATTGGTTCGGCCAGCCAGGAAGGGCGGACGGGTTGATTCATCCACTCGGCAGGCGCTGGCGCCGACCGCACCAGGGCTGCGATTCCATCGCGCGACATGCCGGAAATGTCGTCGATACCCTGGAGCGCTGGCCCGTGGAAGAGAATGGATCGATAAACTTCCGCGAGCGCCTGCGTGTAATGTGGTAAACCCACCAAGTTTAGCCGCGGCTGCTCGGCTGGCAGTTTACTCGCCAAAACTATTTCGGCTCGGGAGTGCAAAATTTCGCGCTGGGCGCGCGTGGTGCGGATTTCTACGGGAACCACAAACTGATTGTCTTGCTTTTTGGCCTTACCAGCGAGAAGCCGTAGGGACAGCACTTCGTCGGCTTCAAGTTGCACGCCGTGAAGAATACGTAAATTATTCAACCCCTGGAATTGCAGGCCGGGGTTGGCATGCAGCGCAGCATGGGCGAACCATTCGACATGCAACGCCATTGGCAAGACGGCCCTGCCGCCAAGGACATGCGACTCCAAAACCGGATGGCTACGAAGATCAACCGGGCGCTCGCAGACCAGATTGAATGCTGCCGGCGATTTGATCGAGTCGTCTGCACTCGCAGGCGCCGTCTCAAGTCTTTGCCGTTCATCCAGATGCTGCATCGGTAAGCCTTGATTCCAAACACCCGCGACGACTTCGGCGGCCTCGTCCCCGGCCGCCAGTTCTTGCAACAAGAAATGCGCACCGGCCACGAGCGGGATCAGGCCGATCCCTTCCTTTTCGAACAAGTTCCGCAACGACGGCGTCACCATGCCGCCGGCCCAGGGGCCCCAATTGATGGCCACCACGCGACAACCGGACCGTTGCCGGGCCTGCAGTTGCGCCAGCTTGTTCAGCACTTCGTTGCCGGCAGCATAATCGACCTGACCCGTGCGGCCAAAGCGGGCCGTGGATGAGGAAAAGAAGACCAGGCACTTCAACGGATCGTCCGCGGTCGCTCGAAGCAAATTGAGCGCGCCGTCGACCTTGGTGCCGAATACGCGTTCGAATTGCTCGTCAGTCTTATCCGCGATCAGGCGATCTTCGATCACGCCCGCGCCGTGGATCAGACCGGTGATTGCTCCAAACTCGGATCGAACCTTGGCGAGCACGTCGGCAATAATCTCCCACTTGCGGATATCGACCGATTGATAGGAAACGCGAGCTCCGGTTGCCCGCATGCGGGCCAGGTTGTCGCGAATCTCGCGCGCCGTCAGGATTTCGCTCGTTTGCTTGCCGATTTCGCGCGGTGAAAGCGATCCGGAAGCGC
>Ga0070732_10000250_pt1 | contig 38307 bp, 30 predicted proteins | sample Coa_R1_5_FD_66449 | JGI IMG/M metagenome (GOLD analysis project Ga0070732, IMG submission 66449) | Surface soil microbial communities from Centralia Pennsylvania, which are recovering from an underground coalmine fire - Coalmine... | ecosystem: Environmental > Terrestrial > Soil > Unclassified ... | reverse complement strand
ACAACTCTTACCCAAGAAGTCAATCTAGCTGCGGCCGACCATGACCGGTACTATGCATTCGCGGCGGTCCTGGACATTCTTCGCGTCAAGGAAATTGCGACGGGAAGAATCATTTCCGAGGCAGTTTCTCGGACCGACAATCTCGGTTATTTCGTGACGGACCAATACGGTAGCTGGACCCCTGCACCGCAACGGGTTGGTATCCCGCGCTGACGCGATTGGCACGGAACGGGGCGCCAATGAGTCCAGAAAACTCTTGGCGCCCTGATTCCGGCGTGAATTCGGCCTAGGGTCCTGCTTTTTGTGGTTCAACGTCTGCCAAGCATTCCGCGCGAGCTAACTGATTCGTCATCCGTGAGCATATATAGCATTCAAGACAGCTTTATGGGCTCATCGCTTGGTCCGAATCTGCCGCCATTGAGACTCTAGACTTCGAAAAGTCAGGCTGTGGCACCGGCCAAATCTCAATAATACGATGTCTGGCTGGTAGAGCTTGTGCTGCTAGTGTAGCTGCCGGAACTCTGCGTCCAAATCTGGCTCGAAGTCCCCGAGCTGGAGGTACTGGTCGAACTGTCGCTCGTTTGCGACGAACCGCTGCTCGGTCCCATGCCCACCGGGTCGGTCGTTAAGAGGCTCAGCAACTGAAAGTCTAAGGGCGAGGTATTGGCACTTGAACGCTGGAAGACGACCCTGTAACTTCCCACCCCGAGCCAAAGGTCGACGCTGTGACTGTCGCCGGCGCCTGAAGAAAGTGTCGTGACGACATTGCCGTTCGCATCGTAAATGGTCATGCTGACGCCGTCCGACGTCCCGGCCGTTCCTCCGACCGACAACGCGAAGTGCATGAAGCCGCCTTCGTTCAAGGTGAGCGTCGAAGTCGAGCTCGAAACCGCTGTGCCGAATGTTCCGGTAGCTGCAATCGGTACGTCAATGCCGTTGGTTGGAAAAGACACGGCCATCCTGTAATCGCCCGGACTACCGGTGTTGGAGTCCACGCGAATATAGTAGGTCTCGCCCGGCACAGTGTTGTTCAGTTGCAATACCGTCGAGTAGCTGTCTTCGGTCAGGACCGATGCGTTGAGTTGCTGGCCATTCGAATTGAAAATCTCAACTTTGGGCGAGAGGACCGCTCGGTTGACACCCCAAGCGGAAACCAGCATCGATTCGGTATTCGTGCCGCTGGCATAGGCCGGCGCTTTAATTGCGTACCAATCATAGTCATTGCTGGCGACCAATTCTGCCTGAATTTGGGCGTCGATCTGGGGGCCGGCGGTGGACTGGCTTCCGGCCAGATGCGTGGCCTGCGCTTGTGAGCCGTTGAGGTTGGCGGGGTCGGTGGTATCGGGTGGCTCGAAAACATTGACCACGCCCGCCAAAAAGCCGGTCACAGCGGAAAGTGTGTCGTCCGCCACGCGCATTTGATAGGTGCCGACGCCGAACACGTCGGAGCGGGCGGAACTCACTTTCACATAGTAGGTCTGCAATAAGGACAACGGCGGAAGCGTCAGAACCAGGTTGCCGTTAAGCGGGTCGGTCGATTGAGAGGAGGCGATTACATTGCCGGCAGCGCTGTACACCGTGACCTTGGCAGTCAGCAGGCTCACGCCACTGGTGCGGAAGGAAAGCGTGAGCGGAAGTACGGCCAGCCCGGTGTTGAATTTGAACCATTCAACTTCATTGTTGTTGGAGATATCACCCTGGATCGTTTGTCCCACCGGCAAAGTGGCGGCGGTTGCCATGGCGTTGTTGGGAATCGTAGCGCCGGCATATTGGTCCAAGTGGCGCGGGCCGCCGTAAAGGCCTTGTAGCGCGGCGATATCTTCGGACGACAGCCCGGTATAGGTCTTGTAGTATTGGTACTCGACCGAACTCGTGTCATTGCTATCGGCAAAACCAAACGTGTGGCCAGCCTCGTGCAGCATAACGCTGAACAGATCGAATGCCCCCGTTGCACCGCTCGGGCTAAAAGCATAATTGGAGTTCAGGATCGTGCTTCCGGACCATGCACTGTACCTATCGTACGGGGACGTCTCAGCTAATTGCCCGGTGCTATACGGGGTCGCCCCGATTCGGATGTCGCCAAAGCGCGGGTCGCCCTGAATCGCGCCGCCCGCCGTGAAGGACGCGCCGGAATCGGAAACCACGCCGATGTTGATATTGGAGTTCACTGCCCAGGTCTGAAAGGCCTTCAGAATCTGGAGCTCCCAGGCCGACGCATTGCTGCCCATCATGGCGAACAAGGAGCTGGCGCTGCTATCGACAGCAGTGCCGTTGGGAGCAAAGCTGAGCGTCAGGTGCGAAGGATCGGGCCAGGGGTTACCCCACGTGGCCGGAACACAGCGATCTTCCAACGGTTCGAGGAAAAGACGGAACTTGGGGGTCATGACGGGAACCCTGCCGGTGGTCCGCAGGCGTGGCGGGAGTTTGGAAGGAGCGATCCATCACACAGTATTCTTCTGTTCAGCCTTGGGGATGAAAATTGGGCGTTCCAGGCTCTTCTAGCAACGTCGTTAAAAAGTAGAACAAAAACTACAAGCGTCAACCGCCAAAAAAAGTCACAAAATCATCAAAATCCTGACTTTGGCAGCTGAGAATCAATGCGAGCCGGCTTGGTTCTTGTTCGCCGCCGCATTGAGTTCTCGTACGAGTTTAAGCAGCCGTTGGAATTCGGGATGTTCCCGTAGAGGTTTCATGTCCAGATCCGCCTCGATCAGGCGCAGGTCGGTGAAACCGGCCTGAAGCGCTTCGGCGAGCAGCATCAGCGCTTCGTCTACGGCCTTGGGTTCATACCGGGACAGTTGTGCGAAAAGGCTGGCTTGCTGGTAGAGCCCGAACGGCGAACGATCCCGGCGATAGAGTTCACCAGCGTCCCGGCGAGCCTCCTTGACGTTTCCAAGCCGCGCGTGGCAGACGCCGCGTCCGCCCAAAGCTCGAATCCAATCCGGGTAGTATTCCATCATGGTGTCCAAAACAGCGATGGCCTCCTTGGTTCGATTGAGCTTCTCGGCCAGAACGTATTGTTTGTTTTGTAATCCATCGCGCGACCGGGGATTCAGTTTAAGCGCCTCGTTCAAGTCAGCAAGAGCACCGTTCGGGTTGCTGTCCAATTGGGCGAGACCCCGATCAATCCAGGCTTCCTCCTCCCGAGGTGCGTGTCGCATTCCTTCGGCAAGATCCCGGTCGGCCCCTTTGCTATCCCCGGCGTCGCACCGAATGCGCGAGCGCACCAGGTATACGCGCGCGGGAGAACCGCCCAATTCGAGCGCGCGAGCAAAGTCGGCTTCGGCGCCGGCCAGGTCGTTTAACTTGCCTCGATAGATGCCCCGATTTACCAGGAAGCCAGCCTGTTCTGGCTTCAATTCGATTGCCCGATCCAAATCAGCAACCGCGCGGGCAAACTCATCGACTCGGCCAAATGCCAAGCCCCGGCAGTAATATCCCCATGGCGATTCCGGGTGCAGGGCGATGCAAACCGAAAAGCTCGCGGCACTCTCGTTCATGCGTCCGAGCATGAAATAGCAATGCCCGGCATTAAACCAGGCGCGGTGGTATTGCGGATTGCGCTGGGTGATCCGTTCCAGGGGAATCAGGGCTTGGGCGAAATCATGGGCCGCGATGCGTTCCGATGCTTCTTGCATAAGATCGAGGTCAGCCACCGGATTGGAGCCCCGAGAGCGGTTTCGCTCTTGATCGGCTTCATCCTTCCGGCCCAGCTGTTCCAGAAGCTCGGCCCGCTGTCTCCATAATGTGGCCGGCGCGCGCTCGCCCAGAGTTTGCTCCGCTTTCTGATTCAGGTCCAGCGAAACCTGGTAGGCTTTGTCCGCCTGCTCTCGTTGCGATAACAGCAGTAGCGACTCGCCGAGCTCGGCGGTGAATTGCTGCCGCTCGGCGTCCGACAGCCGCCGAAGGGCCGGCCGGTTCGACCAGTCAGCTTCAGCCAGAACATGGTAACGGTCGAGAACGGCGCGGGCTTCGTCTTTACCCTTCTGCCGTTCGCCAGGATGATCTTGCCCAAAAACCAAGTGGAATTCTGCAGCCCGGAGTTCCTCGCGCGATTGCAACATGGTGGTAATGGCTTCCGCATGCACGATTTGCTGGCGTCGGATGGCGAGCGCGGTTAACGGCAACAGAAGAAACACACCCACGGCCAGAGCAACCGCGCCTCCCACCGCCAGGCGCGAATGGCGGCGCCTCCACTTACGTAACCGCTCACTCCATGACGGCTCGCGCGTATGTGGCAGCGGCTGGTTGGCCAGATGAGCATCGAAGTCCTCTTGTAGCTGGCGGGCCGATTGGTAGCGCCGTTTTTGATCAGGGTCGAGTAAGCGGCGAACGATGGCATCGACTGCCGGTGTGATTTCCGGATTCAACCGGCGCGGCGGCGGTGGCGGCAGTTTTCGCTCGGCGAGCATCTCCTGGATCACGTCGGTCAAGGGTCTCGGCTTCATGGAATAAGGGTGTTGACCCGTGAGAAGTTCAAAGAGGACGATACCGAGGGCATAGAGATCACTGCCGACATCCGCCTTGGGTTCGCCCTGGCAAAAACTCTCGAGCTGCTCGGGCGGCATATATAAAGGCGTGCCCCCGGCGCGAACTCGCCCGGTGGTGGAGGCGGCTACGTTGAAATCTAGCAGCATCGGCTGGCCGTCATCGGCCAGCAAAATGTTTGCGGGCTTCAAATCGCGGTGAACGATGCCGCGCGCGTGGGCGTGGGCGAGGCCCGCGGCCAATCGCGATGCAATCCACACGACCGCATCGACGTAGTTCAGCTTCTCGAACTGGTCATGAACTTCCGGTCGGCCCGCGATATCGGCGACATTTTGGGGCAACTCGGACGTCGCCGGATCGCTCAGCAGCTCGACAAGTTCCTGGCCGGTTTTGGGCAGCGCGAGCGATCGTTTCATCCGGCGCAGTAAGCGGTCGAGCGTTACGGCGCCGAAATAGGGCATGCATACGGCGTGGTAGGCCCTGTCTTGGTGGGCCGAGTAGATCGGGACGATGTTCGTGTGTTGCAACCGCGCCAGTTTTTGCGATTCGCCGTGCGGAGCAGCCGAGAGTTTCAAGACAACGAGACGGTCCGCCAGCGAGATTTGCCGGGCGAGGAACACTCGTGCGAAAGCTCCCCGGCCAATTTCCGCGAGCAATTGGAAGCCGAGGAATCGGCCGCCGGCTTCCGGAAAGAAACTCTGGGCCGGTACCACGCGCTCCACCTCGAGCTGTATGGTGGCTGGGTCGGCAATCGATATATCAGGGGCCATACTCGGCGCTTCGCGCGCGACCTCATGGTCCCTATCGCGAATCGCGCTCGACTTCCGCCCGTTCGTCTCGGTGTCTGCGGGCCGAGGCCAATCGGAGGTATCAATCTGATAGCGCTGTTGATACTCTTCGGGGTGAGAGTCATCACCGGCCAAGCAACGCTGCCGGTACTCTTCGAACGCGATTTCGGCGCAGAGAGCGGGTTCCGCAAACAGCTCCGGAAACGATTGGCGGTAATCTTCAATGCGATGCCGTTGCCCTTGGCGCCAGCTCCACTCGAGATCAACGCGAATTAACTCCGGCAATAGTCGCGCGCGCAAGGGATCTCCGGCCGGCGGAAGAAAATCCGCGGGGCTTGGCGCCGAACCGTTCAAGTAAGCCGATTCGAAAGCGGCAATGTATTCGTCGAATTCATCGATTACCGGCATCCTCCGGGTTTTCATTCGCCTTTTCCTCCGCTTCGCGCATGGATTGCAACAGGCGTTGGCGACACTCCTGAAGGAGTCGTTCGACCGAACGCCGAGATCGGCCAATCAATTCCGCAATCGACGCTACCTCGTGGCCTTGTAAGCGAAGCTCGGCCACGCGCCGATGATCGCTGGGCAGTCGCTCGATCTGGTCGCGAACGATCAAATCCAGCGTCGCATCCGGATCGGTCCAAAGCGCCGTCAGCCATTCGGCATTGGCAGACTGAGTGCGGCGCGCGTCGCGCTTGGCGGCGCAATGGCGAACATATTGCACGCGGAGTTTGTTGATGCAGATGACCATCAACAGATTCCACAACTCGTCTTCCTGGGAAAGCTCGTACATTCCCTGCCGCGCGTGACGGAAGAAACTGCGAAACACCGACTGAATAACATCTTCGGGATCGAGCCGGCTGGCCAGCACGGCCGGCCACCGTTTGCGGGCAAAGGCGCCCAAACGCGGCGCATACCGCCGAAACAATTCTTCCGCGGCGAGCTCTTCGCCGGACTGGATTTCTTGTAGCAGCCGCGCATCGGAGGCGCGGTCTGGTTCACGGGCTCCGACATCCCGCGCATTCATGTAGCGGTGCTCCCGCCAATAGGAGATTAAAATTGCAACCCGTGATCCGCCAATAATGCGGCGGTTATGACAAATATAGAACAGCGAAAAGGATCTGCTCAAGAATGTTGCAGTTGTCGACCGGCCGTCTGCTCTCGTTGCTCCCGCGGGATGGGCTCGGCGGGTGTGTTGTACAGCCAGCGCGTCGGGAATTGCCGTGCGCCGATTTATTTGGACGCCCCAAACATTCGGTCGCCTCGTTAGGACAACGCCAAGGACTACGGGCAGTCGAAGAAGATGCTCGTGGCCTCGGCGGCAGCCTGCCGAGGTGACTGGTGTCGTGGGCAAATATCTTGATGTACAGGCGGCCCCGGAAGCTGGCAACTACACGGATTTAGCCATGCAGGTAAGCCGAACAATCGCAAACAACTGGCGCTCCCGAATCCCCTCGGGGATGCTAGAATGACGACGCGATTGCCCGTTGCGCTCGCGCAATGTATGGTGCAAACGCGTTACCCGGTAGTGTAACGGTAGCACAAGAGATTTTGGCTCTCTTTGTCCTGGTTCGAATCCAGGCCGGGTAGCTTGGTGTGTTGAACGACTCAGCTTCTTGTTTTTCCCCTTCAGGGCTGGACGACGAATCCGCCACCGTACTGAACCCCTCACACTGCGGCACCGGCGTCTCATCCGCCGATGTGTTTCGGCCCCGGACCGCGCTGCTCGAAATAATGGCGGACCTGGACTTGCGGTATTCGCAAGAATTCCGATCTCGCCAAGTCGGAATTCTTCGGAATTCTGATACCTGTACACAAATTCATTTCAGCTACCGTCCGTCCGGTATGCGCCTCAGCGCTCGCTCGGCTTCCAGGGTAAGCGTGGAGCCGGGTCGGCCTTTGGCAAGCGCTCCGACCAGTGCTCGTGCTTCCGGCGTGCCAATGCGTTCCAAGATCTCCAGCGCGCGCAATGGGCGGAGGGAAACGAGTTCCGGACCGGAGCGATATGTTTGTTCGAGCACCTTTTCCGCGCGGTTGCGGAATTCGGCGGATACATTTCCCGACAGCGCCTGCTTGAGCGGTTCGCGAACGGCCGGCCCAAGCGCGGCCAGGTCGCGTGTGGCCTTGTCGCGAATCTTGAATTGCGGGTGGTCGAGGCTGGCGATCAGCCGCTGAATCTCTTGCGCATCGATCTTCTCGGCCGGCACGGGCGGGACTTTTTCACGAATGAGGCTGATGGTGGCGCCGGGATTCGACAGCAGCGTGCGAATGGCCGCAGTCACCTTTTTGCCGTCTTCGCGTTGCAAGTCCTCCCAGGCTGCGGCCAGCATTTCGGCCTTGGCGGCTGGCCCGGCCGGGCTTCGACCCAGGTCCCACAAGACAATGGTGGTGTCGGAACCGCCGGTCGCCAGCATTCGGCCATCCGGCGCGAAGGCCAGCGCGGTTATTAAACCGGCGTGCCCCTCGAATTCATGTCGCAAAAAGCCCGATGCTAATTCCCAGACCACAACCTTGCCCATTGAGGAATCGGCATTTATCACCCCGAGCGCCAACAAGCGGCCATCGGGCGAGATTGCCATCGGGCCGGTGAAATTGCCGTTTGCCAATGCGAGCGAATAGCGCTCCTTTTTGGCCGCGACATCCCACAACACAACGCGCTGGTTGAAGCCCGCGACTGCTAGCGTTTGGTTGTCGGGCAAAAAGGCAAGAAAGCGAGCGTCGATGGGCGGCGTCATTTGCACCAGATCCTTTCCCGTGCTCGGATCCCAAACATAGAGTTCGCTGCGCGGACCGCCGCCCGCGGCGCCGATATTGCGGCTGCCGAACGCGATGTGCCGTCCATTGGGAGAAAAAGCCACTGCAGCTTGATCGCGCAGGCCTCGGCCGGCAGCATCGAGGGCCGGCATCGGCGCAATTTGACCAGTCGCCACGTCCCAAATCGCCAGCGGCCTGCCCTGGCCGATCATGCGGCTGGCGGCCGCGAGTCTTTTGCCGTCAGGGGAAAAGACCAGCGATGGAACATCGCTTTGCAGCACGTCGAAGGCACATTCTTCGCGCCCAGCTAGGACGTCGAAGTAGCGCACGTTACCGCGAAAATTGGTCGAAAACGCCAAGTGGCTGGCGTCGGGTGAAAAGACGATGGCCGTCCCGCGGTTGTTCCGCACACCTCGCGGCATGTTCTCGTCTTCCGGAAGCTCAACCGGCGGCCCCTGCTCCTGACCGGTTGCTGGGTTCCAGCGGCGAATCTGTCCATCGGTCGAGGCGGAGAACAAGGTCTTCCCATCGGGCGTGAAGGCGAGCGCGGCCAACGAATAGGTGTGCCCGCCGAGCGGCGTCAGCGCTTTTCCCGAAGGCACGTCGAAGATGTGAGTTGCCATCCCGTCGGCGGACCAGGCGCGAAATCCGGCCGGGGTAAACACGATCCCCTGCACCGCCCCGCCGGGCGACTGGCACACTCCGGTGCGCTTCCCGGTCGCCAGTTCCCAGGTATGAACATGCTTGCCGGCGCTGGCGGCAACCGTTTTGCCATCGGCGGAAAATGCAACGTTCGGCCCCAGACCGATCAAGCCCGCCAGCCGCCGCACCTCGCCGCCAGTGGCTGCATCCCAAAAGCAGAGTGACGCACCGCCGGTGCCGGTCACGATGTACTTGCCATCCGGCGAAAACGTGGCGTATTGAATGTTGAACTGGTCGGTCTTGATCTGGAATTTTTCCTTGCCGGTAGCCACGTCCCAGACTTGCATGGTGCGGCTTTTTTCCAGCTCGTCCTGGCGATTATTGGCCGCGCCGGTGAACATGATCCGCCCGCTGGTGACCAGCAGATTGCCGTCCGGCGAGAGCGTCGCCCGGATCTGTTCATTCTGAAGCGGCGTCACGCTTTGGACGACATTTCCGGTTGCCAACTCGATAATCGGGATCGAGACCTTTTCTTGGCGCCGGCCGAATTCGGTGCCGAATGCCGCGAGCTTGCCGTCTTGCGACAGCGAAACAACCGCGCGCCGCAGGCCCATCTCCACTTGGTCTTTCTTGAGCTGAAACGTGCGCTCCAGGGCGCCGGTTGCCACATTCCAAACCGTGTACGAGCCCATATTCGAGACGAGCAGCCGCGTTCCATCAGGGGTTAGTCGCATCCACTCGACCGGCATCGGATTGTTCTTGATGCCAAACTGGCGGACCTCTTTGCCGGTGCCGGCATCGAGAACCGAGATAGTGGAGCGCTGGCTCATGGCAATGAGCCAGCGGCCATCGGGTGTTAACGCATTCACGCCGAATTCGCCTTTGCGGAAGCGGCTCGAACCAATCCGCAAAACCGCATCGGCCGGCAACGAGTCGTCGGCCGATTTGTCATCCGCCGGCGACTGGGCCGGCAGAGAACTCGTGAGAACTGCGGTGAAAACGGCAAGCAGGACCAGACAGCGCGACATGGTGCACCTCAACGAAGCTGGCCGTGGCAGAGCAAGATTCCCATTAGACTGCCGATCTATCGCTTGTACCAGACGGAAGAGGCTGGTGCAACGAAAAAGTGGCAGGAAAAGGCGCGCTCATCTTTGACAACGGACAAAAGGAAATGCGGCATGGTGGCGATGGGTAGCCGCGGGTGCGGCTACCCAGGGGAAATTTTCCCTTCGCCAGCCATCTGGAGACTGGGTGAATCCGAGATTAGCGACTCGAGCCCTGTGCAATCGGTGGAATCTGCGGCAAGCCCGGCGCGCCGGCGTTGGCCGGCGGTTGCTGGCTGGCCGGCAACTGGTTGGTTGGCGCTAAGGGGCCCGGCACCCGAACCGGCGGTTGCTTCGGGCGAAACGGGTTCAGGGCCGCCAACCGGTCCCCGATGCGGGCCAGCAGCGGCTTCGGTTGCTGCTGTTGTGGCGGCGGCTTCATTGCCGGCACCGGAGCGGCCAGGTTCTTGGTCGTATCAATCGGTACGAACTGCATGTTCGTGCTGCCGGAGGTCGGCAACTGTGCATGCATTGCCGACGTCAGTGCAAATAAGCCAACCGTGGCCAGGGCGAAAATCTTTCCGTGTTTCATGGTTTTCCTCAAGTCGTTGGCCCGTCCGGCCGAAAGGCGCCATCCGTGGTCCTTTCGGCAGGAAGAGCCCATACCGCGGCGCGCCACTCAATACCTTCGCGAGCAAACCGTGTCAACGGTTTTTTCCAAAATCGTGGCAAATCTAACCGCTCCGCTGTGAAGACTGCGCCTCGCGGCTAACCGTTGCCTCGTAGTTCGCGTATAACTACGGCCAACGGCAGTAATACGCTGGAAATACAAATGAGGACAACACGATGAGCCGCCCAATGCAACGTCGCGATTTTCTGAAGCTCGGCACCGGCCTGACCTTGGCCGCCATGTCTCCGCTCGCCGCACAGACCGCCGAGCCGCCGGCCAAGAAACGCGCCATCAAGAAAGCCATGATGTACGGGACCATTGGCATCAAGGGAACTGTCCTGGAGCAATTCCAGGCGCTGAAGGCGGCCGGATTCGACGGCGTCGAGCCCAACAGCCATATGAATCAGGAAGACGTGCTCAAGGCGTTCGAGCAAACCGGTCTGAAGCCGGCGAGCGTTTGCTGCAGCACCCACTGGAGTTCGCCACTATCGCATCCCGATGAAAAGGTTCGCCGCCGGGGCCGCGAGGGCGTGGAGTTGGCCCTGCGGGATGCCAAGCGCTACGGGGCCACGTCGGTGTTGGTAGTGCCGGGCGTGGTGAACAAGGACGTTTCCTACGATCAGTGCTTCGAGCGCTCGGTCGAGCAAATCAAGTTGCTGGCGCCCATCGCTCAAGACCTGGGCGTGAAGATCGCGATTGAGAATGTCTGGAACGACTTCATCACTAAGCCGGAGCAAGCCATTGCATTCCTGAACGCCATCGACAGCCCCGCCGTCGGCTGGCACTTCGACATCGGCAATATCATCCGCTACGGCGCGCCGGAAGAGTGGATTCCGATTCTCGGCAAGCGCATTCTGAAACTGCACATCAAGGAGTACAGCAACCAGAAGCGCTTCAACGTGAAGTTTTTCGAGGGCGACAACAAGTGGCCGGCAATCATGAAGGCGCTCGATGACATCGGCTACGCTGGTTGGGGCATATCCGAGCAGCCCGGCGGCCAGTCGGCCGATGCGGCCGCGCTGAAGGATCTGTCCGAGCGTATGGACAAGATTTTTGCTTCGTGACGGGACGTGGGTGAAGCGGGACAGCGCACGGCCTTCTCGCTATCGTAACGCGAGGAGGAGAGTCTGTGCTGACCGGGCCCAATGTCATTCTCGGCCTGAAAGTGGCGGTGGGAAGTGTGACGGTGCTGCTGGCCGCGGCGCTGTTCATGTTGGCGCGCGGCAACTACCGCTGGCACGGCCGGATCAACACCGTATTCTTCGCACTGACGCTGATCGCGGTCCTGGGTCTCGAATTCCTGATTCGCTTTGTCGATCCAAGGCTGTTCGATTACTTCGATGAATCCGCCCAGCGGATGATGCGGATTCACCTGAGCTTCTCAATTCCATCCACGGTGCTTCTGCCGATTATGCTGCTGAGCGGTTGGTCGCACCGCCGGCGCTTGCATATTGCGGTGGGCTGCGTGTTCCTGCTGTGCTGGGCGGGGACGTTTGTTACAGGGATCTTTTTCCTGCACTAGTCGGAAGCGTAAGCGAGGGATTCTGCCATTCCTCGCTGACGCTTCGGGTTAGTGCAGCGTGAGCGTAAGCGAGGGCGAATCCTCGGTGACGCTTCGGGCTTGTATACCCGCACTATTGTGAATTTAGAGGAAGAAGCTCTTGAAGGATCAAGCCCCCAGTCCGCCGCCGGTGCCGCGCATCATTGAGGCACTACTCTTCGTGGGGGGAGCGCCGTTAACCGCGGCACGCGCCAAAGAGATTATTCGGCACTTGCCTGAAGATGAGTTCCTGGCAGCAATCGATTCCTTGAATCGCGACTATCGCCGGCAAGCGCGGCCCTATTTGATTTACGCCTCGGAAGAAGGCTTCGTGCTGCGGCTCAAGCCGCAATTTCGAACCGTGCGTGAGCGCTTGCTCGGTTCGCCACGCGAAGCGCGCCTGACGCCGCAATCGCTCGACGTGCTGGCGCTGATCGCGTACCGCCAGCCCATCAGCAAGGTGGAGCTGGACAGCCAGCGCGGCACGGATTCGCGCGGTTCGTTGCAGCAGTTGGTGCGCTTGGGTCTGGTGGCGGTGGAGTCGCCGGAAGGCAACCCGAAAGAAGCGCGCTACAAGACGACCGCTCGGTTCCTGGAACTATTTGGCCTGCGCAGCCTCGACGATTTGCCACAGACAGGTGATTTGCAACGGTTGTAGGCAAAAAGAAAACCACGGATAACACGGATAGCACGGATAAGAAATCGAGGATTTTCTTATCCGTGCTATCCATGTTATCCGAGGTTGTTTCGCTTTCTCAAACCGGCGGGGCTACCGAGCCGCGCAAGAAGTTGCTCTCCGCCGTCGCGGTATAGCGAACTTCCAGTTCCGGCGTTTCGATGCGTTCGCCGCGCTTGAAATGGCTCGTCATCAAGTAATCGAGCGCGCCGGAGGTCAACAACGTGCGCTCGACCGGATACGGCGAGCGGCCGTTGTTCAATAGTTTTTCGATATTCAGCACCAAGCCGTCGAAATACCGGGCGCCGGGCGGCGGCGGCAGGTGGAACATGCACGACGCGGGCCGGCTCTCGCCGCGCACCTTGGCCGCGAACACGAAATCCTGAATGTGGCCATTGAGCAACAAGACGGTTCCGCGGGTACCGTCGCGGTACTCGATCAGGAAGGCGGTGGCCGGCGCGGCCGGCTGGCCTTGCACCGAAAAGGCCCCCACATTTTGCCGAATGTCGCCGGGGCAAACCGTTTCACTGCGGCTAAGCGCTGCGTCGAGCAAGTCCCAACTCCACGCGCCGGAATCGCCGGCCTTCCACACGTTTTTTCCAGTGACGCACGTGACAGCTCGAATGCCGGTCTCGCCACCTTTGCGCCGCTCCAGCATGCACTGAAGCGCTTCCAGTGCGTGAAATCCGTAAACCTCAATCGGACCATAGGCAGCGACCAGCGCGTCTTCAACCGGTGCGTTCAGTGGCAATTCCAATTCCGGCCGCCGCCAGGTGACCGGCAGGCTCGAACCGGCCATGAATGGGAATTTCAGCTCGCGCGACCAGTCGACCATCTGCTTCGCTTTCTTCCAGTCGTACGACAGGTGCTTGTCGCAAAACACCGGAACGCTTCGACCCGCTTTGCGGAACGCTTCCACAATTTGCTGGAACATCTCCCAGCGCGGGTAGAGAATCTGGCCCTTTTCATTTCGCGGGTAATTGCCGTGTTCGGCGATCAACAGCACGCCTTCGACGGCCAGCTTGTCGCCGTCGAGGAGCGCTTCGGAAATCGACTTGGCGCGCTGAAAGTTGAATTCGCGGGCCAGGTCGGAGGTGAGATCGTTCTCCGGCGTCTGTTCCGTGTAAACGCTGTGAACATATTGATGCGGCGTATGAAAACCGCAATCGGTCGCATAGCCGTGCAGGAAACGGCCTGCAATGTGGAACGAGTGCGATAGCGGCCGGTACACTGTGGTGGCCACGGCGATTGGCTTGCGGCCATCGAGCGACGGTTTCGCCGGCCGGCTGCGAAAACTCGTATGCGGGTCCGCAGGTTCCGCGGCCGGTAACTTGGCCTGCGTGGCCACGGCTAACGCCGCCGCGCTGGCCAGGAACTTCCGGCGGGAACAACGCAAATCGCGATCAGTCATGGATGCGCTAACTCAAAAAAAAGCCGTGTTCAGGAGGGATACTTCCAATTTAACCCCGATCTGCCATTCAGGCAACGGAAGGCAAGCGAAATTCACAACAAGTGCCTGCATCGCCGCCATGGTGTACGCTCCGGCAGCTGACTTCTGGTCCCATTTCCACCAGCCCGAAGCGTCCCTATTATCCATTTTTTCCAGGTTCCCGCGCAAGCGTCGCGGTTTTTCACGTATAATATGAGCCAGCTAAAAGACCTGCGCCGGCATGAATTCTGATTCGCTCAAACGCCAGCCGCTTTGCGGCGTTATACTAATACACAGAACCCACGAAACTGCAAATTGGCTTGAACGTCGAATGGGAGATTGAAACATGCGCAAGCTTTGCATTGCTTTGTTGGCGGGAATCGGCGTCTTCGCCGCCTGGAGCATGGCTCCAACCGAGGCGAAGGCTCAAATGCCGGCGTCGATGATTCGGCTGCCGCACAACATGGGTGTTAGCTCCGGCACGATCTCGAACAACCCATACCACTATAACTACATTCGCCCGCTTACCATGGGCGGTGTCTCGGCCGGCCCGGCCAGCTATTCGTACTTCAATTCACCCACGTTCGCGAGCGGCTTCCTGCTGACGCGGATGACGGTGTCGTGGGCGTATTCGCCATTCTTCGGGCCGATGTGGTGGTACACCACGCCAGCGATGATCGGCTGGAACTGGACTCCCACCACGGGTTACCACACGTTGTACATTCCGGGCACGACGCAGATTGTTTCGCCCTACCTGGCTGGCTATTTGCCCGACGGATATATTCTGCCCTGATGAAGTGAAGTGATGAAATGCCAAGGCCGCGTTGGTTCCCACCAGCGCGGCCTTGGCATTTAGAGCCCGCTGCGCAAGCAAGGGTCTCAGTTTGCAACTTGCTCCTGCGGCACCGGCTTGGCCGCATTGACATTCAGCCAGAAGACAATCGCCAGCAGATAGACCGCGGCATAAATGGCGAAGTTGAGATTCCAGCCGGCCCGGGCCGCTGCGCTTTTAAGTTGCGGAGACAATTCGGCCACTTTAACTCCATGGGCGAGCGCTTCCCTTTCGATGAACAGCTTGACGATCCACGGAGAAAGTGCGGTTGTCGTGGCACCGCCTAAATTACCGATCATGTTCATGCAACCGGAAACAATCGCGGAGTATCGCTTTCCCACATCTTGGCACGCAGCCCACGTGGGTGCCATTGTGACGTCATTGAAAAAACCGGAGAGAGCAATTACCAGCGCAAAGAGCCAGACGAAGCCGTGCACCGACGGAATGAAAATGCAAGCCAGCATGCAAACTGCTGCAAGCCCATGTCCGCCGATGCCGTAAACCCGCCGCCCCCATTTTCTGTCCCCAGTGCGGCGAATCCACCGATCAGTCAACCAACCGCCGATAAAACAACCGGCCAACCCCATGAGCAATGGACCACCTTTATAAATCGCCCCGAATTCATCGCCTTTCATTCCGTATTGCTCATCCAGGAATGCCGGCAGGTAATTCATGCTGAAGTACCAGCTGTAATTGCCGCACACGTACATCAGGCACAACGCCCATACACTGCGATTTGAAAATAGCAAGCGCCATGGTATACCACCATGGATTTCGGCCGTGCCTCGATCGGAATGGATGAGATCGCGCTCGGCTTCGTTGACCCTGGAATGTTCATCAGGCGTGTTCCGGAACCAGTACGCGAATGCCACTGCCCAGGTTACACCAATCGATCCGAAGAGCAGAAAGACCGCGCGCCAGTGAATATGCATCTTGCCGATCAGTAGGATGACGATGAGTGGCGTTAAACCTCCCATCAAGCGTGCCGACATCCATACCATGCCGGCCGCGCGCCCGCGCTCGCGGAGGGGAAACCAATTGTACAGCGAGCGAGCAATATTCGGAAACGCCCCTGCTTCGCCAATACCGAATAGGAATCGCACCGTTACCAATCCCCAGAACCCATAAAGGGTGAATTCCGGAATCGGGTAACCGAAGGTCACGATGCCAGTCACGGTTCCCACCATGCCGGTAAGTGCAATGAAGAACGACCACCACAAGACAATGCGAATTAATGTCTTTCGCGGTCCAAAGCGGTCGCCCAACCAACCGGTGGGGACTTCAAAGAGTGCATAGGCGAGCTGAAATGCGGAAAGGGGAAGCCAAAGATCTTCCACGCGTTCCAAATTCAACGAAGTTCGCACCGAGTCCTGCACATTCGGAAAGCACGCGCGATCCAGATACGTGATCATCGCCAGCGCGCAGACGAAAGCCAGCACGCCGAGCCGCACGCGCGTGGGCCGGACCATAGTGGGAGAGGAAACTTCAGCCATCGACGACTTGCTCGCAGGTGGGAAATCGAAAGCGTGTAAGGTGCTTCTTGCGAAATTGCACGGCGAAATTCAAGAGGCGCGAAGAAAGTCCCGGCCCGACCAGCGTTGGTGGCAGACCGGGCGCGTATTCGAGAAGGAGATGAAAAAAGCCGCGCACACAGTGAGCGGCCAATTGGCACCGCTTACTGCGTGCGCGGTTCTGAAAACCATACCAATATCACTTCGCCGCAAGGTCGAAGCGGTCGAGATTCATGACCTTGTTCCACGCATGCACGAAGTCACGGAGGAATTTCTCCTGCGAATCGCTGCAGGCGTAGACTTCCGCGAGAGCCCGGAGCACCGAGTTCGAGCCGAAGGTCAGGTCCACGTCGCTCGCGGTCCACTTGACCTTGCCGGTCTTGCGGTCGCGGCCCTCGAAGGCGTGGTCGCTGGACTTCTTCCACTCCGTATTCATGTCGAGCAGGTTCACGAAGAAGTCATTGGTCAGCGACCCGGGCCGCTCGGTGAAGACGCCGAGCTTCGATTGGCCGAAGTTGGCGCCCAGCACCCGCAGGCCGCCGAGCAGCACTGTCATTTCGGGAGCGGTCAGCTTGAGTTGGTGTGCTCGGTCGACGAGCAGTTCCGGCGCCGAACGGTCGTCTCCTTTGCGCTGGTAGTTGCGGAATCCATCGGCTGTTTGCTCCAACACGGCAAACGATTCCACATCGGTCATCTCCTGCGAGGCGTCGGTGCGGCCCGACGCGAAGGAAACCTGCACTTGCTGCCCGGCCTTCTTCGCGGCTGCCTCCACTGCGGCACAACCACCCAAAACGATTACATCGGCAAGCGAGACCTTCTTCCCGCCCTTGCTAAAGTCTTTCTGGACCTTCTCGAGAACCGGCAGGATCTTCGCCAGCTCGGCCGGCTGATTCACTTCCCAGTTCTTCTGCGGCGCCAGGCGGATACGTGCCCCGTTCGCGCCGCCGCGCCGATCGCTGCCACGGAACGAAGAGGCGGAAGCCCAGGCAGTCGTCACCAGTTGCGAAATCGAGAGCCCCGTGGCGAGAATCTTGGCCTTGAGATCGGCGATATCCTTCTCACCGATCAATTCATGATCGACCGCTGGTACCGGGTCTTGCCACAACTGCGCCGGCGGAACCAGCGGGCCCAGCAGGCGCGAGACGGGGCCCATGTCGCGGTGCGTCAGCTTGTACCATGCCTTGGCAAAAGCTTCCGCCAACTCTTTCGGGTTCTGGTGGTAGCGCTTCGAAATCGGCCCGTAAATCGGGTCGAACCGCAGGGCGAGGTCGGTCGTGAACATAATGGGCGTGTGCCGCTTCTTCGGATCGTGCGCATCCGGCACGGTGTCGCGCCCCTTGGCATCCTTGGGTACCCATTGGTACGCCCCAGCCGGGCTTTTCGTCAGCTCCCACTCGTAGCCGAACAGGTTGTCGAAGTAGCCGTTGTCCCATTTGGTTGGATTATTGGTCCAGGCGCCTTCCAGGCCGCTGGTGATCGCGTCGGCGCCTTTGCCGGTCTTGTAGCGGCTCGTCCAGCCGAAACCTTGCTCCTCGATGCCGGCCGCCTCGGGTTCGGGACCGCAATACTGAGCCGCGTTGGCAGCGCCGTGGGCTTTGCCGAAGGTGTGGCCGCCCGCAATCAGCGCGACGGTTTCCTCGTCATTCATGGCCATGCGGCCGAAGGTTTCGCGAATGTCCTTGGCGGCGGCCATAAAATCGGGTTTGCCATCCGGACCTTCCGGATTTACGTAGATCAGGCCCATCTGCACGGCGCCGAAGGGCTTTTGCAGCTGCCGGTCGCCTTCGTATCGCTTGGCGCCGAGCCATTCGATTTCCGAGCCCCAGTTGATGTCCGCCTCGGGCTCCCAGATGTCCTCGCGGCCGCCGGCAAAGCCGAAGGTCTTGAAACCCATCGACTCCAGGGCGCAGTTGCCGGCGAAGATCATTAAGTCGGCCCACGAGAGCTTGCGGCCGTACTTCTGCTTGATCGGCCAAAGCAAGCGCCGGGCCTTGTCGAGGCTCGCATTGTCGGGCCAACTGTCCAAGGGCGCAAAGCGCTGATTGCCGCCCGCAGCGCCGCCGCGGCCATCGGCAATGCGGTAGGTGCCGGCGCTGTGCCAGGCCATGCGAATGAACAGCGGGCCGTAATGGCCGTAGTCGGCCGGCCACCAGTCCTGCGAAGTGGTCATCACCTTTTCAATATCGGCCTTCAGGGCTTTGAGGTCGACCTTCTTGAATTCCTCGGCGTAGTTGAATTCGCTGCCCATCGGGTTGGACAGGGGGCCGTTTTGGTGCAGGATCTCCAGGTTCAACTGGTTCGGCCACCAGTCGCGATTCGATCGGGGCCGCGTCGGCGCATATTGGTGAACGCCGTTGGTCAACGCCGGGCTTTTCGCTTCCGTAGTCATATTTCCTCCAGGATGTCTTTTTCTCAGATGAACGCTTTGCAAGCGCGAATTAGCTTCTGGAGGATGATTTACGAGTGCGAAGAGGTGAAAACAACCCGTCCGCCGCTGGTGTCAAAGCGCCGTATTGCGAACGGATTCGCTGGGTGGGTCGGCTGGAAAATGTGGAACCGTTTGTTATCGCTTAAGTCCTCCGCGTCAGGCCAGAATTCCTGTCACCGGTCCGTGTTCCTCGACTCCGGTGAGCCGCACATCGAGGCCCTGGTATTTGACGCTGAGCCTCTTGTGGTCGATGCCCAGGCAATGCAGGATGGTGGCGTTCAGATCGTGAATGTGAACCGGATCTTTCACGATGTTGTAGCAGAACTCGTCGGTCTCACCGTAGACCAGGCCAGGCTTGATGCCGCCGCCGGCCATCCAGATCGTAAAGCAGCGCGGGTGATGGTCGCGGCCGTAGTTATCTTTCGTCAGGCCGCCCTGGCAGTAAATGGTGCGGCCAAATTCGCCGCCCCAGATCACCAGCGTGTCGTCCAAGAGGCCGCGCTGTTTCAGGTCGTTAATGAGCGCATAACACGGTTGGTCCACATCGTGGCATTGATTCGGCAGATCGCCGGCCACGTTGAAATGCTGGTCCCAGCCGCGGTGGAAGATTTGGACGAAGCGAACGTTACGCTCGACCAACCGGCGGGCCAGCAAGCAACTGGCCGCGAAAGTGCCGGGCTTGTGGACGTCGGGCCCGTACATGTCGAGCGTGGCCTTCGACTCTTGGTTCAGGTCCACGAGTTCCGGCACGCTCGTCTGCATGCGGAAGGCCATCTCATATTGGGCAATGCGCGCTTGGGTTTCGGGGTCGCCGGTTTCTTCCAGGTGCTTTTGGTTCAAGCGATTGAGCGAATCGAGCATCCGCCGGCGCGTTTGAGGATCGACTCCTTCGGGGTTGGTGAGGAACAGCACCGGGTCGCCCTGCGAGCGCAGCGCTACTCCTTGATGTTTGCTGGGCAGAAAAGCAGAGCCCCACAGGCGGTTGTAAATGGCCTGGGCTTCCTTGCGGCCGGTCCAGCTGGCGGTCATCACGACGAACGTTGGCAGATTCTTGTTCTCCGTGCCCAGGCCGTAGCTCAGCCAGGCGCCGAGGCTTGGCCGTCCCGGCATCTGCTGGCCGGTGCAGATGTACGTGACGGCGGGGTCGTGGTTAATGGCTTCCGTCCACATCGTGCGCACGAAGGTGATGTCATCGACAATCTTCGCCGTGTATGGCATGAGTTCGCTCACCCAGGCGCCGGACTTGCCGTACTGCTTGAATTTGTATTTCGACGGCGCGATCGGAAACCGCGCCTGCCCGCTGGTCATGGTCGTAAGCCGCTGGCCCTTGCGGACCGACTCGGGCAGGTCCTTGTCGAACATCTCGAGCATCTTCGGCTTGTGGTCGAACATATCCATCTGCGACGGGCCTTCGTTCATGAACAAATAAATGGCCCGCTTGGCCTTCGGCGCAAAATGCGGCAAGCCCGCGATGCCGCCGGTCAATGTGTCGGCGCTGCCCGACGTGGGAAGCAACGTGCCGAGCGCGGCCGTGCCAAGGCCGAGGGCGCCCTGGCGAAAGAAATGCCGGCGGGTGATGGCTTGGCGAAATTCGTTGAAGGGCGTCATAGATCGAACCTCCGCAATTATCGCCGCAATTCGCGTTCAACTTCCTTACGCAAATTCTGTAGGCGATTCATGCTGTTCCAATCTTCTTTCAAATCGGAAAATCTACGTCCGTGGTCACTCGTTGCTCACCCCAGCGTTGGACCGCCAGACCGCCGATAATGCAAAACCGCCAATGCCGTTGTCGCAGAAAAGCGTGGACTTCCCGGGCTGCTTCGAAAAGCGGGCTCATCGTCTTGCTTTCGCGAATATCCTTTGTTGTTCAACCAATCCACTGGTCTTGCGCGAACGATAATGGTATGCAGTTGTTGCCATCAAGCCGTCGAGCAGGCGCCAATCCTTCCCATAATCGGGAGACCGCAAAGCCTGCACCCGAATGCGCTCCAACATCTGGCCAAGTTGCTCCCAGCGTTTCACATATTCCCGCTCGCGTTCCTTTTTGGTCATGATCGTGCCTCACTCCTTATTCAGCACTTCATCCAAATTCAGAATCAGATTCGCCTCCATGGTCCATGCGGCCAATTCCGCTGGTGCGAGTTTCGCATCCGGCTTGGTTTCGCCGATGGCGATCAGCTTTTTGGCGGCTTCCGGATTCTTCGTGTAGATCGCAGAGTAATCGTGCAGCATAGCGAGCAGTTCCGTCATCTCGCCGGCATCGGGCTTTCGGCAGGTTGCGAGCCGGAACATGTGCATGATCCGAGCCTCTGCATCCGTCCCGGCTTCCCGCATGGTCCGCTCGGCGAGCGCGCGGGCACATTCCACGTATTGCGTCTCGTTCATCATGAGCAGTGCTTGCAATGGAGTGTTCGTGCGCTCGCGCCGGGCCATGCACGCTTCCCGCGAGGGAGCGTCGAATGTGGACATTTGCGGCGGCGGGGCGGTGCGCTTCCAAAACGTGTATAAACTGCGTCGATGCACTTTCTCATGCCCAGTGTCCGCGCTGAAGTTGCGGGTGTTGCTCGTAACATAGCCCACGGCTTCCCACAGCCCGGCTGGTTGCGGCGGTTTCACGCTCGGACCGCCGACTTTTTCCACGAGTAATCCGCTCGCAAACAGCGCCTGATCGCGCAACATTTCGGCATCGAGCCGATAGCGCGGTCCGTGCCAGAGGAGCCGGTTGTTGGGATCGGTCGATTCCGAAGCCCGAACTCCGAATTCGGCGCCGCGCGAGGACTGCCGGTAAGTCGCCGACAGTACAATCATGCGCATAAACTTCTTCACGTTCCAGCCGTCGTCCATGAATTGCATGGCCAGCCAATCGAGTAACTCCGGATGGCTGGGCGGCTCGCCTTGCGAGCCGAAATCTTCTTCCGTTTTGACCAATCCCGTTCCGAATAACTGTTGCCAAAAGCGATTGGCGGCCACGCGGGCCGTGAGCGGGTGGTTGCGGTCCACGAGCCATTTCGCGAAGCCAAGGCGATTCTTTGGCAAATCAGCGCTCATGGGCGGCAGGAACGCCGGTGTCTGCCGGTCAACCTGCTCGCCGCGCTTGTCGTATTCGCCGCGCTTGAGCATGAAGGCCGGTTTCGGCGTGTCGTTTTCCTTTGAAACGAGCGTGGCCGGAATGGCCGCGTCCAGCTTGTCGCGTTCCTGCTCCAGGGCACGCTGCTGCTGGTGCAAAGGATCGAACACCGCGCGGGTTTTGCTCCAGGCGTGTTCGAGAAAGTAATCGCGCAATTGCTTCTGCTGGTCGGCCGTCCGCTTGGCCGTTTCTATCTTGAGAATGTCTTGCAACGGCTTCGGCAACCCGGCCCCGCCGGTCGCTTTTTGCATTTGCAGCCAGGCCGAGACCGTGTCGAAAGCTTGCGCACCCTGCGGAGTGCGGGTCACGATGCCGGCCTTGTCCCAGTACACCGTGCCGCCGAACTGGGTTAACGCGAAGCCGGTCACGATAGTGCCAGGCTTGATGCCGACCTTGGCCGCGTCCACTTCCAGGCGGACCCATTTGCCTGCATCGGGCAGTTGGCCGACCTTGAACCGCTCGCCGCTATTATCTTTGCCCCAATCGATCTTGTTATCACCCCAGTACGCCCGGTGCCGCCAGGTGTCGCTGTGCCATTGCAGCATGATCTCTTGCGGCGGCTTGGCCGGATCGATGCGAACGTAGGCGAACAGCACGTCTCCGGCGCCAACCCGCAGGCCTGGATTGGCGTCCTGAAAGACCACCTGGCCCAAGCCATCGCTCGACCGCTTGATGGACTTGGCGCCGCTAAAAACCGGAGCGGGGGCGGAGACGAATTCCCATTTGCCATTGATGCTGCCGTCGGCCACTTCGCGCGCGCCGGACGGCAACGCATCCTCGACCCACACGAATTCGAACTTGTCAGTCTTCTCGGGCAGCTTCGGGTCCGCCGCATCGTCGTATTTCACTTTGGCCAATTCCGCGGCGATTTTCTTTTGGACTTGCGCCAGGCGCTCCTGAGTCTTGGCCAGTTCCGCAGCCTGCTCGGCCGTGGGGACCCTGGCAATTGGTGCGTAGCGCGCTGCGTTGCCGTCGAGCGGATTGCTGTCGAGGTTATTGAAGAATGCGAACAGCCGGTAATAGTCCTTCGATGCGATCGGATCGAATTTATGATCGTGGCACCGGGCGCAGCCGATGCTCAAGCCCATGAAGACCGTGCCGGTGGTGTCGATGCGATCGACGACATTGCGAACATAGACTTCCTCGGCAATTGAGCCGCCTTCGCTGGTGGTCACATGGCAACGATTGAATCCGGAAGCCACGATCTGCTCCAGCGTGGCGTTGGGCAACAGGTCGCCCGCCAACTGCTCCACAATGAACTGATCGTAGGGCAAGTTACGATTGAAGGCGTTGATCACCCAATCGCGGTATGGCCACATTTCGCGGTAGTTGTCGAGGTGGAGGCCATGCGTATCGCCGAAGCGGGCATCGTCGAGCCAGTAGCGGGCCATGTGCTCGCCGAAGCGCGGCGAACGCAGCAGGCGGTCGACGACCTTCTCATAAGCATCGGTCGCTTTATCCGCTACGAAGGCATCCACTTCAGCGAGCGTCGGCGGCAAGCCGGTCAAATCGAGAGTGACCCGGCGAATCCAGGTAACGCGATCGGCTTCTTTCGCCGGCCGCAGATTCGAGGCTTCGAGCTTGTGCAGGATAAACGCATCCAGCGGTTCACGCCCCCACGACGCGTTCATCACTTTCGGAATGGGCGGTCTGCTGGGCGTGACGAACGCCCAGTGCTCCGACCACCGGGCGCCTTGGCCGATCCATTGCGTGATGAGTTCGATCTGCGCCGGCGTCAGCGTCTTGTGACTGGCGGCCGGCGGCATGCGCTTGGCAGCGTCGGTTTCGGTGATTCGCGACACCAATTCGCTTTCGAGAGGCTTGCCGGGCACGATGGCATACCCGCCCTCGCGCAGCCGGCCCAGGGCACCGGCCTTGGTATCGAGGCGCAGGTCATGCTGCCGCTTCTTTTCATCCGGCCCGTGGCAGGCGAAGCAGTTTTCCGAGAGGATCGGCCGAATCTGCCGCCCGAAATCGATGCCCGGCGCGGCCGGCTCTGCGGCCCCAGCGCGAAAACCGGCCAGCGCTAACAATCCAGCAAGGAAACACCAGACCGAAATTCTGGCCAAGTTCATAGCCGATACCTGTAGGAAGTCAGTTCGAGCAGGCGGGTTGAATAGCGTGCTTCTCGAATTCTGCTTGGGTGTGCTACCTCTTATTTTTATGCTGCCGGCAGAGCAGTGCAAGGCAGATTCCTTGGTCTTGGCGGGCTCCAGGCCGAATCGGGCCGGTTGCGGCTGTATCTTTTTATAACCAGGTGACAATGCGCGCGACTTAGGGTCAAAGCGCAACTCCTTGTTCGGCCGTTCTTTCCGGCGTGCGCATCGTGCCTTCGCAAACATTGACTCAATTTGAGTGCTGGTTGGTGGTTTCATTGATCCATGGGTTGATTCATTGATGGGTTGGTGGTTTCACGGGTGGTTCTCTGGGTAGTCACCGCGCCACTGGCGCAAATACATGGTCCGCGCTTCGGGCGCGCGCGCACTCCAAGCCGCCGAAGGATACGATCTGGTTTGTAGAAAAGCAAGCGATGGAGGGCGAGCAAAAGGTAGCTGCGTTACGGGAGTGCCATGCAAGGCCTAAACACCTTGGGGTGGCCCGGACGGCTCAGAGCGGCCTAACGGTAGACCTTACAAAGCGGGACTGAATTTCTTATCCGAGCCTCGCCAACATGGGTCACTTTCGTGTTGAAGAGCGACAGCGTATCCAAGCATTTTAGCATTACCAGGTCCTTGGCAGCGGCGTCCGAGACCGCCGTGTTATCAAGAGAAAGGTCGCGCAGAACGGCCAGGCACGAAAGGTACTTCAGCCCCGCGTCGGTTACCTTGGTTCCGTCGAGCCGCAGATTGGACAATTCTTTAAAGTCAGCGATGCTTTTCAATCCCTCATCCGAAATTGCTGTCTTGCTCAAGTCCAGCACGAACATTTTCTTGAGCCCTGAAATCTCCTTGAGCCCTTTGTCCGTAATCTTTGCGCCGCGAAGTGAAAGTTGGGTCAAGCGTTTGAACTGTGCTACGTCCTTGATGCCCGCATCGGTTACACTAGTGTCGAGAAGAAACAGAGCGTCAAGCATCTTCAGCGCGCTCATCTCTTTCAGATTTGCGTCCGTTATCTGAACTCCGCTCAGAATGACTGTTAGGTCGGGCACTCCTGCAAGCTTTTGGTACACGACCTTGCCACCGAGCTTTAAGACATGGGCCACGGCACGGTCTTCGGCCTCATCCGCAAATGCGAAGAATGAGTTGGAGCAGACCCAGATAGTCGCGGTGAGCGTTGCCGCAATGTAACGCATCGTCCTTTCCCCCTCACCCTTCCTGCTCACTTTCGGATAATTTGCTTCAATATAACCGAAAAACCACCGTGAAGAAGTGGGAAGGCCCCAAGCCCGAAGCTTCTTGCGCTCGTCTACAAGACATTGTTGGCAACGCCTTCCGCCGCACTCTTTGTCATGAGGTATGGAAGGGCCAACATTTCCAGCTTGCGAAAAGAAGGGCGATTGGGTAAGAGGCCGCGATTTGGGAATCTGCCATGACGGTAGCTTGCTGCTTATTGTCGATTGTTGCCATTCTGCCGCAGTTGGAGTTGCGAGCCAAATACGGCTTTCGGGGCACGCTGGTGACGCCGACCTTAGAAAGCTCCGCCAAAGTGCGTTTCGATGGCGTTGAGGTCGTAGGGTTCGTTGAGTGGGGTGTGATTGATATCAGCTTTCCGCCCGATTTCGCATCGGTTCCCAGACCTTTCAACGACGGGTGGTCGGCATTCTACCAAAGGATAGGCTTGCAATCGCCAAAACGAGAGATGGTGTGGCCATTGCCGACGTGGCTGGAAGCCTGTCGCGACAACGAGATTCAAGACAAGCGAATCAGGCGAACACAAATTGCCATGATGGAGCGAATAGCAGATGGTTACGGCTATGCACCGGTCGGGCTAACCCTAGAGTCAATTGGACCGACGGTTTTTGAAGATGGGTGGGAAAGCTTCGACGCTGCATTGCAAGAGAGCCTGAACATTATTCCGTACGAATCTTGCGAGCAATGGAGATTTTGGAGCATTCTGGCAGAGCCGGAACTGCATGCTCGCTACGGCGTTCGTGACAAGAAAGTGACGCCGACCACAGAGAGCGCCGCCGATGCGGGTAGCCATGGGGACATCTGCTTTCCGCCCGATTTCCGGCCCTTTAATGTAGGGTGGGCAGACTTGCTGAAACGATTTGCCTTACAGAATCCGAACCACAATAGTTTAGCTGGAATATGGCCAATGTGTTTGGAAGCCTATCGCCCCGACGAGATTCAAGAAAGGCAACTCAAGATTGGAAAGACCCTCGTCGATGCTGGACAACCGGTTCAAGTCCCATCTTTTTATGAGACGATGTGCGGTAGGCATGAGTTGCCCCCAATTGGGAACTGGGCAACAGTGTTCGACGATGGTTGGGAGAGCTTCGACCGGGCCTTGTGGGAGAACCGAGGCAGCGTTTCACGCGACTGGTATGACTTTTGTGCCGAGAGCAGAGGTATCGTTTCACGCGACTGGTACAAAGTTTGGGTCGAGCGAGGCGGATATTAGCGTATGGTCGGTACGCCATACGCAGTCTGTCACTTATCGCAGCGCTCATCGGCTTTACAAAAATGTTCACATCGGCCTTTGCCGGACTGATTCTTCTGTTCAACAACGGGATACCGTTTCCTGGAGAGATTGAGATTACCCTTGCGTTGGTGCGATGGCCAGCGTTAGCCCATGGTCTTACCGGTCCAGGGAACTGCGTGCCAAAAGAAGTGAAGGTTTTGAGTTCTCTATCCGTCTTCGCTCCGCTGGGCCAAGAAGCGAAAGGGCAAGCAACGTCCGGGCAAGTTACTCTTAGCGTGTCGGCGATTGTAACGCGAATTGGGGCCAACGAAGTGTGGCTAGACGTGCGTGCGGGTCACCAGGACCGCAAAAAGTGTGATTCTAGCGAATGTCACAGCACGTTTTTCAGTGAATGGGGTAAGGCTCGGTGTTTTTGTGGTAGCCAGAGCGACGGAGATTATGTTTATGCCCTGGCGGTGACGGCGCGGCATAGTCAACACATTGTTTCGCAGCGCGAGAACCCTCGGTCTGACAACTCGTTGAACCTACACGATTCTCCGGAGAAGGGACAAGCATTGGCTTCTACTTGTGAGGACGCCCCCGGACCTACCGCAACCTTCGGCCTCCTTTACCCCGACCGCCTTCGCTTTGCAGGACCATTTACGTTTCTTCCACGACAATTCATGCGCGGATGGTGGGAAGTTGAAGAGGAAATCGTTTTTCTGATTCTGAATCCGGCACTAGCAGAGATAATTCCAGGCTTGTACAAAGCCTTTGAATACGAGCAGCAAGAATTGCAACAAATAAAATGCTTTGGGATTTGCATCGAACCTGAGCCCGACGGCCATATGCTGTCCGGGGATAATGCGGAAGTAACGCGCGAATGGTGGGAAAGTCTTAACCATGCACCGTGGGATATATTCGGGACCAAACCGTGCCCGAGCGCACGTTTCTTTCGGCAACCCGCTCAATTCTTTGTTAAACCCTTCCCTACTTCCCCTCGCTAACGTGTCCAGCAGCCTTCAAACTGTGGCGGGTACCTATTTCGGCGAGGAAAAACCAGACAAACCGCTGGCGTGTTCAGCGACCGCAAACCGGAGGCACCGCAATATAGCGGGGGAGTCCATTGTCGGATTTCCAACACGCGGCGAGCTCACTAATCTCAGTCTTGACGGCATTCCGATGCTTGGGTAAATGCTCGTCACCAATCCAAAATCCTGGGACCCGTACGCGCCGTGGCAGCATCATGCGAACGTTGTTAATGCTCTCGGTCCTAATTTGCACTGCTGCCGGCGGGTGTTACGGCCTTCATACCGGGGACGGCATCGTCAGAATGGAGTCGGACGGCGAATCGCAGGTCTTTTCGTCCAAGAAACACCAGGTCACTTACGATACGCCATACGATACCTGTCCGGACCTAACCGTCACCGTGCCACGTGGCAAGCTTACGATTTGGGAGCAGACGCCGGAGGGATTCGTCTTCCAACTTGAACCAGGCGAACCGGGCACCGTCATCAAATGGAAGGTGAGCGGCCCTTGCCCTCGCGACCCGCAACCTAAGAATCTACTCGCAGTCGCCGTTGATTTCGACCATCCGGAAAACACGAAAGTGCTGGATGCGAATTGTCGGGAGATTGACGACGAGAGCCAGAACTCAACCGGAAGTGTACAAGTTGGCGGTAGGGATAAACCGCCGCCGGTCGGAAGAATCCAGCTAACCGACGGCAGATTCCGGCCCGTCTTTCGGGACGCGCGGGGCCAGTACTATTTGAATGACAACGGTGACCGCGACTACGAGCCGTGGTGCAACCTGGGAAATGTGCCAGAAGCTCCTGAACTCGCCCTGTTGCAAGGCAATTGGGAAATCGTGTCGGGACCTTTATTTATTATTTGAAGGAATGGCCAAATCCGCTCGCAAATCGACATGTGAGATTTCGGGGACTCGAATCGTTTTCAAATGCAGCGGAGACCCCTCGCCGATAAGCCACGAATTGAGAATTGCCGGCAACAAAATCGACCTTGTTCCTGTTGGACGAGACGGAAAACTGGACGAAAGAGAAATTACGCACGGTATCTACCGGTTTCGCGGCCGAAACCTAGAGCTTTGTCTCGGATGGGTGCGCATCGACGGCGATTTAACGTTCGACCGGGAAAGAGCAGAAGCCATTGTCGGCCCAAACGCGGTTTTCGTTTCCGGCCCACGGCCAACCAGTTTTGACTCGAAACAAGCTGACGTGACGGTTCTGAGACGGTTGCCATCAGGACAGCGAAGAGAACCGGCTCGCCCTGGTAGCTAAAGCGCGAGAAGTGCCGGGTGACTCCACAAGTGAAACGAAAAACGGAGCCATCCAAGGTCAATCTGATAAAAATCAAAATAAACCCGGATGGCCCCCCTTTGTTTCGGCACGGCTTCGCTCGTGATCATGCTCGCATGGCTCAGTAAACCTGCCCCGTCTTCAGCTGCGCCCTTCAAAACCAAAATCCCAACAAGAACGTGAACGGTTACGGCCCCCCAACTATACGATACATTTGTACATTAATCCAACAAATCTACACCGCATTTCACAGTTTGCGCCAAATTTCATGGGGTTATTTATTGTTTTGGTGAAAACTGAAACGCGGCGCGTCTGGCCGTGGAAAAACCACATGGGCAGAGCCGCGCGTAGTCGTGCAGCGTTTTTCACATCGCTCGGTTTGTTGGCGAAGCGTGCTTCTCGTCCGAGGCCTCGTCGGTAATGCGGCGATACTCCTCCTGCAATTCATGCATTTCCTTGCGAAGTTGATTGAACCGCTCATCGAAGTCATCCAGTGCCGGCTCTTTCTGCTCTGGCTTTTCCGTCTTCTTGGGAGCGAATTTGCGAATGTAGGCGACCAGCGTGCGCGCCTGGTCTTCACTCATCTTCTTGTCGCGAAAAGCCGGCATCGTACTGCCTTTGCCGTCCAGGATACTTTCGAGCAGCTTGCTGTCGCTCCTCTTTTTCTGCCACGCCGAGTCGGTGAAGTCGGGAATATCCGGTTCAATGGCGCGCGCGGCTTGTCCCTTGCCGTCTTCGCCGTGGCATCGCACGCAGTGTGTCTGGTAAACCTTGCCACCGTCGGTTTGGCCGTGAGCGGGGAGAGGAAGAACGAGATAAAGCATCCCCAAAATAAAAACCACCAAAAGGGACCACTGCCGAATCGGGCAAAAACGTAGTATCATCACTCCCTCCTTTGGAGAGCTTGGTCGTTCACGAACGGTAAAGGCCTTGGTTCTTACTTCTCTCGAATGTGCCGAGTGAAAGCCGAGGCGATAACGGAGCGTGAATTGAGCAGTCGCGGCACGGTTTACCTCCGGGCGAGAGATAAATCTAGGGTCGCCAAGGACAGCCGAACCGGCAGCGGCTCGGTCCTTTAGTTACTGCCGAAAGTGCATGCTGCAAATGAAGAAATTGGTATGAAGGAAATGGAACAAGGAGCCGGGAGCGCGAGCGACCGGATGTTGGGCGCCTAACATCCGGTCGCTCGCGCTCCCGGCTCCTTCTGAAACGCTTAATTCGTTATTTCGGTTGCTTGTCAACGGATCGTGGCGGCGGCAGCGGCTCCAAGTTTGTTGGCTTATCTGGCTGGCCCACATCCGGCCTGGACGCTTCGGTTCCGGGAATGAAGGTACGTAAGTAGCGTGCCATGGCACAGCCTTCTTCCAGAGTCAGGGTGCCGCGGAAGGGAGGCATGCAAGCGCCGCGGCCTTCCATGATGGAGCGCGTGAGTTGGCCATCGGAATGGCAGGCCTGCCAGCGCGCGTTGGTGAAGTCGGGCACATCCGGAATGTCCCAGACGCCGCGGCCATCCACGCCGTGGCAGCGAATGCAGTAGCGGTTGTACAACCCCATGATCACGCGTTTCTCTTCATCCGGGCTGCGCATCCAGTACCAGATTCCGCCCGGCTCGCCGCTTAGCTCCATTCCTTCCGGCACCACGCAATTCTGGCAGGATTTGGCACCATGCCGCGGCAAGGTTCTCTGATCGCCTGCTTGCGATGGCTGCGTAAAATATGCCACGATGCCGAAGCAAGCGGCAGCACCGGCCGCCAATACACTGAGGTGCAGCGTTTTGCGCACGAAGTTTGGATAACTCTTCATGGCTGGTCTCTTTCCCGAAAGCACTCAATTTTGCCAGCCTGCCACGGCGCTGTGCCAGCAGACATCAGCGCGGCAAGCACTGTTAGCGTCATCGGCTTGCAAAGCTATACGGGAATATTGAAAACAAGGGCCTTTCCAAGTAATTCTGGCTCAATGACAAACCGCAAAAGACGGGAAAGCCTGTGAATACGCGTAGCAGAAAAATGGGGCGTTGGTATGATAGCGGGCATGTGGAAATGCATTGGCTGGAGAAGGAGTTACGCGCTTCATGTCGAATCCTGAATCTGGTCGCAGGCGTTTTCTTAGCTTCTTGACATCGCTGCTGATGGGCTTCCTTGCCTTACTGGTGGCGGGACCAGCGGTTGCCTATTTCTGGGCTCCGCTGCGTCGCAAAGCCAGCGGCCAAGGTGATTTTTACGACGTAGGCCCGATCACGGATCTGGCAATTGGCGAATGGAGGCTGCTTTCGATAGACCTGGTCCAGGCGGATGGTTGGAAGACGACCCGCGTTCGCCACTCGATTTGGGTCCGTCGGGAAAGCGAATCGGCAACAACTATTCAGGTCTTATCGTCCATATGCCCGCACCTGGGTTGCCCCATCAACTGGAACCCCGAGCAGTCGCAGTTCATTTGCCCCTGCCACGGTGGGATCTTCGACGCCAAAGGCGAGCGCACTGCCGGCCCTCCCCCGCGCGCCATGGATCCGCTTGAGTATGAAGTCCGTGCCGGGCGGCTCTGGGTGCGCTGGCAGGATTTCAAGATCGGCGTGACGGAGCGAGTGCCCGTGTCCGTTTGAATCCACCAACACGATGATTTGGTGAAGCATCATGCAGAAGGCAAGTGAATCACCCGTTGCCACGGGCTTCTGGGGACAGCGAACCGGTTGGACCATCTTGAAACAGGTGCTCTTCCTGGAGCCCTTGCCGGGCGGCTCGCGCTGGGCGGCCGCCTTCGGCAGCCTCTTGCTCTTCGCCTTCATGCTTCAGGTGCTCACCGGTATCTTGCTGGCGATGAATTACTCGCCGTCGGTGGAAAGCGCGTGGCCCAGCGTGAAGTTCATCCAAAGTGAGCCGATGGGCGCGTTTATCCGCGCGCTGCACCATTGGGGCTCCAGCGCGATGGTCATTCTGCTGCTGGCGCACTTGCTGCAAGTATTTATCTGGGGCGCGTACAAAAAGCCGCGCGAATTGACCTGGATGGTGGGCGTCTTGCTGCTCGTCTGCACCTTGGGGTTGGCATTTACCGGCTACCTGCTGCCTTGGGACCAGAAAGCCTACTGGGCAACCAAGGTCGGCCTCGGCATGATCAGCACGGTGCCGGGCATCGGCGATGATCTGCGCGGGCTACTCCAGGGTGGGCCGCAAATGGGCAACCTGACGCTTACACGCTTCTTTGCCATCCATACCTATGTGTTGCCGGGTCTGATCATCTTTCTAGTCGTGGTGCATCTGTATTTGTTCCGCCTGCATGGCGTTACGCCGCCCTGGTGGCAGTCGCCACAAGAGCTTCAAGCGCAGTCTGAACCATTCTGGCCCAAGCAACTTCTGAAGGACGGCATCGTCTGGCTGATATTCCTGCTCGCGCTCGGCCTCTGGTGCTACTACCGCGCTGCTCCCCTTGAGAACCCCGCCGATCCGTCGCAACCGTATGAGGCCCGGCCGGAGTGGTACTTCATGTTCCTGTTTCGGCTTCTGCGCTTCTTTAAGGGGCCGTATGAAGTGGTGGGTACGTTCGTTTTGCCGCTTGTCTTTTTCCTCGTCCTGTTCTTTTGGCCTCTCCTGGATCGAAGTCCGTACCGCGATCCGCGACGGCGGCCCATCGCGATTGGCTTGCTGGGATTAGGCACGGCCAGCTTGATCGGCTTCACCATTTACGCGATTGCCACCGATGTGCGCATGACCGTGCCTGCGCAGGCATCCGTAACGCCGGCCGAGCCTGCCGACCCGGTCCAACGTGCCGACGTGGCCAAGGTGTACAACGCCAACTGCGCTTCGTGTCATGGTGTGGAAGGCAACGGCAAACAGATTCGCGCTGCCATGCCAACGATCCCGGATTTCACCAGTCTGAGTTGGCAAAAATCGCAAACGAACCTGGAAATCGTGCATCGCATTCAAGACGGCAATGAACCGCTGATGCCGGCCTATCGCGACAAACTGAGCGAACAGCAGATTCTGGCACTGGCGATTTATGTCCGAGCCTTTGAGATCGGCACGGCGGAGGCCTCTCCAGCAACTACGCCGGTGAAACCGAAAAGCGTGCAGCCGCCGACGCCGGCCGCCAACATGGCCCCGGTCCAAATCTACAAGGCCTACTGCCTGGCTTGCCACGATGCCGATGGCCGGGGCCGAATCGTCGGCAGCGCGCTGGGCACGATGCCCGATTTCACCGACAGCAAATGGCAGACCGGCCACAGCGATTCGGAATTGAAGCAATCTATCCTCAATGGCAAAGGTAAGTTCATGCTGCCCATGAAGGATAAACTCAGCGATGCGGATGCCGACAAAATGGTCGCGTATGTGCGCGCCTTCCGGGAAGGGAAGCAAGTGGTTGCAGTGCAGCCGACATTGCCGATCGTTCCGCCACCGCCGGCCGAGCCCACGGTTGTACCACCTTCCAAACCCGCGGCGCCGCCAGTCACCCCTCCCGCTGCAAAGCCAGCAACAACCGATTCGGCGGCACGAACGCGCGTGGCCACCGAGATGTACCGGCAGTACTGTCTAAGCTGTCACGGCACCGACGGGCGCGGTAACGACCTCCGCGCCGGTATGCCCGCGATCCCGGACTTCACGCGCCCTGCGTGGCAAGAAAGCCGGAGCGTGCCGCAGCTGATCGCGAGCATTCTCGACGGCAAAGGATCATTGATGCCGGCGTTCCGGGGCCGCGTCAATGAAGAACAGGCTCGTGATCTGGCCGCGTATGTGCGCGCCTTCGGCCCGGCTGCACCGACAACAGAACCGCCGTCAACACCCAGCGACGCAGATTTTCAAAAGCGCTTCGACGAACTTCAACGGCAGTGGAGCGAGTTGCAAAAGCAATTACAACAGCCGCCGCCGAAGCCGTAGTCCGGGACTTGGATGGCGTAATCGATTGGCATGCATGCACCCACGAAATTAGGATTGATGATTGAATGATTTAATGACGGACAGCGCAAACCGTGCTTGCTCATCGCGTTCCCGCTGAGCTTACGCGACCGCCGATCATTCTGCCGAGCCACTGCCTGGCCGCGGGCAAGTTGTGGAGAGGAAAGAGCACTAAGCGGCTGGCATCTCTGCGGCAATGCCCCAATTCGTTGCCGTTGCGATCGGGGGGGTTCGCCGTTCGTGGCAACGACGGCAACGTGGCAACGAGTTTGTCGCGCTCGGCGACGAAATATCCTAACTCATAACTATAAAACGACTTACGGCAGAAGTCATTATCCAGCTGCGTAACAGTCATACGTTGCTGGATTTTGCGACCTACGCCGGCAGGGCTGACGTCGGCAACGAGTTGAGCCTCATTCTAGGCGGTTGAGCGCCTTTCACGCGTGGTGCATCGGCTTCTTTAGCTGTAGCCACAAGCTTCGGCCAGTGCGGAACCCAACGCGCAGGCTGAACCCTGCGGCTACAGCATTACCTTGCGACGTTGCCGGCGACCCCGACCGTACCGGCGGGTCGCCTTGTCACTTCTTGCTTTTCAATCGACGCGTTTTTTTGCTGGCCGCTGTTCGCGTGGTTCCGTTCTTCGACTTGGTGTCGGCGGTTCGCAGTGCGGCGCGAATGGCCCTTCGCAATCCGGCGGCCGTATTCTCGCTGTTAGGTTCGTGCAATCCTCGAATCTCGCGGCTCACGTCTTGTAAGGAATAGCTGCCTTCGATTCCGCTCAGCAGCAAATTTAGATACTGGCGAAAGCAATCCTCTGCCTTTTCCTTCTTGTGCTGGTTGAGAAAGCACTGGCCAAGACGGTAAACGCAATCCGCCTTCAGCGCCGCACCCCATTCGGGACTATCCCAACAAACATCAATGCCCGGCTCGATGGCGCTTTCTAAAAGCCGGGTGTAAGTCTTAACGGCCCGGTCGTGCTTTCTCAGTGCGTAGAGCGTGCTGGCCAAGTTCCAAAGCACAAGAGGGCAATCCGGCATTAGCCGCCGAGCCGCATCGAAAAGCTCTATTGCTTCTTGGTAGCGCTGCTCCTCGTGATACGTCACGCCAAGTTGGGTGAGCAACCAGTGGTTGTCGGGATCCTTGACAAGTTCCGCTTCCAGCAATTTGCGGGCGTCTGCCCATCGCGCAGCTTGAAAGAGGGCGGCGAGGCTTGCTCCGATAGTGTCATCTGCCATCGTCGTCCCTCCGCTGCGTTGCGCGACGTAACTACACGAAGTTGCGGCGGTCAATGAATTGCCACAATCGCGTAGTTAACCTAATGAAGCTCTCTCCGGGCGGCCCTTCCGACGGGACAAGGTATGCCATGCTAGGGACAAAATGGTCGCTATCGAATGCACGAAATAGCCCCCCGCAACCCGCGTGTAGGATTTTCTCTTGGTCCGATCGCGCTGCTGATTCGACTTCGATTGAACCGCAGGCAAAACACTTGGCTGGAGAAAATCGTTCTCGGCGCCACCGAATCCGATCATCGATCCAAGCAAGCGGTCGAGTAACCAGGTCGAGTTCCCCGGCGACGAAGCCCTTTTCTGCCAATTCACTTCTCATCATTTGCAACAGATTGAGATCTGGGATTTCCTCGATGGTTCGGAGTCGACAGCAGCGCCGGCACCAGCCCGCCTGAACCGAACAGGAGACACGGTCGAAAAGTTCGATGGTCTTGTCCTGCCAGGCGACTTGGTAAAAGCGATATTCGCCGGTGTGAACACGCTGCTCAGTTTTGCAACGATCACACCGATAAATGGTTTCCCAGGCCATCACGAGCACCAAATCACTTCTTCTGCAGCTCCGCTGGCACCGGGTACTTCGCGTCGCCGGTGGCGGCCCATTCCACGCAGCGGATGAGCAGCGTTTGGAAGCCTTTGTCTTGCATGGCCGTCACGTCGTGGCCGAGGACGTTTTCACACACGCGGCCTTTGCCGTATTCCGCCACCCAGACCACCGGTTCGTGCTTGTCGCTGTTCTTCGGGTCAATCGACTTGTCGGAATAGGCCGTCGCCAGCACCACGCTGCCGGGCAGCATGACGGAGTTCTGATATAACTCGTCGTTGCTGTGGGCGAACTCGGCCGGCATGTCCTTGGTAATCGGGTGGTCCTTCTTGCGAATGGTGACGCTGAATTCGTGCCGCTTGCCGTGGTTGCCCTGCTTGCGCCAGCCGCCAGCGATGGTTTTCTCGAATTCCTGATCGAACGGCGAGCCGCTCGTAAATGCCGACGAAGCATGGTGATACACGACTAGCCCCTTGCCGCCATTCACGGCATCGGTGAATGCTTTCTTGTTGTCGTCAGACCAAACCGTATCCGGGCCGCCCTTCTTGGTGTCCTTGTAATTGAGGAACAGCACGTCGTACTTGGCCAGCGTGTCGGCCGTCAGGTCCTTGTGCGGCGTCACGGTGACATCGACCTTCATTCCAGCCTTGGTGAGCAGGTCCTTGATGAAGGGCGTAGTTTCTTTCCAGTTGTGGCCATGATCGCCCGTGATGATGAGGACTTTGATGGGCTTGTCTTCGGCGAAGGCCGGCTGGGCCAGCATTAGACCACTTAGGCCGAATACGGCCCATACAACGTGTTGCAGAGCGCTGCGGCGATTCATTGGGAGAGCCTTTCTTCAAATGGAGAATAATCTTTCGTTGGGCAATAGCCTAGCGGCCCACCACGAAAGTGCCAGACGCCAAATGAAAATTCTCTCCAACCTGCCGGGTCTATTGCGATAGTGCTTGCCAGCAATTACTCTGACCTCTGACCTCTGACTTCTGACCTCTGGCTTTTATGCCTTTTTCCTCCACCATCCGCGGCGAGCGCTTCGTGTTCGCCGATTTGCGCGAGTTGTTCGCCAAGGCGAACGAAGCCAAGGCTGGCGATCAGCTTGCGGGCATTGCGGCAGAGAGCGAGCGCGAACGGGTTGCGGCGAAGATGGCACTAGCCGACATAACTTTGGCAGACATTCTCGCGAACCCACTGCTTGATCCCGATGAGGACGAAGTCAGTCGAGTTACCTTGCAAACTCACGATGCCGGCGCATACGCATCGATCCGAGGCCTCACCGTCGGCGAATTCCGCGAATTCCTTCTGGACGATGCCACAGATGAGGCCGTTTTGCACCGCTTGCACTGGGCCATCACTCCGGAAATGGCCGCCGCGGCGGCGAAACTGATGAGCAACCGCGATTTGGTCACCGCGGCCGCGAAGATTCGCAATGTCACCCGCTGCCGCAATACCATGGGCCAGCGCGGCGTGCTGGGGGCGCGCATTCAGCCGAACCATCCCAGCGACGACCTGGCCGGAATCCTGCTGTCCACGCTCGAGGGCTTGCTATTCGGCTGCGGCGACGCCGTGATCGGCGTGAACCCGGCTACCGAATCGGTCGAAAGCGTTGCCGCGATCTTGAATGAATTGCAACGGCTCATCGAGACATTGCAGATCCCAACGCAGTCGTGCTGCCTGGCGCACATTAGCACGCAACTGGCAGCGCTCGAACGCGGGGCATCCGTGGATTTGCTGTTTCAATCTGTGGCCGGCACGCAAAAAGCAAATGAGTCTTTCGGGGTGAGCGCGGCTTTGCTGCGCGCAGGCCGCGAACGTGTGCTGGAGCATCACCGGCAGCGCGGAACCCCCCACCATAACCCTCCCCCACAAGGGGGGAGGGAACAACTTATCCCCTCCCCCTTGATGGGGGAGGGTACGGGCGGGGGTGGCGTTTTTCCCTCCCCCTTGATGGGGGAGGGTAAGGGTGGGGGTGAATTCGGCAACATGCAAGTTATGTATTTCGAAACCGGCCAGGGCAGCGCGCTCTCGGCCGAAGCGCATTATGGCATTGATCAGCTGACTCTCGAAGCACGCGCGTACGGATTCGCGCGTGCATTCGATCCATTCCTGGTGAACAGCGTCGTCGGGTTCATCGGGCCGGAATATCTCTACGACGAACGTCAGATTATCCGGGCCGGGCTGGAAGATCACTTCATGGGCAAGCTGCTCGGCCTGCCGATGGGCTGCGACGTGTGTTACACCAACCACGCCGAGGCGGACCAGAACTCAGCCGATAATCTTTTGCTGCTTCTGGCTCTGGCCGGCTGCAATTACTTCATGGGCGTGCCGTGTGCCGATGACGTGATGCTGAATTATCAATCCACGAGTTATCACGATATTGCCGGCGTGCGCAAATTGTTGAACCTCCGGCCGGCGCCCGAATTCGCCGAGTGGCTGGAAAAGACTGGCATCTTGCGCAATGGCGAACTGCCACCCGACGATGAATCGGCGCGCCAGAAACTCCTGGGCGGCTTCGAGCACGTGTTGAAGGGGAAGTAATGAATGATCCTGCACTTGACCCGCAAGGCTCGAAGACTCGCCTTGCGGCTACTACCGTTTTCAAGCCGCGGGCCGAGGCTGCGAGCGACGCGGGTCTCGATTTACTTTCTGCCATCCGCGCGCGCACTCCGGCCCGGCTGCTGGTCGGCCGCAGCGGCACCGCATACGGCACGGCCACCCAACTCGAACTGCGGCAAGACCACGCCGCCGCCCGCGATGCGGTGCAGGCCGAGCTTAATTTGCAGCGCGACCTTGGTGC